>Ga0116227_10000018_pt1 | contig 299260 bp, 275 predicted proteins | sample S1TSphgellanicum_FD_89693 | JGI IMG/M metagenome (GOLD analysis project Ga0116227, IMG submission 89693) | Host-associated microbial communities from peat moss isolated from Minnesota, USA - S1T2_Fb - Sphagnum magellanicum MG | ecosystem: Host-associated > Plants > Peat moss > Unclassified... | reverse complement strand
TCCGCGAGCAAGGCGCGGAACGAAGCTTGGGTAGGCCCCAAGCGAGGCTCCGCAACGCCGCGCGCGGGCTTTCTGGTCACAACCCGAAGGGAAGGCCATTCGCCAGGGGCCACTCGGCGTTGCGCCGCTTGCCCGCATATCAATGCGGGCAAGCGCTGCGCCTTGATTGGCCCCTGGCGGATAGCCTTCGAGACCTACTCCCGTCGTGTCAACGGGCCCTAGGCCAGCGGCTGCGCGCCCAGCTCGCGGCGCAGCCACGCACGCGCCACCGTCCAGTCGCGCTTGACGGTGGCCAGCGAGATGCCCAGCACCTCGGCAATCTCCTCGTTCTCCAGCCCGCCGAAGAAACGCAGCTCCACCACCTTGGCGGCCCGCAGGTCCACCACCTCGAAGGCCAGGATGGCTTCATGCACCGCCACCACATCGGCCGCGCCGTCGCCGGCCACCACCTCGTGCGCATCGTGCATGTCGGTGAGCGACAGCGACACCAGCTGCGCCTCGCGCTTTTCGGCGCGCTTGGCCATCGCGTGGTTGACCAGGATGCGCCGCATCATCGTGGACGCCACGGCCAGGAAATGGGCGCGGTTGTGCCAGCGCGTGCGCGTCTGCTCGGCCATGCGGAACCAGGCCTCGTGCGTGAGCGCCGTGGCGCTGAGCGTGTGGCCGGCCTGCTCGCGCGCCATGTGGCTGCGGGCGATGCGGTGCAGCTCGGCGTACAGCCGCTCGAACAGCTCGTTGGAGACACCGGCGGCCGCGCCCTCGTTGAGCAGGCGCAGCCACTGGGTCACATCGGCGGACGGCGATGGCGTGGAACTCATCGGACACCGGCTTCTGAAACCGGCCACAGCAAGGGTTGTCCATTGTGTGACCCGCAGGTGCCGCGACTACGCTGGGCGTAACCCCAATGTCGAACCGTTGACGACGCCATGACGACCACCCCGCAAGACTTGACGCCCGACTGGCCGCTGGTGCGCCGGCTGTTCGACCAGGCGCTGCAACTGGCCCCGCACGACCGCGCCGCCTTCGTCCAGGCCCAGGCGATGGACGAGGCCAGCCGCGCGGAACTGCGCTCGCTGCTGTCCCACCACAACGAGGCCACCGAAGGCGAGCCGCTGCTGGCCAACTCGCCGGCCCTCGCGCCGCAGGCGGGCGCGTCGCGCACGGGCGAGCACTTCGGCCCCTGGGTCATCGTCGGCCCGCTGGGCGTGGGCGGCATGGGCGAGGTCTTCGAGGCCCGCCGCGCCGACGGCAGCTACGAAGGGCGCGCGGCGATCAAGGTGCTCAAGCGCGGCGCGGGCGACAGCGCCGCCGTGCTGCAGCGCTTCATGCAGGAACGCCAGGCGCTGGCGCGGCTGGAGCACCCGAACATCGCCCGCATGCTGGACGCCGGCCTCAGCGGCGACGGCCTGCCCTACTTCGTCATGGAGTACGTGGATGGGCAGCCCATCGATGCCGCCGCCCTCGGGCTGCCGCTGGAGCAGCGGCTGGGCCTGTTCCTGCAACTGGCCGATGCGGTCGCCTACGCGCACCGCAACCTGCTCGTGCACCGCGACCTCAAGCCCGGCAACGTGCTCGTGACCGCGGAGCAGCAGGTCAAGCTGCTGGACTTCGGCATCGCCAAGGCGCTGGACCCGCTGGACGGCGCCGCGCCCGAGGCCACGCTGGACGGCGCCCGCCCCTTCACCCCGAACTACGCCAGCCCCGAGCAGGTGCGCGGCGAGCCCGTGGGCACGGCCACCGACATCTACAGCCTGGGCTGCCTGCTCTACCTGATGCTGACCGGCGTGCGCGCCACGGGCCGCGGCGCCACCACGGCAGCCGAAGCGGCGCAGGCCGTGCTGCTGGAGCAGCCCACGCGCCCCAGCACGCTACCCGACACCACGGCCCAGGACCCGGCCTGGCCCCAGTTGCGCCGCCGTGTCGCCGGCGACCTCGACAACATCGTGCTGCAGGCGCTGGAGAAGTCGCCGCAGCACCGCTACAGCAGCGTCGAGGCGATGTCCGACGACATCCGGCGCTACCTCGGCGGCCACCCGGTGCGGGCGCACAAGGCGGGCGCGCTCTACGTGTTCGGCAAGTTCGTGCGCCGCAACCGCCTGGCCGTGGCCGCCGTCAGCACGGCGGTGCTGGCGCTGGCCGTGGGCCTGGGTACCGCGCTCTGGCAGGCCCGCGAGGCGCGCCTGGCCCGCGACGACGCCCAGGCCCACCTGAAGGACCTGCGCGCCATCACCCGCGAGCTGGTCGGCAAGTTCGCCGATGCGGTGACCTACATCCCCGGCGGCATGAAGATCAAGGAAGACCTGCTCAACCAGACGGTCAGGAGCCTGGACCGCCTGGCGCAGTCGTCCGACCGCGACCCCGGCCTGATGACCGAGGTGGTGGCCAGCTACGCGCGCCTGGCCGAGCTGCAGGGCAACGACCAGGGCCTGGCGCTGGGCAAGCCCGACGCGGCCAAGGTCAATGCCGACAAGGCCGTCGCCATGGCCGAGCAGGTGCTGGCCGGCAACCGCGGCGAATGGCGCCTGGCCTCCTGGGCGGCGCGGGCCTACGACATCCGCGCCAAGCTGCTGCGCGCCCAGGGCCGGGTCCCCGAGGCGCTCAAGGAGATCGATGCCGCGGCCAAGGTGCTGGAGCTGGCCGACCTGAGCCGGGCCGACGCCATGGGTCGCGTCAGCATCCCCAGCGAAGCCGCGGGCCTGCTGATCATGCGCGGACAGTTGACGGGGCAGCTCGTCATCAAGCAACAGGCGCCGCTGGCCGAAGCCTTCGCCGCGCTGGACCGTGCCGCCGCGCTGATGACGCCGCTGCTCGACCAGCGCCCGCTGCTGGAGGCGCTGGACCTCAGCGACGGCCGGCCCGAGGACCCCAAGGCCTATGCCCAGATCCTCACCAACCTGGGCGTGATCCACGGCGCCAAGGCCAAGATCCTGCATGGCCTCGAACAGTGGGAGCCGTCCGTGCCGGAGTCGGCCGAGGCCGTGCGGCTGGACAAGGCCGCCGTCGCCTACGACCCCAAGCCCACGATCTGGAAGGACACGCTGGCGATCGAGCTCAACAACCTGGCGCTGGGACTGATCCACCAGCAGCGCTACGCCGAGGCGCTGGCTGCCGCCGAAGAAAGCCGTGCGACGGCGCAACTGCTGATCCAGCAGGACGGCCCCAAGAGCCGCTGGGTGGGCATGCTGCCCCGGCTGGCCATCCAGCGCGGCCGCGCACTGGCGGGCGTCGGCCGGCACGCCGAGGCGCTGGCGGCCTACGAGGAGGGCATCGCCTACTGGACATCGGTGCTCAAGTCGCCACCCAGCGACGGCGTCAGGCTGGAAGCCGAGAGGGCGCTGGGGGTGCTGCGGACGGCGCAGACAGCATCGCGCTGAGTCCGCATGCGCGCCGGCCGAAGCGCATCGCGCTCAGGCCTCGCCCGCGTCCAGCGGCGCCAGCAGCAGGTTCAGCTCCGTCGCGCTGAACTTGCTCAGCATCGCGCCGTCGTCGCGGCCGAGCAGACCATCCGCCAGCGCCTGCTTGCGCGCCTGCAGCTCCAGCATGCGTTCCTCGATGCTGCCCTGCGCGACGAGCTGGTAGACGAACACCGGCTGGTCCTGGCCGATGCGGTGGGCGCGTGCGCTGGCCTGGGCCTGCACGGCGGGGTTCCACCACGGGTCCACATGGATGACGGTGTCGGCGGCCGTCAGGTTCAGCCCCACACCGCCGGCCTTCAGGCTGGCGAGCAGGATGGGTTCCTCGCGAGCCTGGAAGCGCGCGACGATGGCACCGCGCTGCGCGGCGGGTGTCGCGCCACTGAGCCTCAGGTGTGGCAGGCCCAGCGTGCCGAGTTCGTCGGCGATCAGGTCCAGCATCTCGGTGAACTGCGAGAACACCAGCAGCCGCCGGCCCTGCGCGACGAAGTCGGGCAGGTGCTCGCGCAGCCATTCGAGCTTGGCGCGCTCGGTATGCGGCGCCATCGCGACACCCTTCACCAGCCGCGGGTCGCAGCAGACTTGGCGCAGCTTGAGCATCGCATCCAGCACGCTGATGAGGCTGGTGGGCGTGAAGCCGTCGCGCGCCAGGATGCGGCGCACCATGTGGTCGGCGGCGACGCGCACGCTTTCGTAGAGCTGCTTCTGCTGGCCCTCCAGCGGCACGCGCCTGACCAGCTCGGTCAGCGGCGGCAGCTCGGTGGCGACCTCGCTCTTCATGCGGCGCAGGATGAAGGGTCGCACGCGGGCAGCCAGCAGCCGGGCACGCGGGCCGTCGCGGTTGACCTCGATGGGCTTGCGCCAGTGGCGCGCGAACGTGCGCGAGTCGCCCAGGAAGCCGGGCATCAGCAGGTCGAACAGCGACCACAGCTCGCCCAGGTGGTTCTCCAGCGGCGTGCCGGTCAGCGCGAGCAGGTGGCGCGCGTCCAGCCGCCGCAGCGCGCGCGCCGCGCGGGCCTGCGCGTTCTTGACGGCCTGCGCTTCGTCGAGGATCAGCAGGTGCCAGGGCTGGGCGGCCAGCGTGCGCAGGTCGCGCCAGACCAGCGCGTAGGTCGTCAGCACGATGTCGGCGTCAGCGAAGCTGGCCTCCTTGGCACGGTCGGCGCCGTGCCAGGTCTGCAACGTCAGCCCCGGCGCGATGCGCCCGGCCTCCTGCTGCCAGTTGAACAGCAGCGAGGTGGGCACGATGACCAGCGCGGGCCGGTCCAGCCGGCCCGACTGCCTCTCGGTCCAGATGTGGGCCAGCGCCTGCGCCGTCTTGCCCAGGCCCATGTCGTCGGCCAGGATGCCGGCGAGGCGCTGCTCGCGCAGGTACTGCAGCCAGGCCAGGCCATGCAGTTGGTAAGGCCGCAGCGGCAGGCCCAGGCCTGCTGGCTGTGCGACGGGTGCCGGCAGGCCGGCACCCAGCAGGCGCCGGCCCAGCGCACGCAGGCCGGCGTCGCCCTGGATCTGCCAGCGGCCCCGAGACTCGTCCTCGATGCAGCGCAGCCGGTCGGCATCCCATGCGTTGAGCCGCAGCGGCTCACCCTTCTCCAGCTGCGCCGGCTTCAGCAGGTCCAGCAGCGCCAGCATGATGGCCTTGAGCGGCTGCGCCTGCGCATGAAAGCGCCGGCCGCCGGGCGCGCGCAGCTTGATGAGGGCGTCGTCCTCGATGGCGCCGATGGCGACCGCATCGAGCCAGCGCTTGTCGTGGCGCAGCAGGTTGGCCATCAGCGGCGCGAGGTCGATGCGCTCGCCGTCCACGTCCAGCCCCAGGCTCACCAGCCAGGCGCCCTGCCGGCGCGCGAGCTGCACACCTTCGACCCGGCGGGCGGGCCGCGGCGCGTCTTCGGCGGCGTCCTCCGTCAGGCCGAGCTGCCAGCCGCTGACGGCGCGGCTGTGGTGCGCAAAGCCCGGTTCGGTGGTGACCTGCCAGCCCTGGGCTTGCAGTTCGGGCACCTTGTCGGCGTGGAAGTCGCCGAAGAATTCTTCCTGCGGCAGCGTCCAGAGGGCGTCGCCGAGCCGCTGCGCGTCGCCCCGCCACTGCAGCAGGCCGGGATCCAGTGGCACGAGGCCCAGCTTCAGCAGCGCCTGCTCGGCGCCAGCGTCGCCGGAGGCCAGCACGGCCACGGTGACCTGCTCGCCGCGCGGGCCCAGCGGGCCGCGTGGGCGCAGGCCCAGCAGACCGTCGCCGCGGGTCAGCGTGCGCAGCGTGAGACGGGGCGGCGAAACAGGCATCGCGACAGTCTCGCAGCCCGCGAGACCGCCGCGGTCGAGATCAGGACGCGAGAACGCCCTTGATGTGAGAGGCGATGGCGTCGTCCTGGCAGTTCGTGAAGAACAGTTCCTGGAACTTCTCGCCCGACACGGCGGCCTTCAGCAGGTCCTGGTCGACCGCCTTCAGCGTGGTCAGCATGTCCTTGCAGGACGCGGCCTTCAGGTCCTTCAGGATGCCGCGGTTCTTGGCCATGATGGCGGCGCGCTCCTTGGGGTAGCCGGCGCCGCGCTCGTTCTCCAGCAGCTTGCGGTAGCAGTCCTGCAGGTTCAGCTCGGCGGCCCAGCCGAAGCCCTTGGCGTAGGGCATGGACATGCAGTTGCCGTCGTTGATCTGGCCGAACAGGAAGGCGTCCGTCGGGTCGATGACCAGGCCGCAGAACACGCCGGGCATGGCGTTGCACGCCAGCATGGAGCCCATGCCGGTGCCGCAGCCGGTGACGACGAAGTCGGCGGCCTTGCTGTTCAGCAGGATGCCGGCGAGCAGGCCGTTCATCACGTAGGTCAGCGACGCCTTGTCTTCCGGCGTGTACATGCCGTAGTGGTGCACGCTGTGGCCCAGCGGCTCGGCGACGGTCTTGAGCGCGTTGTGGACGATCTCGGACTTGGCGGCCTGGCTGTTCTCGATGATGAGGGCGATCTTCATGGCGGTGGCTTTCGGTAGCGGAATGAGGGCTGGGGCGGCCCAGGCCACCCCGATGCGTGAGACGCTGCAGCTCCGGCCAGAGGGGCCGTGAGCGCGTACCGTCATGCCAGGTGTCATCCTTGAGAAGGACGGGACTGCATGGTCCCGCTGAGCGACCTGGCCAACCGCGCACCCGGGTGCGGGTAGCGGCACGGCGGCCATTGTGCCTTTTATTTAAAACAGCGTTTCAATTCCTTGCCGACCCCCGACATCAAGGAGGGCCCCCCACGTCAGCGGCGGTGGGGATCGTTCGGACGGCGGTCGGCGCCATTGGGCACACCGTCATGGTCCGCGTCACCGCGCGCCCAGCCACCTCGCCTCAGCTCCCAATGGCCGTCGCGCTGCTCCCAGGCCGGCTGGTTGTACGAATAGCCGCGGCGCTCCTTCATCCATACGCCCTGCTGCCAGACGTGGCGGCGGCCATTCCAGTTCCAGTAGCCGGGCACCCAGACATAGCCTCGGCGTGCAGCGGGAACCACTTCATGACGCGGCGGCGGCGGCGCGGTCCGGATGGACACCGTCACCTGCGCCGACGCGGCGGTCGGGAGGACAGCGGCACCGAAGGCGCAACTGGCAGCGATGCAAGAAGCGAGGATGGTCTTGTTGAGCATGACGATCTCCAGAAGGTAGGAGGTCATTCAACGTCGGGGCCTTGCAGCGGGTGGTCGGCGGCGTGCCCATCGGCGTGTCAGCCGACTGCTGACGCCGCAAAGATGTGCAAAGCGCCGCGTCAGTCGCCCTGCCCGCCCAGCGACTTCAGCGCGCGGCCGGCAGGCAGCGCGCGCAGGTACTTGAAGGTGCCGGTGGCATGCGCGCAGAGCTTGTCATCCGCGCCATAGACCGAGCCCTCGCAAAAGGCCATCGTCGTGGAGCGGTGCAGCAGCTTGCCGACCGCGCGCAGTTCGCCCTCGCCGGGGCGCATGAAGCTGGTCTTCATCTCGACGGTGACGACACCTGGCCCCAGGTCGGGCCCCGTGTCCAGTTCGCGGCGGTTCACGCTGCGTGCCGCGTGCGCCATCGCGACGTCCAGCAGCGTCATGATGACGCCGCCATGCGCCACGCGCCACGAGTTCAGGTGCTGCTCGGCAATGGTCAGCCGCAGCTCGGCCTCGCCATCACCGACGCTGTGCAGCGAGAAACCGAGTTGCTCGACGAAGGGGATGTGGACGGGGAACTCCATGGAAGGCTTATCCGCCGTGGATGGCGGACACGCCACCGTCCACCGCCAGGATCTGGCCGGTGATGTGCTTGCCGGCCCGGGACGCGAACAGCAACGCCGCGCCCTTCAGGTCGTCCTCGTCGCCGATGCGGTTCAGCGGCGCGTGGGACGCCAGCTGCTCTTCACCGATGGCCGCCATCAGGCCCTTGGTCATCTTGCTGGGGAAGAAGCCCGGTGCCAGCGCGTTGACGGTGATGCCGTAGCGGCCCCACTCGCCAGCCAGCGCACGCGTGAAGTTCACGGCGGCGCCCTTGCTGGTGTTGTAGGCGATGGTCTTCATGACCGCCGAGTTGCCGCCCAGGCCGGCGATGGATGCCACGTTGATGATGCGGCCCGACTGGCGCGGGATCATGCTGGCCTTGGCCACCGCCTGCGCGAAGACGAACAGGCTGCGGATGTTCAGGTCCATGACCTTGTCCCAGGCTTCGATGGGGTGCTCCTCGGCCGGCGCACCCCAGCTCGCGCCGGCGTTGTTGACCAGGATGTCGATTCGTCCCATGCGCTCCATCGTCTCGGTGACGACGCGCTGCGCGTCGGCTTCCTTGGAGGCGTCGGCGGCGATCCAGCGCGTGTCGATGCCGCGCGCCTGCAGGTGGGCCGCGGCTTCTTCCAGGTCAGCCGCCTTGCGTGAGGTCAGCATGATCTTGGCGCCGGCGTCTCCCAGCGCCTCGGCGATCTGCAGGCCCAGGCCGCGCGAGCCGCCGGTGACCAGGGCCACCTGGCCGGTGAGGTCGAACAGGTCTTGGACTTTGGTGCTCATGGTGTGTCTCCAGCTTCTCAAAAGTAGTCGGGTTTGATGTCACGGCACAGCTGCTCGCAGCGGGCGACGACATCCAGCCACGCGCCGATCTTGGGCAACTCGTAGGCGTAGAAGTAGCGGGCCGCGGCGCGCTTGCCGTGGGCGAAGTCGCTTTCACCGCGGATGGCCAGCGCCACATCCAGCCACAGCCAGGCCAGCACCGTGTGGCCGAAGGCCTGCAGGTAGGGCGTCGCGTTGGCCAGCGCCTCGGCAGGCTCGCCGGTGCTCCAGGCCTTCTTCGTCGCGCCGCCCACTTGCGCCAACGCGGCGCCGAGCTGGTTGGCCTGCGGCGCCCAGTCCGTCTGCATCGCGCGTTCGATGGTCGCCTGCATGTGCGCGGCCAGCGCCGCCAGCGATGCGCCGCCTTGCTGCACCACCTTGCGGCCCAGCAGGTCCAGCGCCTGGATGCCGTGCGTGCCCTCGTGGATCATGTTCAGGCGCTGGTCGCGCCAGTACTGCTCCACCGGGAAATCACGCGTGTAGCCGTAGCCGCCCAGCACCTGGATGGCCAGCGAGTTGGCCTCCAGGCCCCATTCGCTGGGCCAGCTTTTGGCGATGGGGATCAGCACGTCCAAGAGCGCCTGCGCACCGGCCTGGTCGTTGCCGGTGTTGAGCTCGTCCACGAGGCGGGCGCAGTACAGCTCCAGCGCCAGGCCGCCTTCGACATAACTCTTCTGCGCCAGCAGCATGCGGCGCACGTCGGCGTGCTCGATGATGGGCCGCTGCGGGCTGGCGACGTCTTTGCCGGCGGCCGTCATCGGCCGGCCCTGCGGGCGCTGCTTGGCGTAATCCAGGCTGGCCTCGTAGCCGGCATAAGCCAGCATCACGGCGCCCAGGCCCACGCCGATGCGCGCCTCGTTCATCATGTGGAACATGCAGCGCAGGCCGTCGCCGATCTGGCCGACGAGGTAGCCCACGGCGCCCGCACGACCCTGCGGCGTCCATCGGCCTTCGCCGAAGTTCAGCAGGCAGTTCGTGGTGCCGCGGTAGCCCAGCTTGTGGTTCAGGCCGGCCAGCGCCACGTCGTTGCGCTCGCCCGTCAGCTCGGCCTTGTCGTTCACCAGCCACTTGGGAACGATGAACAGCGAGATGCCCCGGGTACCGGGGATCAGCTTGCCGTCGGGCCCCGGCACCTTGGCCAGCACGAGGTGGACGATGTTCTCGGTGATCTCGTGCTCTCCGCCGGAGATCCACATCTTGTGGCCGGTCAGGCGGTAGCGCGGACCGAGCGGATCGGTCGCGTCGTCCAGCTCCGCGCGCGTCGCCACGTCGGACAGCGACGAGCCGGCCTGCGGCTCGGACAGGCACATCGTGCCGAACCAACGGCCGGCGAATTCGTTCTTGGCGAACACCTCTCGCTGCAGCGGCGTGCCGTGCGCCATCAGCAGGCTGGCGTTGCCGGAGGTGAGCATCGCGTAGCCGCCCATGGCCACGCTGGCCTTGCTGAAGAAGGCGTTGCCGGCCATCTCGATGACGCAGGGCAGCTGCATGCCGCCCACGTCGTAGTCCTGCGCGGCGGCCAGCATGCCGGACTCGGCATAGGCGCGCGTCGCGTCGTGCGTGGCCTGCGGCAGGTGCACGCGCTCGCCATCGAAGTGCGGCTCCTGCGTGTCGGCCAGCCGGTTGAAAGGCGCGAACTTGTCGCGCGCGATGCGCTCGCAGGTGTCGAGCACGGCTGCGAAGGTGTCGCGCGAATGCTCGGCGAAGCGCGGGCGCGCGGTGAGCTGCTCCACGCGCAGCCAGTCGTTGAGCAGGAAGTCGAGGGTGTCGCGCATGGGATGAAGCCGCGCTGCGCGCGGCGCTGGGGTCAGTTGTCTTGGGCTAACCGGACGATGGTGCCCTGCGCCAATGCGCAGAGTTTTTCGACGCCGTCCTTGACCGCGAAGACCTCGCAGCGGCACACCGCCTGGGTCTTGCTGACGGCGGCGGCGCTGGCGCGCGCGATCAGGCGCTCGCCGACGGCCGGGCGCACGTAGTTGATCTTGAACTCAGAGGTCACGACCGGCACCTGCATCGCCGTGCCGCCGGCATAGGTCAGCGCGTTGTCGGCCAGGTAGCTGACGATGCCGCCGTGCGCAAAGCCGTTTTGCTGCAGGTGCTCAGGCTTGAGCGCCAGCTGCAGGTCGACCTGGCCCGGCGACAGCGCCGCCAGCTCCGCGCCGAGCAGCACGCTGAACGGCTGCTGGGCGAGGATCTCGCGACCCATCGCCAGGAAGGTCTCGGGAGAGACGCTCACAGCACCTCGAACACGCCGGCCGCGCCCATGCCGCCGCCGATGCACATCGTCACGCAGACGCGCTTGGCACCGCGGCGCTTGCCTTCGATCAGCGCGTGGCCCGTCAGGCGCTGGCCCGACACGCCGTACGGGTGGCCGACGGCAATCGCGCCGCCGTTGACGTTGAGCTTGTCCATCGGGATGCCCAGCGTGTCGGCGCAGTACAGCACCTGCACCGCGAAGGCCTCGTTCAGCTCCCACAGGTCGATGTCGGCGACCGTCAGGCCCAGCTTCTTCAACACCTTCGGAACCGCGAACACGGGTCCGATGCCCATCTCGTCGGGCTCGCAGCCCGCGACCGCAAAGCCGAGGAAGCGGCCGATGGGCTTGAGGTTGTGCGTGGATGCGTACTGCTCGCTGACCAGCGCGCAGGCGCCGGCGCCGTCGCTGAACTGGCTGGCATTGCCGGCGCTGATGACGCCGCCGGGCAGCGCCGGGCGCAGATCCTTGATGCCTTCGTAAGTCGTGCCCTCGCGCAGGCCTTCGTCGGCGCTGACGGTGACTTCCTTCGACATCAAACCCATGACCTTGTCAGCCACACCCATGGTCGTGGTGACCGAGATCATCTCGTCGTTGAACAGGCCGGCCGCCTGCGCCGCGCAGGCCTTCTGCTGGCTGGCTGCGCCGTAGTGGTCCATGCGCTCGCGCGAGATGTTGTAGCGCTTGGCCACGTTCTCGGCCGTCTGCAGCATGCTCCAGTAGATCTCGGGCTTGGATCTAAGCAGCGCCGGGTCGGCCAGCATGTGCTTGTTCATCTCCTGCTGCACGCAGGAGATGCTTTCCACGCCGCCGGCGATGTAGACGTCGCCCTCGCCCGCGATGATGCGTTGCGCGGCCATGGCGATGGTCTGCAGGCCGCTGGAGCAGAAGCGGTTGATGGTGACGCCGGAAACCGTCACGGGCAGGCCGGCCTTCAGCGCGATCTGGCGCGCGATGTTGGCGCCGGTGGCGCCCTCTGGGTTCGCGCAGCCCATCAGCACGTCCTCGATGGCGCCGCCCTCGATGCCGGCGCGCTCGACGGCGGCCTGGACGGCATGGCCGCCCAGCGTGGCGCCATGGGTCATGTTGAACGCGCCCTTCCAGCTCTTGGTCAGCGGGGTGCGGGCGGTGGAGACGATCAGTGCGTTGCTCATGTCTTGTCAGTCCTAGTCAGTTGGTGCCGGAGCGACTCGCTTCGCTCGATCGGTCTGGCACGCAAGGTCAGAAGCTTCAGGTGAAGGACTTGCCTTCAGCCACCAGGCGAGCCAGCAGCGGCGCCGGCGTCCAGAACGCGCCGTCGTCCATCGTGTTCTTGGCAAAGCGCTTCATCGCCTGCACGACGTTGAACAGGCCCACCGTGTCGGCGTAGCACATCGGGCCGCCGCGCCAGATCGGGAAGCCGTAGCCGGTGAGGTAGACCATGTCCACGTCGGACGCGCGTTGGGCGATGCCTTCTTCCAGCAGGTGGGCGGCCTCGTTGACGAGCGCGAACACCAGGCGGTGCACGATCTCCTCGTCGCTGATGTCGCGCGTCTTGGCGCCGATGGCCTCGCGGTGTTTCTTCAGCAGCTCGTCGACCACGGGCGAGGGAATCGCGTCGCGCTTGCCGGGCAGGTAGTCGTACCAGCCGGCACCGGTCTTCTGGCCGAAGCGGCCCAGCTCGCACAGCCGGTCGGCGCTGGCCGAGTACTTCATGTTGGCGCGCTCGACCGCGCGGCGCTTGCGGATCGCCCAGCCGATGTCGTTGCCGGCCAGGTCGCCCATGCGGAACGGACCCATCGCGAAGCCGAACTTCTCGACGGCCTTGTCCACCTGCTGCGGGCTGCAGCCCTCGTCCAGCAGGAAGCCGGCCTGGCGGCTGTACTGCTCGATCATGCGGTTGCCGATGAAGCCGTCGCAGACGCCGGACACCACCGCCGTCTTCTTGATCTTCTTGGCCAGCGACATGACCGTGGCCAGCACGTCCTTGGCAGTGGCCTTGCCGCGCACGACCTCCAGCAGCTTCATCACGTTGGCCGGGCTGAAGAAGTGCATGCCCACCACGTCCTGCGGGCGCTGGGTGAACGACGCGATCTTGTCGACGTCCAGCGTCGACGTGTTGGACGCCAGGATGGCACCGGGCTTGGCGACTTCGTCGAGCTGCTTGAACACCGCTTCCTTGACGCCGATCTCCTCGAACACCGCTTCGATGATGAGGTCCGCGTCGCCCAGGTCGGCGTAGTTCAACGTGGTCGACAGCAGCGCCATGCGCTGGGCGTACTTGTCTTCCTTCAGCTTGCCCTTCTTGACCTGCGATTCGTAGTTCTTCCTGATCGTCGCCACGCCGCGGTCCAGCGCTTCCTGCTGGGTCTCCAGGATGGTGACCGGGATGCCCGCGTTCAGGAAGTTCATCGAGATGCCGCCGCCCATCGTGCCGGCGCCGATAACACCCACCTTCTTGATGTCGCGCAGCGGCGTGCCTTCAGGCACGTCGGCGATCTTGCTGGCCACGCGCTCGGCGAAGAACAGGTGGCGCAGCGCCTTGGATTCCGGCGTCTGCATCAGCGCCGCGAAGCCTTCGCGTTCGGCGCGCATGCCGTCGTCGAACTTCAGCTTGACGGCACCGGCCACGGCCTCCAGGCACTGCAGCGGCGCCGGGAAGTTCTTGCTCATGCCGCCCACCATGTTGCGGGCGAACTGGAAGTAGGCCTCGGCATTGGGATGGCGGGCCTTCAAGTCACGCACCTTGGGCAGCGGGCGCTTCTCGGAGACCTCTTCGGCGAACTTGACCGCCGCGTCCAGCACGTCCGCGTCGACGATCTTGTCGAACAGCTTCTGGCCGGGGACCATGGCCAGCATCTGCGCTTCCACCGGCTCGCCGCTGACGATCATGTTCAGCGCCGGCTCCACGCCCAGCGCGCGGGGCAGGCGCTGTGTGCCACCGGCGCCTGGGAGCAAGCCGAGCTTCACTTCCGGCAGCGCGACCTTGGTGCCGCTCTGCGCCACGCGGTAGTGGCAGCCCAGCGCCAGCTCCAGGCCACCGCCCATGCAGACGCTGTGGATGGCGGCGACGACCGGCTTGCTGCAGTTCTCCACCACCGAGATCAGGCTCAGCAGGTTGGGCTCGGCCAGCGCCTTGGGGCTGCCGAACTCCTTGATGTCCGCGCCGCCCGAGAAGGCCTTGCCGGCACCGGTGATGACGAGGGCCGTGATGGCCGAGTCTCCTTCAGCGCGCTCCACGCCGGCGGCCACGGCGGCGCGCGTGGCAAACCCCAGACCGTTGACCGGCGGGTTGTCGAGCGTGATCACGGCGACACTGCCGCGGGCTTCGTAATGGGCTGTCATGGGCAAGACCTCGGGCCAGGAAAAGAAATAGAACGATCGTTCGATTCTAGGCAGCGCCCGGCCTTGAATCTTGTCCCTGGCGTGACAAGCCCGCATTGACCCTGATCCGCCCGCCCGCCTAGAGTCCGCGCCAACTGTCTGCAAGACCTCGCTGTTTCGACCCCTACATGCTGATTCCGGTTGTCTACCCTCCCCGCCCCGATGAGCCGCCCAAGGTGTTCACGCCGGTGACGCCACCGGAGATGCCGCCGGCCGGGGGGCCCACGCCGCCCCCACCGCCGCCGCCAGACGAAGCGCCCAAGCCGACCGGCGACGTGCCCTGGTCGCTGTACCTGCTGCGCGTGCTGTGGCTGTGCGCCTTCCCGGTGGGCATCGTCATCGCCGGCGTCGCCGTGCTGCTGGGCGTGGACCAGGCGCAGGAGGCGCTGCTGTCGCTGGAGGTCTGGAGCGCGCAGACGCTGGCGCTGCTGGTGGCCTTCAAGCTGTGGCTGCTGCTGGCCTGGTACACCAGCCGGCTGCTGCTGGACCGCCGCTTCTCGCCCGACACGCTGGGCGAGTGCATCCACGCGCGGTTCGCCGACGGCCTGCGCCGCTGGCTGCCGCGCGGGCTCATCCTCGTCGGCGGGCTGCCGGTGAGCCTGTTCTTCCTGCTGCAGACGCGCGAGCGCCTGGTGGGTGTGCTGCTGCTGGCGGTGACGGCAGCGCTCAGCCTGTTCGTCTGGCGGCGCCGCGCCTGGCTGCTGAAGCTGAGCGATGGGTCGTGGCTGGCCCGCTGGCTGGCGCTGGACGTGCGGCGCGATGCCATCGCCGCGCTGCGGCGCGAGGACCGCATGGGCACGCCGTCGCGCGTGCTGGTCGCGCTGGTGCTGCTGCTGCAATGGGGGCTATTCGCGGCGCTGCTGGCCTGGCCCGAGTCGGTCGCCCGCTCGCTGGGTGCGCCCGCGCTGGTGCTATTCGCCTTCGGCAGCTGGATCGTCTTCGGCGGCATCCTGCTGACCTATGTGCCCAAAGCGCTGATCCGCATCCCGCTGACGCCGCTGCCGCTGCTGCTGTTCTTCCTGTTCGCGCCGCTGAACGACAACCACCGCGTGGCCGCCCCCGACCGCAGTGCCAGCAGCGCCGTGGCCAGCCGCCAGCCGGCGGACGCCTTGCTGCAGACCTGGCTGCGCACCGTCGGCGCCGACGGCAAACGGCCGCTGGTGCTGGTCGCTGCATCCGGCGGTGCGTCCCGCGCGGCCTACTGGGGCAGCGCCTCGCTGGCGCGGCTGCAGGAGCTGGGCGAGCGGGAAGGTGTCAACTTCGCCGACGCCGTGTTCGCGATCAGCGGCACCTCCGGCGGCGCGCTCGGCGCGGCCAGCTTCGTCGCGGCGGTCGATGCGCGCCGCCAAGCCGCCGATGCGGTCGCGTGCACGCCGTGGAATCTGGTGCGCGACTTCACCGGCCAGGACCACCTCGCCACGCCGGTGGGGTTGATGCTCTATCCCGACCTGGTGCAGCGCTTCCTGCCGGTGGCGTTCGCCGGTGCGGACCGCTCGCTGGGGCTGGAGCAGGTGTGGACGCGCGACTGGCCCCGCAGCCTCGCCCGCCAGTGCCCGCTGCGCGCCACCGCGCACCCCAACCCGTGGGGCGAGCCGATGACGGCGCTGCGCGCGCGCGCCACCGACGCCGAATGGCTGCCGCTGCTGGCGCTGAACACCACCGCGCTGGCACGCGGCCAGCGCGTCTACCAGTCCGACTTCCTGCTGCCCAGCGCCGACGGCCTGGACCTGCTGGACCCGTCGCTGGACCTGGATGTCGACCGCCTCACGCTGGCCCAGGCGGTGCACAACAGCGCCCGCTTCCCCTACATCAGCCCGGCTGCGGCCGTCGTGTTCAAGACCCCGCACAAGGACGAGGAGGCCGGCGACGTGGGCCGCGTGTGGGACCGCCTGGGTGATGGCGGCTACGTGGAGGCCGGCGCCACGCAGACGCTGTCCGACCTGCTGCGCGACCTGGAGGCCGCGGGCCGGCTGCGCGACTGCAAGCCGGAGGACGACTGCGCCGGCCAGGGCATCCTGGACCGCTCGCGGCTGCGCCTGCTGCTGCTGGTCAACCAGCCCTCGCGCGTGGAGGACTGGCTGTGCCGCGATGCGCCCAGGGCCGCTGGCGCGCAGCCGCAGGACGGCCTGCGCTACCGGGCCGCCAACATCCGCCTGAACGAAGTCGCCGCGCCGCCGGTGGGCATCCTGCGCAGCAACGAGGCCCGCGCGCGGGATGCCGCCGTCGAGCTCATCAAGCGCGTCGGCGGCTGCGGCCAGGTTGCCGAGCTGCGCCTGCCGGCGATCAAGGGCCAGCGCCCGCCGTCGATGGACTGGATGCTGAACGCCACCTCGCGGGCCGCCATGGACGCGATGCTGCAGGAGAAGGTGACCGCCGCCGACCCCAACTTCGGCGCGGCGCAGGGCCAGCTCGCTGCGCACCTGCGCCAGGCCAGGGACTGGATGCTGCAGATGAAGTGAGCGTGCGGCGCAGGGCCACAATCCGCCCGCCATGTCCAAGCGCCACCAGTTCCTGCAGCACGCCACCGCGCCCCGGCAGCGCCGCCTGTGGCGCGCGCTGCTCGCCCTGCTGCTGATCGCCATCACCTACCTGGCGCTGGTGCCCGACCCGCCGCGGGGTGTCAGCACCGGCTGGGACAAGTCCAACCATGCGCTCGCGTTCGCGTCGCTGGCCTTCACCTGCGTGTGGGCGTTCTGGCCGCGACCGCGCCAATGGCTGTGGCTTGCCGCCGCGCTGCTGGCCTACGGCGGCGCCATCGAGATCGTGCAGAGCTACCTGCCGCCGCGCACGGGCGACTGGTTCGACCTGCTGGCCGACGGCGTGGGCATCGCCATCGGCCTCGCCATCGCGATGCCGTTCACGGTGGTTCTCGCGCGCCGGCGCTGACGCCGTTTCGGCACGGTTGCGGGCAGGTCGGCATCGTCCTACAGCCAAACGACGCGCACTGACATACCGTTGGCAGCAGCTTGCGCTACGGTGCCAACCCATGCTGAACGACCTGCTCCGCGCGACCCGCGCCCACTCGCTCGCGCTGGCCGAGCCGCTGTCGGACGAGGACGCCCAGCTCCAGTCCATGCCCGACGCCAGCCCGGCCAAATGGCATCTCGCGCACACGACCTGGTTCTTCGAGACGATGGTGCTGGTGCCGCACCTGCCGGGCTACGAAGTCTTCGACCCGCGTTGGCCGCGGCTCTTCAACTCGTACTACGAGAGCCTGGGCCCGCGCCATGCGCGGCCGCAGCGAGGCCTGCTGAGCCGGCCCGCGCTGCGCGAGGTCAAGGCCTACCGAACCCACGTCGACGCCGCGCTGGCCGACCTGCTGCCAAGCGCAGGCACCGACGCACTGCGCTTGATCGAGCTGGGCTGCCACCACGAGCAACAGCACCAGGAATTGCTGCTGACCGACATCCTCCATGCGTTCTCGTGCAACCCGCTGCTGCCGGCCTATGACGCCACGCCCCCCACGCCGGCACCGCGCGTCGAGCAGGCCTGGCTGCGCCACGACGGCGGCATCGTCGACATCGGCCATGGCGGCAGCGACTTCGCCTTCGACAACGAAGGGCCGCGCCACCAGGCGCTGGTGACGCCGTTCGAGATCAGCAACCGGCTCGTCAGCTGCGGCGACTACGCCGACTTCATCGATGCCGGCGGCTACCGCGAGCCGCTGCTGTGGCTGTCCGACGGCTGGGCCGCCGTGCAGGCGCAAGGCTGGCAGCGCCCTGCCTACTGGTTGGAAGACGGCAGCGTCTTCGGCCTGCACGGCGTGCAGCCGCTGGACCCGAACGCGCCGGTGCAGCAGCTCAGCTTCTACGAGGCCTGCGCCTTCGCCGAATGGGCCGGCGCGCGGCTGCCCACCGAGTTCGAGTGGGAGGCGGCATGCGGCTTGCCCGGCTTCGCGAATTCGGCAGACCAGGCGTGGCAGTGGACGCGCTCCAGCTACGCCCCCTACCCCGGCTTCAAGCCGGCGGCGGGCGCCGTGGGTGAGTACAACGGCAAGTTCATGGTCGGCCAGCAGGTGCTGCGCGGCGGCAGCCTCGCGACGCCGCCGGGCCACACCCGGCCCAGTTACCGCAATTTCTTTCCGCCGGCCGCGCGCTGGCAGTTCAGTGGAGTGAGGCTCGCAAGATGAAACCAGGCATCGAATGGCGCCAGCCCCGGGCTTCGGCCGACAACGAACAATTCACGGCCGACCTGCACGCCGCGCTGTCGCGCACGCCCAAGGCCATCTCCCCCAAGTACTTCTACGACGAGGTCGGCTCGACGCTGTTCGAGCGCATCTGCGACCTGCCCGAGTACTACCCCACGCGCACCGAGCTGTCGCTGCTGCAGACGCACGCCGCCGACATGGCCGCGCAGATGGGCGACCAGGTGCAGCTCGTCGAGTACGGCGCCGGCGCGCTGCGCAAGGTGCGGCTGCTGCTCGACGCGATCCCGCGCGACAGCGTGCAGTTCGTGCCGATGGACATCTCCGGCCCGCACCTGCTGGCCGCGTGCGACGGCCTGGCCGCCGACTATCCCGGCCTCGCCATCCAGCCGCTGGTGGCGGACTTCACGCGCCCGCACACGCTGCCGCCCTGCCCCGCCGGCTGCCGCCGCGTCGGCTTCTTCCCGGGCTCCAGCATCGGCAATTTCACACCCGGCGAGGCCGATGCCTTCCTGCGGCTGGCGGCGGGCGAACTGGCCGGCGGCGGCCTGCTGATCGGCATCGACCTCGTCAAGGACCACGACACGCTGCACGCCGCGTACAACGACGCGGCGGGCGTGACGGCGGCGTTCAACATGAACCTGCTGCAGCGTGCGCGCGCCGAGCTTGGCGCCGAGTTCCCGCTCGAAGACTTCGAGCACCTGGCCTTCTACAACCCGGCCTACCGCCGCATCGAGATGCACCTGCGCGCCACGCGGCCGCTGGCGCTGCGGCTGGGCGACGAGGTCTACCAGTTCACCGAGGGCGAGACGCTGCACACGGAGCATTCGCACAAGTACACCGTCGACGGCTTCCAGGCGATGGCGGCTCGGGCGGGGTTCAAGCCGGGAAAGGTGTGGATGGACCCGAATCAGTGGTTTGCGGTGCTGTGGCTGGAGGCGCAGCACGGCGAGTAAGTCGTCGCAAGGCAGGCCTCTCGCAATGAGGTCGCGGGAGCCGTCATATCGGCCAGCGACTGCGCTCAGCGGCCCTGGTGGGAGGCTAGACCTCCGGCTTGTGACAGACCGCTTCGACGTTGTGCCCGTCCGGCCCGATGACAAACGCGCCGTAGTAGTTGGCGTGGTAGTGGGGGCGAAGCCCGGGCGCGCCGTTGTCGGTGCCGCCGGCAGCCAAGGCCGCCCGGTAGAACGCGTCCACGTCCTTGCGAGCCGCTGCGGTGAAGGCCAGATGCAAGGGTGCCGGCGTGGCGGCTGCCGGCGAGATCCACAGCGATGGTTTGCCGTTCATGCCAAGTCCGACGCCGGAAGGCCCTTCCATCGCAACCGCGACGCCCAAGGGTGCCAGCGCTTGAAGGAAGAAGGCCTTGCTCGCCGCAACGTCGGTCGCGCCGATGCCAATGTGATCGAACATCTGTTTCTCCAAACCTGAGAGGTTTTGCCGAAGCGGCGGCTGGGCCTTGTTGCGCCCCGTCAGACGGAACGCGCTCACGACGATGGGTTGGGAAACCCAACGCGCCATTTCAGCGGACGCGCCAGCGTAGCAGGGGCAGGCGGCCGTGTTGCCCGCCAGATGTCTGCTGGACGGCGCCGCTTCAGATCGCCAGCCGCTCCCTCACCCCATCCGCCGCCATGTCCGCGCCGCGCCCGCGCATGACGATCTCGCCGCGCTGCATCAGCAAATACTGGTCGGCCAGTTCCTCGGCGAAGTCGTAGAACTGCTCCACCAGCACGACCGACAAGCCCTTGTCGTGGGCCAGGTGCTTGATGACGCGGCCGATCTCCTGGATGACGTTGGGCTGGATGCCTTCGGTGGGTTCGTCCAGCAGCAGCACCTTCGGCCCCGGCGCCAGCGCGCGGGCGATGGCGAGCTGCTGCTGCTGGCCGCCGGACAGGTCACCGCCACGGCGCGCGCGCATCCTGGCCAGCACGGGGAAGAGTTCGAACAGCTCCACCGGCAACGGCGTGCTGGCGGGCTGGCTGCTCAGCCCCATCTGCAGGTTCTCGATGACCGAGAGCCGCCCGAAGATTTCGCGGCCCTGCGGCACGTAGCCCAGGCCCGCGCGGACGCGCTGGTGGGTCTTCAGCTTGTTGATGGGCTCGCCGGCCAACGTGAGCTGGCCGGACGTGATGGGGACGACGCCCATCAGGCTCTTCAGCAACGTCGTCTTGCCGACGCCGTTGCGGCCCAGCACGACGGTGATCTCGCCGGGCTTGAGCGCGAAGCTCAGGCCGCGCAGGATGTGCGAGCCGCCGTAGTGCTGGTGCAGGTCCTCGACCTGCAATAGTTCATCGGCCAAGGTACACCTCGATCACCTTCTCGTCCGATTGCACCTGCGCCATCGTGCCTTCCGCCAGCGTCTGGCCTTCGTGCAGGACCGTCACCGTGCGCTGCGCGCCAGCGAGCGTCGCGACGAAGCTCATGTCGTGCTCCACCACCACCAGCGAATGCTTGCCCTCCAGGCTCAGGAACAGCTCCGCGGTGCGCTCGGTTTCCTCGTCGGTCATGCCGGCGACCGGCTCGTCCAGCAGCAGCAGCTTCGGCTCCTGCGCCAGCAGCATGCCGATCTCCAGCCACTGCTTCTGGCCGTGGCTGAGCAGGCCCGCCACGCGCTGGCGCTCGTCGGCCAGGTGCACCGTGTGCAGCAGCTCGGTCATGCGGTCCTGCTGTTCGCCGCTCAGGCGCGCCCGCATCGCGACCCTGGCGCGGCGGTCGCCCGCCATCGCCAGTTCCAGGTTCTCGGCCACGGTCAGCGCCTCGAAGACCGTCGGCTTCTGGAACTTGCGGCCGATGCCCGCGCGGGCGATCTGCTGCTCGTTCATCGTGCGCAGGTTCAGGTTGCTGCCGAAGAAGATGCGGCCGCTGTCGGGCCGGGTCTTGCCGGTGATGCAGTCCATGGTGGTCGTCTTGCCGGCGCCGTTGGGGCCGATGACGCAGCGCAGCTCGCCCACGCCGACCGTGAAGCTCAAGCCCCCCAGCGCCTGGAAGCCGTCGAAGGCGACCTTCAGGTCTTCCACGTACAGCGCCACGCCCTGGTTGAACACCGGGCCGTCGTCGGTGACGACGCGCGTGAATGACCGGGCGCGCGCCTCGGCGCCGGCCTCCATCAGCTCCGGGGTCATTTGCCGAACCTCCGCGCCAGGCCCACCAACCCCGCGGGCAGGAACAGCGTCACAACGATGAACAGCCCCCCCAGCACATACAGCCAGCCCTCGGGCCAGACCGCCGTGAAGACGGACTTGGTGCCGTTGACGAAGAAGGCGCCGAGCACCGGGCCGATCAGCGTGCCACGACCGCCGACCGCCGCCCAGATGGCCATCTCGATGCTGGCCGCGGGGCTCATTTCGCCGGGGTTGATGATGCCGACCTGCGGCACGTACAGCATGCCGGCCAGCGCGCACATCAGCGCGGAGATGACGTAGGCGCTGAGCTTGAAGGCGACCGGGTCGTAGCCCAGGAAGCGCACGCGGCCCTCGGCATCGCGGATGGCCTGCAGGATGCGGCCCCAGCGGCTTTGCGTGAGCCAGCGGGCGACGAGGTAGCAGCCGATCAGCGCCACGCCGCTGGCGATGCACAGCCCCACCTTCATGCCCGGCGTGTTGAGCGGCATGCCGGCGATGCGCTTGAAGTCGGTGAAGCCGTTGTTGCCGCCAAAACCCGTCTCGTTGCGGAAGAACAGCAGCATCGCCGCCACCGTCAGCGCCTGCGTGATGATGGAAAAGTACACGCCCTGGATGCGCGAGCGGAAGGCAAACCAGCCGAACACCGCGGCCAGCAGGCCGGGCACCGCGAGCGCCAGGAAAATCTGCCCGACCAGCGAATCGCTGAGCGCCCAGTGCCAGGGCAGCGCCTTCCAGTTCAGGAAGACCATGAAGTCCGGCAGGTCCGACTGGTACTGCCCTTCACGGCCGATCTGGCGCATCAGGTACATGCCCATGCCGTAGCCGCCCAGCGCGAAGAACAGGCCATGGCCCAGCGACAGGATGCCGCCGAAGCCCCAGATCAGGTCCAGCGCCAGCGCGCAGATGGCGAAGCACAGGAACTTGCCGAGCAGGCCGACGTAGAACTCGCTCAGGTGCAGCGCGTGGCCGGGCGGGAACGCCAGGTGCAGCAGCGGCACGAGCAACAGCAGGAGCGCGATGGCGATGAGTGCAGCGCGCTTCATTCGACGCTCCGGCCCTTGAGGGCGAACAGGCCTTGCGGCTTCTTCTGGATGACGAGCACCAGCAGCAGCAGCAGCGCGATCTTGGCAAGTACCGCGCCCTGCCAGCCCTCCAGCAGCTTGGACAGCACGCCCAGGCCCAGGCCCGCGTAGACGGTGCCGGCCAGCTGCCCCACGCCGCCCAGCACGACCACCATGAAGGCGTCGACGATGTAGCTCTGGCCCAGGTCCGGGCCCACGTTGCCGATCTGGCTCAACGCGCAGCCGGCAAGGCCGGCGATGCCCGAGCCCAGCGCGAAGGCCAGGGTGTCCACCTGCGCCGTGTTGACGCCCACGCAGGCAGCCATGCGGCGGTTCTGCGTGACGCCGCGCACCATCAGGCCCAGCCGTGTCTTGGCGAGCAGCAGCGCCATGCCCGCCAGCACCAGCAGCGCGAAGCCGATGATGGCCAGGCGGTTGTAGGGCAGCGTCAGGTTGGGCAGCAGCGCCCAGCCGCCCGACAGCCAGCCCGGGTTCTCGACGGCCACGTTCTGCGCGCCGAACAGGCTGCGCACAGCCTGCATCAGCACCAGCGAAATGCCCCAGGTGGCCAGCAGCGTCTCCAGTGGCCGGCCGTACAGCCAGCGGATCACCGTGCGTTCCATCGCGGCACCCACCAGCGCCGCGGCCACGAAGCTGGCCGGCAGCGCCAGCCACAGGTAAAAGTCGAACGCCGCCGGCGCCCACGTGCGGAAGGCCTGCTGCACGCTGTAGGTAGCGTAGGCGCCCACCATCAGCAGCTCGCCGTGGGCCATGTTGATGACGCCCATCAGCCCATAGGTGATGGCCAGGCCCAGCGCCACCAGCAGCAGCACCGACCCGAGGCTCAGGCCCGAGAACAGCAGCTGCGCGCGCTCGCCCCAGGCCAGGCGATCACCGATGGCGGCGATGGCCGACTGCATCGCCGCGCGGGCGCCGGGGTCGGTCTCGCCGGTGATGCGGTCCAGCAGCAGCGCCCGCGTGGCCGGGTCCGCGCTGGCGGCCAGTTCGGTCGCGGCGGCACGGCGCTGGCCGGGGTCGCTGGACGACAGCTTGGCGCCGGCGACCAGCGCGCTCAGCTGCCTGCGCAGCGCAGCATCCGGCTCCGAGGCCAGCGCACGCTCGAAGAGCGCGAGCTTGGTCGCATCGGCGTCGTCGCGCAGCGTGTCCAGCGCCTTGGCACGCGTGGCGCGGTCGGGCGACAGCAGGTCCAGCCCCGCCAGCGCCGCGTCGATCTCGCGGCGCATGCGGTTGTTCAGCATCGGCTCTTCGGCGTCAGGTGGCGCGGCCTGCCCCTGGGCCATGACCAGCGCCTGCCCGCCCTTGAGCCGCACGCGGCCGTCCTGCAACGCGCGCAGGAACGGCGCCAGCGACGCATCGCCGGCGGCCACCGCCTGCTGCAACGCCGCCACGCGCTCATCGCCTTCGCCGGCCACGATGCGGGTGGCAAGCTCCGGCGACAGCGCCTGCGCGGACCCACCGCACAGCGCCAGCAACCACACCAAAACAAGTCGTTTGAACATGAGGTCCCAAGCAAACGCAAACCCAGTGCCGTGCGAAGCAAGCACGCCCCTCCAGCGGCCGCCGTGGCACCGGCTCTGCCAGGCCACTGGCGGCTGCCTAGTCCAGAGGACTTGTCCTTCGCCAGGCACAAACAGTCCTCAGGACTGTTTGTGTCCGGGCTCAGCCCCCTGGGGGGAGGCGCCTTGGCGCCTCGGGGGGGGCTTACTTCGTGGGCTCGTCCTTCTTGCCCTTGTTCTCGGGGATGTAGGGGCTCCACGGCTGGGCCTTGACCGGGCCGGGCGTCTTCCACACCACGTTGAACTGGCCGTCCGCCTTGATCTCGCCGATGAACACCGACTTGTGCAGGTGGTGGTTCTTCTCGTCCATCTTGGACGTGATGCCCGACGGCGCCGGGAAGGTCTGGCCGGCCATCGCGGCGATGACCTTGTCGGTGTCGGTGCTGCCGGCCTTCTTGACCGCCTGCGCCCACATGTTGATGCCGATGTAGGTGGCCTCCATCGGGTCGTTGGTCAGCGGCTTGTCCTTGTGGCCGGCGATGCCCTTGGCCTTGGCGTAGTCGCTCCACTTCTTGATGAAGGCGTCGTTCACCGGGTTCTTGATCGACATGAAGTAGTTCCACGCGGCCAGGTGACCCACCAGCGGCTTGGTGTCCACGCCGCGCAGCTCTTCCTCACCGACCGAGAAAGCCACCACCGGCACGTCCGTCGCCTTCAGGCCCTGGTTGCCCAGTTCCTTGTAGAAGGGCACGTTGGAGTCGCCGTTGATCGTCGACACCACCGCGGTCTTCTTGCCCTCGGACGAGAACTTCTTGATCTTGGCAATGATGCTCTGGTAGTCGGCGTGGCCGAAGGGGGTGTAGTCCTCCATGATGTCGGCGTCGGCGATGCCTTTGCTCTTCAGGAAGGCGCGCAGGATCTTGTTGGTCGTGCGCGGGTACACGTAGTCGGTGCCCAGCAGCACGAAACGCTTGGCGCCGCCGCCGTCCTTGCTCATCAGGTATTCGACGGCGGGAATGGCCTGCTGGTTGGGCGCCGCGCCTGTGTAGAACACGTTCTTGCTCAGCTCTTCACCCTCGTACTGCACCGGGTAGAACAGCAGCGAATTGGTCTGTTCGAACACCGGCAGCACCGACTTGCGGCTCACCGACGTCCAGCAGCCGAACACCACGGCCACCTTGTCCTGGCTGATGAGCTGCTTGGCCTTCTCGGCGAACAGCGGCCAGTTGGAGGCGGGGTCGACGACGACGGGTTCCAGCTTCTTGCCCAGCAGCCCGCCCTTGGCGTTGATCTCGTCGATGGCCATCAGCACGGTGTCCTTCAGCACCGTCTCGGAGATGGCCATGGTGCCCGACAGCGAGTGCAGCACGCCGACCTTGATGGTGTCGGCGGCCTGGGCGGAGATGACGGCGGCGGGGGAAATCAGGGTCGCGGCAGCGGCCAGCGCAAGAGCGGAACGGCGAAGCATCGGGATTCCTCCAGAGGGTTGGGATGAGGGTCGAGTAGCCAGACCTTGCACGCGCAAGGGGCGTGCCAACGCATCCCGTGAGGTTTCGTGACGGCACCGCTCGCCGATGGTGCAGACGCACGCACCGGATGCCCACGCTGGTGCGCGGGTGCAACAACGGTGCACCGCGCACGCAAAAACGACCGCGCCGCTCGGCACAGACGCGGAGCGGCGCAGACAAAGAAGAGGTCGTCGGCTCAGGGCAGGCAGGTGGCGCCTGCGTCCGACGAAGCGACCGTCACTCCACCAGGGCCTTGATCTCCTCGGCCATCGTCCGCCAGTGCTTCACCTGGTCGAGGTACTTCTTGGCCTGCGCCTTGGCGCGGTCTTCCCAGCCGTCCTTGTCCATGGCGAACTTGCCTTCCCAGTGCTTGAAGTCCTTGTTCTGGGCCGGGTCGTTGATGTGCGTGAGCAGATGGATGGGGTCCGCACGCAGCTTGTCGGTCAGGCCGGGCGCCGCCTTCAGCACCGTGGTCTTCCAGTGCGTCACCGCCACGGAGATGGAGCGAGCCTGCGTGCTGGAGCACAGCGCCTCCTTCAGGTTCTGCTCGGTCGGCTTGGCGATGAACTGCTTGAGCGCCGCCTCGAACTCGGCCGATCCCTTCTTGATGCCCAGGTAGACCATCTTGAGGTTCTTGTTGAGCACCTCCTGCGTGGAGGACTGCTTGCCCAGGCGCTTCTCGACGCCCGCGGCCACCTGCACCACCTCGGTCTTCGCATACTTGCGCAGCGCATCCATGCGCTGGCTGAGGATCTCGAAGCCTGCCTTCATCTCGGCATCGGTCGGGCCGAGCACCTTGGCCTGCGACTCGTACTCGTCCATGTTCTTCTTCAAGCCCTCGTTCATCTTGGTCAGGGCCGTGGTGACGTTCTTCATCAGGCCGGGCAGCGCCTTCAGGTTGTCGTCCTTGCAGGCACTGACGGCAGCGAGCGCCGCTTCGTAGTCCTGGATGCGCTGCTCCAGCGTCTTGCCGCCTTTCATCACCATCAGCAGCTTCTTGAGGCCGGCCTCCTGGCCCTTGTTCTTCAACGTCGGCGCGGCCTTGGCGGTCAGCGCCGTGAAGCTGCGCATTGCGGTGTTGTAGTTGCTGGAGATCGTTGCCATGCCAGGTCCTTCGGGCGGTTGAGCGCGGGGCGCGGGTGAGGGTCGACGAACCCGGGCCTCGCTGGACGCGCGCGCTGATTCACGCATGAGTAGCGGCCGCAGCCCGGCAGTTCCACCTCTCGCCCGCTTGGGCCACCCACCTGGGTGCCCCTCCGGGGAACCTGGGCGCGTCAGCCCCAGCGCCGCAGGCGGCTGCCGAACAGCGCGTACAGCAGGATCAGCCCGTACCAGGGCAGCATGACCCAGTAGCCACGCTGCGGCGACTAGGCGTCCGCCAGGTGGCCGTACAGCATGGGGATCAGCGCGCCGCCGGCAATGCCCATGATGAGCAGCGCCGAGCCCGCCGCCGTGTACCGGCCCAGGCCCTCCAGCGCCAGCGGCCAGACCGACGGCCACACCAGCGCGTTGGACAGGCCCAGCAACGCCAGGCACAGCACGGTGTCCGGCACCGACGGTACGCTCGCCCAGCCCAGCAGCGCCTGCGACATCGCCGTGCTGGACGCGGATGTCAGCGCGATGCCGACCGAGAACAGCAGCCCGCTGCCGGCCGAGAGCAGCAGCGCGCCCCGCTGCGACAGCCGGCGCGGAATCAACAGCACGCCCAGCAGGTAGCCCAGCACCATGAAGCCCATGGTGTACGAGGTCAGCACGCCGTAGTGCACCACGCCCAGCTCGCGGCCGTACAGGCCGATGGTGTCGCCGGCGATGACCTCCACGCCCACGTAGCCGAACAGCGCGATGGCGCCCAGCACGACCTGCGGATGCTGGAACACGCCCCAGCGCTTGACCGCGCCCGACTGCTCATCGGCCGATTCCAGTGCCGGCTCGCGCAGCGAGGAGAAGTGGATCAGCGCCATGAAGGCCAGCAGCCCCGCGGACATGACGGCATACGGGAACACCAGCCGCTGCGCCAGCTCCGCCCGCAACGCCTCGCGGCCGGCGGTGTCCAGCGCGGCCAGCGCCGGTTCGGAGAAGCGCTCCATGCCCGACAGGATCAACGCCGAGAACACCAGCGGCACGACGATGCCGGCGCCCTTGTTGAACAGGCCCATGATGGAGATGCGCATGGCGGCGCTCTCGCGCGGGCCGATGCAGACGATGTAGGGGTTGATGGCCGTCTGCATCAGCGTCATGCCGCTGGCCAGCGTGAACAGCGCGGCCAGGAACACCGCGTACTGCCCCGACCACGCCGCCGGGATGAAGGCCAGCGCACCCAGCGCCATGACACCCAGCGCCAGCGTCATGCCGCGCTTGTAGCCGATGCGCGCCAGGATGGCGGCCGACGGCAGCGCCATCACCGTGTAGGCGATGTAGAACGCGAACGCGACCCACAGCGCCTGGAAGTTGCTGAGCGCGCAGACGATCTTCAGGAACGGGATCAGCGAGCCGTTCAGCCAGGTTGCGAAACCGAGGATGAAGAACATCAGCCCGATGAAGAGCATGGGCAGCAGCACGCCCTGGCTGCGGGGTGATGGCGTGGCGGTCGAGGTCATCGGACCATGATCGCCAGCCGCCCGCCGCGGCGCCACTGGCACACACCCGAAGGCGCATGCCCCGTGCAAGCTTCAGTGCGCGGGCAGGATCACGCCGTCGCAGGCGCCGAAGCCGATGCGGCGAAAGCCCGGCTTCTCGGCGTGGGCGCGCAGGCCCAATTGGTCGCCATCGCGCACGAAGGTTCTCGTTTCGCCGTTGGGCAACGTGATCGGCTGCTTGCCGCCACCGGTCAGCTCCAGCAGCGAGCCGGCCTCTTCCGGTGCCGGGCCGCTGATGGTGCCGGTGCCAAGCAGGTCGCCCGGCTGCAGGTTGCAGCCATTGCTGGTGTGGTGGGTCAGCATCTGCGCCAGAGACCAGTAGGCATGCCGCAGGTTGGAGCGGGAGATGCGCGTCGGTTCGGCCATGGCAGGCGTCTTGAACCAGACCTCCAGCTCGATGTCGAACGCCGCATTCGCACGGTGCGCGGGCGAGTCGAGGTACGGCAGCGGCTGCGGGTCGCCTTCGGGCCGCATGAACGGGATGCGGAACGGCGCCAGCGCCTCCATCGTGACGATCCACGGCGAGATGGTCGTGCCGAAGTTCTTGGCCAGGAACGGCCCCAGCGGCTGGTACTCCCAGGGCTGGATGTCGCGCGCCGACCAGTCGTTCAGCAGCGTCAGGCCGAAGGCGTGATCGTCGGCCTCGTCGATGCCGAACGGCTCGCCCAGCGCGTTGCCGGGGCCGACGAACAGGCCCAGCTCCAGCTCGCAGTCGATGCGCGCGCTGGGCTTGAAGACCGGCACGTCGGCGTCCGGCGGCTTGACCTGGCCCCGGGGCCGGCGCAGTGGCGTGCCGCTGACGACGATGGAGGAGCTGCGGCCGTGGTAGCCGATGGGCACCCACTGGTAGTTGGGCAGCAGCGGGTTGTCGGGCCGGAACAGCTTGCCGATCGCGCGGGCGTGGTGGATGCCGGTGTAGAAGTCGGTGTAGTCGCCGATGCGGCAGGGCAGCGTGTACTCGGCTTGCGCCTGTGGCACCAGCTCGACTTCGGGCGCGCCGGCCTTCAGCGTGTCGAACAGGCGGTGGCGCAGCGCGCGCCGCTCCGCGCTCGGGCGGGCCATCAGCGCATTCAGGTCGGCGATGCCCCAGGCGCTCAGGTCCAGGATCTGGTCGCCGATGCCCACGCCCACGCGGAACGGCTCCAGCGTGCCGGCGCGGCGGAAGCTGCAGAACGGCAGGTTCTGCAGCGGGAAGTCGGTGGCCGGGTCGTTGGCCGAGGCGACCCAGGAGCGGGCCGCGGCGTCGTGCGTGTGATCGATGCTCATGCGTTGAATTCTTCCTTCAAACCCTGCCAGCAGTCAGCATAGGTCGTCTCCAGCGGTGCGTCGTTCAGCGCCCAGGCGGTGGGCTTGAGTGGCCAGCGCGTCTCGAACATGAAGGCCAGCGTGGCGTCCAGCTTGTGCGGCTTGAGCTCTGCGTTGCTGGCCTTGTCGAAGGCCTCGCTGTCGGGGCCGTGCGGCACATAGCTGTTGTGCAGGCTGGCGCCGCCGGGCTTGAAGCCCTCGGGCTTGGCGTCGTACTGGCCCAGCACCAGGCCCATGAACTCGCTCATCACGTTGCGGTGGTACCAGGGCGGGCGGAAGGTGTCCTCGGCCACCATCCAGCGCGGCGGGAAGATGACGAAGTCCACGTTGGCCCAGCCGGGCGTGTCGCTGGGGCTGGTCAGCACGGTGAAGATGCTGGGGTCGGGGTGGTCGAAGCTGACGGTGTTGATCGTCATGAAGCGCGCCGTGTCCCAGCGGTAGGGCACGAGGTTGCCATGCCAGGCGACGACGTTGAAGGGGCTGTGGGCCTGCGTCGCGCGCCAGAGCTTGCCGCCGTAGCGCTTGACGATTTCGTAATCCCCATCCTGCTGCTCATGCCAAGCCACCGGCGCCTCGAAGTCGCGCGGATTCGCCAGGCCGTTGGAGCCGATGGGACCCAGCTCCGGCAGGCGCATCGCGGCGCCCAAGTTCTCGCACACGTAGCCGCGTGCCGGCACGTCCAGCGGGTCGACCTTGAAGGCCATGCCGCGCGGCAGCAGCGCGATGGAGCCGGGCGCGACCTCCAGGCGCCCGAGTTCCGTCGTCACGAGCAGGCGACCTTGCTGCGGCACGAGCAGCATCTCGGCGTCGGCATTGACCAGCGCGCGGCGGCCCATCGCCTTCGTCGCAACGTACGCGAGCGCGCCCATGCCCGCGATGCCCGCCTCGCCGTTGACCGCGTAGCTGCGCAGCCCGTCGACGAAGTCACCATCGCCGTCCAGCGGCGTGGGCCCCCAGCGCAGCGGGTCGGGCGACGCGCACTCGCCTTGCGCCGCGCCGCTCTTCCACAGCGCATGCGCCAACGGCGCGTAGCCGCCGACGACGACGGACGGCTTGCGGCGGTACAGCCAGGTGCGCTGGTTGTCGGCGCGCGGCGCGGTGAAGGCACTGCCGGACAGCAGCTCGGCATACAGGCCGTGCGGCGCCTGCTGGGGGCTGTTGCGGCCGATGGGCAGCGCGCCGGGCACGGCCTCGCTGGCGTGCTGGTTGCCGAAGCCGGTCAGGTAGGTCAGTTCAGTCATGGTGTTGATGGGCCAAAGCGAAGGCCTCCCGCAGCACGTCACGGTCGCCGATGTGGTTGCACAGGATCAACGTCAGCCGCGCCAGCCAGTCGGCCGCCTGCTCGTCGTTCAGGCTCGCCTGTGCGGCGATGAGTTCGGCATAGAAGGCGTCCGCCTCCCGCCCAAAATTTGGGGTCAGAGTCAATTTACTCATGCGGTCTCCCATGGGCGCGTGCCAGCGCAGCGCGCACGGCGCCGGCATCGAAGGCCCGCCAGCGCGCCGCGACGACGGCATCGGAGCGGATCAGGTAGAGGCTGCCCGGCGCCGCGCCATAGCGCTGCGCGGCGAGGCTGTCGCAGGGCGCGGACAGCACCTCGACGCCGGCATCCGGCGCGGCCATGCCGAAGGCCAGCAGCGTGAATCGCCCGCGCAGCTGCTCGCCCAGCCAGCCGCCGTCCAGCGGCGCGTCGGGCGCCGGGCAGCCGGGCGCCGGGCCGCCGGTCCAGACGTCGGCATCCGGCGTGTTGAGCACCGAGCCTGGCACGTCGGTGGGCATCGACAGCCGCCCGCTGTTGACGAGCGGCTTGGCGAACTCGGTGTGCGCCGCCAGGTCCAGCGCGGCCTTGCGCAGGCGCCGGCTCAACGCGCTCTTGGGGCTGATGAAGTCGGTCGCGCGCGTGGAGTGGCCGATGTTGTCGTCGGCCGCCTCGATGCGCTCGGCCTCGTAGCTGTCCAGCAGCGCCTCACCACCCTCGCCTTTCATCACGGCCGCGAGCTTCCAGCCGAGGTTGTCGGCGTCCTGCACGCCGCTGTTGGCGCCGCGCGCGCCGAACGGCGAGACCTGGTGCGCTGCGTCGCCGGCCAGCAGCACGCGGCCGACGCGAAACGCTGAAGCGCGGCGGCAGCAGAACTGGTAGATGGAGGACCAGGCCAGCTCGAAGCCGTCGGTGCCCAGCATCTGGGCGACACGCGCCTTGATGCGCTCGGCGTCGCGTTCGGCCTCGACGTCCGCGTCGCGGCCGAGCTGGAAGTCGATGCGCCACAGGCCGTCGGCCTGCGCGTGCAGCAGCACGGACTGCCCGCGGTGGAACGGCGGGTCGAACCAGAACCAGCGCTCGGGCCTGGCCGGGTCGAGCCCACGCGGCCGCACGCCGGCGCCCAAGCGCACATCGGCGATGAGGAAGCGGTCCTCGAACACCTGGCCCGTGAAGCTCAGCCCCAGCAGCGTGCGCGTGGGGCTGCGCGCGCCGTCGCAGCCGACGACCCAGTCGGCGCGCATGTCGAACAGGCCGTCGGGCGTGCGCACCGTCAGCGTCACGCCCTGGGACGGGTCTTCAGCGTCCTGCTCCAGCCCGATCAGCTCGTGCCTGCCGCGCAGTTCGATGCGCGGGTCCAGCTGCGCGGCGCGCACCAGGCGTGCCTCGACCTGGTCCTGCTGCAAGTTCACCATCGCCGGCATCTTGTGATGCGACTCGGGCAGCAGGTCGAACGCATAGGCCTCGCGCTCGCCGTGGAACACGCGGCCGCGCTGCCAGCGCACGCCTTCGCGCGCGACGGCCTCGCCGACACCGAGGCGGTCGAACACCTCCAGCGTCTTCTTGGCCCAGCAGACGGCACGCGAGCCCTCGCCGATGCGGTCGCTGTCGTCGATGACGACGACCGGCACGTCCCGCTTCGCGAGGTCCAGCGCCAACGTCAGCCCGACCGGGCCGGCCCCGACGATGACGACCGGGCGGCGCTGCGGCTGGCCGGAGCGCTGTTCCAGCGTCTGGTGATAGGGGTAGCGCGGCAAGTCCATCACATCAACTCTTCGATCATGTCGTGCACAGGCGCGGGCCGAGCGCCGGGCCGCGCCCAAGCCGGGCCGATCTGGCGATGTGCTTGTCGCTCGACGCGACAAGCATCGCCGTCCCCTCGGGGGCCGGCCAAGGTAGTCCTTGGACGAGGGGCTCCATGTCAGGCGCCTTCGAGGGCCTTCCACATCTCCACATCGCGCTCGGCCGTCCAGATGCGCGGGTGGGACGTGCCGCCGGCCTCGTCGTAGGCGCGCGTCACGTCGAACGGCATGCAGTGGTCGAAGATAACCCAGTGGCCGTACTTGGGCCGCAGCGCCGCCATCGTGCGCTGGTAGACGGCCTTGAGCTCCTCGCCCGCCGTCACCCCGCCCTGCACCGCCGCGTACAGCTCGCTGACGAAGGCGCGCGTGCCGGCAAGGCCGGCGGCCACCTGCTCGGCGCCCTTGAGCGCGGGGCCGCGGCCGGGCACGAGGGCCGCAGCGTCCAGCGCGGCGATGGCATCCAGCGTGGCGGGCCAGTCGGCGAAGTGGGCGTCACCGCAATAGGGCGTGGCGTCGAACTCGACGAGGTCGCCGCTGAACAGGACCCGCTCCTCGGGCAGCCAGGCCACCGTGTCGCCCGCCGTGTGGCCGCGCCCGGGCGAGAACATCTCGACCTTGACGCCGCCCAGGTCCAGCGTCAGCCGGCCGGAGAACGTCAGCGTGGGCCAGGTGAGGCCGGCAGGCACGGACTCGACGTTGCGGAACAGCCGCGGGAAGCGGCCGATCTCGCTGGCCTTGTCCTGCTCGCCGCGCTCCTGGATGAGCGCCAGCGTCGCGTCGCTGGCGATGACCTGCTCCAGCCCCTCGGCCTTGAAGGCGGCGGCGCCCAGCACGCGCACCGCGTGGTAGTGGCTGAGCAGCACGTACTTGATGGGCACGGGGCTCACCTCGCGGATGCGGCGGATCACGTCGGCCGCCATCACCGGCGTGGCCTGGGTGTCGATCACCATGGCCGCATCGCGGCCGATGACGATGCCGGTGTTGGGGTCGCCCTCGGCCGTGTAGGCCCAGGCGTGCTCGGACAGGCGCTCGAAGGTGACCTGCTTTTCTTCCAGGTCGGCTTGCGAGGCAAAGGCTTTGGTCGTCATGCGGGGTCTCCAACGTCAGGCCCGAAATTTAGCCTAATCCAAATGAATTCACCAATATAGAATTTTCAGCATGGGCGACACCAAGGCACCGCGGGGCATCCAGAGCATCGAAGTCGGTGGGCAATTGCTGCGGGCGCTGGCCCACCATGGCCGGCCGATGGCGCTGAAGGACCTGGCGCGCGAAGCCGGCATGACGCCAGCCAAGGCCCACCCCTACCTGGTGAGCTTCATCAAGCTGGGCCTGGTGGAGCAGGACGGCGGCAGCGGCCGGTCGGGCTTTTACGGCCTGGGGCCGCTGGCGCTGCAACTGGGCCTCATCAGCCTGCAGCAGTACGACCCGGTGCGGCTGGCCACACCGGTCATCGAGGACCTGGCGCTGCAACTGCGGCACACGGTGGCCATCGCCGTGTGGGGCACGCGCGGCCCCACCATCGTGCGCGTGGCCGAGGGGCCGACGCCGGTGCACATCAGCATGCGCCACGGCACGGTGATGAGCCTGGCGGGCACGGCGTCCGGCCGACTCTTTGCGGCCTGGCGTACCGCGGAAGCGGCGGCGCTGGCGGAACCACTGCCGGACGAGGCCACGCTGGCCGCCGTGCGCGACGCCGGGCTGGCGACGTCGCGGGACGGCGTGGTGGCCGGTGTCAGCGCGGCGGCGGCCCCGGTCTTCGAGGCCTCGGGGCGCCTGGTGCTCGCGTTGACGGCCATCGGCCCAAGCGCGAGCTTCGACACCGCGCCGGATGGCGTGCTGGCCGCGACGCTGCGCGAGGCCGCCGCGGTCCTGTCGCGCCGGCTCGGTCGTTGACGGCTGGCGCAGCACCGTTCAGCGCAAACCATTTTTTCAATCCAGCAATACTGTTCGCGATATTTACATATCGCAATGAAATGCGGCGCACCAAAATCGGGATACGCAGGCCTTGATACTGGGCAAAAGGCGGCCGAGATAAACCAGCGGGCGTTGACACATTCGAGAATATGTACGCCGACACCACTTGTATGAAGTAGCGTTGCCAGTTGGCTAAATGCACACCCCGCGGGCCCGGAGAACGCGCGACGGATGCCGAAAAGTCATTGCCAATCAATGACATGGCATTGAATTACCGAGGCGATACGCAGGTTTACACGGCATCCAGGGGTTTGCCGATCCGTCGCGGAACGACTGCCGCCAGAAAATTCGAACGACCGGCCACCGCCCTGTATCCAGCGCGAATCACCCCCCGGCCGGCACATCGGGCAACCATCCGTTTGCCTTATTTTTCTGGAGCAGTCATGCATCAACCCACCAAAATTGCCGCCGCGGTCCTGATGACCGTGGGCGGTTTGAACGCCTGGGCCCAACAGGCCCAGGACACCACGGAGCCGCAGCAGATCGAGCGGGTGACGGTGACCGGCTCGGCCATCAAGCGCCTGGACGCCGAGACGTCGGTGCCCGTCACGGTGTTCAAGATGACCGAGATGAAGCAGCAGGGCATCACCACGGTCGAGCAGATCCTCAGCAGCCTGACGGCCAGCCAGGCCAGCGTGGGCACCAGCCAGGCCGTGGGCGCCTCGACCGGCGGTGCGTCGTTCGCCGACATGCGCGGCATCGGCGCCAACAAGACGCTGGTGCTGCTCAACGGCCGGCGCATCGCGAACAACGCGTTCGACGGCTCGGCACCCGACCTGAACATGATCCCCTTCGCCGCGCTGGACCGCGTCGAGGTGCTGCGCGACGGGGCGTCGTCGCTGTACGGCACGGACGCCATCGGCGGCGTCATCAACTTCATCACCCGCCGCGACTACCAGGGCGGCACGGTGTCGGTCAGCTACGAGTCGCCCCAGCACCCGGGCGGCAAGACCAAGAACGCCAACGCCGGCTTCGGCTTCGGCGACCTGGACAAGCAGGGCTTCAACGTCTTCGGCTTCATCGACGCGCAGCGCCAGGACGCCATCAGCGGCACGCAGCGCCCGTTCAACACGCGCTACGCCGGCGGCCTGTCGGGCTCCACATCGCCGGGCAACTACTACCAGGCGGGCGATGTGGCCAATCCGGCCGCGCCGACCTGCGGCAAGGGCACCTTCCTGATCCCGGCCGGCGACAACCTGTCGTGCTACATGACGACGTCCAGCTACGTCGACTACGTGCCCAAGTCGCAGCGCGACTCCGCGATGCTCAAGGGCCAGGTCAAGCTGGGCGACGACCACACGCTGAGCGCCGAGTACTTCCGCACCGAAAGCACGGTCTGGACACGCATCGCGCCCGTGCCCTACGGCGCGCTGGTCCAGAACCCGCTGCGCCCCGACGGCACGCCCAACCCCTACTACCCGGGCAACTCCGGCAGCGGTTTCACGCCCACCATCCCGCTGAGCGCGACGTTCGACGGCGGCAAGGTCGGCAAGACGCTGACCGCCGGCGGCGCGCTGATCCAGCCTGGCTACGTGAACGTGAAGTGGCGCGACGTGCCCAACGGCGCGCGCGGCGACGAGAACAAGAACACCCAGCAGCGCCTGGTGCTGAACCTGGACGGCACCGTGGCCGGCTGGGACTACACGGTGGGCGCCTCGTACAACCAGAACAAGGTCAACGAGAAGCTCATCAGCGGCTACAACAACGGTCTGCTGATCCAGGAAGGCGTGCTGACGGGCAAGATCAACCCGTTCGGCGACCAGGACGCCGCCGGCCAGGCCATCATCGACCAGGCGCTGGCCGTGGGCACGGTGATGTACGGCAAGGGCACGACCACCGGCCTGGATGCACGCGCCAGCCGCGAGCTGTCGGACTGGTTCGGCGCCGGCCGCCCGGTGTCACTGGCGCTGGGCGCCGAGACGCGCAGCGAGAAGTTCACGACGCAGGCCAACCACGACTACGCGGCCATCGTCGTCGCCTCCACCGGCATCGACCCGGACACCTACAACGCCGGCTCGCGCCGCGTGTCGGCCGCCTACGGCGAGTTGAACGTGCCGCTGCTGAAGTCGCTGGAGGTGACCGCCGCCGTGCGCTACGACAAGTACAGCGACTTCGGCAGCACCACCAACCCCAAGGTGAGCTTTCGCTTCCAGCCGGTCAAGGAAGTGCTGCTGCGCGGCGCCTACTCGACGGGCTTTCGCGCGCCGTCGTTGTATGAGCTGAACGCGGCGCAGAGCTTCACCAACAGCGGCACCGTCAACGATCCGCTGACCTGCCCCGGCGGCGTGCCCACCGGCGCCAAGGTCAACAACTGCAATGCGCAGTTCCAGATCCTGAATGGCGGCAACCTGAAGCTGGCGCCCGAGAAGAGCAAGACGGCCAACCTGGGCATCGCCTTCGAGCCCATGCCCGATCTGAACTTCGGCGTGGACTTCTGGTGGGTGCGGCTGAAGAACCAGATCGCCGCCATCGGCGACAACACGCTGTTCGACCCGGCCAACTACCCGACCTTCAACTACCTGTTCCACCGCGACGCGACCGGCCACCTGTCCACCGACGGCACGTCCTGCCCGGGTTCGGACTGCGGCTACGTCGACGAACGCACGCAAAACCTCGGCGGCACCAACACGCACGGCATCGACCTCAACGCCAACTACCGGCTGCGGTCCAACTGGGGCACGTTCACCTTCGGCCTGAACAGCACCTACGTGGCCAGGTACGAGTACCAGGACTACACCGACGGCCCGTGGAACCAGAACGTGGGCGTCTACGTCGGCACGGGCCCCGTGTTCCGCTGGCAGCACACGCTGACGGCCGTGTGGAACAAGGACGTCTACAGCCTGGGCGTGACCGGCCACTACAAGTCTGGCTACGTGGACGTGGACGACACCAACCGCGTCAGTAACTACGCGACGCTGGACCTGTTCGGCACCTGGAAGCCGCTGAAGGGCACCACGCTGACACTGGGCGTGCACAACCTGACCGACCGCGACCCGCCGCTGAGCTACCAGACGCAGGTCTTCCAGGCCGGCTACGACCCGCGCTATGCGAGCGCCGTGGGCCGCTCGTACTACGCACGTGCGTCGTACGACTTCTGACCGGCCTCACCCCCACCAACGACCAGGGCCCCTCACGGGGCCCTTTTTCATGGTGCCAGCGCCGGGCTGCTCAGGGCAGCCTGGCCAGCATCGAGGCCTCGGTGGCCTCGTCCCAGGCGAGCGGGTACAGGCAGCGCGCGGCCGCCAGCATCTCGGGGCGCCCGCCCCACAGGGTGATCTGCTCGCGCACGGTGCGCAGGTCGATGCTCATCAGCACCGCCGGCGCATCCACGCGCGGGTTGTGGCGTGCCATCGTGTACGGCAGCAGGCCCAGGTAGCGGCGGTAGAAGGCCACATGGCGCGGGTTGACCTCGATGACGAGGCGGTCGCAGCCCTCGCGGCGGTGCGCGTGCAGGTAGCCAAGATGGAAGATCTGCGCCAGCACGCGCTTGGCGTTGTGCGAATGGCGGTCCACGGCCAGGCTGCCGAACTCGCAGAGCTTCACGCCGGCCGAGCGCCACTCGGCCAGTTCGGCGCCGAACAGCAGGTCGGCATGCAGGCCGCCGCTGCCGTCCAGGCGCACCGACAACGTGCCCACGACCTGCTCGCCATCGCGGGCCGTGCAGACGATGTCGCCATCCTCGTTGCGGCTGCTGTAGCGCTCCCGCGTGAGGGCCAGGCCCCGGTCACCGTAGCGCCGCTCCACCAGGTCGAGCGCGTCGCCATCGAGCGAGCCGAAGTCGCTGTTCAACTCCAGCGGCGGGCCGCCAAAGGGGTTCAGCGGCGCATGCCGGCTCTCGTCGAAGGTGGGAATCATCACAGCGTCCTGGCGGGGTAAAAATCACTAGGCCCGCAGTCTAGGGATTGAAAAAGTGCTTTTCCTGGCACCTCACACAGAGATACATCTGAATCACCCTATCAACCGGGTTTCTCCGCCGCCTGCACAGGGGACAGGCAAGGCACGCGCAAGAAAAAGGCCACGCAATGCGTGGCCTTGGCAGCGCGGCGGGCGCTCAGTTCGCGTAGCGGCCCACCAGGCGATTCATGTTGGTGAGCGACAGGCGGTGCAGCTCGATCAAGGCGATGAGGCCGTTGCGGTGCAACTGCAGCACCTTGTCGTCCGGCAGCTCGGCGTACTTCTTCTCGTCCAGCGCCAGGAAGCCTTCGACATCGATCTTCTCGCCCGTGGACAGCGTGGCCTCGAAGCGCATGTCCTGCAGCAGGTCCAGTTCGACGAGCAGGTTGCAGATCAGGCGCGTGCGCTCCGATTCCTGCTCGAAGTTCTCCAGGAAGGTGCGCGCGTTCGTCAGGAACTCGGTGGGCTGGCCGTCCTTGAACAGCGCCTCGCCGGTCGTGTCGTTGAAGCCCGGCCACTTCAGGTCGAAGCAGACGGCCACGTTCGTGGTGTTCTCTTCCAGCCGGGCCATCGCGAACGGGTAGCGGCGCACATAGGCCGGCACATAGTTGCCCGTCCACTGGTCGCCGTCGACGAAGAGGTTGGAGCCGGCCTTCAGGCCCAGCACGGCCAGCGGCGCCACCACCGGCTTGCCGTTGTCGCCATTGCCGGCACGCACGAAGACGATGGGGTATTCCTTGCACGCGTCGCCGAACTCGACGGCAGCGAGGAAGACCGAGTTCTGGTCTGCCAGGCGGCGCACGACGGGCACCGTCGTGTCCAGCTTCATGTTCTTGTGGACTTCTCGGTCCAGCGGCAGCAGTTCGCCGTACATCGGGGGGTTGCTCATGAGGTTCTCTCTTCAGGTTCTTCGGCCAGACGACTGGCCAGCACTTTGTCCACACGCTTGCCGTCGAGGTCGACGACCTCGAATCTCCACGCGTCCCACTCCACCACATCGGTCGTGCGCGGCAAGCGCCCCAGCAGCAGCATGATCATGCCGGCCAGGGTGTTGTAGCGGCCACGGTCCTCTTCGGGCAGTTCCTTCAGCCCCAGGCGGTCCTTCAGCTCGGGTACCGGGATCAGGCCGTCGATCAGCCAGCTCCCGTCCTCGCGTTGCACCGCCCAGGCATCGCCATCGCTCGGGGCGCTGAACTCCCCGGCGATGGCTTCCAGCACGTCGCGCACGGCAATCACGCCCTGCACTTCGCCGTATTCATCCACGACGAACACCAGCGGCGCGTCCGACACGCGGAAATGCTCCAGCAATTCCATGCCCGACAGCGTCTCCGGCACGAACAGCGGCGCTTCCATGCCGGCCGTCAGGTCCAGCGGCTGGCCTTCCAGCATGCCGGCCAGCAGCGCAGGCGCATTGGCCACGCCCAGCACGTCCCCCAGGCCGCCGCGGCAGACCGGATAGCGGTTGAAGCCATGTTCGCGCAGCACGGCCAGCACCTCGGCCGGCGTGGCGCTCACGTCCAGCCAGGCGATCTCGGCGCGCGGGATCATCATCGAGCCGACCTGGCGCTCGTCCAGGCGGAACACGTTGCGCACCATCTGGTGCTCATGCTGCTCGATGACGCCGGCGTCCAGGCCTTCTTCGAGGCTGGCCGCGATCTCCTCTTCCGTGACACCCCGCTGGCCCTTGTTGCGCAGCCCCATCAGGCTCAACGTGGCCTCGGTCGTCACGCTCAGCAGGCGCACCAGCGGCCGGGCGGCCATGGACACGAAATTCATCGTCGGCGCCACCAGGCGGGCCACCGTCTCCGGGTAGATCTGGCCGACACGCTTGGGCACCAACTCGCCGAAGACGATGGTCAGCAGCGTGATGATGACGACGACCAGCGCCGTGGCGGCGATGTCGGTCGCGTGCGGTGCCAGCGAAAAGGTCTCGGTCAGCCAGCGCGACAGCGGGCCGGAGAACGCCGCGTCGCCGACGATGCCGTTCAGCACCCCGATGCCGGTGATGCCGATCTGCACCGTGGACAGGAACTTGGTCGGGTTATCGTGCAGGTCCATCGCGGCCTGCGCCCCGCCCTCCCCGCTTTCCACCATCACCTGCAGCCGCGCCTTGCGGCTGGCGGTCAGCGCCATTTCCGACATCGCGAAAAGGCCGTTGAGAACGATCAGGAAGAGAACTAGGGCGGTGTCCATCGAAAGCGCCGGAGCAGAGAAAACCCTGTCGGCGCGGGGCAAAAACGAAGCCCGGAAGACTAGCAGATGCCCATGACCGCGCCCAGCGCACATTCCCGCACTCGAAAACGCACGCATGAACTACCTGATCGGTGACCTCCAAGGCTGCTGTGGCGCACTGGAGCGCCTGCTGGCACGCATCGCCTTCTCGCCGTCGCGCGACCGGCTGTGGCTGCTGGGCGACCTGGTCAACCGCGGCCCGCAGTCGCTGGCCACGCTGCGCGCACTGGGCGCGCTGGGTGACGCCGCCACCTGCCTGCTCGGCAACCACGACCTCCACCTGCTCGCCGTGCACCACGGCGTGCGCCCCCCCGGCCGCGGCGACACGCTGGACGACATCCTGGCGGCACCCGACCGCCCCGCGCTGATGGACTGGCTGCGCCACCAGCGCCTGGCCCACTTCGAGGCCGGCTGGTTGATGGTGCACGCCGGCGTCGTGCCGCAGTGGACGCACGACGACGTGCTGGCCCTGGCCGGCGACGTGCAGGCCGTGCTGCGCAGCCCCGACCTGCCCCACTTCCTGCACGAGATGTACGGCAACGAGCCGGCGCGCTGGGACCCCGCCCTCACCGGCACGGCGCGGCTGCGCTTCACGGTCAACGTGCTGACCCGCCTGCGCTTTTGCTCGGCCGACGGCGAGATGGACTTCAAGACCAAGGACGGCGCGGGTGCCGCGCCCGCGGGCTTCATGCCCTGGTTCGACGTGCCGGGCCGCGCGACTGCCGACACCCCCATCGCCTTCGGCCACTGGTCCACGCTGGGTCTGCTGGACCGCCCCACGCTGCTGGGGCTGGACACCGGCTGCGTCTGGGGTGGCCGGCTGACAGCCGCCCGCGTGGACGGCACGGCGCGCGAGATCATCCAGGTCGATTGCGCGCAGGCGCAAAAACCCGGCTGAACCGCCTCGTAGAATGCGCACCCTCTGGAAGCTTGGGGGAGTGGTTTAACCCAACGGTCTTGAAAACCGTCGGCCAGCAATGGCCCGTGAGTTCGAATCTCACAGCTTCCGCCAGCCCCCCTCAGCGCTGCATGCCCCAGCGCCTCACCGTCAGCCGCTCCACCGTGTCGAACACGAAGCGCTCGACCAGCCAGCCGATCAGCACGACGGTGGCGAGACCGGCGAAGACGCGGTCGGTGAGCAGCTCGTTGCGGCTCTGGAAGATGTACCAGCCCAGGCCGCCCTGGCCGGACGACGCGCCGAAGAACAGCTCGGCCGCGATCAGCGTGCGCCAGGCGAAGGCCCAGCCGATGCGCAGGCCCGACAGGATGGCCGGCAGCGCGGACGGCACGAGGATCTGCAGCACGTAGCGCAACCCGCGCAGGCCGTAGTTGCGGCCGGCCATGCGCAGCGTCTCGGGCACGCCCTGGAAGCCCGACAGCGTGGCCAGCGCCAGCGGCCACAGCACGGCGTGCACCAGCACGAAGACCAGGCTGCCCTGGCCCAGGCCGAACCACAGCAGCGCCAGCGGCAGCAGCGCAATCGCCGGCAGCGGGTTGAACAGCGAGGTCAGCGTGACCAGCACGTCGCGGCCCGGTCGGGTCGCCACGGCCAGCGCCGACAGCGTCAGCGCCAGCACGACGCCCAGCGCATAACCCTGCAGCAGCAACGACAGCGACGCCGCCGTGCGCGCGACCAGCTCGCCGTTGCGCAGGTCGTCCCACCAGGCGTGCGAGGCCTGCAGGAAGCCGGGCAGCAGCAGGTCGTTGCCGGCCACGCGGGCGGCCAGCTCCCAGGCGGCGGCGATCAGCATGAGCACGACGACCTGGCGCACGCCGTCGCGCCGCCAGATGCGTTGCGCCAGGCTCAGGTGGATGTCGGCCAGCTGCGCGGGCAGCGGCGGCAGCTCGCGTTCGAACTCGGGACGGGCGGGATGGACGTAGCTCATGATCCTGGATCCGGCAGTTGGGCATGCCCGAGGGGCTGGCGAGGCGAGTCGCTGGCAAGGCGCAACGACGCTGCGGGCTCATGCCCGCGAGAAGGAGCCACACCGCCAGCGGCTCGTAGCGCCAGACCAGCGGGCATGCTGCGGTCTCCACCGACGTGGTACCCGCAGCGAAATTCGACTGGATGTTGAACCACCAGGACTCTCGATGAATGGCAAGCGGTCAACTGCCGGATTCAGGATTGAACAGCAGTCGGTGGATGCGTTGCTGCTGGGCCTGGAACGCCGCGCTGCCGGCGCTGGCGAAGTCGAACGACTCGGCGTCCAGCTCCGCGCGCACGCGGCCCGGGTGGGGCGACAGCAGCAGGATGCGGTTGCCCACCAGCAGCGCTTCCTCGATGGAATGGGTCACGAACAGCAGCGTGAAGCGCAGCTCGGCCCACAGCCGCAGCAGTTCCTCCTGCAGGCCGCGGCGCGTCAGCGCGTCCAGCGCGGCGAACGGCTCGTCCATCAGCAGCACGCGCGGGCGCATGGCCAGCGCGCGCGCAATGGCCACGCGCTGCTTCATGCCGCCGCTGAGCTGGTGCGGATAGGCCTCGGCCGCGCGGCTCAGGCCGACGGTGGCCAGCGCCTGCGCGGCGCGCTCGCGGGCCTCGGCCTTGCCGCACTGGCGCGAGGCGACGAGGCCGAACGCGACGTTGTCCAGCACGCGCTTCCACGGCGGCAGCTGGTCGAACTCCTGGAACACGACGACGCGGTCGGGGCCGGGTTCGGTGACCGGCTGGCCTTGCAGCAGGATGTCGCCCGAGCGCGGCGGCAGGAAGCCTGCGACAGCCTTGAGCAGCGAACTCTTGCCGCAGCCCGACGCGCCCAGCAGCACGAAGCGGTCGCCCTGCTGCACGTCGAACGACACCTCGTGCGTGGCGCGCACGGTGCGCCGCTCGGCGCGGTACTCCAGCGTCAGGTCGCGCACCTGCAGCAGCGGCTGAGCGGCCGCGGCCAGCGCCTCGTGTTCCTGCGGGCCGGTGGCCACCACGTTCAGCTCCCGCCGGCGACGTGCGCGTCGTCGAAGAAGTAGTCCTTCACCGACGCCGGCCTGGTCTTTATCGCCCCCACGCGGTGCATGAAGTCGGCCAGCGCGAAGGTGTTCTCCGGCGTCAGCTTGAAGTCCACCTCGGGGTTCTTGATGATCTTCAGCAGCAGCGCGCGGTCGACCTTGCTCCTGTTCGTGCGCAGGTAGATGTCCGCCGCCTTCTCCGGGTCGGCCTTCACCAGCTTCGCCGCCTCGGCCAGCGCGTCGACGAAGGCCTTAGGTCTTCGGGTTGTCCTTGCGGAACTTCTCGGTCGCGTACAGCACGGTGGCCGAGGCCGCGCCGCCCAGCACGTCGTAGCTCTTCAGCACGATGTGCGCCTGCGGGTTGCCGGCCAGCACCTGCTCCTGGAACGGCGGGTTGCCGAAGTGCGCGTTGATCTCGGTGCCGCCCTTGATCAGCGCCGCCGTCGCCTCGGGGTGGGGCAGCGCGACCTGCAGTTTGTCGAGCCGGTTGAACTGCGCATCGCCCCAGAGCTTGGCGGAGGCCAGTTGCAGGATGCGCGACTGCACCGACACGCCGGTGGCGGGTGTGGCGATGCGATCCTTGTCGCTGAAGTCGGCGATGGTCTTGACCGCCGGGTTGGTGCTGACGAGGTAGTACGGAAAGTTGCCCAGCGACGCCACGCCGCGCACGTTCTGCTTGCCGTGGGTGCGGTCCCAGATCGTCAGCAGCGGACCGACGCCGGCGCCGGCGATGTCGATGCCGCCGGACAGCAGCGCCTCGTTGACCGCAGCGCCGCCCGAGAGTTCGACGAACTCGACCTGCACGTCGGGCAACCCGTTGGCCTTGCCGGCCTTCTGGATCAGGCCCTGGTCCTTGGCCACGTCCAGCAGCAGGTAGACGATGCCGAACTGCTCGGCGATGCGGATGCGGCCTTCGGCTTGTGCCGCCAGGGGCAGGGCGAACAGGGCGGTCAGCGCCAGGCGGTGCAGTGTGTGTTTGAGCTTCATGGGATCAGAAAGGCTTGTCGCCCTCGATGGTGGTGCGGTGCAGGCGGCGGCGCAGCTCGGGTGGGCAGCCGGCGGCCAGGTGGGTGACGGAGCGGTTGTCCCAGAACACCATGTCGTGGGGCTGCCATGGGTGGCGGTACTGCAGCCCGGGCCGGGTGCTGTGGTCGAACAGCTCGGCCAGCAGCGCGCGGCTCTCGTCCTCGGGCACGTCAACGATGCGGGTCGTGAAGTGCTCGCTGACGAACAGGCCCAGCCGCCCGGTCTCGGGGTGTTGGCGCACGACCGGGTGGACGCTGGGCAAGACCCGCGCCACCTGCTCGTCGCTGAGCTTGGGCCGCCACGGGCTGCGCTCGCGCAGCGCCTCGTACTTGGCGAGATACGAGTGCTCCGCCTTCAGGTGGCGCACCCGTGCTTGAAGCGCCGGCGGCAGCGCCTCCCAGGCCGCATGCTGGTTGGCGAACAGCGTGTCGCCGCCCACGCTGGGCAGTTCCTGGGCCAGCAGCATGGAGCCCAGGCTGGGCTTCTCGACATAGGACAGGTCCGAGTGCCAGAAGTGGCCGGCATCGCCGAGGCCGACCGGCTGGCCGTTCTCGACGATGTTGGAGACGATCAGGATCTCCGGGTGGCCCTTCAGGTGGAACTGGTGCAGCACGTGGATCTGCAGCTCGCCGAAGCGGCGGCTGAAGGCGATCTGCTGCTCGGGCGTGATGCGCTGGTCGCGAAACACCAGCACGTGGTGGTCCAGGTGGGCACGGTGGATGCGGCGGAAGTCCTCGTCGGCCAGCGGCTGGCTCAGGTCCAGCCCCACCACCTCGGCGGCGAAGCTGCCGGGCAGCGGGCGGATGTCTAGGCGGGCCAGTGTCTCGATGCTCATCATTCAAGCCCTCGCCAGCCGGCGCACCACCGACACGAAATGGTCGATCTCGTCGCAGGTGTTGTAGAACGCGAACGACGGCCGCACGGTGGCCTCCACGCCGAAGCGGCGCAGGATGGGCTGGGCGCAGTGGTGGCCCGAGCGCACGGCGATGCCCTCCTCCGCCAGCGCGCGGCCCACGGCCGTCGTCTCGTGGCCGGCCAGCACGAAGCTCAGCACGCTGGCCTTGTCGGCCGCCGTGCCGATGAGCCGCACGCCCGGGATGGGGCGGATGGCTTCGGTGGCGTAGGCCAGCAGGTCGTGCTCGTACCTCGCAATGTGATGCAGGCCCACGCGCGAGACATAGTCCAGCGCGGCACCCAGCCCGGCGGCATCGGCGATGTTGCCGGTGCCGGCCTCGAACTTCGCCGGTGCCGGCTGGAACACGGTGCGCTCGAAGCTCACGTCCGCAATCATGTTGCCGCCCCCCTGCCAGGGCGGGATGGCGTCCAGCACGTCCTTGCGGCCGACGACCGCACCGATGCCGGTGGGGCCGAAGATCTTGTGGCCGCTGAAGATGAAGAAGTCGCAGCCGATGGCCTGCACGTCCACCGCCAGGTGGGACACCGACTGCGCGCCGTCCACCAGCGTCGTCACGCCCTGGCGCTGCGCGATGCCGACCAGCTCCTGCACCGGCACGACCGTGCCGAGCGCGTTGCTGACCTGCGTCACGGCGAGCAGCTTGGCGCGCGGGCCGCTGATGAGCTTCTGCGCTTCGGACAGGATGACCTGGCCGCTGTCGTCCACCGGGATCACGCGCAGGTGCGCGCCCTTGCGCGCGGCCAGCTGCTGCCAGGGCACGATGTTGGCGTGGTGCTCCAGGTGGGAGACGACGATCTCGTCCCCCGCGACGATGTGTTGCTCGCCCCAGGTGTTGGCGACGAGGTTGATGGCCTCGGTGGCGCCGCGCACGAAGATCACCTCATCGGCCGAGCGCGCGTTGACGAACTGCGCCACCGTCTTGCGGGCCGCCTCGTAGGCGTCCGTCGCACGCGCCGCCAGCGTGTGGGCGGCGCGGTGGATGTTGCTGTTCTCGTGCTCGTAGAAGTAGCTCAGCCGGGCTATGACGGCCTTGGGCTTCTGAGTCGTGGCCGCGTTGTCGAACCAGACGAGCTGCCTGCCATTGACGCGCTCAGCCAGGATGGGGAAGTCGCGCCGGATGGCGTGCACGTCGAAGGGCACGCGCTGGGCCTGCAGCGCGTGCTTGTGCGGCAGCTCGCCGGCGTGGTGGCCGTGAGCGCCGGGGTGGCGGTTCAGGTCCAGCACGTAGAGCGACGGCTGCTGGGGCGCGGCACCCGCGGCCGGCTCCAGGAAGTAATAGCCCGCCGGCGCGGCGGCTTCGCGGGCCGGCGGCGTGATGGCCTGCGGCACGCCCAGCAGCTGGCCACCCACCCGGCCGTCCAGGCCCGGCACGCTGGTCAGCAGCACGTCGGGCACGCCGTTGCCGGCTTGCGCATGGGGTGCCCGGGCGGGCGATGGCCTTGCCAATGCGGCGGCCTGGTCGGGGCCGGTCGGGATGAGGTTGAGTCCGGGCGCTGCGGCGCCGAAGCCGCCGAACTGCGTGGTGGTGGGCTGCGGCAGCGGGCCGCTGGGCAGGCCAGGCGGCAGCGGGTTGGCGGGCACGTTCAGGCCACCGGCGGACTGCACGGGCTGGGCCGAAGGCAGCGCCCCCGCGTTCAAGCTGCCGAACAGCTCGTTGGCCAGTCGCCCCAGCGCGGCCACATCGAACGGGCTTTCGGCGAACGGGCTCTCCACCACGTCAGCGGTAGGTGTCAGGGTACTCATGGTATTTGCCCACTTCCACGTCTTCGAGCACGGCCAGCGCGTCGTCGCTGTGCACCGCCAGCGAGCAGTACAGGCTGATCAGGTAGGAGGCGATCGCGTTGCGGTTGATGCCCATGAAGCGCACCGACAGGCCCGGCCCCTGCTCGCCCGGCAGGCCGGGCTGGTACAGGCCCACCACGCCCTGGCGCTTGTCGCCCACGCGCAGCAGGATGATGCTGGTCTTGCCGTCGTTGACCGGCACCTTGTCGCTGGGGATCAGCGGGATGCCGCGCCAGGTGAGGAACTGGCTGCCGAACAGGCTGATGGTGGGCGGCGGCACGCCACGGCGCGTGCATTCGCGGCCGAACGCGGCGATGCCCAGCGGGTGGGTCAGGAAGAAGGCCGGCTCCTTCCAGACCTTGCTCAGCAGGTCGTCCAGGTCGTCGGGCGTGGGCGCGCCGGTCAGCGTGGACAGGCGCTGCGCGTCCGCGACGTTGGCCAGCAGGCCGTAGTCGGGGTTGTTGATGAGCTCGGATTCCTGGCGCTCCTTGATCGTCTCGATGACGATGCGCAGCTGCTCCTTGATCTGGTCGTGCGGGCTGCTGTAGAGGTCGGACACGCGGGTGTGAACGTCCAGCACCGTGGCCACCGCGTTCAGGAAGTACTCGCGCGGCGCGGCGTCGTAGTCGGCGAAGGTGACGGGCAGCTCGGCCTCGTCGCGCTTGGCGCAGGCGACCTTGACGGCCTCGGGGTCGGCCACCTTGTTGAGCCGGTAGATGCCGGCCTCGACCGGAATCCACTGCAGCAGGTGCGTCAGCCAGCGCGGCGTGATGGTGGAGAGCTGCGGGACGGTCTTGGTCGCGTTCGCAAGCTGGCGCGCAGCGGTGTCGCTGAGTGCGAGTTGGGGGGTGTCAGCCATGGAAAAGAGGCTCCTGGGGCGGTGGGTGGGTAAGCGTTCGGGGATTCGAAGGTTCAGGGCGTGAAGGCCTGGCTGTCCGCCTGCGAGTCGGCCTGGGAAATGCGGCTGCCCGGCGGCAGGCTGCGCGTGAGCCACACGTTGCCGCCGATGACGGAACCACGCCCGAGGGTGATGCGGCCCAGCACGGTGGCCCCCGCATAGATGACCACGTCGTCTTCGACGATGGGGTGGCGCGGCTGCCCCTTGCGGGCATGGCCGGCCTCGTCGGTGGGGATGCTCTTGGCCCCCAGCGTCACGTTCTGGTAGATGCGCACGCGCCGGCCCAGCACGGCCGTCTCGCCGATGACGACGCCGGTGCCGTGGTCGATGAAGCAGCCCGCGCCGATCTGCGCGCCGGGGTGGATGTCGATGCCGGTCTGCGCATGCGCCAGCTCCGCCACCACGCGCGCGATCAGCGGCAGGCCCAGGCCATAGAGCTCGTGTGCCAGCCGGTGGCTGATGAGGGCGTGCAGGCCGGGGTAGCACAGCAGCACCTCGTCCACGCTGCGCGCGGCCGGGTCGCCCTGGAAGGCGGCGATGACGTCGCTGTCCAGCAGCTCGCGCACGGCCGGCAGGCGCCGCGCAAACGCGCTCACGCGCTCGGCGGCGGCCGACTCGTGCGGCGCGTCCGCGCCGCGCAGCCGGGCGTCATGGCGCAGCTCCAATGCCACCTGCTGGCGCAGCCGGCCCAGCACCACGCCCAGCGTGTGGCCGACGTAATAGTCCTCGTCCTCGGGCTGCAGGTCCGGTGGCCCCAGGCGCATCGGGAACAGCGCGCCGGCCAGTTGCTGCACGACGGCGGTCAGCAGTTCGCGCGACGGCAGCTCGCGGCCGCCCGAGTCCCAGCGCCGGTGTTCCTCGCGCCAGCGCTTGCGGGTGGCGCGCAGCGCGTCGACGATGGCGAGCAGGTCGTCACCGCCCTGGGCGTCGGCGCCCATCAGTCCTGCTCCCAGGGCAGGCTGTGGAAGCGCCAGCCGTTGAAGTGGCCGCGCTGCCGGTGCTCGTCCGTGTCGCCCTCGAAGCCTTCCTGCACGTTGAAGACGTTCGCGAGGCCGGCCTTGGCGGCCACTTCTGCGGCGAGCGCCGAGCGTTTGCCGCTGCGGCACAGCAGCAGCACCGGCAGCTCGTTGCCGGACTTCGGCCCGACCTTGGCGTCCAGCTCCTTGGCGAAGCGCGGGTTGCGGTTCAGCGCCGTGCCCGTGGCCCAGGGCACGTGCAGGCTGCCGGGCACATGCCCCACGAAATGGCGCTCCTCGGCGCTGCGCACGTCCACCAGGACGGCACGGCCCGCCTGCATCAGCGCCCAGGCATCACGCGGCGTGAGGCTGCCGGCGAACGGCAACGCGGCAGCCTGAGCGGCCTCGCGGGCGCGGGCCAGGACTTCGGGTTCTTCAACGACGGAAGTGCTCATGACGGCTCTCATGCGAAAACCGAGCAAGGCTAAGTTCCGGGGGTTTTTCGGCAAACGAAGCAAAACAGGGACGGTTATGCGGTTTGCGCGCATGGCGCGCGAACGCGCGCGCCGCCCAAGAAAAAACCCCCGGACCGCGAGGCGGTCAGGGGGTTGGTTTGCTGCGGCGCCGCAGCCTCAGGGGTTGGCGGTGTAGCGCGTGTGGAAGCGCCGGCCCTGCGAGTCGATGGCCTGCAGCCACAGCTCCGTCTTGCCCGCCTCGGTGGGCGCGTAGTCCGCACCCAGCGTGGCGGTCGTCTTCGGCGGCAGCGGCACGGCCGTGTCGACCACGGTGGGCGTGCCGCCCACCGGCGTGAAGACGCGCTTGATCTCGATGACACGCATGTCGCGGTTGGCCGTGGCCCAGCTCGTCCAGTCCAGCGCGTAGGTGGCGGACTGCAGGTCCGCCGCGCGCAGCGGCTGCGTGGCGGTGACGCCGGCCAGGGCCGGGAAGCGCGCCGCCACGGGGGCGGCCAGCACGTCGGCGCGCAGGTAGGCGTTGCGCGTCTCGGTGGTGCCGGCGACGGTGTAGTTGATCGGGTACCTGGCGCCGCGCACGCTGTCGGCCGTGCCGACCCAGCCCACGGCGGCGCGCTTGATGGCGAGGTCATCCACGCCGCCGGTCGGCGTCGCGCTGGTGGCGCCCGTGACGGCCGACACGCACAGCAGCGGCCGGCCGCAGAAGGCGAACGGGATGCTGAAGCCGTTGGGCAGCTGCACCGTGGCCGCGCTCAGCAGCTGCACCGGTGCCGTGGGGTCCAGCGTCTGCGCCTGGATCTCCACCTGCAGGCCGATGCCCGGGTTGGGCGACGCCGCGGTGGCGGTCACGGCCGAGCCGTCGGCGTTCAGCGCGGCGAAGGCCAGCGGCTGCACGGCCAGGCCCAGCTTGCGGCCATTGCCGATGAGGTTCCACTTGTTGGTGGTGGTGGCGGACTTGTTGTAGCTGAGCGCGTCGGCGAACAGGTCCACCACCGTGCCGGTCGAGTCGCTGATGACGGCGCCGACCAGCACCCGGGCGCAGTTGCCCGTGGCCGGTGCCTCGTCGGCGCAGCCCAGCAGCTGGAAGCGGCCGAACTGGCGGTTCGCCGCCGCGTAGCCGGCCAGCAGGTTGGCGAGGTCGGCCTTCACGCGGCTGTTGTGCCTGTCGTAGCCCGTGAGCAGCGGCGACGCCAGCAGCGTGGCGCTCGTCTGGCCCTGGGCGATGAGCTGGTTCAGCGCGGCGCCCAGGTCGTCCATGCCCGGCAGCGTGCCCAGCAGCGTCGTCGCGCTGGTGGCTGCCTTGAGCGTGGACGTGATGGCGTTGGCGGGCGTGCCGCCGGTCTTCACCAGCTCGGTCTGCGCCGTGGGCAGCTCCACGACGACCTCCGCCGGCGAGCCAGCGAGGAACTTGTTGGCGATCTGCAGCACCGGCACGTTGCTGGCGTTGCGCAGGACGTCCACGCGCACGCTCTCGACGAGCAGGTCCAGCGCACCCTTGTTGGCGGCGAAGGCCGGATCAGCCAGCAGGTCCACCGCCGCGGGGGTGGTGAACTTCAGGTCGGTGAGCTGGGTCTTGATCAGCGTCTTCAGGAAGTCGCTGGCGGCCGTCGTGGCCGTGGCCATCTGCGTGAGCTGGGCGGCGCTGCCGGACGCGTTGGCGAACACCGGCGCGGGCTCGGTGCCCAGCGCCAGCGCGACGATGGCGTTGGTCAGCGGCGTCACATGGCCCACCATGGTGGCGGCGATGGTGGGCACCGTGGTGTGCAGCACCTGCATGTGGCCGCCGGCGTCCATGCCGCGCGCCTGGATGAACAGCGGCGCGGCCGGGCTGGCGGTGGACAGCGTCAGGCTGTAGCTGCCCTCGGCGGCATTCGTCGTCGCCGTGCCGACGGCCTTGCCCTGGCCGTCGAGCACGGTGACCGTGGCGTTGACCAGCGGCGCGCCGGTCGCGGCCACGCCGCGCAGCGTGGGCGGCGCGGTCAGCGTCGGCGTCGTGGCGGACGCATCGCCCCCGCCGCCACCGCCCCCACAGGAAGCGAGCGTCAGGACAAGGAGAGGAAGGGCAGCGAGGCGGTACAGCATGGCGCGGACCAGTGTGCCGCCCCACCCTGCCCGCCATTGGCCCGTTAAGGGCCGGAAATCAGCGGCTGATCTGGACCCAGGCCACTTCCAGCCAGTTGTCCGGCCGGTGCACGGCCGTCACGTTGGCGCGCGCCACCCACGGGATGACCTGGCGGTGCAGCGGGATCACGTTGACCTGCTCGCGCAGCTCCGCCAGCGCGCCGCGGATCTGCGCCTCGCGCTTCTTCGCGTCGGGCTCGACGCTGGACTGCGCGGCCAGCGCGTCGGCGCGGTCGTTGCGGAAGCCGCCGAAGTTGTAGTTGCCCACGCCCTTGTCGCCACGGGTGCGGTACAGCGGTGTCAGGATGGCCTCGGCGTCGGTCACCGCGCCGCCCCAGCCGTACAGGTACAGGCTGGTGTCGTACTTCTCCAGCTTGGGGAAGTACAGCACGCGCGGCATCGCGTTGACGCGCACCTTGATCTTGAGCTGCGCCCACATGGCTGCCAGCGCCGAGCAGATTTCCTCGTCGTTGATGTAGCGGTTGTTGGGGCAGTCCAGCGTCACCTCGAAGCCGTTCGCGTAGCCGGCCTCGGCCATCAGCTGGCGGGCCGCGGCCAGGTCGTGCGGCAGGCGGGTCTGCAGCGCGGGGTCGTCGAAGGAGGCGCTGCTGGACGGCGTCAGGCCGCCCGTGGGCGCCGACAGGCCGCTCATCAGCTTGGTCTTGATGGCCTCGATGTCGATGGCCTGGTAGAGCGCACGGCGCACGCGGACGTCCTTGAACGGGTTCTTGTCGCCCGGGACATTGCCGTACAGCAGCTTGTCGCGCGACTGGTCCATGCCGATGAAGACCAGGCGGTTCTCAGGGCCGTCGATGATCTTCACGCCGGCCGTGTTGCGCAGCCGGGCGATGTCGCGCGGCGCGGGGTCGAGCACGAAGTCCACCTCGCCGGAGATCAGCGCGGCCAGCCGGGTCGGGTCGCTGGCGATGGGCGTGAAGACGACGTCCTGCACATTGCCCTCGAACCTGCCCCACCAGGCCGGGTTGCGCTTGAGCACGGTCTTGATGCCGGCCTGGCGGCTGACCAGCATGTAGGGGCCCGTGCCGTTGGCGTGGATGGCCGCGAAGCTCTCCTCCTTGTTCTTGAAGTCCAGCGGCTGGGTGACGCGGTGGGCCTCGCACCACTTGCGGCTCATGATCCAGAGCTGGTCGATGTGCTGCAGGAAGATGGGGTTGAAGCTCGCGAGCTGGAAGTCGACGGTCAGGTCGTCGATGCGCCTGGGCGTGCCGACCGCGTTGGCATACAGCGCGATCAGCGACGTGGGCGCCTTGGCGCGCTGGATGGAGAAGACGACGTCGTCGGCCGTCAGCGGCGTGCCGTCATGGAACTTCACGCCCGGGCGCAGCTTGAAGCGCCAGGTCAGCGGGCCGGTCTGCGTCCACTCGGCCGCCAGGCCCGGCACCAGGCCCAGCTTGGCGTTGCGGCTGGTCAGCCGCTCGTAGATCTGGCCGTTGACGACGTTGGTCAGGCTCTCGTTCTGCGAGTGCGGGTCCATCGTCTGCGGATCACCCTGGCTGGCCCAGCGCAGCGTCTGCGCCTGCGCGCCGCACGCCAGCGCCAGCAGGACCCCAGCTGTCCATCGTTTCATCGCACCCTCCACAACTGCCGAAAGGGCGGCAGTTTAAGGAGGGCGCCCCAAGCCCCTGCTCAGCGCTTGGCGCCGGGGTTCCAGAGCTCGTCGAGATGGGTGAAGCCCCAGTTCTCCGGGGGCTCCCGGCCGACGATGCGGTCACTCTGCGTCGCCAGATCGAGGACCTGCACGGGAATGGGCATGTTGGACCGCGTGGAATAGAAGACCTTGACGCGCGGCGTCACCAGCGAGGCCGGGTTCTGGTCGACGACGACGGCCAGCCGGCCGGACTGCAGGCGCACCAGCGTGCCGGTGGGGTAGATGCCCACGCTCTTCACGAAGGCCTGGAAGACGACGGGGTCGAACTGGCCCGTCCACTGCGCCATGCGCTGCAGCGAGCCCGCCGGGTCCCAGGCGGTCTTGTAGGGCCGCGTGGAGGTGATCGCGTCGTAGACGTCGCAGACGGCACCCATGCGCGCCATCAGGCTGATCTTCTCGCCGGCCAGCTTGTGCGGGTAGCCCGTGCCATCGACCTTCTCGTGGTGGTGCAGGCACACGTCCAGCGCGCTGTCGGGCACCTGCGCGCCCTCCTTCAGCAGGTCGTGGCCGCGCTGCGGATGGGAGCGCATCACGTCGAACTCGGCGTCGGTCAGCGAGCCGGCCTTGTTCAGCACGTCCAGCGGCATCATCATCTTGCCGACGTCGTGCAGCAGCCCGGCCAGGCCGGCCTCGCGGGTGGCCTCGTCCGAGAAGCCCATCTGCCGCGCCAGGCCCACCATCAGCGCGCACACGGCCACCGAATGCATGTAGGTGTAGTCGTCCTTGGTCTTCAGCCGCGCCAGGCTGACGAACGCCGACGGGTTGCGGGCCAGCGACGAAGCCACTTCGTCGACCACCGGCAGGCAGAACTCGGTGTCCACCGACTTGCCCAGGCGGGCTTCGGCAAACAGCGCCATGACGGCCTGGCGCGAGCGGTTCAACACCTGCGCGGCGCGCTCCATCTCGCTTTCCATCGACACGCGCGGCGTGGATGCGGGCTCCGCGGGGGCGGCCGGCGCTGCAGCCGGCGCTGCGGGCGGCGGCACGACCTCGGGGACGGGCTGGGCGGCGGGTGCCGGCTCGGCAGCCTTGACGTCCTTGCCCTTGCTGATGTCGATCCACACGGCCGGCACGCCACTGGCCTTCAGCGCCGCGAGGTCCGCCGGGTCGGCCAGCACGAACTTGGTCTTCCAGAACGGATGCGACAACCAGGCACCTTCCATGGACTGGAGGTACATGCCCAGAGTCACGTCGGATGTAGAGATTTTTTTAAGCATGGCGCACCCTGGGTGGCGAGTATCCCCTCGCACCCGGCACGGCCTTCACCGCTGGCCGTGCAGCACTGCACGCTTTTGCACACCGGTCGTGCAGGCGCAAAAAAGCCGCCACGCGGGCGGCTTTCGATGCACCAAAACGGATCAGCGGAACTTGCCCTGCGGCACCGTCGCCAGTTCGGTCGGCAGCGAGCCGATGTAGCTGGCGATGGCCTTCAGCTCGGCGTTGCTGAACTGCTTGACCTGGCCGGCCATGATCGCGTTGTTGCGGCCGATGTTGGCGTTGTTGTCCGTCTTGTAGGACTTGAGCGCCACGCTCAGGTAGTCGGCGTGCTGGCCAGCCAGCTTCGGATAGGACGGATCGATGGGCTTGCTGAAGTTGGCACCGTGGCAGGACACGCAGGCGCCCTTGGTCAGCAGGTCGGCCACATTGGCCGGTGCGGCCGGCACGCTGTCGGGCGCGGGCGTGACCTTGGCCTGGTGCTCGTAGAACGCCGCCACATCGTTCATGTCCTGCTCGCTCAGCGAGCCGGCGATGCCGCGCATGGTCGGGTGCTTGCGGTCGCCCTTGGCGTAGGCCTGGAGCGCCGCGACGATGTACTTGGCGTTCTGGCCGGCGATCATCGGCACCTTGTGAATCTCGGGGAAGCTGGCCTGGTAGCCGACGATGCCGTGGCAGCCGATGCACATCGCGACCTTTTTCTCGCCGGCGCGCGCATCCTGGGCCTGGGCGGCGAAGGCGCCGAAGGCAGTGGCCAGGGCGAGCGAGATCTGCAGCAGTTTTTTCATGTCTCGATGGGTGTCGGGTTCTTGAGCGGCGGCGATTATAGGAGGCCTCCTATACTGATCCGGTCCCTCGCCAGCCCCGGTTTTCCCCATGAAATTCAAAGGTTCCGACCAGTACGTCGCCACCGCCGACCTGATGCTCGCGGTCAATGCCGCCGCCACCCTGCAGCGGCCGCTGCTCATCAAGGGTGAACCCGGTACCGGCAAGACCATGCTGGCCGAGGAGGTCGCGAGCGCGCTGGGCATGCCGCTGCTGCAGTGGCACATCAAGAGCACGACCAAGGCGCAGCAGGGCCTGTACGAGTACGACGCCGTCAGCCGGCTGCGCGACAGCCAGCTCGCCGGCATCGAGGGCAGCGAGCGCGTCAAGAACATCGAGAACTACATCGTCAAGGGCGTGCTGTGGCAGGCCTTCGAGGCCGACGAGCCGGTCGTGCTGCTCATCGACGAGATCGACAAGGCCGACATCGAGTTCCCGAACGACCTGCTGCGCGAGATCGACCGCATGGAGTTCTACGTCTACGAGACGCGGCAGCTCGTCAAGGCCAGGCACCGGCCGCTGGTCTTCATCACGTCCAACAACGAGAAGGAGCTGCCGGACGCCTTCCTGCGCCGCTGCTTCTTCCACTACATCAAGTTCCCCGACGCCGAGACGATGAAGAAGATCGTCGACGTGCACTTCCCGACGCTCAAGCAGGACTTGCTCGCCGCTGCGCTGAAGAACTTCTACGACGTGCGCAACCTGCCCGGCCTGAAGAAGAAGCCCAGCACGTCGGAGCTGATCGACTGGCTCAAGCTGCTGGTGGCCGAGGACGTGCCGGTGGAGGCGCTGCAGGCCAAGGACGAGAAGGTCAGCATCCCGCCGCTGGTGGGGGCGCTGCTGAAGAACGAACAGGACCTGACGCTGTTCGAGAAGCTCGTGTTCATGCAGAGAACCAACCGCTGATGGCGCAGCCCGATTTCGACCGCGCCATGCGCGAAGGGCTGGCGGACGCCGTCGGCTTCGTCCTCGGCGCGCTGGCCGGCTGGTGGCTGGGCCGCCAGTTCGGCATCGACTTCATCGCCAGCCCCGAATGGAACGCGCGGCAGATGGTGGGCCTGGTGCTCATCGTCGCCGGCTGCGGCGTCGGCCGCTTCATCGCGCGGCGCTTGATCCTGAAGGACAAGCCATGAAGCAGGTCACCCCGGCCACACTCGTTGCCGGGCCCGTCCGCCTGGTGCCGCTGACGCTGGACCACGTGCCCGGCCTGCAGGCCGCGGCGGCCGATGGCGAGCTGTGGCACCTGCGCTTCACCAGCGTGCCGGCACCGGACGAGACCCTGGCCTACGTCGAGGCCGCGCTCGCGGGCCAGGCCGCCGGCCACCGCCTGCCGTTCGCCGTGCTGGACGCGTCAACCGGCGACGTGCTGGGCTCCACCAGCTATCACGACATCGTGCCAGCCGTGGAGCGCGTGGAGATCGGCTACACCTGGTACGCGCAGCGCGTGCAGCGCAGCGCCGTCAACACGACGGCCAAGCTGCTGTTGCTGACGCATGCCTTCGAGACGCTGCGCGCGCGGCTGGTGGGCTGGCGCACCGACAACTTCAACCACGCGTCGCAGCGCGCCATCGAGCGGCTGGGCGCCAAGCGCGACGGCGTGCTGCGCCACCACGCACTGCGCCGCGACGGCACGGTGCGCGACACCGTCATGTACAGCCTGACCGTGGGCGAATGGCCCGAGGTCAAGGCGCATTTGAACTGGCAACTGAGCCGCCCGAGAGCGTGAACACCGGTATGAGCAAGACCAAGAAATTCGACGTCGATGCGCTGTGGGCGCTGGACCGCATCGGTGAACCCAGCCTCAGCCCCGACGGCGCGCAGGCGGCGGCAGGCGTGACGCGCTACTCGATGGAGACCAACAAGGCGCAGAGCAGCCTGTGGCTGTTCTCGACGCTGGGCGGCGAGCCGCGCCGGCTGACCGAGGCCGGCGACAAAGATGGCGCCCCGGCCTGGAGCCCGCGCGGCGACCTGATCGCCTTCACGGCCCGTCGCGAACAAGGTGGTACCAAGGACGAGGAAGCGCAGCTCTACGTCATCGCGCCGGACGGCGGCGAGGCGCGCCGCGTCGGCACCGTGGCCACCGGCGTCGAGTCCTTCAAGTGGTTCCCGGACGGCAAGCGCATCGCCTTCGTCTCCTGGGTCTGGCCCGACCGCAAGGCCACCGCGCAGGCCGAGGCGCTGAAGGCCTTCAAGGCCCGCAAGGAAACGGCCTACGTCACCGACGAGGCGCTGTACCGCTTCTGGGACCACCACGTGCCGATGGGCCGTGTGCCGCACCTGCATGTGATGGACGTGGCCACCGGCAAGGTGCTGGACCTGTTCGAGGGCACCGCCTGGGAGCTGAGCCGCGCCGAGCCGGACGCCCACAGTTTCGACATCGCGCCCGACGGCAAGCGCATCGCCTTCGCGTTCGACCCCAACGCCGAGAAACGCCTGGACAGCCGCTACGCGCTGGCCGAGATCGACGTGAAGACGCGCAAGGCGCAGACCTTGCTGCAGGACGCCGGCTGGGACTTCACCGCGCCGCGCTACAGCCACGGCGGCGCCCACCTGGCCTTCCTCGCCAGCCACCAGGCGCTGGGCCACAACCGCCCCAGCCAGCTCGCCGTGCTGGACCAGCAGGGCCGGTGGGCCGTGTTCAGCGAAGACTGGGACCACGAGGTCAGCGCACCGCTGCGCTGGGCCGAGGACGACCAGTCCGTGCTGTTCGCCGCCGAGGAGCGCGGCCGTCGCCACCTGTGGCAGTTCACGCTGGGCGACCGCGTGGCCGAGCCGGTGTTCCAGGGCGGCCACGTCGGCAGCTTCGCGCTGGCCGCGGGCTTCGCCGTCATCAACCACGACAGCGTGCAGTTCCCGCCGCGGCTGTCGGTGCTGGGCGACGACGGCCTGCGCCGCATCGAGTCGCTGAACGACGCGCGGCTGGCCGCGCATGCGTTTGGCCGCCACGAGGAAGTGACGATCCAGGGCGCCCGCGGCGACGACGTGCAGATGTGGCTGATCTACCCGCCCGACTTCGACCCCAAGAAAAAGTGGCCGGTCATGCACGTCATCCACGGCGGCCCGCACACGGCCTTCGGCGACAGCTGGCACTGGCGCTGGAACCACCAGGCCTTCGCTGCGCAGGGCTATGTCGTGGCCTGCGTGAACTACCACGGCTCGTCCAGCTTCGGCCACGAGTTCCTGGACTGCATCACCGGCCGCTGGGGCGAGTACGAGCTGCAGGACGTGGAGGCCGGCACCGACTGGCTGCTGAAGAAGCGCTGGGTGGACAAGCGGCGCATCGTCGCCACCGGCGGCAGCTACGGCGGCTACATGGTCGCGTGGATGAACGGCCACGTGGCGCCCGGCCGCTACCAGGCCTATGTCTGCCACGCCGGCTGCTACGACTGGCAGGCCATGTATGCGGACGACGCCTACAGCTGGCACCGCAAGGAGCTGGGCGCGGCCTACTGGGACGACCCGGCGCGCATCGCCGCGCAGAGCCCGCATGCCTTCGCCAAGCACTTCAACACGCCCACGCTCGTCATCCACGGCGCGCTGGACTACCGCGTGCCCGACGCGCAAGGCCTGGCCTACTACAACACGCTGAAGTCGCTGGACGTGCCGGCGCGCCTGGTGTGGTTCCCGGACGAGAACCACTGGGTGCTCAAGCCGCGCAACAGCAAGCTCTGGTATGGCGAGTTCTTCGGCTGGCTCGCGAAGCACACCCGTTGATGCAGCGGCGCCTGCTGCTGGACGGCCTGGCCGCCGCGGTGGCCGCTACCACCGCCCTGCCCGCCTTCGGCCACACGCCGCCCGCGCTGCAGCCGGACCTGCGCCGCCTGCAGGCGCACCTGCGTTTCCTGGCCGACCCGCTGCTGGAAGGCCGCGAGGCCGGCACGCGCGGCTTCGACCTCGCCGCGGCCTACGTGGCCAGCCAGTTCGCACAACTGGGCCTGCAGCCGCTGGGCGACGCTGGCGGCTACGCGCAGGCCGTGCCGCTGAAGACCGGCCGCCTCGCCGCGACGCCGCCGCTGCTGGCGCTGTGCCGCGGCGACGCCTGCGAGCATCTGGCCTACCTCGACGAGTTCTCGGCCCGTCCCGACCTCGGTGCCACGCGCCGCGAGGTGAACGCACCGCTGGTGTTCGCCGGCTACGGCATCCGCGCACCGGCCTTCGGGCTGGACGACTACGCCGGGCTGGACGTGTCCGGCCGCATCGTCGTGCTGCTGTCGGGCCGCCCGCCGGCGCTGCCGGCCGAGGAAGGCGCCCACTACGGCAACGGCCGCACCAAGGCCGAACTGGCCGCCAGCCTGGGCGCGGTCGGTGTGCTCACGCTGGCCACGCCGCGCAGCGAGATCACCGCCCCCTTCCACACCGCAAGGCAGTACGCCGACAGCGTCGCCATGGACTGGGAGACGCCCGACGGGCGCGGCGGCAACGACATCCCCGGGCTGCTGGGTACCGCAACCCTCAGCGTGCAGGCCGCGCCCAGGCTGCTCGCCGGCACCGCGGCGGACTACGCGCAGCTCGTCGCCGACGCCGAAGCCGGCCGGCCGCTGCCGCGCGGCGGGCTGGGCCTGAGCGCACGCCTGGTGCGCGAGACCGTGCACGGCCAGGCCCGCAGCCACAACCTCATCGGCCGCATCGAAGGCCGGCACCCGGCGCGCAAGCACGAGCACATCGTGCTGTCGGCCCACCTGGACCATCTCGGCAAAAAGACAGGGCCGCAGGGCGACGTGGTCTACCCCGGCGCCATGGACAACGCCATCGGCGTGGCCACGCTGCTGGAGACGGCACGGCTGCTGCAGGCGGGACCCCGCCCGGACCGCTCCATCCTCGTCATCGCGCTGACGGGCGAGGAGAAGGGGCAGCTCGGCTCGTCGTATTTCGCCCGGCATCCCACGGTGCCGGCCGCGTCCCTGGTGGCCGCGCTCAACATCGACATGCCCATCCTGCTGCATGACTTCAGCGAGGTCGTCGCCATCGGCGGCGAGCATTCCACGCTGGCTGCGGCGGTGGCGCACGCCGCCCGCGGCCTGGGCCTGAAGCGCGTGCCCGACCCCATGCCCGAGCAGAGCCGGTTCACGAGGTCGGACCAGTACAGCTTCGTCAAGCGCGGCATCCCGTCGCTGATCCTGGGCCCCGGCGGCGGGTCGTTCAAGGCCGGCGAGGACGGCGACGCGCTGATCCGCGACTTCCGCCGCCAGCGCTATCACCAGCCCGGCGACGACCTGGGCCAGCCCTTCCACTGGGGCGCCGCGCTGCGCTTCGTGCAACTGCAGCGCGACGTGATGCTGGAGATGGCCCGCCAGCCGCAGCGCCCCGCCTGGCTGCCCGGCGACTTCTTCGGCGAGCTGTTCGGGCCTCGCGCGCAGAGCCGATAACGGCTACAGCGCTTACAAAGTTGCAGGAATCCCGCACTGCATAATCGTTTTCGACTCTGCCGTACCCGCCCGCGCCCCCGCCCGTCCACGCCGTCATGCTGATCCAGTTCTTCTACACGCTGCGTGCTGCCAAGCTCAAGGTGACGGTGCCCGAGTACCTGACGCTGCTCGAAGCACTGCAGGCCGGCGTCATCGCCTCGGCCGAGGACGGCGGCGTCGCGTCCATCGACGACTTCTACCACCTGGCGCGCACCAGCCTGGTCAAGGACGAGACCCAGTACGACAAGTTCGACCGCGCCTTCGCCGCCTACTTCAAGGGCGTGGAGATGCTGACCGATTTCACGGCCGACGTGCCGCTGGAATGGCTGAAGAAGAACCTGGAACTGAACCTGACGCCCGAGCAGAAGGCCGCCATCGAGAAGATGGGCTGGGACGAGCTGATGGAGACGCTCAAGAAACGTTTCGAGGAACAGAAGGAGCGCCACGAAGGCGGCAACCGCTGGATAGGCACGGGCGGCACCAGCCCCTTCGGCAACGGCGGCTACAACCCGCAGGGCATCCGCATCGGCGGCAACGGTGGCGGCAAGAGCGCCGTGAAGGTGTGGGAGCAGCGCGCGTACAAGGACTACGACGACTCGCTGGAGCTGGGCACGCGCAACATCAAGGTCGCGCTGCGCCGGCTGCGCCGCTTCGCGCGCGAGGGCTCCGAACTGGAGCTGGACCTGGACGGCACCATCCACGGCACGGCCGCCAACGCCGGCATGCTGGACATCCGCCTGAGACCCGAGCGCCACAACAAGGTCAAGGTGCTGCTGCTGATGGACGTGGGCGGCACGATGGACGAGCACGTGCACCGCGTGGAGGAACTCTTCAGCGCCGCCAAGACCGAGTTCAAGCACCTGGAGTTCTATTACTTCCACAACTGCGTCTACGACTTCGTCTGGAAGAACAACCGCCGCCGCTTCGCCGAGAAGCTCAACACCTTCGACCTGATCCGCAAGTACAACCGCGACTACAAGCTCATCTTCGTCGGCGACGCGACGATGAGCCCCTACGAGATCCTGCAGGCCGGCGGCAGCGTCGAGTACAACAACGAAGAGGCCGGCGCCGAATGGCTGCAGCGCCTCACCCACGCCTTTCCCAAGTACGCGTGGATCAACCCCGAGCCGCAAGGTGTCTGGCAGTACCGGCAGAGCATCGCGCTGATCCAGCAGCTGATGCAGCAGCGCATGTTCCCGCTGAGCCTCTCCGGCCTCGAAGGCGCGATGCGGCTGCTGAGTAAATGACGCGCGTCCTCGCGCTGCTCACGGCGGTGCTGCTGAGCGCCTGCGCAACGAAGGCGCCGGTGCAGGCGCCGGCCCCGCCCGCCCCGGACATCCCTGCCGACGCACCCGCCGTCTACAGCCTGGACATCCGCGTCGACGACGACCGCGGCAACCGCCTGCGCGACCTGCTGCAGCAGAACCTCGACCTCGCCCGCTACCGTGCCAGCGAGGCCGCGCTGAGCCGCGTCGAGCTGGCCCGGCTGGCAGCGGCCGCGCCGTCGCAGGCCGAGACGCTGCTGGAGACGGAGGGCTACTTCAGCGCCAAGGCCGACGTGGCCCGTGACGGCGAGGACGCCACCCGACTGCGCCTGCTCGTGCACCCGGGGCCGGTCACGCGCGTCGGCAAGGTCGACATCGAGTTCACCGAGGGCCTGGCGGCGGACGATGTCAAGGCGCTGCGCGACGGCCTGCAGCGCGCCTGGCCGCTGAAGGACGGCGCGGCGTTCACCCAGTCGCAGTGGGCGTCGGCCAAGAGCGACCTGCTGCTGCGCGCGCGCAACGGCGGCTTTCCGCTGGCGCGCTGGGGCGAAACGGCCGCCCGCGTGGACCCCGACAGCCAGACCGTCGAGCTGCACCTGGTGCTCGCCAGCGGCAACCGCGCCAAGTTCGGCGAGCTGCGCATCGAGGGCCTGAAGCGCCAGAGCCGCGACACCATCGAGCGCCTGTCCGGCTTCGACAAGGGCGACCCGTACACCGAGCAGGCGTTGGCCGAGTTCCAGGAGCGGCTGGCCAAGACGCAGCTCTTCGACGCCGTGCGCGTGCAGCTGCTGCCCGAGACGACCGATGCTGACGGCACCACGCCCGTGCAGGTCTCGATCACCGAGGCGTCGCTGCAGCAGGCCACCGTCGCCGTGGGTTATCACAGCAACACCGGGCAGAGCATCAGCGTGGAGCACCTGCACCGCCGTCCGTTCGACCTGCCGGTGCGCGCGCGCACCAAGCTGCAGTTGAGCCGCGACCTGCGCGGCCTGGAGATGGAGCTCAGCTCCCACCCCCAGCCCGATCTGCACCGCAACCTCGCGTCGTTCCAGTTCGAGCAGGACCGCACCGCCGACACCCTGGCCACCAACCTTGGCGTGCGCCTGGGGCGCATGTACGAGTCCACGCGCGACGAGCGCCTGAGCTACGTCGAGCTGCTGCGCGCCCGCGAGACCATCGGCCAGCAGGTCAACACCAACCTCGCCGTGTCCCTCAACCAGCAGTGGATACGCCGCCGGCTGGACAGCACCCTGCTGCCGACCGACGGCCACCAGGCGCTGGCGCTCGTGGGCCTGGGCTATGCGCGCGGCGGCGGCACGGAAGACAGCGGGCCGTTCGGCCGCATGCAGTTCAAGCTGGGCTACTACAAGCCGCTGGGCGGCTGGTTCGGCTCGGCGCGCGCCGAGGTGGCGCAGGTCATCGCCCATGACCGCGTGGGCGTGCCCGAGAAGCTGCTGTTCCTGGCCGGCGGCGACGAATCCGTGCGCGGCTACGCCTACCGCAGCCTCGGCCCGCAGTCGAACGGCCTGACCGTGGGCGGCCGCGTCATGGCCACCGGCAGCCTGGAAGTCGCCCACCCCCTGATCGCCAGCTTCCCCAGCCTGTGGGGCGCCGTGTTCGTCGACGCCGGCAACGCGGCCTCGCGCTGGACGGACTATCGCCCCGTCGTGGGCTACGGCGTCGGCGTGCGCTGGCGCAGCCCGGTCGGCCCGCTGCGCGTGGACGTGGCGCGTGCGCAGGAGACGGGCAAGTTCCGGCTGCACTTTTCAGTCGGGATCACGCTATGAATGCAAGCCAGCGACTGCGGCTGCGCCGAACAGTCGGGATCACGCTATGAATGCAAGCCAGCGCCTGCGGCTGCGCCGAACGGCCGGGAGCACGCGGTGAGGCGGTCGCTACGCATCCTGCGCGCCAGCCTGATCGCGCTGGCGCTGCTGGTCGTCGCGGCCATTGCCTTCGTGGCCTGGCTGCTGAACCGGCCGTCCGGCGGCGCCTGGCTGCTGGCGCACCTGCCCGGCGTGCAGATCGAGGCGCCCGAGGGCACGCTGGTGGGCGACTTCTCGGCCCGCCGCCTGGTGATCACCTGGGCCGGCGGCTCGGCCGAGTTGCGCGGCCTGCGCTGGCAGGGCCTGGGTGTCAGCGCCAGCGACGGCCTGCTGGCCGCGCGCGAACTGACGGTGGACGAGGTGACGATACGCAGCCAGCCCAGCGGCACGCCCTTGGTGCCGCCGCCGGACCTGTCGCTGCCGCTGGGCGTGCACATCGGCAGCCTGCGCATCGCCAAGCTGAGCTGGGCGGCCGACCAGCCACCGCTGCTGGGGCTGGACGCACAGCTCGACCTGCCGCGCCGCGGCACCCACCGCATCCAGCTCAAGGCCGCTCGCTGGCAACACCTGACCCTGGCGGCCGACGCGCGCATCGACAGCGCCGCGCCCATGCAGACCGATGCGACGCTGCGCGTGCAGCAGACGGAAGCGACCGAGCTGCCCTGGACGGCCGTGGCCGCCGTGACCGGCCCGCTCGTCAGGCTCAAGGCCAAGGCCGAGCTGGAGGCCGCGCACCAGACGCTGAAGGCCGAAGGCGAGGTGCAGCCGTTCGCGCCCTGGCCCGTCAACGCGCTGAAGCTGCAGGCCGACAAGCTCGATCTGGCCGCGCTCGCCCCCGGGCTGCCGCGTACCGCGCTGAGCGGCCAGGCCCAGCTCAACGCGCCGGCCCGCGATGCCGAGGCCACGCTGCAGGCCGACCTGCGCAATGCCGCCGCCGGCCGCTGGGACCAGCACGCCCTGCCCGTCAACCGCCTCGCCATCGCCGTGGCCGGCCGGCCCGACCAGCCCACCAGCCTGCGCCTGACGACGCTGGATGCCGAGCTGCCCGGCGGCGCCAGGGTGCAGGGCAAGGGCCAGCACGACGCCGACGGCCGCTGGCAGCTCGACGCCCGCGTGCAAGGCCTGCGCCCGGAGGCGCTGGATGCGCGCGCCACGCCTGCGCGGCTGGATGGACCGTTGACACTCTCCGGCAGCAAGGCCGGCCCGCTCAACGCCAGGCTGGACCTCGCCGGCACGCTGCAGAGCCGGCCGCTGCGCGTGAAGGCGCAGGTGCAGGGCCAGGGCACGACCTGGCAGATCGACGAGGCGCGCCTCGCCAGCGGCGACGCCACGCTGCTGGCCAGCGGCCGCGTCGACACGGCCGGCGCCGCGCAGATCAAGGCCCAGGTGCGCCAGTTTGACCCGCACCTGCTGTGGCGCGGTGCGACCGGTTCGGCCTGGGCCCGGCTGCCCGGCCCGACACGGCTCAATGCCGACGCCGACCTCGACCTGCGCGGCACGACGCTGGCCACGCTCAGCGGCACTGTCGACGCGACGCTGCTGCCGGGCCAGTTCGCCGGCCTGCCGCTGGACGGCCGCGCCACGCTGAAGCGCGCCCGCGCGGCCGACCCGGCCGCCTATGAGCTGGACGCGCGCCTGGGCCAGAACCGCGTGCAATCCAGCGGCCAGGCGCGGCCGGACGGCGTGTCGGGCACGGTGGCGCTGAAGGCCGGCGCGCTCGCCGAGCTGAACCCGCTGCTGGCGCTGTTCGAACAGCGGCCCATCGGCGGCCAGGGCGACGGCGACGGCAGTTTCCAGCTCGTGCAGACGGCCAAGGGCTGGCAGGTCGGCGGCAACGGCCGGCTGGCTTTGACGCAGGCCAGCGCGATGGGCACGAGCATCGCCAGCGCCCGGGCGCGCTGGGCGCTGCCGCTGCCCGGCGCCGATGGCGACGGCCCCGTCGAGCTGTCGCTGGACATCACCCAGCTGCGCGACCCGCTGGCACAGCTGTCCAGCGTCAAGGCCGAGCTGCAGGGCCGGCGCAGCGCGCACGACGTGAAGGCGCAGGTCAGCGGCAGGATCCCGCGCGACCTGTCGGCGCGGGATTCGCAAGACCTGACCCTGAACGCCCAAGTGCAGGCGCAGGGCCGCTGGGACGGCCTCACCTGGGCAGGCCGCCTGGCCAGGCTGGACATCGGCCCGCTGCGCGCCAACACGCCGGCGCTGCTGTCGGCCCGCGACGTGGGCGTGCGCTGGCACAGCGACGGCCCGGTCCTCGCGGCCGAACCCGGCCGCGCCGAGGTGGGGGGCGCCTTCGTGCGCTGGCAGGTGCTGAGCTGGACCGGCGGCGAGCGGCCCGAGGCCCGCGCCGAACTGCAGCTGGAGGACCTGGCGGCCGCGCCGCTGCTGGCGCGCTGGCAGCCCGACTTCGGCTGGGGCGGCGACCTGCGCGTGACGGGGCACGCCTCGCTGCTGCTGAACGAGCGGCTCACCGCCGAGCTGCTCATCGAGCGCCAGGGCGGCGACTTGAAGGTCACCGACGAGTTCGGCACGCGTGGCCTGGGGCTGACCGACCTGCGCCTGGCCGTGAACGTGCGCGACGGCATCTGGCGCTTTGCGCAGGGGGTGGCCGGCGCCGAGCTGGGCAGCCTGGGCGGCGCCCTGACGCTGCGGCCGGCCCAGCTGCTGCCCGACGCGCAGACGCCCGTGGAGGGCGTGCTGCAGGCCAACATCGCGCACCTGGGCACCTGGGGCAGCTGGGTGCCCGCAGGCTGGCGCCTGGGCGGGCGCGCGTCGGCCACCGTCCAGTTGGGTGGGCGGCTGGGCGCCCCCGACCTGACCGGCCGGGCCGAAGGCGCCGAGCTGGCGCTGCGCCACCTGCTGTACGGCGTGGACGTGACCGACGGTCGCTTCACGCTGGACCTGAAGGGCCAGCATGCCGAGCTGACCCAGCTGGAGGCCCGCGGCGGCGACGGCTGGCTGCGCGCCAGCGGCACGGCCGAGCTGGGCGCGCAGCCCGGCGCCCGCATCAGGATCGCGGCCGACAAGCTGCGCGTGCTGTCGCGCGTGGACCGCCGCATCGTCGCCAGCGGCGAGGCCACGCTGGACCTCGATGCCAAGGGCATGAACCTGCAGGGCAAGCTGCGCGCCGATGAAGGCCTGTTCGACTTCAGCCGCTCCGACGCGCCTGCGCTGGCCGATGACGTGACCGTGCTGCGCGGCCCGCGCGACGCCGCTCCCACGGCGCCGCCCGCGCCCAAGGCCTCGCGCAACACGGTGGTCAACCTCGCGGTGGACTTCGGCAACGACTTCAAGGTGCGCGGCCGGGGCCTGGCCACCACGCTGCGCGGCCAGTTGCAGGTCACGCAGAACAACGGACCGCTGCGCGTGACCGGCCGGCTCGGCGCCGCAGGCGGCCAGTACGCGGCCTACGGCCAGAAGCTGGACATCGAGCGCGGCGACATCACCTTCACCGGCCCCTACGACAACCCGTCGCTGGACCTGCTGGCCGTGCGCCCCAACCTGGACATCCGCGTCGGCGTGCGCGTCGGCGGCACGGCGCTGGCACCGCGCGTGAACCTGTACTCCGAGCCGGACATGGTCGACACCGACAAGCTCTCCTGGCTGCTGCTGGGCCGCGGCCCGGACGGCCTGGGCCGCACCGACACGGCGCTGCTGCAACGTGCTGCCCTGGCGCTGCTCAGCGGCGAGGGCGAGGGCCCGACGGGCAAGGTGCTGCGCAACATCGGGCTGGACGAGCTGTCGCTGGCGCAGAGCGAGGACGACACCAAGGCCACCATCGTGCGCCTGGGCAAGCAGATCTCGCGGCGCTGGTACGTGGGCTACGAACGCAGCCTGAACGCGACGACCGGGTCGTGGCAGCTGATCTACCGCGTTGCGCAGCGCTTCACGGTGCGGGCACAGGGTGGCGACGACAACGCGCTGGACGTCATCTGGCAGTGGAAGTGGGATTGAGGCTGATTTGAAGTCGTCTTGAAGTCGTCCGTCAGACGACGGCGCTTCAGCGACGCCACGACCAACACCCGATCTCCCGATCTCCTACAAGCCCTCGCATCGGCACGCACAGCGCCTGCCTGGCCCAACCTACATGCCATGCCGCCGGTCGGGCCCATAGTCATCTCCATCGCCCGCCTTGCCGTTGACCCGATGGAGGTTCTTCATGATTCAGTTCCGGCTCACGCAATGCGCCGTCGCCCCATCCCCTGACAGCGGCTCTCCCGAGATGCTCGCGGCTGCCGCTCCCGCGCCGCTTTTTGCCGACGCGCTGACGACCGGGCCCCAGGCCACCCACCTGCTGCACTTCGAGCCGCTCGGTGCTGCCGGCGCGGGCCTGGACATCCCCTGTGACCCGCAGGGTCGCGTGGGGCTGGACGCGCTGGGCGAGAAGCTGCGCAATGACTACTTCTTCGCCCGCGCGCTGATCGGCTGCCTGTTCGCCAGGCCGACCGTGCGCGCGGCGCTGCCGGCCCTGCCCCTGATGCGCGCCTGAGCGAGGCGGCGCCGTCCTACAGCCATGGCGCGACGCGCCCGACAACGGCTGTCACATCCCTCCCCGACGATGCGGGCCATGTCGAAACAACCCCTTGCTTTCCTTTCCACGCCGATGTTGCCCGTGGCTGAAGACCAGCACATCGCCGCCGACCTGGAGGTGTCGCTGAGCACGCCGCTGACGCTGGTCGTGAATGCACAACTCGAACTCGCCGATGCCGACCAGCGCAGCATGGAGCTGTCCCTGGTGATCCCGCGTTCGCAGTGCCGCGGCGAGCGTCCGCTGCTGGCCGCGCTGCTGGATGCGGCCCAGGCGGCCGTGGCCCGCGCCACGCGCGGCGGCACCCGCCACCAGCCGCGCCGCGTGGTGACACAGGTGGCCGGCCGGCCGCACCTGATCCCGCTCTTCGTCGCAGCCTGACGACGTGGCCGGGCTGAGGCTCGGCGACCCGTCGCACGGCGTGACGACATCGGCCTGAGCGCCATGCCGCCCGGGCGGCTGATGTCACGGAGCGCAGTGGCGATGCGACGTGCCCAAAACTGGCGAGGCCGCTGAGTGATGCAGTTCACCCAGCGATGACCCAACCCGGTGAATGATGGCGTTATCGGCCGAACACGAACAGGCGGCAGGCCAAGAATTTCCTCACCCCAACAGGAGATTCACGCCATGCAGATCAAGCCGCCCGTGTCCTCGACCAGCCCGGTCACCCCCCCGCCCCAGTCCGCCAAAACCGCACCGGCCGCCGGCAAGCCCGGTGACTTCGCGCACCTGCTGAAAGCCGCGCAGGCTGACACGCCCGCGGCCACCGCCACACCCGGCCAGGGCTGACGCGATGCCGACGCTTGCCACGCTGACCGGCGGCGGCCCGTCGCCCAGCGACGCCAACGCCAGCCGCGCATCGGTCGCCAGCAGCGCGGTGCAGCGCAGTTGCCCCTCCCGCAGCAGCGTCGCGTCGCTCACCGTCCCGGCCCTCGGCATCACCGTCAGCTTCAGCCCCAAGGGGCTGCACGCGGCCACCGGCCTGGCGAACGCCGCCGTCAAGCTGGGTTCCGAAAGCGTCCAGCTGATCGGCGACGCCGCCCAGACCGTCTCCGACGCCGCCGGCTCGGTGGTGCAAGGGGGCGTGATGGCGGCGGTGGCAGGCAACGCGCTGCTGGCCACACTGGGCTGAGGCTGCACCATGCGCTTCCTCACAAGAGCGGCGCTGCTCGCCGCCACGACGAGCCTGGCCGGCTGCTCGATGCTGACACCCATGGTCACCTGGGAAGTGCTCAAGGCCGGCGGCACGGCGGCGCTGGCGTACCAGCCGCCCCGGCCCAGCAACACCGTCCACCACGGCGATGCGCCGGTGAAGGACGTCTGCGTCGAATACAACCGCGACATGCCACTGGACGAGCTCGTGCCCGCGCTGCAGGCCGAGCTGAAGACCCAGGGGGTGGACAGCCGCGTCTACGACGTGGGCTCCGGCCAGCGCGCCTGCGCCTACTGGCTGCGTTATGTCGGCAGCATCGAATGGGGCGTGCCGCCGGTCGGCGAAGGGCACCGCGCCTACCTCAGCAAAGCCGCGCTGAGCCTGCACCGGGCCGATGGCCGGCTGCTGTCCAGCAGCGCCTACATCGGCGACTCGGGCCTGGGCCGCTGGGCCAGCACGCGCAAGAAGATCGCGCCGGTCGTCAAGGCGCTGATCACCGGGTTCGAGACCTGAAACCCGGCCACTCCCGCACCCACACCTGCACCCCGACATCGCCATGCACGCACCCCACACCCGCGCCCTCACGGCGGCCCTGAACGCCGTCCTTTGCACCCTGCTGGCCGCCTGTGCCGCCACGCCGCCCAGCCTCGTCACCGGCCCGCTGATCGCAGCACCCCAGCCCGCGCCGATGTTCCTGGAGCAGCCCAGCAATGGCGCCATCTTCCAGGCCCACATGGCCAACACGACGCTGTTCTCCGGCGAGCGCCGGCCCCGCGCCATCGGCGACACGATGAAGGTCGACATCGCCGAGAACATCCGCGCCATCCAGAAGCAGACCGGCGAGACCAGCCGCGAAAGCAAGCTCGCCACCAAGGGCCCTGGCACCGCCAAGGCGGGCAGCCCGCTGGCACCGCTGATCAACATCGACGCCACGGCCTCGGGCAGCGATTCGTTCAAGGGATCGGGCAACGCCGAGACGTCCAACAGCTTCAACGCGCAACTGGCCGTGACCGTCATCAACGTGCTGCCCAACGGCAACCTGCTGGTGGCCGGCGAACGCAGCATGGGCCTGAACGGCGGCGTCAGCACGCTGCGCTTCTCCGGCATCGTCAACCCGCGCGACATCGGCCCCGGCAACGTCGTCGCGTCGCGCGACGTCGTCAATGCGAGCCTGGAGAACGCCGCCCGCGGCGACATCGCCGAGGCCACGTCGCGCAGCTGGCTGCAGCGCGTGCTGGCGCGCAGCCTGTCCATCTGGTGACCGCCCGGCGCCGTCAAGCCGATTAGCCGGGGCCGCAGCGCCCCAACTCCACCGATCACCCGCGCGCCGCTGCCCCTACAAACCGGGGCCGCCATGGTCTGCGGCCGAGAGAACCCGATGAAGAACAACCGACGCCACCATGCACCGCCGGACCACTGGCTCGCCAACGGCCACGTGAAGACCTACCGCCGCGGCCAGCGCATCATCGAGGCCGGCAGCTCGCAGGGCGACTGGGTGGCCATCAGCCGCGGCGCGGCCTACCTCGTCTCACAGGTGGCACCCGGCACGCGCGTGGCCGTGGCGGCGCTGTGGCTGGGCGACGTCATCGGCGGCGAGTCCCCGCTGGGCAAGCTCGCCGCGCGCTACGACGTGACGGCGCTGGTGGACGTGACCACCATCAACATCCCGCTCGCGCGCATCCAGGCCGACACCTCGCAGCCGGACGCGAGCGAGCTGTACACGGCCACCGCCAGCCGGCTGCACGGCCAGATCTCCATGCGCCTGGCAGGCAACGGCCTGCAGCGCCTCGTCAGCGTCATGGCCACGCTGGCCACGGCGCTGGCGCCCGACGAGCGCGCGCGGCACGCCGACCGCCTCGCACTGCCCATCTCGCAGGCCTGCATCGGCCAGCTCTCCGGCCTGTCGCGGCGACAGGCCTGGATCTACCTGGGCCAGCTGAACCGCCACGGCTGGGCCGTCACGTCGCGCAGCAAGGTCACGCTGGAGGGCCTGAACGCCTGGCTCGCGCTGATGGGCGAGGTGGACGCCGCCGGCATCGAGTGCATCGCCACCCTCGAACAGTGCGACGCCACCTTGCAGCGGCTGAGCGCGCAGGCTCTAAAGCGGGCGTAGCCCCATGAGAGAATCCGCGCCGCTCAGCCAGCCTTGGCTGCACAGGCGCTCTCCGTAGTTCAATGGATAGAACGGCCGCCTCCTAAGCGGCAGATACAGGTTCGATTCCTGTCGGAGGGACCACACCGGGCAGCCCCGCGCAACGCGCACAGCCAGCGCCACAAGCGCCGTGAAGCACCCCGCAAAAGACTCAGGGTGGCCCAAGCCACCCTGTCCAGCGCGCGCTGCGGCGCGATGGGCGGGACCGCGCTGCGGCCCCGCCTCGGTCTCGTCAGCCTCGCGTCTGGCGGCGACGCGCCAGCGCCAGCAGGCCCAGGCCGGCCAGCAGCAGGCTCACCTGCGTCGGCTCGGGCACCGCGGTGACGACGCCGTTCAGCACGAAGGGCAGCGTGAACGACACGCCGGTGGAAGTGTCGGTCGCGAGGGTGAAGGTGCCGGTGTTGTTGTCCTGCATCGCGTTGCCGGTCGCGCCGTCGGACGTGGGCGGCACCCAGGGGCCTGTGAAGCTGGTCGAACCCGACAGCGACCAGCGCAGCCAGTACGTGCCGCTGCCCAGCGTGAAGTCGGTGACGTTCGCGTTGGCGCTCCAGATGCGGCGCGCCGTGTCCGTCTGCGCCGTGGCGCTGACGCGGAAGCCGACCTGGCCGTCGCTGGTCAGCGCCGTGGTGCCCGACGCCACCACGGTGCCGGTGTTGACGTCACCGCTGACGACGGACCACGTCGCCGAGATCAACGGAAATGCGGTCGCGTTGGTCTGGTACGAGAAGAAGTTGATGCTCTCGATGGTCCACGACTGGCCCGCAGTGATCGTGAAGTCTTCGGCCAGCCGCACGCCGGCGCCGAGATTTGCCCCGAGGCCAAAGGTTGTACTGCCGGGGTCGATGACCGAGATGCCCCCGGCCGGCACGACGGGGCCGTTGCTGTAGATCGTGGCCGCGTGGGCAGACACCGCACCCGACAGCAGGCCTGCGGCCATCACGAACGAATAAAGGTTCCTCACATCCCGCTCCTGAAAAGTGGAAATCGCACGCTAGGGATGACCACCCGGCACCGACATCCCTAGTAGCGTCAGATGCACAGCCGCACCACCGAGATGGGTGGCGCTAGGCCAATCCCGCATTGACGGCGGCTCAGCTTGCGGACTCCGCTGCCGGCGGCAGGGCCTGCACGGCCGGCCCGGGCAGCAGCCGGCCTCGCCACGCCGCCAGCACCGTGGCGGCGAACAGCCCCAGGACCACGGTGTTGGCGATGACGAACAGCACCGGCGCCAGCGCCGTGAACACCCAGTCGCCACCGCGCTCGGCGTAGCGGATCGTGGCGGACGCGAGCGCCGTCACGCCGAAGGTGAAGGCCCAGTACCCCGGCGTGAACGGCTGGCGCATCCATGGCAGCAACCGCATCACGACGAGCGCCTGCACGAGGGCGTAGCCCAGCAGTCCGTGCGCGATGAGGTCGGGCGGGCCGGTGGTGACGCTGCTGTAGGCCAGCAGCGTGACGGCCGGCGGCGCGGGCTGGATGCCGAGCGTGGGGCGCAGCGGCAGCGGCAGCGTCTGGGCGTTCAGCAGCCGGCCGACGATGACCGACTCCAGCGCCAGCCAGGCCAGCACGCCGGCACCGAGGAACAGCTGCCCCAACTCGGGCCAGCCCAGCGCGCCCGCGGCCATGGCCGACACCAGGTTGGCGGCCACGGTCGGCAGGTAGAGCACCGGCGTGGTGGCATCGACGCTGCGTCCGCCGCGCCACAGGCCGCCATGGCGCCAGGCACCGAAGGCCAGCGCGGCGAGCGCCCCCACGCCGCACAGCACGAGCGCCACCGGTCGCGAGTAGCGCAGCGCCGCGATGCCCACCAGCATGGTGGTGACGGGCAGCAGCGCCACGAAGCAGCACTGGATGGGGTGGGCGATCTCCGCCAGCGCCTCGGCCCGGTTGCGAAGCCACTTGAGGCCGTACAGCGCCACCAGCAGCGCCCACACCGCGGCGGCAACGGCCATCACGGCCTCGCCCACCCACGCGGGCAGGCCCCACCAGTGCGTGGCGGCGCGCCAGTCCGTACCCAGGCCGGCCAAGCCAAGCACCATGCTGAAGAAGGAGGCCGGCACCACCCAGCGACGTGCGTTCATCAATCCCCCGGATCCGCGTTGAGCGGTGACCAGGGCGGCCGCCGCGTGCCGGATTCTGGCGAACCTGCCGTGCGCTCGTCACGCCAGGGGAAGAGACCGGCCAGTCGTCGTCAGCCGGCGGCGACCCGGCCGGCGGCCCGGACGCCCGGACGCCGCAGCGGGCGTCAGATCTTGTGCTGCGGCGGTCCCTGCGGCGCGTCGCGCGCCGTGCCGTCCTCTTGCCGGGCGGGTGCCTTGGGCTGTGGCGTCAGGGTCTGGCCCTGGGTGGACTTGCTGGTTGCGAAGTCGCTGGGCTTGTGCTCGACGGGGCCGTTGCGCTTGCCATGGGTTCGGGGCATGGGATGTCCTTTCCGGCCACGCACGCAACGTCTGCGCCACGGCACCTCGGCCTCCACTGTGAGGCCTGCCGCACGACGACGGCGTCAGGCAAGGTGTCTCCCGGGCGTCAGCGGCGACCGACGCGCCCCTCGCAGCTTGCGTTGGGCTTGCGGACCGCTGACGCAGCGCTGTGCCCAGGCGGGCAGGCTCGGGAATCGACAGGCCGCGCGGCTAGAGTCGCTGGCGGCCACCCTGCCCGGGGTGGCGCTGCCGGCCCGGCGCATCGGGCGCCTCCATGTCAGCCGCCTCCCTCCCCCGTACTCGCACGACCCCGTCAGCCGCGCTGCTCGCGGCGGGCCCGTGCCTCGTGGCTTGCCTGGCCCTGGGCTGCCCGGCCGGCGCCGCCCACGCGGCGGGCAGCCTGCTGCTGCTGGATTCCCCGCCCCCCGCGACCACCTGGTCCGGCGGCCTGTCCGTGCGCGGCTGGCCGCGCGCGCCGGGCAGTGCGCGCCAGCGCGACGGGCTGCAGCCGGCGTTCGACTACGAATCGCCCAACGGCGTCTTCCTGGCCACCGACGCGGGCCTGGGCTGGAACCTCGCACCGGTGCTGCTGAACGGCGACGCTGCCAAGGACTGGCAATTCGGCGCGCGCATCTGGCCGCAGGCCGGCCGGCCGCGGCAGGAGTCGCCCCCGGGCGTGGACAGCCTGGGCACGCGCGTCGTCGGCGAGGCGTTCGCCAACGTGCAGGCGCTGCCGGTGCTGCTGCTGCAGTCCGGCCTGTCCTACGGCACCGGCCGGCACCATGACGGCGCGCAGCTGGAGATCGGCGCGACCAGCGGCATCCCGCTCGGCCCCGACCTGCTGGCCGTCACCGTGGCCGCCACCTACGCCAACGCGGCCCACCTGCGCGGCAACTTCGGCGTGCGACCGGGCGAGGCCAGGAACGGCAACCTGCAGGAATGGCACCCGGGCAGCGGCTGGCAGGACTGGAGCGTGGCCCTGAGCGGCGAGCACAAGTTCTCGGCGGACTGGTCGGTCAACGGCCAATGGGTGCATGCCCGCCTCATCGATCAGGCGGCGAAGTCGCCGCTGACGCGCAGCCGCAACCAGCCATCGTTCATCTTCAGCCTCTGGCACCAGTTCTGATGCACGAGGTCCTGCTCTACGCCCTGCCGCTGTTCGGCCTGTGCATGCTGGCCGAATGGGCCTGGGGGCGCTGGCGCGGTCGCAACACCTATGGGCTGGCCGACACCGTCAGCAGCCTGAGCCAGGGCCTGCTGAGCCAGGCGGCGGCCGTCGTCACGCCGCTGTTCCAGACCGGGCTGTACGCCGGCCTGCACGCCCGCTTCGCGCTGCTGCCGGCCACGCTGTGGCACGGGGCGCTGAGCTGGGTGCTGGCCATCCTCATGTACGACTTCTGCGACTACTGGCTGCACCGCGCCAGCCACGAGAGCGCGCTGTTCTGGGCCGCGCATGCGGTGCACCACCAGAGCGAGCACTTCAACCTGAGCACGGCGCTGCGCCAGGAAAGCCTGTACCCCATCATGGGCGCGCCGTTCTTCATCCCCATGGCGCTGCTGGGCGTGCCGACGGCGCAGTACGCGATGGCCGGCGTGGTGGTGCTGCTGTACCAGTTCTGGGTGCACACCGAACACATCGGCCGCCTGGGCTGGCTGGACGGCGTGCTGTCCACGCCCTCCAACCACCGCGTGCACCACGCCGTGAACCCGGGCTACCTGGACCGCAACTACGGCGCCATCTTCGTCGTCTGGGACCGCCTGTTCGGCAGCTTCGCGCCGGAGCGCGAGCGCTGCGTGTACGGCACCGTCAAGCCACTGGCGAGCTGGAACCCGCTGCTGTCCGTGGGCCAGTTCTACGTGGAGATGGGGCGACGCATGCGCGCCACGCCGCGGCTGGCCGACAAGCTGCGCGTGCTGTTCAAGTCGCCCGGCTGGATGCCGCCCGGCTTCGTGCCGGCGCCGCTGGACCTCGACGTCCGCCTGGCGCAGCCGCGCTTCGACCCGGCCGCCCCGCACTGGGCGCGCGTCGCCGCGGTGGCCGCCTTCGTGGCGCTGGCGGCCGGCAGTGGCGCCTGGCTGTGGTTCGCCGACGACCTGGCCGACGGCATCAACATGGCAGCGGCCGTGGCGCTGGCCGTGGGGCTGTGGGGCGTCGGCGCGCTGCTGTCGCAGCGCGTGCGAGGCGCGCGCTGAAGACGGCCGGCGCATAAGCATCGCCGCTTTCCTTCGTTCCGCGCCGCGGCCGGCGTCCCTATCGTGCAAGGCCTGACAACGCACCGGCCGCCATGCACATCACCAGCCTTTCCGCCAGCCCCAGCGAACGCTCGCGTTCCGCGTGGCTCACGCAGTTCGCGCTGACGAGGCTGGAAGGCCGCGACACGCACCATGACGCCATCGTCGTGCGCGATCTGCCCGCCGCGGCGCTGCTGACGGCCGACGTGCAGCACGCCGCCATCGCCGCCGCCGTGCACGCCGTGGAGCGGGCGGACCTGGTCGTCGTCGGCACGCCCATCTACAAGGCTGCGTACAGCGGCCTGCTGAAGGTCTTCCTGGACCTGCTGCCGCCCGACGCGCTGCGCGGCAAGCTGGTGCTGCCGCTGGCCACCGGCGGCAGCCCGGCCCACTTCCTGGCGCTGGACTACGCGCTCAAGCCCGTGCTGTCGTCGCTGGGCGCGCGCCACGTGCTGGACGGCGTGTTCGCCACCGACGCGCAGCTGCATCGCCACGAAGCCGGCGGCTTCGTGCCCGAGCCCGACCTCATCGCCCGGCTGGACCGCGCACTCGCGCCGCTGGCGCCGCTGCTGTCCATCACGCCGCGAACGCGGTCGCACGCACCGGCCGCGCTGAGCTGTTGACGCCGCGCGGCTCACGCACCCACACCCCACCGTTTGTCTCCTCGCCTGCCCGTCCCGGGAATTGGCGACTTGTCCCGGCGCACGGGCGCTGATCGGGTGTGCCCGAGCGCCGGGATCTTTTTGCACAGGACCACCCCATGCTGTTTCGCTCCCTGCTCCGCTGGACCGCGCCGCTGCTGGCCGCAGCCGTCAGCTTCAACGCCGCCGCGCAGTCCGGCACCACGCTGCGCATCGGCTTCCAGAAATCCGCCAGCCTGCTGACGCTGCAGAAATCCAGCGGCTCTCTGGAGAAGCGCCTGTCGCCGCTGGGCGTGGCCGTCAAGTGGGTCGAGTTCCCGGCCGGCCCGCAGTTGCTCGAAGGCCTGAACGTCGGCGCGGTGGACGTGGGTTTCGTCGGCGAGGCGCCGCCCATCTTCGCGCAGGCGGCCGGCGCGACATTCATCTACATCGGCTTCGACCCCGCGGCGCCCGAGGCTGAAGCCATCGTCGTGCCCAAGGACTCGGCCGTGCGGACCGCGGCCGACCTCAAGGGCAAGAAGGTCGCGCTGAACAAGGGCAGCAACGTGCACTACCTGCTCGTGAAGGCGCTGGAGAAGGCGGGCCTGAAGTACAGCGACATCCAGCCCGTGTTCCTGCCGCCGGCCGATGCGCGCGCCGCCTTCGAGCGCGGTGCGGTGGACGCCTGGGCCATCTGGGACCCCTTCCTCGCGGCGGTGGAAAAGCAGAGCGGCGCACGGCTGCTGGTGGACGGCCGCGGCATCGTCAACAACCATTCCTACTACCTGGCCGAGCGCGGCTATGCGCAGCAGTATCCGCAGGTCATCCAGGCGCTGTTCGACGACAGCCAGGCGCAGGCCGCCTACGTGAAGGCCAACCTCAAGGCCGCGGCCGCCGTCATCGCGCCGCTGCAGGGGCTGGCGCCCGAGGTCGTCGAGAAAAGCCTGACGCGCTACCAGTTCGGCGTGAAGCCGCTGACGCCGGCCGTCGCCGCCGAGCAGCAGAAGATCGCCGACGCCTTCCACACCCTGGGCCTGATCCCCAAACCCATCCGCGTGGCCGAGGCGCTGCCGGGCCGTGCAGCAGGCGCCGTCGCGGAGGCGGCACGATGAGCACCGCCGCCACCCGCCGCGCCGCCATCGCCATCCTCGCGACGACGGCCGCCGCGTGGCGCCGTGCGTGCGCGCAGCCGGCGCCACGCCTGGCGCAGAGGACCGACCCGCTGCCCACCACGGCCGAGCACATCGTCACGCGCCATGGCCGCCCGCCCGTTCACCTGACGGAGCGCGCATGAAGATCTTCTGGTTCATCCCCACCCACGGCGACAGCCGCTACCTGGGCACCTCGCGCGGCGCGCGCGTGGCCGACCACGCCTACTTCAAGCAGATCGCCATCGCCGCCGACAGCCTGGGCTATGAAGGCGTGCTCATCCCCACCGGCCGCTCCTGCGAGGACTCCTGGGTGCTGGCCGCCAGCCTCATCGACGCCACGCGGCGGCTGAAGTTCCTCGTCGCGCTGCGCCCGGGGCTGGTGGCGCCCACGCAGAGCGCCCGCATGGCCGCCACGCTGGACCGGCTGTCCGGCGGCCGCGTGCTCGTCAACCTCGTCACCGGCGGCGACGCCGAGGAGCTGGCCGGCGACGGACAGTTCCTGGACCACTCGGCGCGCTATGCGCAGTCGGCCGAGTTCATCCGCATCTGGCGCGAGGTCATCACCCGCTCGCACGAAGGACGCGCGTTCGACTTCGACGGCGAGCACCTCAGCGTCAAGGGCGCCAAGCTGCTGTACCCCACGGTGCAGACGCCCCATCCGCCGGTCTTCTTCGGCGGCTCGTCGCCCGCGGCGCACCAGTTGGCGGCGGAACAGGTGGACACCTACCTCACCTGGGGCGAGCCGCCGGCCGACGTGGCGGCCAAGATCGCCGACGTGCGCAGCCGCGCCGCCGCGCAAGGCCGCCAGCTGCAGTACGGCATCCGGCTGCACGTCATCGTGCGCGAGACCGAAGGCGAGGCCTGGGACGCCGCGACGGAGCTGGTCTCGCACCTGGACGAAGCCACGGTCGCCGCCGCGCAGGCGCGATTCGCCAGCATGGACTCGGTCGGCCAGCAGCGCATGGCGGCACTGCACCGCGGCAAGTTCAACCGCGCCAACGTGCGCGAGGGGCTGGAGGTGTCGCCCAACCTGTGGGCCGGCGTGGGCCTGGTGCGCGGCGGCGCCGGCACGGCGCTGGTCGGCAACCCGCAGCAGGTGGCCGACCGCATCCACGCGTACGCGGCGCTGGGCCTGGAGCACTTCATCCTCAGCGGCTACCCGCACCTGGACGAGGCGCACCGCTTCGCCGAGCTGGTGTTCCCGCTGCTGCCGCTGCGCACGCGCGAGAAGCTGGCGGCACCGTCGCTGACCGGGCCGTTCGGCGAGGTGGTCGCGAACAGCTACGCGCCGAAAACCGTTGCCGCGAGCTGACCATGCTCAGGCAACGCCTCGCGCCGTGGCTGCTGCCCGCGGCCCTCCTGGTCGCTTGGGAGCTGGCGTCGCGCAGCGGCGCGCTGTCCGCGCGCATCCTGCCGGAGCCGGCCGCCGTGCTCGCGGCGTTCTGGCAGTTGCTGCGCTCGGGCGAGCTGGCCCACCACGTGGGTGTGAGCGCCGCGCGGGCGTTCTCGGCGCTGGCGCTCGGCGGCGGCCTGGGCCTGTTGCTGGGCCTGCTGACCGGCACCTGGCGCACCGCCGAGACGCTGCTGGACACGACGCTGCAGATGCTGCGCAACATCCCGGCGCTGGCGCTGATCCCGCTGGTCATCCTGTGGTTCGGCATCGACGAGGCCGCCAAGCTGGTGCTGGTGGCCGTGGGCGTGTTCTTCCCCATCTACCTGAACACCTTCCACGGCATCCGCAACGTCGACCACGACCTCATCGAGATGGCGCGCAGCTACGGCCTGTCCGGCTGGCCGCTGTACCGGCAGGTCATCCTGCCCGGCGCGCTGCCGTCCATCCTCGTGGGCCTGCGCTTCTCGCTGGGGCTGATGTGGGTGCTGCTGATCGTCGCCGAGACGCTGTCGGCGCAGGCCGGCATCGGCTACCTGACGATGAACGCGCGCGAGTTCCTGCAGACCGACGTGGTGCTGGTGGGCATCCTGCTGTACGCGCTGCTGGGCAAGCTGGCCGACATGCTCGCCCGCGGCCTGGAGCGCGCCTGGCTGCCCTGGCACCGCGGCTACGCCGCTGAAAGCCCATGACCATGTGGCTGACCGAGTTCGACGCCCCGCTGCTGCTGCCCCGTGAGCATGCGCCTGACGCTGCACCCGCCCTCGGCGGCGCGCCACGCGGGCTGGCGCTGACCCTGCGCGGTGTGTCCAGGTCCTTCGGCCCGCGCCACGTGCTGAAGGACCTGGACCTGCACGTCGCGCCCGGAGAGTTCGTCGCGCTGGTGGGCCGCAGCGGCTGCGGCAAGAGCACGCTGCTGCGGCTGATCGCCGGCCTGGACACACCCGGGGCGGGCCGCATCGAGGCCGGCGCCGCGCACGAGCGGCGGCTGATGTTCCAGGATGCCAGGCTGCTGCCGTGGCAGCGCGTGGTCGACAACGTCGCGCTGGGCCTCAAGGGTCGGGACGCGAAGGACCGCGCGATGGCGGCGCTCGCCCAGGTGGGCCTGGCCGGCCGCCACAGCGACTGGCCGGCCACGCTGTCCGGCGGCCAGCGCCAGCGCGTGGCCCTGGCCCGCGCCCTGGTGCACCAGCCGCGCCTGCTGCTGCTGGACGAGCCGCTGGGCGCGCTGGACGCGTTGACCCGGCTGGAGATGCATCGCCTCATCGAGCACCTCTGGGGCCGCCACGGCTTCACGGCGCTGCTCGTCACGCACGACGTGGCGGAGGCCGTGGCACTCGCCGACCGCGTGCTGCTGATCGACCGCGGCGGCATCGCGCTGGACGCGACGGTCGCGCTGCCCCGCCCGCGCTCGCGCGCCGCGCCGGGTTTCGCGGCGCTGGAGGACCGCGTGCTGCGCCACATCGTCGGCCCCCCGCTCCCGGCCTGACCGCCGCCTGCCCTGACAATGACCGCCCCGAATTCAGGGCCGCGGAGAGACCAGGATGACCAAGCTCGCCTTCACGTCGTGCATGCTGGTGCAGCGCTTCGACAGCCAGCCCGTGTGGCAGCGCATCCAGGCGCAGGACCCGGACCACCTCGTGCTGCTGGGCAACGCCATCCACCTGGACATCGACGTCGCCGTGCGCGGCATGTCGGCCGGCGAATTCGCCGAGCATGCCCACGGCCTGTACCGCGCCCAGCTCGCGGTGCCGGCGTTCGATGCGCTGCTGCGCCACATGGCCGCCAAGGGCGGGCGGCGCGTGTTCGCGCTCTGGGACGACCATGACTTCCTGTGGCACGACGCCGCCGGCGCCGCCATCGAGCGCGCCGCCGAGCACCGCGACAAGATCGAGCCCAGCCGCGTGCTGTTCCGCGCGTTCCGGCAGGCGCTGGTCGACGTGGGCAGCTTTCCCGCCGCACTGGCCGACATGACCGTGCCGCCCGCAGCCGACGAGCAGCCGCTGCATGAGTCGCTGCCGCTGCAGGGCGACCTGTGGCTGCATCTCACCGATGGCCGCAGCCACCGCACCGACACATGGCTGGTGCCCCAGGCCGAGCGGGCCCTGCTCGGGCCGCGGCAGCTGGATGCGCTCGCCACGGCGATCGACACCGCCGCACCGGGCGCCGTGCACCTGGTGGCCAGTGGGTCCACCAGCGCGCACTGGCGGCACTACCAGCGCGACTGGGCGTCGCTCGGTGCGCTGGCGGCGCGGCACCGGCTGCTCCTGCTCAGCGGCGACCTGCTGCGCAACGACTTCGCCTCGCACGGCGGTGTGCAAGGCCGGCCGCTGCACGAAGCCACGGCCTCGGGCGCCGCGGCGCGGGACGCCGCCATCTTCGGCGCCGAGGTCGAGAACTTCGCGGTGGCCGAGATCGATGCAGCACAGGTCGGCCTGCGCTTCTTCGACCGCGATGGCGAGGCCGTGCCGCGCCGCATCGACCGCGAGCGCTGGGCCGTCACCGCAAACGCATAGCCGTCGGGGCTTTCGCGCGCGTGGCACCATGCCGCCCCTATGACCGTTCACGTCGCCTGCCTCTGCGCGGCCTGGTGCCGCACCTGCGAGTCCTACCAACAAGTCTTCGAAGCCGCCTGCGCCGAGCTGCCGCAGACGGACTTGCACGTGCGCTGGATCGACGTCGAGGACGAGGCCGACCTCATCGGCGACCTCGACATCGAGACCTTCCCGACGCTGCTGATCGCCGATGACACCCACGTGCGCTTCGCCGGCCCGCTGACGCCGCAGCCGCAGACGCTGCGGCGCGTGCTGCGCGCGCACCTGGCCGATGCGACGCCCGCGAAGGTGGGCAACGACTACCGGGCGCTGGCCGACCGGCTGCGGTCGCCGCGCTGACTCAGCCCGCCGCCGCCATCGCCGCCGCCGGCCGCTTCTGCACCCGGAAGAACGACACCAGCTGCCACACCACGAACACCGCGATGAGGCCCAGCAGCGTGCCGCTGATCGGCCGCGTGACGAAGGTGGAGAAGTCGCCCCGGCTCAGCAGCATCGCGCGGCGGAAGTACTCCTCCAGCATCGGGCCGAGGATGAAGCCCAGCATCAACGGCGCGGCGTCCAGGTCCAGCCGCATGAACACGTAGCCCAGGAACCCGAAGGCCGCCGTGATGTAGATGTCGTCCAGGTTGCTGTTGACGCTGAACGTGCCGACGCAGCAGAAGAACAGGATGGACGGGAACAGCACCGCGTACGGGATCTTGAACACCGTCAGCCAGTAGCGCACCAGCGGCACGTTCAGCACGACCAGGAACACGTTGCCCACCCACATGCTGGCCACCAGCCCCCAGAACAGGTCGCCGTGTTGCGAGATCATGTTGGGGCCAGGCTGTATGCCCTTGATGACGAAGGCCGCCATCATCAGGGCCATGACCGGGTTCTCCGGGATGCCGATGCTCATCAGCGGGATGAAGCTGGTGCGCGCGGCGGCCTCGTCGGCCGCCGCCTGGCCGGCCACGCCTTCGATGGCGCCGCTGCCGATCTCGTGCCGGTACTTGCTGACCTTCTTGTCCAGCGCATAGGCCGCGAACTGCGCGATCACCGGCCCGCCGCCCGGCAGGATGCCCAGGAACGAGCCCACCGCACTGCCCCGCAGCGCGCTGGGGATGATGCGCTTGAACTCGGGCCACGTCGGCATCAGGTGGATCTTGCCGCTGAAGGGCGTGCGCTGCTCCTTGGCGTCGAGGTTCTTGGTGATCTCGGCGATGCCGAAGCAGCCCAGCGCCACGCTGACCAGGCCCACGCCTTCGGCCAGGAAGGGCAGGTCGAAGGTGTAGCGCTCCAGGCCGCTGTTCACGTCGGTGCCGATCTGGCCCAGCAGCACGCCCACCAGGCACATCGCCAGGCCGTTGAGCAGGCTGCCCGTGGTGATGAAGCTGACACAGAAGAAGCCCAGCATCATCAGCGAGCAGTAGTCCGCCGGGCCGAACAGCAGCGACACCTCGCCCAGCGCGGGCGCGAGGCCCGCCAGCACGAAGATGGCGACCGTGCCGCCGATGAAACTGGAGATGCCCGCGGTGAACAGCGCCAGCCCCGTCTTGCCGTTGAGCGTCATCTGGTAGCCGTCGATGCAGGCCACGATGGAGCTGGCGTGCGGGATCTTCATCGTGATCGCGCTGACGCTGTCGCCGTACTGGGCGCCGTAGTAGATGCCCGCCAGCATGATGAGCGCGCCGCCGGTGGGGATGGAGTAGGTCAGCGGCAGCAGCATGCTGATGGTCGCCAGCGGGCCCAGGCCGGGCAGCAGGCCCACCAGCGTGCCGACGACACAGCCGATGGCGCAGAACATCAGGTTCGGCAGCGTCAGCGCGTGCTCGAAGCCGAAGGCGAGGTTGTGCAGCATCTCCATGGCGGCGTCCTCAGTACAGCGGCAGGTTCAGGCCCAGCAGCTTCTGGAACGCGAAGGCCACGGCGATCAGGCCCAGCGCGATCTTCACGTTGCGGCGCCATGAGAACGAGGCCCCCGCCAGCGACGCGACGAACACCAGGAACACGATGCCCGCCAGCATCTTGAAATGCTGGCTGATCAGCGCGAAGCCGCACAGCGCCAGCATCAGCAGGCCGATGTTCTTCAGGCCGAACCCCAGCGGCACCTTGGGCACGAAGCGCGAGCGCACGAGGGTGATCAGCGCGACCACCCCCAGCAGCGAGCTCACCATCAACGGGAACAGCCCCGGCCCCGCATGCGCGAAGCTGCCGACCTTGTAGTGCAGCGCACCCAGCCCGAAACCCAGCGCGAGCACGGCCAGGAACAGGCCGCGCACGAGATTGCGATCATTCATTGGTTGGTCTCCTCGGCGGCCGACTCTAGGCACGGCGAAGCGGCCGGCGATGGCTGCTTTCCTGGAGCGACAGACTCGCGCAAGCTGATCTGCACCAAACGCGGGCACGCGAGGGCGACCGGACATGTACTGCAACACTGCTTCACAACCGTTCACGCCGAGCAGGCGTAGGACTGCACCGACAGCCGCACGCGCCCCGTGCCGCTGTGACGGTGCGGTGTTGGCACCGACAGTGCTGGCATGCCAGCCTTGTCCCGTTCCAAGCCTTCCCATGCCCCCCATGACCTGACGCCCACGGGCGCGACGCAGGCGTTCTTGAAGCTCGCCACCGGTGCCGAGGCCGCCGAGCCGCCAGTGCGGGCCGTGCAGTTCGGCGCGGAGCGGTTTGCCGACCATGGCCGCAGCCTGGCATCGGCACAGCGCGTGGACGACGTGCAGCGCCAGCCGCGGCCGTTTTCGCCCCGCTTGCGCAGCAACCTGCAGGTCTGGAACGCCGCGCTGGACGTGCTGTCCGAGGAGGGCCTGCAGGCCGACATCGACCCGGCGCACGCCTGGCTGCTGGACAACGGCCGCATCGTGCGCCAGCAGCTCGACGAGGTACTGCACGACCTGCCGCACAGCTACTTCCAGCGCCTGCCGAGGCTGGCGGACAAGCCGCTGCAGGGGCTGCCGCGCATCTACGGCGTGGCCTGGGCCTGGGTCGCGCATGCCGACAGCGCGCTGGACATGGCGCTGCTGCGCCACTTCCTGGCCGGCCACAACGACGCCGAGCCGCTGACGCTGCGCGAGCTGTGGGCGCTGCCGTCCACGCTGCGCGTGGTGCTGGTGGAGAACCTGCGCCGGCTGGCGGAGCGCTCGGCGTGGCGCCACATCGCGCGCCGCGCCGCGCAAAAGCTCTTCGAAGCGCTGCCGCAGCTGGACGCGCCCGCCGTGCGTGCGCAGCTCGCGCAGTGGCAGTCGGCCTGGCCGCGCGACCCGGCCATCCAGGCGCTGGCACTGCGCCTGCACGAGCGGCTGACCGACCGCGCCATGGGCCAGCCCGAGCTGCGCGACGCCGACGACTCGGCCTGGGCCGCCGCGCGCGAATGGCTGAACGGCCAGCTCCCCGACCCCGCGGCCGCCCAGGCCACCGAACAGAACGAAAGCGCGGCAGATCACCAGAGCATCCGCAACGCCATCAGCAGCCTGCGCACGCTGGGCGCGGCCGACTGGGCCGGCGTGTTCGAGGCCGTGCACCCGGCACTGCGCGAGCTGGGCCGCATCGGCATCTACCGGCAGGAGAACGAAGCCACGCGCGACATGACGATGCACGCCATCGAGGCGCTCACGCAGCGCCACGGCCGGCCGGAGGCCGAGGTCGCCCACGTGCTACGCCTGCTGTGCAACGACCCCGCCTGGGCGGACGACGCCGAGGAGCGTGCGCCGCTGTTCTGGCTGACCGGCGGCGGCCGTGGGCGGCTGATGGACGAACTGCGCCTGCACCCCACCGCCGGCGAACGCCTGGCCGCGTCCTTCCGCCGCCACCGCGGCGCGCTCTACCTCGCCAACCTCGTGCTGATGTGCGCGGCGGCGATGGCGCTGGTGCTGATGCTGGGCCTGCCGCCGGGCAGCGGCTGGCCGATGATCGTCGTGGCGGCGCTGCTCGCGCTGCTGCCGGCCAGCGAAGCCGTCGTGGCGCTGGCCAACCGCCTCATCAGCGAGAGTGCCGCGCCGGCGCGGCTGCCGCGGCTGGTGTGGCAGCACGGCATCCCGGCCGAGGCGCGCAGCATCGTCGTCATCCCCTGCATGCTGACGCGGGCCAAGGGCATCACGACGCTGCTGGCGCAGCTGGAGCGCCACCATCTGGCCAACCTGGAGGGGCAGGCGCAGTTCGCGCTGCTCAGCGACTACGCCGACGCCAAGGCGCAGCACCAGCCGAACGACGACGCCCTGCTCGCCCAGGCGCGCGCCGGCATCGACACGCTGAACCAGCGCCACGGCACCGCCTGCGACGGCCGGCCACGGTTCCTGCTGCTGCACCGCGAGCGGCGCTGGAGCGAGACCGAGCAGCGCTGGATCGGCTGGGAACGCAAGCGCGGCAAGACCGAGGCGCTGGCCACGCGGCTGGCCGGCCATCCGGCCGAATCGCTGCCGGACCATTTCATCGACCTGGGCGAGCTGTCCACGCCGGCCCCCGGCATCCGCCACATCGTCACGCTGGACGCCGACACCGCACTGCCGCCCGGATCGCTGCGCGCCATGGTGGCCATCGCGGCGCACCCGCTGAACCGCCCGCGCCTGGGCCGCTCGGCCAGCGGCGCCGTCAACGTGGTGCGCGGCCACGGCATGCTGCAGCCGCGCATCGCCACGCCGCTGGCCACCGCCGCCGGCAGCTCGACGATGCACGGCACCTGGTTCCACAGCCTGTTCGCCGGCCAGCCGGGGCTGGACCCGTACAGCGCCGCCAGCTCCGAGGTCTACCAGGACTTGTTCGACGAAGGCAGCGCCACCGGCAAGGGCCTCATCGACGTGCAGGCCGCGGCGCAGGTGCTCGCGCACCGCCTGCCCGAGGGCCAGGTGCTCAGCCACGACCTGCTGGAAGGCTCGCTGATGCGCTGCGCCGGCGTCAGCGACGTGGTGCTCGTGGAGCCCGCGCCCATGCACGCCGACGTGGCCGCGTCGCGCATCCACCGCTGGACGCGCGGCGACTGGCAGCTGCTGCCTTTCATCGCACGACCGCGCCGCTGGGGCCTGCGCGCCATCCATGTCTGGAAGATGCTGGACAACCTGCGCCGCTCGCTCGTCGCGCCGGCCTCGCTGCTGCTGCTGGCCGCCTCGTGGGTGGGCGTGGGGCTCACGCCCGCCTGGGCGCTGGCCACCGTGGCCTGCGCGTTCGGTGCCGGGCCCATGATGGGCGCGCTGGCCGGCTGCGCACCGGCGCGCGAGCGCATCTCGCTGGCACGCTTTTACCGCCACGCCACACTGGAGCTGGCCCGAGCCGCGGCCGGCACGCTGTGGCACCTGGCCATGCTGCCCGCAGCCACCTGGACCTCCTTGGACGCCATCGTGCGCGCGCTGTGGCGCCAGCACGTGACCCGCTTCGGCCTGCTGGAATGGACCACCGCCGACGCCGCCGAGGCCGCCGCGCGCACCGACTGGCTGCCGCTGTGGCGCCAGCACCGGCGCCTGACCATCGCCAGCGGCGTGCTGGCCTTCGTGCTGACGACGCTGGCCATGGTGAACGTGCACGTGGCCTGGGACGAGGCACTGCCGCTGCTGGCCGTGTGGGCGCTGGCGCCGCTGTGGATAGGCCTGGCCAGCCGGCCACGTGCCAGCCCGCGACGCGCGGTGCTGAACGACGATGAGCGGCACTACCTGCTGGGCGTCGCCCGCGACACCTGGCGCTGGTTCGAGCGCTGGGTCACGAAGGACGACAACGACCTGCCCCCGGACAACGTGCAGTTCGACCCCGACGTCGTCGTGGCGCACCGCACCTCGCCCACCAACATCGGCCTGTACATGCTGTCGGCCTGCTGCGCACGCGAATTCGGCTGGCTGCACAACCTCGGCCTGGCCGAGCGCCTCACGCGCACGCTGGACACGCTGGACAAGCTGCCCAAGCACCGCGGCCACCTCTACAACTGGATCGACACCCAGCGCCTGGCGGTGCTGGAGCCGTACTACGTGTCCACCGTGGACAGCGGCAACCTCTGCGCCCACCTGCTGGTGGTGGCGTCGGCCTGCGAGGGCTTCGCGCGTGGCGGCGACGGCATGCCGCCGCCGCCCGACGTGGCCGCGGCCCTCCAAGACGTGGCGGCGCGGGCCCGCGCGCTGGCACTGGCCCACGAGTTCGCGTGGCTGTACGACCCGCAGCGCCGGCTGCTGCACATCGGCGCCGTCGCGACACCGGGCGTCGAGCCGGGCGAGGAGCGGCTGGACGTCAACCACTACGACCTGCTCGCCTCCGAGGCGCGGCTGGCCAGCCTCGTGGCCATCGCCAAGGGCGACGTGCCGGCGGCCCACTGGGGCGCCCTCGGCCGGCCGTTCTTCTCGCGCGGCCAGGTGTCGGGGTTGAAGAGCTGGTCGGGCTCGATGTTCGAGATGCTGATGCCGTCGCTGGTGCTGGACGAGCCCACCGGCAGCGCGCTGGCCGAAGCCGCGCGCGCCACCGTGATGGAGCAGATCCGCGCCGGCCGCGCGCTGGGCCTGCCCTGGGGCATGTCCGAAAGCGCCTATGCCGTGCGCGACCAGAGCTTCGCCTACCAGTACGGCCCGCAGGGCGTGGCCAGCCTCGCGCTGCGCGACACGCCACCCGACGAGCTGGTCATCGCGCCTTATGCCAGCCTGATGGCCACCATGGTGATGCCCGGCGCGGCGGTGGCGAACCTGCGCGCGCTGCAGGCGCTGGGCGCGCGCCACGAGGGCGGCTTCATCGAGGCGCTGGACTACACGCCCAGCCGCCAGCCCGAGGCCACGGGCGGCGCCGACCTGCACGGGGGCCATGAAGGCCGCGCCCGGCGCTTCCAGCGCATCGCCACCGCGATGAGCCACCACCAGGGCATGTCGCTGGTGGCGCTGACGGAGGTGCTGTGTGGCGGCGCGCCGCAGCGCTGGGCCGATGCCGAGCCGCGCCTGTGCGCCGTGCGCTGGCTGCTGCACGAGCGCGCGCCGCACGAGGTGCCGCCGCTGCGCGAGCCGCCGCCGCGCCTGACGCGCAGCGCGCCGCGCCGCGCGCGCATCTCGCTCGTGGTGCCCGAGCTGCGCGGCCGCGCGCTGCCGGCCACGTCCTGGCTGGGCAACGGGCGCCTGTGCGCCATGGTGCGCGAGCACGGCGGCGGCACGCTGGTGTTCGGCGAACCCGGCGCGCAGGTGCTGGTGAGCCGCTGGCGCGACGACCTGGCGCAGGACCTGCTGGGCCACCACCTGCACCTGCGCGACCTGGACCGGCCCTGGAACGGCAGCCCCGAGACCAGCCCCTGGCGGTCGCTGACGCTGCAGCCCACGCCCGGCCCGCAGTGGCGCTACAGCGCGCGCCTGCACCCGGCGAGCGCCCAGTTCAACGCCGAGGGCGAGGAACTGCACGCGCACACCGAGGTCTGGGTCGCGGTGGAGGACGACGTGGAGCTGCGCCGCATCACGCTGCGCAACACCGCCAGCCGGCCGCGCACGCTGGCGCTGGTGTCCAGCTTCGAGCCGGTGCTGGCCCCTGCGGGCGCGGACCTGGCCCACCCGGCCTTCGGCAAGCTGTTCCTGCAGGCGCGCTGGGACCCCGAGCAACGCGCGCTGCACTGGCAGCGCCTGCCCCGCAGCCCCAACGAGGCGTCGCTGCATGCGGTGCATGCGCTGGTGGGTGTGGAGGTCGATGGCGGCGCGCGCGTGAGCCAGGTACAGGCCGGTGCCGACCGCGCCCACTGGCTGGCCCGCGGCGGCACGCCCGGCCAGCCCGGCGGCGTCATCGCCCATGCGCTGTCGCAGGCCGTGCTGGGCGGCCGAGTCGCCGGGCTGAGCCATGACGCCGGCGCGCTGGACACCGGCAACGACCCGATCTCGCTGCTGCACCTGGCACTGCAGATCCCGCCGGGTGGCCGCGTCACGCTGACGCTGGCCACCGCGGCCGCACGCGAGCCGCAGACGCTGTTCCACCTGCTCGACAAACTGCGCCAGCCGGCGCTGTGCGAACGCGCGCTGACGCTGGCGCACACCATGGCCTCGGTGCGCACGCAGGGCGCGGGCCTGGCGCCCGGCGCCTGGCGCGCGGGCCTGATGCTGCAGACGCTGCTGACCTCGCAGGCGCCGCGCGACGGCCTGCCGGCAATGCCCGAGACCAGCTTCGAACGCGATGCGCTGTGGCGCCACGGCATCTCCGGCGACGCACCCATCGTGCTGCTGCGCGTGGCCGACGCGACCGGCGTGGTCATGGTGCGCGAGCTGTGCGCGCTGCTGCAGGCCCAGGGCAGCCCGCTGCCGGTGGATGTGGTGGTGCTGGACGCCGAGACACCCTCCTACCTCGCGCCGGTGTCCAGCGCGCTGCGCTCGCTGGCCGAGCAGCAGGTGCACGGCCGCTGCCGGCTGCATCTGCTGGCGGATGACGCCGTCGGACCGGACACGCGCTTCGCGCTGAACCTGCTGGCGCGCGTGCGCTGGTTCGCGGACGGCCGGCCGCTGGCGCTGCAGCTGGAACGCCTGGCCATCGCGCCCGAGCAGGCGGCCAAGGCCAGGCGCAGCGCGGGCGCGACGCGGGTGTCCAGCGTCGCCGCGCTGCCCGGCACGCTCACGCCGGTGCACCGCTTCGACACCGACAGCGGCGCGTGCCGCTTCGAGCTGGCCGAGGACGCGCAGCCGCCGCGGCCGTGGATCAACGTCATTGCCAACGAGCACTTCGGCTGCCAGGTGTCCGAGCGCGGCGCCGGCATGAGCTGGGCCGGCAACAGCCGCCTGCACCAGATCACGCCCTGGTCCAACGATGCGCTGCTGGATTCGCCCGGCGAGTGGCTGATGCTGCACTGCCTGGCCAGCGGCCACGCCTGGCTGCTGGGCCGCGCCAGCCTGCAGCAGTGCATCGCCCACATGCCCGGCGCCACGGCCCTCGCGTTCACGCTGCCCGGCATGGTCGTGCGGCTGCGCTGGACGGTGGACGCGGTGCACGCCGTCAAGCAATGCCAGGTGGAGCTGCACGCCGCACCCGGCCGCCCGCCGCGCCCGATGCGGCTGCTGGCGGGCGCGCAATGGCAGCTGGGTGCGGACAGCGGCGCGCGCCGCAGCGTCGTCACGCGGCTGGAACCGCCCGAGGGCGAAGGCCCGCTGCTGGCGCTGGCCACGCAGGCCGACGGCCTGAACGGCTTTGGCGGCCAGACGGCCTGGATGACGCTGCGGCCCACCCGCGCGGGCGACGTGACGGCGGAGCAGATCGACACGCTGGCCGGCGACCAGGCGCTGTGGCCCTGGCCCGACGACGCCGGCTTCTCGCCCGACCTGAACACGCCGCGCCCCTGGTGGGCCGGCGTGGAAGGCAGCGCCGACCGCCGGCTGCTGTTCGACGACGAAGGCCGCCTCGTCATGCCGCACGCACTGGACGGCCAGGCCGGCCCCGGCGCCGACCCCGCTGCGCTGCTGGCCGTGCCGCTGCGGCTGGAGCCGGGCCATGCGTGGCACTGCACCGTGCTGCTGGGCCATGCGCCAAACCTGGCCGCCGCGCGCGAGCAGGCACGCGCCGCCTGGCCCGTGGACCCGCTGCGCCGCCTGGCCGCGCAGCGCCAGGTGTGGCGCTCCTTGAGCGCACCGGTGCAGGTGGACACGCCCGACGCGTCCTTCGACGCCCTGGTCAACCACTGGCTGCCGGCGCAGGTGCTGGGCTGCCGCATCTGGGGCCGTGCCGGCTTCTACCAGGCGGGCGGCGCGTTCGGCTTCCGCGACCAGTTGCAGGACGCGATGGCGCTGGTGCAGCACGCCCCCGAGCGGCTGGCCGCGCAGATCCGGCGCCACGCGGCGCGGCAGTTCCCGCCGGGCGACGTGCAGCATTGGTGGCACGAACCCACGGGGGCCGGCGTGCGCACGCATTTCGCCGACGACCGGCTGTGGCTGGCACTGGCGCTGGCGCTGTATGTCGAGCGCACCGGCGACACCGCGCTGGCCGACGAGACGCTGCCCTTCCTGCAGGGCCGCCCGGTGCCGGAGGGCGCCGAGGACATCTACGAAGTGCCGGCCATCAGCGACGAGCAGGCCTCGATCTACGAGCATGCGGCGCGCGCCATCGACGTGAGCCTGCCCGTGGGTGCACATGGCCTGCCGCTGTTCGGCAGCGGCGACTGGAACGACGGCATGAACCGCGTGGGCGCCGAAGGGCGCGGCGAGTCGGTGTGGATGGGCTTCTTCCTGTGCGCCGTCATCGCCGCGCTGCACCCGCTGGCCATCGCCCGCGGCGAGCGCGAACGTGCCGAACACTGGATGCAGGCGCGCGCGAAGCTCGCCGAGTCACTGGACCGCGAGGCCTGGGACGGCCGCTGGTATTGCCGCGGCTGGTTCGACGACGGCAGCGTGCTGGGCACGCACAGCGCCACCGAGTGCCGCATCGACCTGATCGTGCAGGCCTGGGCCGTCATGACGGGCGTGACCCGGCCGGACCGCGCCGCTCAGGCGCTGGACAGCGCCTGGCGCGAGCTGCACGACCGCGACGCCCACCTGCTGCGCCTGCTGTGGCCGCCATTGAAGGACCACCAGCCGCCGGCCGGCTACATCCAGGCCTACCCCGGCGGCGTGCGCGAGAACGGCGGCCAGTACAACCACGGCGCGACCTGGGCGCTGATGGCCAGCGCGCAGCTGGGCCAGGCCGAGCGCGCGTGGGCGGCGTTCACGGCCATCAGCCCGGCGCACCGTGACGCCCACGGCGCGACCTACGGTCTGGAGCCCTTCGCCGTGGCGGGCGACCTGGAGGCCGGGCAGCCGCACGCCGGGCGGGGCGGCTGGAGCTGGTACACCGGCGCGGCCGGCTGGCTGCTGCGTGCGGCCGTGGAGTCGCTGTGCGGCGTGCGGGTGGCGGACGGCGTGCTGGGCGTGCAGCCCTGCCTGCCGCCGCATTGGCCCGAAGCCCGCCTCATGCTGGTGCACCAGGGCCGGCGCGTCGAGGTGTGGCTGCAGCGCGCGGCCGCAACGGCGGCGGCTCCAGCGGGCTACCAGCCACTGCAGCCCGGCGCCACGCTGACGCTGGACGATGGGCCGGGTGACCTGCGCCTGTGGGTGCCCCTGCCCCAGGCCGCGCCGGTGCGCCAGCCGCAGGCCGAACACGCCCTCTGAGACTCATCCGGGGCGGGCGACAGCCCCGGATGCAGCATCATCACCATGAAAAAAGCGGCCCGAAGGCCGCTGGTCGAGAGCCACAGTGACGGAAATCAGCTCAGCTCGTGAAACCCAGGAAGAGCGCGATGAAGACGCTGCCGATCACGGCCGTGGTGAACAGGCGCTGGCCGAAGGCGGAATCGATGGCTTCGAGCGACAGCAGCATGCGCAGGCGTCCATCGGACAGCGTGCGACATTGGCGCAGGTGAACGCCGAGGCTGTCGAGGTGCTGGCGGAGCAGGTGGTCGTTGGCGCGAGGCATGATGCCCTCCTGAAAATGATGTGTACAACTCTAGGCAAACCCGGACCGGGGTGCATTCAGACACCGGCAGGGCCTCTTGTAGGGCGTCTCCGACATGGCTCGCAGATCGACGCAGCATGAGGCCATGACGATCCCCTTGCTCTGGCGATGGCTTGTCGCCCTGTGGCTGCTGGGGTGTACTGCCCCAGCAATCGCCGTGCCCGCGCTGCAGGTGGGCTCCAAGCGGTTCACCGAGAGCTACCTGATCGGCGAGCTGGTGACGCAGACGCTGACCCGCCAGGGCATCGCCGCCGAGCACCGCCAGGGCCTGGGCAACACGTCCATCCTGGCCGCGGCGCTGCTGCAGGGCCAGATCGACGTCTATCCCGAGTACACCGGCACCATCGTGAGGGAGCTGCTCAAGCGCGACTCGCCCGCCGACGCCCAGGCGCCGCTGGCGCAGATCAACACCTGGCTGGCGCCGCTGGGCCTGAAGGCGGCCGTGCCGCTGGGCTTCAACAACAGCTACGGGCTGGCCATGCGCGAGGCGGACGCGGCGAGGCTGGGCATCGCCACGCTGTCCGACCTGGCCGCCAAGGCCCCCGCCGGGCTGCGCGCCGGCCTGTCGCACGAGTTCCAGGCCCGCGCGGACGGCTGGCCGGCGCTGCAGCGCCACTACGGCCTGACGTTCGCGCCTGGCAACGGGCTGGACCACGGCCTGGCCTACCAGGCGCTGGCAGCCGGGCAGGTGGCGCTGATCGACGTCTACACGACCGACGCGCAGCTGGCCCGGCAGCCCGTGCGCGTGCTGCGCGATGACCGCGGCTTCTTCCCGCGCTACGACGCGGTGCTGCTGATGCGCACCGCCGTGGACGACCGGCCGCTGCAGCGCCTGGCCGGGCGCCTGCCCGAGGCGCAGATGATCCGCCTCAACGCCGCGGCGGAGCTGGACGGGCAACCGTTCGCGGCGGTGGCGCGCGGCTTCCTGCAGGCAGGCGCCACGCCGGCCCCCGCCGCCGCGCCGCCGGGCGTCATGGCCCGGCTGTGGGCGCCCGACCTGGGCCGGCTGCTGGCGCAGCATCTGGCGCTGGTGCTGGCGTCGCTGGCCCTGGCCGTGGCGGTGGCCGTGCCGCTGGGCATCGCGGCGCACCGGCGGCCGCGGCTGGCCAGGCCGGTGATGGCCGTCGTCGGTTTGCTGCAAACCTTGCCGTCGCTGGCACTTCTGGCCTTCCTGATCGCCGCGACGGGCCGCATCGGCTTCCCGCCGGCGCTGCTGGCCTTGTTCGTCTATGCGCTGCTGCCCATCGTGCGCAACACGCATGCGGGCCTGCAAGCGGTGCCGGCCGGCCTGCCGCAGGCCGCGCTGGCGCTGGGCTTCACGCGCAGCCAGGTGCTGCGCGCCATCGAGCTGCCGCTGGCGCTGCCCACGCTGATGGCGGGGCTGAAGACCGCCGCCGTCACCAACGTGGGCACCGCCACAGTGGCCGCCTTCGTCGGCGCGGGGGGGCTGGGCGAGCGCATCGTCGCGGGCCTGGCCGTCAACGACACCGCGCTGATGCTGGCCGGCGCCCTGCCCGCCGCGGCGCTGGCGGTGGTCGTGCAACTGGTGTTCGATGCCCTCGAACGCGCCGCCAGCCCCCGCCGGCACGACACGGGCCCGGCACGTTCACGATGAGCAAGTCCGCCAGGACGCCAGGGGGCCGGGGGACACACCTGTGGGCCGCATGCCTGCTGGCCGCCGCAGGTCACGCGCAAGCCGGCTGCTCGCGGCCCATCGACGTGCCGATGGCGCCCATCGGCCTGAGCGTCGGCTTCGATGCCGGCGATCGCGCCACCGGTCTTTATCCGACGCTGCTGCGCGAACTGGCCGCCAGCACCGGCTGCGACTTCCAGATCCGCCGCGTGCCGCGGGCGCGGCTGCAGAAGCTGTTCGAGACGGCCAGGGCCGACTTGCTGATGCCGGCGTCCGCCTCGCCGTCGCGCGATGGCGATGGCGAGTTCGTGCCGCTGATCCAGGTGCGCACGTCGCTGATCACGCTGACACACGACAGGCCGCCGCCACGCTCGCTGGCCGAGCTGATCGCGCGGCCGGACTACAAGGTCGCCGTGGTGCGCGGCTTTTCCTTCGGCGCGGCCTACGACAACGCCGTGGCGGCGCTGCGCGCGCGCAAGCGACTCGTCGAGGAGGCTGACGCCCACGGCGTGGCGCGCGCGCTGCGCCTGGGGATGGCGCAGGCGACGGTCATGTCGGCCTCCATCTTCGTCGGCACGCTGGTGACGGACACCGAGCTCGCGCCGCTGTTGAAGCAGGCACGGGTCGATGCACTGGAGGAGCTGGGCTGGTCGGAAAGCGGGCTGTACCTGTCCCGGCGCACGCTCAGCGACGAGGACCGCCGCGTGCTGCGCCAGGCCTTTGTGCAGGCGGCGAAGTCGGGCCGTATCTGGCAGTTGTTCAACGAGGGCCATCCGCCGGGCAGCCTGGCGGGCAGCATCCGGCCGCTGTAGCGGTCTGTTCGCGCCGCCTGTCGCCGAACGCGCGCTTCTCCGACACCGCCGCCGGGGCGGCTGCGCAGAATGAAGCTTTCAACCAGGAGCGCACATGGACACCTCGCAAGCACATTCGTCGAACGCAGGCTGGGTCCAGGGCTGGCTCGTGCTGCGGGTCAAGCAGGACCTGCCAGGCGACTTCGTCAGCTTCCACGCCCATGCCGACCAAGCCCAGGCCGACGCTCAGCAGCGCGGCGCCGGCCACCAAGTCTTCCACGGCAGCCGCAAGGCCGGGACGAACGAGTTCATCGTCGATTGAGCGACGCCAACGCGGCGCTCAAGCCTTGGCGGCACGCGTGTTCACGGTGACGGCCCCATGATCCGCTGGCCCAGCGCGACGCCGTTGGCCACCAGTGAGCGTCCGAGGCGCAGTTGCCCCGCCTCCCACTCTGCCAGGCGCCGGGTGATGTCCTCGGTGCCCGCTCGCAAGGCCTGGGCCAGAGACATGGCGTTGGCGGCGGCCCGCGCGGCGCCGCCGGCGGTGTGCGGCCTCGGGACGAATGCGGCGTCGCCGACGAGTACCGTGCGGCCGGCAACCATCCGCGGCGTGGCGAGATCGACGATGGCCTGGATGAACGGCTCGGCCGTGTTCAGGATCAGGTCACGCAGGCTCGGCGCCAGCATGGCACTGGCGTCGCTTCGCAGCGCGTCGACATCGCCGGGCTTGACGGCGCCCGGTGCCAGTGCCTGGGCCTGGGTGTTGCCGTCACGGTCCACCAGCAGTCGCCTCAACGGTTCGCCGGCGGGAACCTTGCGGAACCACACCCAGTTCCATCGGCGTTCTCCGGGCGACATCGAGTGGTCGGCGCCAGGCACGCGGTAGGCGAGCAATTGATGCGCGTCGCCTTCCTGGAAGACAAAGGCGTTGCCGAGCTGCTGCGCTGCCGCTGCCGGCAGTGCCAGTTCGGGTGTCAGGCCGCGCCAGGCCACGTAACCGGCATAGCGCGGCACGACGCCCGGGAACAAGCGCGCGCGAACGCTGGACAGCGCACCGTCCGCCCCGATCAGCAGGTCTGCCGTCTCCACGCGGCCGCTCTCGAACTGACAGGTCACTCCGGTGTGGCGATCCGTGAAGCTCGTCAGCCGCTCACCGGCGTGGGTGACGCCAGCGGGCAGCGCATCGTGCAATCGGGCGTAGAGCACGCCCCATGAGGTCTGGGTCTGCGGGAGGTAGGCGCGGTGGACCACCTGGCCGCGCGCATCGAGGACGATGCGGTCATCCGAGCGAATGCCCAGCTCGCCAGCGTCGATGCCGGCGAAGTGCATGGCATCCACCACGTCCTGCTGGATCACGAGGCCGCCGCCGCGGCCCTGCAGTCGATGGGCGGAGCGCTCGAAAACATCGACGCGCCAGCCTGTGGCCCTCAGGGCGTTGGCCGTGAACAGGCCGGCAAGCGAGCCGCCCACGACGACGGCGCGAGGTGTGTGTGGTGTTTCCATGTCGCGGGCCAGGTTGAAGGGTAGGCAGGCGCAGAGTCACGTGTGAGGCGAACTCGCGGCGGCGCATGACGGCCGCCGTGCGCGCCGGACATCAGCTCCTGACGAAGGCCAGCAGATCCTGGTTGATCACGTCGGCATGCACGGTCAGCATGCCGTGCGGGTAGCCCGGGTAGGTCTTGAGCTGGCCGTTGCGCAGCAGCTTGACCGACAGGCGCCCCGCGTCGTCGATGGGCACGACCTGATCGTCCTCGCCGTGCAGCACCAGCGTGGGGACGCTGATCGCCTTGAGGTCGTCGGTCTGGTCGGTCTCCGAGAAGGCCTTGATGCCGTCGTAGTGCGCCTTGGCGCCGCCCGCCATCCCCTGGCGCCACCAGTTGCGGACCACCGGCTCGGAGCGCTTCGCGCCCGGGCGGTTGAAGCCGTAGAACGGCCCGGACGCCACGGCCTCGAAGAACTCGGCGCGGTTGGCGGCGAGCGCCGCACGGAACCCGTCGAAGACCTCGATCGGCGTGCCGCCGGGATTGGCAGCCGTCTTCAACATCAGCGGCGGCACGGCGCTGACGAGCACCGCCTTGGCGACCCGGCCTTGCGGCTGGCCGTGGCGCGCGACATAGCGCGCGACCTCACCGCCCCCAGTGGAGTGACCGATGTGAACGGCGTTGCGCAAATCCAGGTGCTGCATGACCGCCGAAGCATCTGCCGCGTAGTGGTCCATGTCGTGGCCCTCGCAGACCTGCGCCGAGCGACCGTGCCCACGGCGATCATGGGCGACGACGCGGTAGCCGTGCTGCACGAAGAACAGCATCTGCGCGTCCCAGTCGTCCGACGACAGGGGCCAGCCGTGATGGAACACGATGGGCTGGGCGTCACGCGGACCCCAGTCCTTGTAGAAGATCTGGGTGCCGTCCGGGGTGGTGATCGTGCTCATGGATTGAACTCCTTTGCGGGTGGGTGAAGGGGGGGATGCGCGGGGATCGAATGGCTCATGTGCAGGAGGCCTTGCAGTGGAGGTGTCTTGGAGCCTTGATGCTGGGCAGGCCGCGTTACCGCCCGCTTTCGTGCCACCCGGCGAGGGTTTCAGCTGAAACGCTCACCAGCGCAGTTGGCATATCCGTTGCGCCTTCACGCATCAGGTCCGCATGACGGTGTGCCGAGGACGGCTTTCCAAGCCACCCCGCTGGCGCGCGATGCGCAGCGACTCGCTTCAGAACCCCACTTCGAAGCGAAGCTGAAGGATCAGCGGGTTGTGCAGCGAAGGGGCCGTGTCCGGGTGCATCGGCGCTTGGCCGGCACTGCGGTCACGCGACGGGCCATCCGATCATCGAAGGCTACGACCCGCCCGAAGGCTGGGGCTGGTGCTACGTCGACCAGCTGCAGCTCGACCTCGGCGAGAACGCCACATCGCAGAACGGCCCGATCCCGCGCTACATCTGAGGCGGTGCGGCCAGCCCCGACGTCAGTTCAGCACTTCGACACGGGCGTTGAACAGATAGCCCACGCCGCGTTCCGTGCGGATGAACTCCGGTGACGACGCGTCGGCTTCGATCTTGCGGCGCAGCCTCAGGATCTGCACGTCGATGGACCGGTCGTAGACCTCCGCACCGTGCAGGCGCGACAGCTCGAGCAACTGGTCGCGCGTCAGCGCGCGCTGCGGCGCCTCGCACAACGCGAGCAGCAGGTTGAACTCGCCATTGCTCAGCTCGACGCGGTGGCCCTCGGGTGCGGTCAGGCGGCGCGCGAGCAGGTTCAACTCCCACCCTGCGAATCGATAGGCACGCCGCTTGGATTCCCGGGACGGCGCGGCGGTGTCGCGGGCGGCCTGGTAGCGGCGCAACACCGCGCGGATGCGCGCCAGCAGCTCGCGGTTGCTGAAGGGCTTGGTCATGTAGTCGTCGGCCGCGATCTCCAGCCCCATCACGCGGTCGGCCTCGTCGCGCTTGCCGGTCACGATGATGACCGGGATCTCGCTCGTCGCACGCAACTCGCGCGCCAGCTGCATGCCATCCTCCCCGCTCAGGCGCAGGTCCAGCAGGACGAGGTCGATCACCTGGTCCTGCAGGGTGCGCATCATCTCGGCGCCCGATGCCGCGGTCGAAACGCGCAGGTCGTTCTCTTGCAGGTACTCGACCATCAACTCGCGCATGGCCGGGTCATCGTCGACAACGAGGATGTGGTGTGCGGAGGTGTTTGCCATGGAACGCGAGGCTATGCCGGCATTGCTACGAACCGGTTTGTAGTCCATTGCAGATGAAATCTGGCGGGGCGGCAGGAAATCTTGCCGGCATGGCGGTCTGCGCCAATGGGAAGCAGCGGCAACACGTGCCGCCCGCCTCCCTGGACAGACTATGTTGACAATCGTCGTGATCGAGCAAGATATCGCCATGCGGACGCTGTTCTGCGAGTGGCTGGAGGCCGAGGGCTATGGCGTGCGTGGCCGCAGCGACCGGCCGCCGGTGACCGAGCCGGACATCGACCTGGTCATCATCGACCTCCTCAACCTTCCGACCCAAGGGGCCGAAGCCGTGCGACAAGTCAGGACCACCTTCCCCGGGGCGATGCTGATCGGGATCTCGACGCAACTGAGCCGAACCCTCACGGCCGACTCGGCGCAGGCCCGGTTGCTCGGCGTCAGCGGGCTGGTGACCAAGCCCTGCACCCGCACCGAGCTCGTCTCGGCGGTGGTCAGCGCCATCGGCGTCGCGCACTGATCGGGCGCCGCCGACATGCTGCGTGGCGACGCCCTGCGCCTGAGGACCATCGCTGCCGGTGGCGTGCTGATCCTCGTGTTCATCGCGTCTGCCGCCTACGACGGCTGGCGCCTGCACCAGCAGATCACGCTCGCGAACGAACGCGAACTCGGCAACCTGGCGAAGGCCCTCAGCCAGGAGGCAGCCCGCAGCCTGGAGGCCGTCGACGTGTTGCTGCGCGACACGGCGGTCTGGTACGAGGGGCCGAGGGCTCGCCACGAGCCTGATGCCATCGCCGCCGCGCTGGCCAATCGCGCCGTCGGTGTCGGGCAGGTGAGCGTGCTGAGCATCGTCGATGCCAGCGGCAGGCAGGTCGCGCGATCCCGGGCCACGGGCGAGCCGCTGGCCGACGTGTCGGATCGACCCTATTTCATACGGCAGCGCGAGCAGGCGGTGTCGGGCCTGTTCATCAACGAACCGATCGTCACGCGAACGGAGCGCATACCGGCGCTGGTCCTGTCTCGCCGCCTGAGCGGGCCGTCCGGCGAGTTCGATGGCGTCGTGACCGCCATCGTCACGTTGCATCAGATCCAGGCTGCCTACAGCGCGCTCGAACTGGGCGATGCGAGCTCGCTGGTGCTGACCTTGCAGGACGGCACGTTGGTGGCCCGGCAGCCGCCGGCCCCCACGCTGGAGGGCAGCCTCAAGTTCCCCGAACTGGCCGCCTTGAAGGGCGGGCAGCTCGTCGACAGGAGCCAGAGCCCCATCGATGGCCGCACGAAGCTGGTCGTCGCGGTCGGCGTGGGCAGCCAGCCGCTGATCCTGGCCGTCACCCGGGACGAGGACGAGGCGCTGCGACCCTGGTACGACGAGATGCACAGCGCCGTCATCCGGACCGTGGTGCTCACCTTGCTTGTGCTGCTGACGATTGCCGGCCTGCTGCGGCAGATGCGGCGCCTGGAGCGCGGCGACGCGGCATTGCGCGCCAGCGAAGAGCGCTACGCGATGGTCATGGAGGCGGCCAACGAGGGCCACGTGGAGTGGAACCTGAAGGACGCCACCGTGTACCCGTCGGAGCGCTGGTGCACGCTGCATGGCATCGAGCTGCCAGCCCGGCTGGCGTCGGCTAACGAACTCATGCGGCGGCTGACGCTGCACCCGGATGACGTTGCCGAGGTGCGCACGAGCGTCGAGGACCATCTGGCAGGCCGGACGCCATCCATCGAGATGGAGTACCGCGTGCGCACGCCTGGCGGCGAATGGCGCTGGATTCATGCCCGGGGGCGCCGGCTGGCGGATGCCGACGGCGTGCCGTTGCGCGTGTTCAGTTCGGCCATCGACGTGAGCGAACGCCGCCGTGCCGCGGAAGAACGCGCGCAACTCGAGGCCCGGCTTCAGCAGACCCAGAAGCTCGAAGCGCTGGGCACACTGGCTGGCGGCATCGCGCACGATTTCAACAACATCCTCGGCGCCATCCTCGGCTTCGGGGAAATGGCCCAGCACCGCGCGGACGAGGGCACGCCGATCCGTCGCTACATCGACCGCGTGATGCAGTCCGGCGCGCGGGCGCGGCTGCTCGTGAGGCGCATCCTGGACTTCAGCCGCAACAGCGTCGCCGAACGTGTCCCCGTGAACCTGCAGGGCGTGATGGACGAAGTGCTGGCGATGCTGCTGCCCTCGCTGCCCTCAACGGTCAGCGTCGAGGTGCATCTGGACGCGGGCACGGCGGCCGTGATCGGTGACGCGACGCAGCTGTACCAGGTGGCGATGAACCTGTGCACGAACGCCGTGCAGGCCATCGGCGACACCGGCACCGTCGAGGTCACGCTGGACCGGGTTGAGCTGATCGAGGGCCGGCCGCTGCTCCATGGCCACTTGCAGCCCGGGCCGCACTTGCGCCTGGCAATCGGCGACTCCGGCCCGGGCATCACGCCCGAGGTGCTGGCACGGATGTTCGATCCGTTCTTCACGACGAAGAAGGTGGGCGAGGGCACCGGGCTCGGGCTGTCCGTCGTCCACGGCATCGTCTCCGACCTGGGTGGCGGGATCGACGTGCGGGGTCGCGAGCCCCACGGCACCGTGGTCACGGTCTGGTTGCCCGTCGGTGGTGAGGTCGCTGCGCCGGCGCTCGCCGGCCCGGCGGACTGGCCGCTGGGCAATGGCCAGTCGGTGATGATCGTCGACGATGAACGCCCCTTGCTGGAACTGGCCGAGGAACTGCTGGCCAGCCTGGGCTACGAGCCTGTGGGGTACGACAGCAGCGAGGCGGCGCTGGCGGCCTTCGAGGCCGAGCCGGGCCGCTTCGATGCCGTGATCACCGACCTGGCCCTGCCCGGCATGCAAGGCGACGAATTTGCCGATCGCCTGCTGCAGCGCCGCCCGGGGCTGCCGGTCCTCTTGATGAGTGGCAACCTGGGCCCGGCCGTCGAGGAGCGGGGCTTGGCGCGCGGCGTCCGTGCGGTGTTGCACAAGCCGCTCGGTCTGCAGGAACTGGCCGAGACGCTGGCGACGATCCTCGCGCCTTCGCGGTGATCCATTGCAAGTGAAACCGCCGGTGCTTCATCCGCATCGGCGCGCACCATGCCGACATGTGCGCGCAACCGAGGGGGAAGAAAGTTCACTTCGCGATACGAACTCTTCAACCCCACTCAGGACGCAATGCCATGACCTCCACGAATGATTTGAAAGCCCGCCTCGGTGCCGCACTCCGTACCCCGACCGACATGAAGGCCGCTGCCACCCAGGACATCGCCGCGGCGATGAACGGCATCCTGGCCGACGTGTTCGCGCTGTACCTGAAGACCAAGAACTTCCACTGGCACATGAGCGGCCCGCACTTCCGCGACTACCACCTGATGCTCGACGAGCAGTCGGACCAGATCTTCGCGATGACCGACGTGATCGCCGAGCGCATCCGCAAGGTCGGCGGCACCACGTTGCGCTCGATTGGCCACATCGCGCGCACGCAGCGCATCCTCGACAACGACGCCGACTTCGTCGAGCCGTCGGACATGCTCGCTGAACTGTGCGAGGACAACCAGTCGCTGTCGACCCGGCTGCGCGCTGCTCACGTCGTCTGCGACGAGCACCTCGACATCGCGACGGCCAGCCTGATCGAGAACTGGCTCGACGAGACGGAGCGCCGCACGTGGTTCCTGTTCGAGTCGTTCCGGTCCGGCGACTCCGGCGGTCACTGAGCGCGCCTCGGTGCAGCCTAGCTCGGTCGATCAGCCCCGCCATCGCCCAGACCGCCGCCACCGGCGAAGCGGGCAAGAAAAAAGCACTTGGCGATTGCTCGCCAAGTGCTTGATCCGTTCTTAATTTTGGTGGGCCCTGAGTGACTCGAACACTCGACCTACGGATTAAGAGTCCGCTGCTCTACCAACTGAGCTAAGAGCCCTGATTCAGCCTGGGTGCCCCGAACTGAGCCAATGATTATAGCGTGGATTCTTTCGAATCACCGCCAGAAAACTGGTGGGATGTGCAGGATTCGAACCTGCGACCAACGGATTAAAAGTCCGCTGCTCTACCGACTGAGCTAACATCCCGCGTCAAGCAGAGCCTGCCATTATAGGCAGGTTTTTTTGAACTCGGCAAGAGCTTTCTTGAATTTCCGCCTCACCGCGTCGAGGCGGCCAGATGCAGCCGCTGCAACTCCGCAGCGGCGCACAGGCCGAAGGTCGCCGTGACGGTGACGCTGGAGCCGTAGCCGTGGCAGTTCAGGCTGCCGTCGCCGCTGCCAACCACTTCGCAGGCGTCGCCCTCACCTTGCTGAGGCAGGTGCACCGGTTCGCGCGAGTAGACGCAGGCGACGCCCAGCGTGCCCGCGCGCGGCGCCGCATGGTGCTTGCGCAGGCGCTGGCGCAGCGATGCGAGCAGCGGGTCATGCGTGGTGGCGCTGAGGTCGTCGAGTTGCACGCGGTGCGGCTCGCGCTTGCCGCCAGCGGCGCCCACGGTGACGAAGGGCAGTTGCCGCTCGCGCGCCCAGGCGGCGAGCGTGGCCTTGGCACGGACCTGGTCGCAGCAGTCGATGAGCCCATCGAAATCGGCGCTGCCGATGAGCGCCGGCCAGTTGTCGGGCTCGACGAATTCCTCGATGACTTGCACGGCGCAGCCTGGGTGGATGTCGGCGATGCGCAGCCGCAGCGCCTCCGCCTTGGCCATGCCGACCGTCGAGCCCAAGGCCTGGATCTGGCGGTTGATGTTGGATTCGGAGACCTGGTCCAGGTCGATGAGCGTCAGCGCCGCGACACCGCTGCGCGCCAGCGCTTCGACGGCCCAGGAGCCGACACCGCCCAGGCCCACGACCGCAAATCGCGCCGTGCGCAGGCGCTGGTAGGCCGCATCGCCGTGCAAGCGGCGCAGGCCGCCGAAGCGGCGCTCCAGATCCGCCGCTTCGAGCTGATCCTGCATCACTTCAGGCTGGCGAGGCGTTCTTTGCCGGCCTGGGCTGCTTCGGTGCCGGGATAGGCCTTGATGAGGTCTTCCAGGCTGCGGCGGGCCGACTTGTTGTCCTTCAGCTCGATCTGGCAGTTGGCCAGCGCGAGCAGGGCTTCACCGGCGCGCGGATGCTCCGGGTTGCCGGCGATGAAGGCCTTGAAGGTGGCGATGGCGTCCCTGTAGTCGCGCTTGCCGTACTGGGCGTTGCCGAGCCAGAAGCGCACCGAGTCGGTGTAGCCACTGGCCGTGTAGCGCTTCAGGAAGGCATTCAGCGCGGCCACCGCCTCGGCGAAGTCGCCACGGCGCACGAGCCCGATGGCGGCTTCGTACTGGCTGCGTTCGTCGGGCGCGACCTGGAACTCCTTGCCATCCAGGCTGACCTTCTGCGGCTCCAGCGGCTTCAGCCGCGCATCCACCGACTGCGTCTGGTCGACGAGCTTGCGTTGCGTGTCGGCGAGGTCGCGGGCCAGTTGCTCGTTGGCGCCGCGCAGCTTGGCGATCTCGGTGCGCAGCGCGTCGATCTGGCTGTTCAGGTCCAGCATGCTGCGGCGCAACGACTGGAGCTGATCCTGCACCAGCGAGTTGAGCTGCTCCGACCGCTGCTTGGCCGCGTCCTCGTTGGCCTGCACCTTGCCGCGCAGTTCGAGGATGGCCTTGCGGGCTTCGTCATCCTCGAACAGGCCCGCACGGGCGGGCTGCGCGAACGCCGCTCCGACGGCCAGGACCGCGAGCGTCAAACGCAAACCGCGCATCACTTGTCCTTGAGCTCGACGCGGCGGTTCTTGGCCCAGGCTTCTTCACCACTGCCCTGCACGGCCGGGCGCTCCTTGCCGAAGCTGACGGCTTCGACCTGGTTGGCGCCGACGCCCAGCAGCGTCAGCGACTTGGCGACGGCTTCGGCACGGCGCTGGCCCAGGGCCAGGTTGTATTCGCGGCCGCCGCGCTCGTCGGTGTTGCCTTCCAGGCTCAGCGCTGCCTGCTTCTTCGCGTTCAGGCGCTTGGCATGCAGGTCGATCAGGCCGCGGTACTCCTCCTTGACGACGTCGCTGTCGAAGTCGAAGTAGATGACGCGCTTGTCCTGGACCTGCGTTGTCAGCTCCGAGAACAGGTCGACGGTGGCAACCTTGGAATCCGGCACGGGGGCAGCGTTGCCTTGCGGCTGGGCCGGTGCCGGCGCGGGCGTCGTCGAGATGTCCTTGACCGGCGCGGGATCGTCCAGCTTGACGGTGGAACCGCAACCCGCCAGGGCGGCAGCGGCAATCAGGGTGAGCGCATAGCGGGTCAGCTTCATTCGAGTGTTCTCCACAACAACAGACAGGGGGCGGGGTAAAGCGGCGCGCGGTTCAAACCGCGGGTTAACCATTGTCCAACATGAAATGAAACATCTGGTTACTAGCGAGTAAACGGACCCCAGGTGGGTTCGCGCACCTGCACCAGCGTCACCAGCAGCGGCGTCTTGATCTTGCCGTCGAGCGTGGTCGTCATCAGCACCTCCTTGCCACCGGCGCGGGTGGCGTAGACGATGAGCTTGCCGTTGGGCGAGAACGCCGGGCTCTCGTCGTCGTTGCTTTCGCTGATCTGCTGGGCCTGGCCTGTGGCGAGGTCCATCACGCTCAGGCGGAAGGCGCCGTTCATGCGGGTGATGTAGGCCAGCGTGCGGCCGTCGGGGCTGACGGCGGGGCTGATGTTGTAGCTGCCGCCGAACGTCACGCGTTCGGCCGTGCCGCCGGACGCCGGCATGCGGTAGACCTGCGGGCCGCCGCCGCGGTCGCTGACGAAGTAGATCTGCTTGCCGTCGGGCGAGTAGCAGGCCTCGGTGTCGATGGCGCCACTCTGCGTCAGGCGGCGCAGGCCGGAACCGTCGCGGTTGATGACGAACAGCTGGGTGCCGCCGTCGCGCGACAGGCTGAGCGCGAGTTGCTGGCCGTCCGGCGACCAGGCAGGTGCACTGTTGGTGCCCTTGAAGTCGGCCAGCACCCGGCGCTGGCCGGTCAGCACGTCCTGCACGCGCACGGTGGCCTTGCGGCTCTCGAACGTGACGTAGGCCAGCTCGCGGCCGTTGGGCGCCCAGGCCGGCGAGATGATGGGCTCGGGGCTGGTCAGCGCGACCTTGGCGCCCTCGCCGTCCGCGTCGGCCACGACGAGGCTGTAGCGCGGGCCGGCCTTGGTGACGTAGGCCATGCGCGTGGCGAACACACCGCGCTCGCCGGTGAGCTTTTCGTAGATGACGTCGGCGATGCGGTGCGCCGTCAGGCGCGCGTCTTCGGGCAGCACGGCCTGCGCCTGGCCGATGAGCTCGGCGCCCTTGACGACATCCCAGAGCTTGAAGCGGATGTCCAGCCGGCCATCCGCGAGGCGGGTCACGGAGCCTGCCGCCAGCGCATCCGCCTGGCGGGCGCGCCAATCGGTCCAGGCGGGGCTGCCGGTTTCGTCCAGGCCGCGCGGCGCATCGACGCTGCGGAACAGCCCGCTGCGTTCCAGGTCGGCACGGATGATGGCGGCGATGGGCTGCGGCGACCGGGTCTCGTCGCGGAAATCGACGATGGCCACTGGGATGCGGCTGCCGCCGACGCCAGCGATGTCGATGCGCAACTGCGCCAGCGCGGGGCCGGCAAAAGAACCGGCCAGTGAGCCGGCAGTCAGGGCGGCGAAGGCCGTGAGGCCCCGGCGACGGGAAACGGATTCGAGCATGGCCGGCGATTTTGCCGCAGGCGCACGAGTTGTAACGTCAGACAAGGCCGCATCCGGCCCGCGAGGCCTGCGGCGGCCTACAGCAGCACGATGTCGTAGTGCTCGGTCTGGTTGGTAGGCTCGGCAGTCAGCGAGATGGGTTTGCCGATGAAGTCCGACAGGCCGACCAGGTGGGCGTTCTCTTCGTCCAGCAGCATCTCGATGACGTTGGCCGCCGCGACGATGCGGAACTCCCTGGGCGAGAACTGGCGTGCCTCGCGCAGGATTTCGCGCAGGATGTCGTAGCAGACCGAACGCGCCGTCTTGACCTGGCCGCGCCCCTCGCAGGTGGGGCAGGGTTCGCACAGCATGCGCGCCAGCGACTCTCGCGTGCGCTTGCGGGTCATCTCGACAAGGCCCAGCTGCGTGAAGCCGCCCAGCGTGACCTTGGTGCGGTCGCGCCCGAGCTGCTTCTTGAACTCGGCCAGCACCGCGGTCCTGTGCTCCTCGCGCGTCATGTCGATGAAGTCGACGATGATGATGCCGCCCAGGTTGCGCAGCCTGAGCTGGCGCGCGATGGCGCCGGCCGCCTCCAGGTTGGTCTTGAAGATGGTGTCGTCGAAGTTCTTGGCGCCGACGAAGCCGCCGGTGTTCACGTCGATGGTCGTCATCGCCTCGGTCTGGTCGAACACCAGCGACCCGCCGGACTTCAGCTCCACCTTGCGCGCCAGCGCGCGGGCGATCTCGGCGTCGACGTTGCACAGGTCGAAGATGGGCCGCTCGCCGCGGTAGTGCTCCAGCTTGGTGGTCGCGGCCGGCATGAAGGTCTCGCCGAACTGGCGCAGCACGTCGTGCTGCATGCGCGAGTCGATGCGGATGGAGCCGGTGCGCTCGCTGGTCAGGTCGCGCAGCACGCGCTCGACGAGGCTGAGGTCCTGGTGCAGCAGGCTGGCCGGCGGCGTGTTCAGCGCCTTCTCGCGGATCTGCTGCCAGGTCTTGCGCAGGTAGGCGATGTCGTTGCCCAGTTCGTCATCCGAGGCGTCTTCGGCATTGGTGCGCAGGATGAAGCCGCCGCCCCCGCCCTGCTCCTTTGCGCCCACCAGCGCCACCATGCGCGCACGCAGCGCCTCGCGCGCCTCGGGCGAGCCGATCTTCTGGCTGATGCCGATGTGCTCGTCCTGCGGCAGGTAGACCAGCATGCGCCCGGCGATGCTGATCTGGCTGGACAGCCGGGCGCCCTTGGTGCCGATGGGGTCCTTGATGACCTGCACCGTCAGCGGCTGGCCCTCGAAGATCAGCCGCTCGATGGGCGTGGGCGGCGCATCCGCGCTCTGGTGGCGGCCATGGCCGAACTGCGACGCGCTGTGCAGGTCGGCCACGTGCAGGAACGCCGCGCGCTCCAGGCCGATGTCGATGAAGGCCGACTGCATGCCCGGCAGCACGCGCACGACCTTGCCGAGATAGACGTTGCCCACGAGCCCGCGCTCCAGCGTGCGCTCGATGTGCAGCTCCTGCACGGAGCCGTTCTCGACGACCGCGACGCGCGTCTCCTGCGGGGACCAATTGATGAGGATGTCTTCCGTGGCCATGCCCGGAGTCTATGGCCGCCACCCCGGCCCTGCCCGAGGTGGCGCCAACCGGGTCACGCCAGGGCCTTGCGGCGGCGCGACAGCCAGCCGATCACGCCCACGCCGGCCAGCAGCATCGCGTAGGTGGACGGCTCCGGCACGGCGCCGACCTGCAGCACGTTCAGCCAGACCTGGTTGGCGTGGCTGTAGTCGATGGCGTACTCGAAGCCGTCGCCGAAGCCGCTGGCCACGACGCTGCCGAAAGTGCCGCTCAGCGAGGCGCTGCTGGCCATCAGCAGGTAGGACTCGCCGTTGTTCAGCGCACAGGCAAAGCAGCTCAGCGCCAGCGTGCTGCCGCCGATGGCGGCCGAGCCGCTGACCTGCAGCAGGTCGCTCAGCGACGCCGACGTGAGGCGGATGTCCAGCGTGCCGAGCGCGCCCTGCGACAGGTTGCCCAGCAGCGTCAGCGTGCCCGTGGCGGCCGTGGCACCGGGGGCGAGGTGGCCGTTGTTGGTCAGCGTGCCGTTGACCTGGATGTTGGCCACGCCCATCAGCGTGCCGGCGTTCGTGAAGTTGTCCGGCAGGCGCAGCGTGCCGGTCTGGGATTCGAGGGTGCCGAGGTTCTGCAGCGCGGTGTTGGACAGGTCGCTGGTGCCGGTCCCACCCGACTTCACGATGCGGCCGTTGTTGACCACGTCGCCGCCGCCGTAGATGCTGGCATCGTTGCCGAACTCGTAGCGGCCGTTGTTCGTCAGTGCGCCGCCGCCGTAGGCATAGAGGTTGTCGGTGGCCACCGTGCGGCCCGCCAGCGTCAGGCCCGCCGCGTACTTGTAGCCACCGGCCTCGATGGACAGCGCGCCGCCGTTGCTCTGCCATTGGCCGCTCATCGTGCCGTTCGAGAAGTGCGCACCGCCGGTCACGACGGCGTTGTTGGCCGTGACCGTGCCGCCGGTCAGGTAGAGGTTGTTGGCCGTGGACAGCGCGCCGTTGACCGTGGCGCCGTTGGTGATCGCCACCTGGCCTGCCCCGGTGATGGCGCTGCCGCCCATGAAGACGGGGCCGCTGCTGAAGACGATGCGCCCCGTCTGCGCGTCGATGACGCCGCCCGCGTTGTTGGTGAACGCCGTGACGGTGACGTAGCTGTCGCCCGTGCCGCCCACCTTGGCCAGCGTGCCGTTGTTGACGATGCTGTTCGTGCCGCCGTTGGCATAGAGATTGGCGTCGTTGCCGAACTCGTAGCGGCCGTTGTTGACCAGCGCGGTGCCGTCGCCCAGGTAGAGGTTGTCGACCGCGCTCATCGTGCCGGCGTTGGTCAGCGTGCCGCCGACGTACTTGTAGCCACCGCCGATCACGTGCAGCGTGCTGCCGCTGGCCGTCTGCCAGGTGCCGGCCACCGTGCCGCTGGTCCAGTACACATCGCCGGCGGCGACGACGTTGTTGCCAGTCACCGTCCCGCCGCTGAGGTAGAGGTTGCCGGCCGTGGACAGCGCGCCGCTGAACGTGGCACCGTTGGTGATGACGACTTGGCCGGCGCCGGTGATGCGGCTGCCGTCGGCGAACGTGGCGCCGGTGTTGAAGAGGATGCGGCCGGTCTGCACGTCGACGACGCCGGTGGCGCCGTTGCTGAAGTTGGCGACGGAAACATAGCTGTCACCCGTGCCGCCCACCTTGGACAGCGTGCCGTTGTTGACGAAGCTGTTGCTGCCGCCATTGCTGAGAATGTTGGCGTCGCTGGCCAGGCGGTAGCTGCCGTTGTTGACCAATGCGCTGCCGTCGTTGACGTAGACGTTGTCCACCGCGGTCATCGTGCCGGTGTTGGTCAGCGTGCCGGTCACGTACTTGTAGCCGCCAGCCTCCACGCTCAGCGTGCTGGCGGCCGTGTTCTGCCAGGTGCCGGACAGCGTGCCGCTGGTCCAGTGCACGTCGCCGGTCGCCACCACATTGCTCGCCGTGACCGTGCCGCCGCTGAGGTACAGGTTGCCGGCCGTGGACAGCGCGCCCGTGAACGTGGCGCCGTTGCTGATGATCACCTGGCCCGCGCCGGTGATGCTGCTGCCGGTGGCGAACGCCGCGCCGTTGTCGAAGATCAAGCGGCCGGTCTGCACGTCGATGACGCCGCCCGTGCTGTTGCTGAAGCCGCTGAGGCTGATGCGGCTGTCGCCCGAGCCGCCCACCTTGGCCAGCGTGCCGCTGTTGACGAAGCCCCCGATGCCGCCGCCGTCGTACAGCCCCGCGTCGGTGGTGAAGCGGTAACTGCCGGTGTTGACCAGCGTGCTGCCCCCGTTGATGTACAGGTTGTCGACGGCGGCCATGGTGCCGGCGTTGGTCAGCGTGCCGGTCACGTACTTGTAGCCGCCGCCATCCACGCGCAGCGTGCTGCCGGCGGCCGTCTGCCAGGTGCCGGCCAGCGTGCCGGCTGTCCAGGACACGTCGCCCGTCGCGACGACGTTGTTGGCCGTGAACGTGCCGCCCGCCAGGATCAGGTTGTTGGCCGTGGACAGCGCGCCGTTGAACGTGGCGCCATTCGTGACCAGCACCTGGCCCGCGCCCGTGATGGCGCTGCCGCTGGCGAACTGGCCGCCGTTGTCGAAGATGATGCGGCCGGCCTGCACGTCGATGACGCCCGTGCTGCCATTGCTGAAGCCGCTCAGGCTCACGCGGCTGTCGCCGGTGCCGCCCGCCTTGGTCAGCGTGCCGTTGTTGACGAAGTTGCCGGTGCCGCTGCCGTTGTACAGGCTGGCGTCGTTGTCGAACCGGTAATTGCCGTTGTTCGTCAGCGTCCTGCCATCGTTGACGTAGAGGTTGTCGGTGACGGCCATCGTGCCGCCGTTGGCCACCGCGCCGTCGACGTACTTGTAGCCGCCGCCACTCACGTTGACCGTCGAGCCGGCCGCCGTCTGCCAGGTGCCGGCGAGCGTACCGGCGGTCCACTGCAGCGTGCCGCTGGCGAAGTTGGCCGGCGTTCCCGTGCTGCCGGTCTGGGTGCCGCCGGCCAGCACCAGGCTGCCATCGGACGTGAAGCTGCCGGCAAAGCTCGCGCCGTTGGTGACCAGCACCTGGCCCGGCCCCGTGAAGCTGGTGCCCGCGTTGAACGCCGCGCCGCTGTTGAAGATGATGCGCCCGGTCTGCGCGTTGACCGTGCCGCCGTTGTTGACGAAGCCGCTGATGTTGACGTAGCTGTCGCCCGTGCCGCCGGTCTTGGCCAGCGTGCCGGTGTTGACGAACACGCCCGACACGCCGCTGTCGTACAGGCTGACGTCTGCACCGAAGCGGAACGCGCCGGCGTTGGTCAGCGTGTTGCCCGGGGCGAAGTACAGGTTGTCGGTTGCGTCGATGAGCGCGCCGGCCTGGTTGGACAGCGCCACGTCCAGGTACTTGTAACCCCCGGGGCTGATGGTCAGCACATCGCCGCTGAGCAGGGTCATCGAGCACGACGAGCCGCTGTAGTTGCCGCTGCTGAAGGAGCAGGCCGCGGCCGACGCCAGCTGCGGTGCAGCGGCCAGTGCCAGCGCGGCGGCGGCGCTCAACGCGCGCACGCGAAGCCCTGCCGGGTGACGACGACCGGCCGTGCGTGCCGGGGTGACAAGGTGAAAAGCTTGCATGACGTCTGCTCCAGAAGCGGAAAGCGGATGAACCCGCCACCACGACAGGTCCCTACTCCTGAACACGCAGCCACCCGGCCACAACCGCCACCCACCCACCCCCAGAACGCGGGGGATGGCTGTCGCAACGGGCACCTGTGCGCCGACCTTGCCGGAGATGGCCGGGCTGCTAGAGTGCTTCGCCATGGAAGCCCCGGTCACCTCCTTGCTGCACGATGCCGGCCGGGGCGATGCCGCTGCGGCCGAACGCGTGTTCGAGCTGCTGTACCGGGAGCTGCAGGGCCTGGCCCGCGCCCGGCTGGCCCGGGCGCCCCGCGTGACCGCCGCCGACACCGGCGCGCTGGTGCACGAATGCTGGATGCGCATGCAGACGCTCGGCGGGCAGCACTTCGCCGACCGCACCCACTTCCTGGCCTATGCCGCGCGCGCGATGCGCTCCATCGTCACCGACATGGCGCGCCGCCACGCGGCCGAGCGCCGTGGCGGGGACGTCGAGCACCTCACGCTGGACACCTCGGCCGTGAATGCCGTGGCCGACGCGCCGGAAGACCTGCTCGCGCTGGACGACGCGCTGGAAGCGCTGAACCGGCTCGACGCCCGCGCTGCCCGTGTCGTCGAGATGCGCTTCTTCGCCGGCCTGGCCGAAGCCGAGATCGCCACGGCCCTGGCGGTGTCGCTGCGCACCGTGCAGCGCGACTGGGAACGCGCCCGCGCCTTCCTCACGCTGGCCCTCAAACACTGAGCATGGCGGGTTTGGCGGCCGGATTGCGTTTCCCTGACCATGACCCACCCCGAATTTCCCATCCGCGCTGAAGACTGGCCCGAGGTGTCGCGCCTGTTCGACGAGGCCTGCGACCTGCCGCTCGACAGCCGCACCGCCTTCCTGGCCCGGCTGGACGCCGAGCAGCCGGGCCTGTCGCCCCAGGTGCGCGCGCTGCTGCAGAGCGGCGCCGAGCGCGAGACCGGCGACTGGCTGGAGCGCGGCCCGCGCCTGGCCGGTGGCGCCCGGCTCGTGGGCACCGAGCCCCAGGCCGGCGACACGGTGGGCCGCTACCGGCTGCAGGCCCGATGCGGCAGCGGCGGCATGGGCGAGGTCTGGCAGGCCGAGGCGCTGGAAGGCCCGGCCCGTCGCGTGGCGCTGAAGCTGCCGCTGTGGCACCGCCCCGGCAGCGCGGCGGCCGAACGCTTCGCCCGCGAGGGGCGCATCCTCGCGACGCTGGACCACCCGCACATCGCCCGCCTGTTCGACGCCGGCACGGCCGCCGACGGCACGCCCTACCTGGCGATGGAGTGGGTCGAGGGCGAGCCGCTGATCGCCTGGTGCGATGCGCGCCAGCTCGGCGTGGCCGAGCGGCTGCAGCTCTTCCAGCAGGCGCTGGAGGCCGTCGCCTACGCGCACGCCCGGCTCGTGCTGCACCGCGACCTCAAGCCCGCGCACCTGCTCGTCACGCCGCAGGGCCAGGTCAAGCTGCTGGACTTCGGCATCGCCAAGCTGCTGGATGACGACAGCGGCCCCGCCGACGCCACCGAGCTGACCCGCGCCGCCGGCCGCGTGATGACCACCGCCTACGCCGCGCCCGAGCAGGTGCGCGGCGAGCCCTTGACGACCGCCGCCGACCTGTACTCGCTGGGCGTCGTGCTGTTCGAGCTGCTGACCGGCCACCGCCCCTACGCGACGCGGCTGAACACGCCCGCTCAGCTGGAGACGGCCATCGCCGAAGGCCACCTCGTGCGCGCGGCCGACACGCCGACCGACGCGGACGCGCAGGCCCGTGGCCAGACGCGCCGCGCGCTCGCCAAGCAGCTGCGCGGCGACCTGGGCGCGGTGCTGGACAAGGCGCTGCAGCTGGAACCCGCGCGCCGCTACGCCAGTGCGGACACGCTGGCCGCCGACCTGGCCCGCCACCTGCATGGCCACCCCGTGCTGGCCGCCGCCACCAGCCGCTGGCAGCGCGCCTGGAAGTTCGCGCGCCGCCACCGCGTCGGGGTGAGCCTGGGCACGCTGGCCGTGTGCAGCCTGCTGGGCGTGACAGCCGCTGCGCTATGGCAGGCGCACGAGGCACAGGCCCAGCGCGCCAAGGCGGAGGCGTCGCTGGCGACGACCGAGCACTTCTCGTTCTTCCTCGGCGACCTGCTGGGCGACGCGTTGGCGGCCGGCAGCAACGAGCCGCCGTCGGCCATCGTCGCGCGGGCCGAACGCATGGCGCGCGGCGAGTTCGCCGACGACCCCGAGACGCTGGCGCGCGTGCTGCAGGCCGTGGGGCAGCACCACGGCGGCATCGGCGAATCCGAGCGGGCGACCCAGCTGTACGAAGAGGCCGCGAAGCTGACCCAGGACCGCGACCAGCGGCAGGCCATCGACTGCGCGCTGGGCATGATGTACCAGCGACTGGGCCGGCGCGACGAAGCGCTGAAGCTGCTGCACACCGTGGCCGACGACCCGACCGCCGAGCCGGTGTCGCGCGCCAACTGCGCGTCCTACCAGGCCACGGTGCTGCTCAACCTCGGCAAGCTCGACGAAGCACTGGCCGCGGCCGACCACGCGACCGCCTACTGGAAGTCCATGCCGCGCCCCATGCTGCAGTTCGAGGCGCCGCTGCTGGTGCTGAAGGCCAGCATCCTGATGTACACGCCGCGCGTGGCCGAGGCTGACGCGCTGTTCTCGCAGGCGGCGGCCTCCATGAAGAAGCTGGGCCGCGACCAGGGCATGTCGTATGTCGCGACACTGAACAACTGGGCGCTCGCCAACTTCCTGGCCGGCCAACTGCCGGCCGCGCAGGCGCGCCACGACGACACGCTGGCGCTGGCCCGGCTGAATGCCGGCCCGCACGGCGTCGCCCCCGTCAATCTGCTGAACGCGGCCACCGACCGGCTGGAAACCGGCCTCTACGCCCAGGCGCTGGACTTCTACGACCAGACGCTGGCCGCCGCGCGCCAATGGCAGAACGCCGGCTTTGCCGCCAGCGCGCAATGCCTGGGCGCGCTGGCGCTGCTGCGCGACGGCCGCGATGCCCAGGCCGAGCAGCGCCTCGCCGCCGGCCGCGCCGAGAAGCTCGGCGACAACCCCGGCGACCGCATCGCCGCGGGCAACTGCAGCAGCGCGCAGGCCCAGCTCGCGCTGGCGCATGGCGATGCCGCCACGGCGTTGAAGGGGTTCGACGAGGCGCTGGCCAACAAGTCGCTGCGCGATGCGACGCGCGCCCACCTGCTGCAGTGGCGCTCACGCGCGCAGCTGGCGGCCGGCAACACCGTGACCGCGAAGGCCGATGCCGAGGCGTCGTTGAAGATCGCGCGCCAGTTGCAGGGCGCCCAGCCGGCGTCCTTCCGCACGGCGCTGGCGCTCGACGCGCTGGCCCGCGTGCAGGCGGCAGCACAGGATGCCGCCGCACCCGCAACGCGCCAGGAGGCCGACACCGCGCTGGCCGCCAGCGTCGCGCCGACGCACTGGCTCAGGCGGTGAGCCCCAGCGCCCGGGGGCCGGCGCTACAGGTCGAAACCGAACGGCTTCAGCAACTGCGCCGTTTCGAACAGCGGCAAGCCCATGATGCCGCTGTAGCTGCCGGAGATTGTGGCGATCCACGCCGCCGCCTGGCTCTGGATGGCGTAGCCGCCGGCCTTGCCGAAGGGCTCGCGGCTGGCGACATAGCGCGCGATCTGCGCGTCGCTCAGCGGCGCGAACGCCACCTGCGACACGCTCAGTGCCGCGGCGCGGCGGGCCGCCGAAGGGGCGGATTGCGCCACGGCGACGGCCGTGATGACACGGTGCGTGCGGCCGGACAGCAGGCGCAGCATGCGCCACGCATCGGCATCGTCCGCCGGCTTGCCGAGGATGAGGTCGTCCACGGCCACCGTGGTGTCGGCGCACAGGATGGGCGCGGGCGGCAGGCCGCGCGCCGTCAGCCTCAGCAGCGCGGCATCGAGCTTGGCGGCGGTGACACGGACGCAATAGGCCTCGGGCAACTCGCCGTCGTGCACGGTCTCCAGCGCCTCGGCGTCCTCGTCGGCGCCGGGCAGCAGCAACTCGTGAGGCAGGCCCAGCTGGTCCAGCAACTGGCGGCGGCGCGGGCTTTGCGAGGCGAGGTAGAGATGCCCGGCGCCGGGCCGCCCCAGGCCGGATGCGCCCCCTCGGGGGGCCAGCGACGAAGTCGTCTCGGGGGTAGTCATCTACTCGCGGTGGTACGGGTGGCCGGTCGTGACCGTCCAGGCGCGGTACAGCCCTTCGGCCAGCAGCACGCGCGCGAACGCATGCGGCAGCGTCAGGTCGGACAGCCGCAGCGTCTCGTCAGCCGTGGCCTTCAGGTCGGGATGCAGGCCGTCCGGCCCGCCGATGATGAGTGCCGCATCACGGCCCTCGCCCATCCACAGCTTCAGGCGCTCGGCGAGCTGCACCGAGGTGCGCCGCTCGCCGCGTTCGTCCAGGATGATGCGGCGCACGCCTTTCGGCAATACGGCCTCGATGCGCGCGGCTTCAGCGGCCATCAACTGCTCGGCCGTCTTGCTGCCGCGCGTCTCGGCCTTGACGGCCTTCAATTCGAGCCTGAGCTCGGGCGGGAAGCGCTTGGCGAAGTCCTCGTAGGCGGTGTCGGCCCAGGCCGGCTGGCGCTGGCCCACGGCGACGAGCAGCAGGCGCATCAGCCCTTCTTGGGCGCCGCGCGCTTGGCGGGTGCGCGGGAGGCAGCCTTGGCGGAGCTCTTGCCGGCTGTCTTCGCTGCGGGCCTGGCGGCCGGTGCGGCTTTGGCGGCCGGCTTGGCCCGCTTGGCCGCGGCTGCCTTGCCAACGCCCTGGCCCGCGCCCACCGTCAGCGTCTTGACCGGTGCCGCCGTCTTCACGCCCACGCTGCGCGTGACGCCCTTCTTGGGCGCCTGGGTGCCCACGGCGGCCTTCTTGGCCACGGCCTTCTTGGCTGCCGCTGAAGGCACGGCCCGGTTCGCGCCCTTGGCGGGTGCGGCCTTCGGCGCCGGCTTGGGAGCCGCCTTGGCCGTGATGGGCTTGGAGGCCGTGCCCTTGCGCGCGGTCTTGACCGGCGCGGCGGCGGGCTCCTCGGACGCCTTGACCAGCTTGGTCTCGCTGCTGCCGAGCTTGAGCTTGACCGGCTTGCCGCCCCAGATTTCCTCGAGGTGGTAGTAGGTGCGGATGGCGGGCTGCATCAGGTGCACGACGGCGGCGCCGCAGTCCACGATGATCCATTCGCCGTTGTCCTCACCCTCGGTGCGCATGACCTGCATGCCGCGACCCTTGACGGTCTCGCGCACGCTGGAGGCCAGGGCCTTGGTCTGCCGGTTGCTCGTGCCGGACGCGATGATGACGCGCTCGAACAGCGGCGACAGATGCTCGGTGTTGAACACGACGATGTTCTGGGCCTTGACGTCTTCGAGACCATCGACGATGGCTCGTTGCAGCTTGCGAATGTCCATTCAGGGCTTCTTCTCGTAAAGGCGGTGCGAGGCAATATAGCTCGCGACCTCCGCGCCCACCATGGGGCAGATGTCCTCACCACGGGCGACGGCGTCGCGCACGGCGGTGGACGAAAGGGGTGTCTCAGGCAGCGCCAGCACCTGCAGGCGATGCGCGGGCAGGCCGGGCGGCGTGACGACGGCGGCGCCGGTGCGCGGCACGACGACGAGGGTGGCCAGCGCTGCGACGGTCTCGACCTGGTACCAGCTGGACAGCCGCGCGTACTGGTCCTGGCCGATCAAAAACATCAGCTCGGCGCCCGGGTGCTGGCCCGCGAACTCGCGCAGCGTGTCGGCCGTGAAGCTGGGGCCGCGGCGGTGCAGTTCGCGGTCGTCGACGGCGAAACGCGGCTCGCCCGCGATCAGGCGCTGGAGCATCTGCACGCGGTGCACGCCGGCGGCCATGACCTGGTCGGGCTTCTGCCATTGGCGCCCGGCGGGCAGCCACAGCAGGCGCTGCGGCGCCAGCGCGTCGAGCGCAAAGCGGGCGAAGGCCAGGTGGCCCAGGTGGGGCGGGTCGAAACTGCCACCGAAGATCGCGAGCTTCAAGCGCGACCCCTCGCGAGGGCGCGCCCGAGTCCGGCCATGGGGTCCAGGTTCATAGCCAAAGTGCAGTCGGGGTTTCGTGGGCCCAGTCACGCGGGCGCAGGAACTCACTGTACAACCGCGCTTCGGGCGTGCCCGGTTCGGGCGCCCAGTCGTAGCGCCACGACACCCGCGGCGGCATGGACATCAGGATGGATTCCGTGCGCCCGCCGGACTGCAGGCCGAACAGCGTGCCGCGGTCCCAGACCAGATTGAATTCGACGTAGCGCCCACGCCGGTAGGCCTGGAACTCGCGCTCGCGCTCGCCATAGGCATAGCCCTGGCGGCACTCGACGATGGGCACATAGGCCGCCAGGAAGGCGTCGCCCACCGAGCGGATCAGCGCGAAGCCAGCCTCGGCCCCGCCCTGCTCGTCCGGCAGCGCGAAGTCGTCGAAGAAGATGCCGCCGATGCCGCGCGGCTCGTTGCGGTGCTTCAGGAAGAAGTAGTCGTCGCACCAGGCCTTGAACTTCGGATGCAGCTCCGGGCCGTGGGGTGCCAGCGCATCGCGGCAGGTGCGGTGGAAATGCTGGGCGTCGCGCTCATAGCCGTAGTAGGGCGTCAGGTCCATGCCGCCGCCGAACCAGGTCACGGCCGGGCCGTTGGCGGGCAGCGCCGCGAACATGCGCACATTCATGTGCACCGTCGGCACGAAGGGGTTGTGCGGGTGCATCACCAGCGACACACCCATCGCCTCGAACGGCGCGCCGGCCAGCTCCGGCCGGTGCTGCGTGGCCGAAGGCGGCAGCACGCGCCCCTTCACGTGGGAGAAATTGACACCGCCACGCTCGAAGACCGCCCCACCTTCGATGAGGTGGCTCAGGCCATCGCCTTCCAGCCGCCCGCCGGGCTCGCGCGTCCACGCATCGCTCAGGAAGGCATTGCCGTCAACGGCCTGCAGCGCGCCGACGATGCGCTGCTGCAGGGCCAGGAGATAGTCGCGGACGGTGTGTGTGTTCATGTGCGGGGGCGCTGGGGCTGGATCGGGCTGGCGAGTGCGGGGTGCCTGCCGACGCGGGGACCGAGATAGTCGGCAAATGCGGCGAAGTCGGCCTGCATGTCGCCGCTCAGCATGACGAATCGGTTCAACGACACGATTCGCCGCTCGAAATCGAGGTAGCACAGGCCCGCCGGCACGCCCGCCTGCACCGCCACCTGGTAGGCGCCGGTGCGCCAGCCGCTGGCGCGCGACCGCGTGCCCTCGGGCGCGGCGGCGAGCCAGAAACTCTCGCCACGCGCGGCTGCGGCCTGCATCTGCCGCACCGTGTCGGCGACGATGCCGTGCGGGCTGTTGCGGTCCACCGCGACGCCGCCGATCCAGCGCGCCCAGCGCCCGAGCAGCGGCACCCTGAACAGGCTGTCCTTGCCCCAGAAGCGCAGTGGCAGCCCGATGGCCCACTTGGCCAGCACGCCGATGACGAAATCCCAGTTCGACGTGTGCGGATAGACCAGGATGACGCCCTGCTCCGCCGGCACGCCGGGGGCGTCCACCGTCCAGCCGAACAGGCCGAGCACCCCGCGCGCCAGCCCGCTGCTGCGGCCGTGAGGGCGCAACGGCGCGGTCAGGACGACGGGCGCTGCGCTCAACGCTTGATGGCCCGGTGGCCGATGTCCGAGCGGAACTGCCGGCCGGCGAACTGGATGCCCGAGGCCAGTTCGTAGGCGCGCTGCGCGGCGGTGCGGGCGGATTCGCCCAGCGCCGTCACGCACAGCACGCGGCCACCGCTGGTCTGCAACTTGCCGTCCACCTCGGCCGTGCCGGCGTGAAAGACCATGCCGTCCTCTGCGTCGGCCGGCAACCCGGTGATCGCATCGCCCTTGCGCGGCGACAGCGGGTAGCCCTCGGCCGCCAGCACGACGCCCAGCGCCACGCGGCGGTCCCACTGCAGCTCGACCTGGTCCAGCGTGCCGTCGGTCGCATGCATCAGCAGCTCGAAGAGGTCGCTCTTCATGCGCATCATGATGGGCTGCGTCTCGGGGTCGCCCATGCGCGTGTTGAACTCCACCGTGCGCGGCTGGCCGTGCTCGTCGATCATCAGCCCGGCATACAGGAAGCCGGTGAACGGGTGGCCGTCGCGGGCCATGCCGGCGATGGTGGGCTGGATGATCTCGTGCATGACCTTGGCATGCACGTTGGGCGTGACGACCGGCGCGGGCGAGTAGGCGCCCATGCCGCCGGTGTTGGGGCCTTCGTCGCCGTCCAGCAGGCGCTTGTGGTCCTGGCTGGTGGCCAGCGACACGACACGCTTGCCGTCGCAGACGACGATGAAGCTGGCCTCCTCGCCGGCCAGGAAGTCCTCGATGACGACCCGCGCGCCGCCGTCGTTGTGCGTCACGCCCAGCTTGTTGTCTTCAAGGATCCACGTGATCGCCTCGTGGGCCTCGTCCAGCGTCATCGCCACGACGACGCCCTTGCCCGCCGCCAGGCCGTCGGCCTTGATGACGATGGGCGCGCCGCGGCCGTCCACGTAGGCGTGGGCGGCGGCCGGATCGGAGAAGGTCTCGTAGGCTGCCGTCGGGATGCCGTGGCGCTTCATGAAGTCCTTGGCGAAGGCCTTGGAGCTTTCGAGCTGCGCGGCGGCCTTGGTAGGGCCGAAGATGCGCAGCCCGCGCGCGCGGAACTCGTCCACGACGCCAGCGGCCAGCGCGGCCTCGGGGCCCACGACGGTGAGCGCGATCTTCTGCTCGGCGGCGAAGTCGGCCAGCGCCTTCGCGTCGGTGGGGGCGATGGGCACGTTGTGCAGCCGCTCGTCGCGCGCCGTGCCGCCGTTGCCCGGCGCCACGAAGACCTGGCTGACGCGCTCGGCCTGGGACAGCTTCCAGGCCAGCGCATGTTCACGGCCGCCGTTGCCGATGACAAGAACTTTCATCGCTCAGCCCAGCTCGGCGTTGTGATAGACGGCCTGCGTGTCGTCGAGGTCTTCGATGACGTCCAGCAGCTTCTGCATGCGTTCGGCGTCCTCGCCGGTCAGCGCGATGGTGTTCTCGGGGCGCATCGTCACCTCGGCCAGCTCGGGCACCAGGCCGGCCGCTTCCAGCGCGGCCTTGACGGCTTCGTAGTCGGTGGGCGAGGTCAACACCTCGATGGCGCCGTCGTCGCCGGTGACGACGTCCTCGGCACCGGCCTCCAGGGCCACTTCCATGACCTGGTCTTCCGACGTGCCCGGCGCGAACAGCAACTGGCCCACATGCTTGAACTGGAAGGCGACCGAGCCGTCCGTACCCATGTTGCCGCCGTACTTGCTGAAGGCGTGGCGCACCTCGGCCACGGTGCGGACGCGGTTGTCCGTCATCGTGTCGATCATGATGGCCGCGCCGGCGATGCCATAGCCTTCGTAGCGGATTTCCTCGTACGTGAGTCCATCGATGTTGCCGCTGGCCTTGTCGATGTTGTACTTGATGCGGTCGGCCGGCATGTTGGCAGCCTTGGCCTTGTCGACGGCCAGACGCAGGCGCGGGTTGTCCTTGATGTCGGGGCCACCCTGGCGCGCCGCGACCGTGATCTCACGGATGATGCGCGTCCAGATCTTGCCGCGCTTCTCGTCCTGGCGGCCTTTGCGGTGTTGGATGTTGGCCCATTTGGAATGTCCGGCCATAAGGTTTGGCTCCCGGCGGCTGACTGGGCAGCGGCCTGATTTATCGTTGGCAGAAGAGCGATTTTAGAGGAGCCCCCATGACTGACCCGATCCTGCTGGCGCGCCACGGCGACACCGAGTGCCTGCTGCTGCCCGCGCTGGCGAACCGGCATGGCCTCATCACCGGCGCGACGGGCACCGGCAAGACCATCAGCCTGCAGAAGCTCGCGGAGAGCTTCAGCACGCTGGGCGTGCCCGTCTTCATGGCCGACGTGAAGGGCGACCTGACCGGCATCAGCCAGCGCGGCGTGCCCAGCGAGAAGCTGCTCGCGACGCTGAAGGACCGTGGCCTGGACGCGCCCGAGACCATCGCCTGCCCCACGACGCTGTGGGACATCTTCGGCGAGCAGGGCCACCCGGTGCGCGCCACCGTGTCCGACATGGGCCCGCTGCTCTTGAGCCGCATGCTGGCGCTGAACGAGACGCAGGCGGGCGTGCTGCAGATGATCTTCAAGATCGCCGACGACAACGGCCTGTTGCTGCTGGACCTGAAGGACCTGCGCGCGATGCTGCAGCACGTGGGCGACAACGCCAGCCAGTTCACGACGCAGTACGGCAACGTATCGGCCGCCAGCATCGGCGCCATCCAGCGCGGTCTCTTGCAGATCGAGGCCCAGGGCGGCGACAAGTTCTTCGGCGAGCCCATGCTCAACATCGCCGATTTCATGCAGGTGGACGGCGGGCTGGGCGTCATCAACATCCTCGCCGCCGACAAGCTGATGAACGCGCCGCGGCTGTACGCGACCTTCCTGCTGTGGATGCTCTCCGAGCTGTTCGAGACGCTGCCCGAGGTGGGCGACCTGGAAAAGCCGAAGCTGGTGTTCTTCTTCGACGAGGCCCACCTGCTGTTCAAGGACGCGCCTGACGCGCTGGTCGAGCGCATCGAGCTGGTGGTGCGCCTGGTGCGCTCCAAGGGTGTGGGCGTCTACTTCGTCACGCAGAACCCGCTGGACATCCCCGACGCCGTGCTGGGCCAGCTCGGCAACCGCGTGCAGCACGCGCTGCGCGCCTTCACGCCGCGCGACCAGAAGGCGGTCAAGAGCGCCGCCGACACCATGCGTGCCAAGCCGGGGCTGGACATCGCCACCGCCATCACCGAGCTGGCCGTGGGCGAGGCGCTGGTGAGCCTGCTGGACGAGAAGGGCCGGCCCAGCATCACCGAGCGCGTCTTCGTGCTGCCGCCGGGCAGCCAGATCGGCCCCATCACGCCGGCGCAGCGCCAGGCGCTGATCACCGGCTCGCTGGTCGCCGGCGTCTACGAGCAGCAGGTCGACCGTGAGTCGGCCTACGAAAAGCTGGCCGGCAAGGCGGCGGCCAGCGGCACGGCGCCCGGCGGTACGGTGGCCCGGGGTGGCGTGCCGCCCCCCGCGCCGGACGCGGGCGGCGGCCTGATGGACGGCCTCAAGGACGTGTTGTTCGGCACCACCGGCCCGCGTGGCGGGCGCCACCCCGGGCTGGCAGAAGCGGCGGCCCGCTCGGCCGTGCGCAGCATCGGCTCCTCGGTGGGCCGTGAAATCATCCGCGGGGTTCTCGGTTCCATCCTCGGCGGCGGCTCGCGCAGGCGCTGATCCGGATCGACGCGGCCCGCCCATTCATGCAGACTCGGCGCGCGCGATGACGCGCTGACGTCAGGGAGATGCAGGCATGGACGCTTTGAAGCAATTGCGCATCGGCAAGCGGCTGGCCGTCGCGTTCGCGGCCGTGCTGGTGTTGATGCTGGTGGTGTCGGTGGTCGGGGTGCGCGGCATCTACCGCGTCGCCGCCGGGCTGGAGACGGTCTACAGGGACCGCACCGTGCCGCTGGCCCAGCTCGGCGAGCTGAACAACCTGTCCACGCGCAACCGGCTCATCATCGTGGAGATGCTGCGCGCGCCGGGCTTCGACGAGATCAAGCGCCGCAGCGAAGAACTCAACGCCAACCTCAAGCACGGCCAGGAGCTGCTCGACCAGTACCTGTCCACCTCGCTGACAGCCGATGAGAAGGAGCTGGCGCAGCGCTTCGTGGCCGCGCGCAAGGCCTACATCGACGAGGGCCTGCTGCCGGTCTCCACGGCACTGTCGACCGGCGGCATGAGCACCGCGCTGCAGATCTACGAGGAGAAGACGCTGCCCATGGCCAACAAGTCGCGCGACCTGGCGGCCCAACTCGTCAAGCTGCAGATCGACGTGGCCGCGAAGGAGTATGCGGACAGCCAGGCCACGCGCGCCTCCGCCGTCGCGACCACCGTCATCCTGACCGCCGCGGCGCTGGCGCTGGGCCTGGCCATGGCGTGGATGATCACGCGCTCCATCACCGCGCCGGTGCGCGATGCGGTCCACTTCGCACGGGCCGTGGCCGGGGGCGACCTGACGGGCGAACTGCGGGCACAAGGGCGCGACGAGATCGCCGAGCTGCTGGCCGCGCTGGGCAGCATGCGCGATGGCCTGGTGCAGATCGTGCGCGAGGTGCGCAGCGGCGCGGATTCCATCCTGACGGGCGCCGGCGAGATCGCCAACGGCAACGCCGACCTGTCGCAGCGCACCGAGGAGCAGGCGGCCAACCTGGAGCAGACGGCCGCCTCCATGGAGGAGATGAACGCCACGGTACGCCAGAACGCCGACACGGCGCAGACGGCGACCCAGCTCGCCACCTCCGCCAGCGGCGTGGCCGTGCGCGGCGGCGACGTCATGCAGCGCGTGATCGCCACGATGAGCGGCATCTCGGCCAGCTCGCGCAAGATCGCCGACATCATCGGCACCATCGACGGCATCGCCTTCCAGACCAACATCCTGGCGCTCAACGCGGCCGTCGAGGCGGCGCGGGCCGGCGAGCAGGGTCGCGGCTTCGCGGTCGTGGCCGGCGAGGTGCGGGCGCTCGCCCAGCGCAGCGCGCAGGCCGCACGCGAGATCAAGGCGCTGATCGGCCAGAGCGTGGACAACGTCGACGACGGCTCGCGCCTGGTCGGCGAGGCCGGCGAGACGATGACCGAGGTCGTGTCGCAGGTGAAGCGCGTGGCCGACCTGATCGCCGAGATCGGCGCGGCCACGCAGGAGCAGACGACGGGCATCGGCCAGGTCAGCGATGCGGTGTCGCAGCTCGACAAGGTGACGCAGCAGAACGCCGCCCTTGTCGAGGAGGCCGCGGCCGCGGCCGACAGCCTGCGCAGCCAGGCCCAGCGCATGACCGAGGCGGTCAGCGTGTTCCGGCTCACGCCCGGCTGAGGCACGGCTGAGGCCCGGCTGAGGCACGACTGGGGCCGGCGCCGGTTGTCACCGGTTGCAAGCGCACGGTAGAACAGCGGCGATGAAAACCGTATAAACGGTTTTCATCGCCATGAGCCACGCCCGCAAGCCCCCGGCCCCCGAACGCGCCAAGCTCGTGCGCGACGGCTTCACGATGCCGGAGGCCGATTACGCGCTGCTCAAGGCGCTGAAGAGCCGGCTGCACGAAGTCCAGCGCGAGGCGAAGAAGAGCGAGCTGCTGCGCGCCGGCCTGCGGGCGCTGGCCGAACTCGACCCGCCCGCGCTCGCCGCCGCGCTGGACCGGCTCACGCCGGTCAAGACCGGGCGGCCGCGCAAGACAGCGCCCTGAGGAACCCAAGATGACCGACGCAACCGACTGGTGGCACCTGCTGTGCGTGATCGCCGGCCTGAACCTCGTCGCCTGGACCGTCTCCACGGCCTGGCTGCACCGCAACCGCCCCGACGGCACGACCTGGCCGCACCAGCGCCTGCAACTGCTGCTGTCGGCGCTGTACGTGCTGGGCTGCGGCTACCGCTCCTTCCTGCCGGTGTTCGACGTGCCACGCGTCGTCATGGTGGACTCGTTCGCCTCCAGCGTGCTCGTCGGCCGGGCGGTCGCGACGCTGGCCGAGCTGAGCTTCGCCGCCCAGTGGGCGCTGCTGCTGCGCGGCGCAGCGCTGGCGACGGGGCACCGGCGCAGCCTGTGGATGTCGCATGCAATCGTGCCGCTGATCGCGCTGGCCGAGTTCAACTCCTGGTACGCGGTGCTGACCACGCGCAACATCGGCCATGTCGTCGAGGAAACGCTGTGGGGCACGGTCGCCCTGCTCAGCGTGCTGTGCCTGCTGGGCCTTTGGCCGCGCGCCACCGGCCGTGCGCGGCGCTGGCTGGCGCTGGCCATCGCGGCCGGTGCTGCCTACACGGCCTACATGTTCCTCGTGGACGTGCCCATGTACTGGGACCGCTGGGTGGCCGACCAGGCCGCCGGCCGGCCCTACGCCACGCTCGCCGCGGGCATCGCCGACGCCGGCAACCGCTGGACGGTGTCGCACGACTGGGCGCACTGGCGCAGCGAGGTGGTGTGGATGACGCTGTACTTCAGCGTGGCGGTCTGGATCAGCATCGGACTGGCCCATGTGAGGCTGCCGCTGCAGGGGCACGCGCCTGCTCCTTAAAATCGGCGTCTTCCCGCCGGGCAAGGCGCTCCTTGGCCCGGCTTCCGTTTTCTGAAGCCTCCGATGAGCCACAACGCCGCAGCCGCCCCCGCCACGAACTTCCTGCGCCAGCGCATCGAGCACGACCTGGAGACCGGCGCCTTCGCCGGCCGCCATTTCGGCGGCTCGCCGGGTGACGCCGCCCACCATGCGGCGGGCCCGCTGGACGCGGCGCGCATCCGCACCCGCTTCCCGCCCGAGCCCAACGGCTACCTGCACATCGGCCACGCCAAGAGCATCTGCCTGAACTTCGGCCTGGCGCGTGACTTCGGCGGCGCCTGCCACCTGCGCTTCGACGACACCAACCCCGAGAAGGAGGAGCTGGAGTACGTCAACGCCATCAAGGAGATGGTGCAGTGGCTGGGCTGGAGCTGGGGCGGCAACCTGTATGAAGCCAGCAGCTACTTCGACTTCATGTACCGGGCCGCCGAGGCGCTGATCATCGCCGGCCACGCCTACGTGGACGAGCAGAGTGCCGAGGACATGCGCGCCAACCGCGGCGACTTCGGCCGCCCCGGCGTGGACAGCCCGTTCCGCAGCCGCACGCCGGCCGACAACCTCGCCCGCTTTCGCGAGATGCGCGACGGCAAGCACGCCGATGGCGCGATGGTGCTGCGCGCCAAGATCGACATGGCGTCGCCCAACATCAACCTGCGCGACCCGACGCTGTACCGCATCAAGCACGCGGAACACCACGCCACGGGCAGCACCTGGTGCATCTACCCGATGTACACCTACGCGCACCCCATCGAGGACGCGCTGGAACGCATCACGCACAGCATCTGCACGCTGGAGTTCGAGGACCAGCGCCCGTTCTACGACTGGCTGCTCAACCAGCTCGCCGACCTGGGCCTGCTGGCCCGCCCGCTGCCGCAGCAGATCGAGTTCGGCCGCCTGAACCTGAACTACGTCGTCACCAGCAAGCGCAAGCTGCGCCAGCTGGTCGAGGAAAAGCACGTCAGCGGCTGGGACGACCCCCGCATGCCGACGCTGGTGGGCCTGCGCCGCCGCGGCTTCACGCCCGAGAGCCTGCGCGCGATGGTCGAGTCCACCGGCGCCAGCAAGCAGAACGCCTGGATCGACGACACCGTGCTCGACCAGGCCCTGCGCGCCGACCTCGAACCGCAGGCGCCGCGTGCGTTTGCCGTGCTGCAGCCGCTCAAGCTCAAGCTGACGAACTACGCCGAGGTCTTCGGCAGCGCCGACCACCGCGAGCCCTGCGAAACCGCGGCCCACCCGCACAAGCCCGAACTGGGCCAGCGCAAATTCTCGCTGGGCCCCGAGCTGTGGATCGAGGCCGAGGACTTTGTCGAAACGCCGCCCAAGGGCTACTTCAGGCTCTTCCCAGGCAACAAGGTGCGCCTGAAGGCCGGCTTCATCATCGAATGCACGGGCGCCGAGAGGGACGCCGACGGCAAGGTCACTGCAGCGCTGGCCAACGTCATCCCCGACACCAAGAGCGGCACGCCCGGCGCAGACGCCGTCAAGGTCAAGGGCACCATCGGCTGGGTCGGCGCGCACGAGGCCGTCGCGGCCGAGGTGCGCCTGTACGAGCGCCTGTTCGCCGAGCCCCAGCCCGATGCCGGGGGCCGCGACTTCATCGAGTTCCTGAACCCGAACTCGCTGCGCGTCGTGCAGGCCTTCGTCGAACCCTCACTGGCTGGCGCCGCCGCCGACCAGCGCTGGCAGTTCGAGCGCCACGGCTACTTCGTGACCGACCGCGTGGACCACCGCGCCGACAAGCCGGTGTTCAACAAGATCACGGGGCTGAAGGACAGCTTCGGCAAGTAGGGCAGCCTCAGTTGCGCGTGCTGCCGCTGCGCAGCACCACCGGGCTGGCGTACTCGCGGCCCACGACGGCGCGCGCGAACAGGTAGTTCTGCCGCGCCTGCTCGCTCAGGCCATCCATGCGCACGCCACCGTGGGCGTCGCAGGGGAAGGCCAGCGCGCGGCCGGTGTGGAACAGGGACTCGAACCGCAGTTCGTAGTCGTCGCAAAGGGGCATGGGGCGGCTGTTCATGGGCACCTCGTCTGGATTGCAGACTAGGCGCCGCCCTGACCCCTCGCCCGTGAAAAGGTCGCAGATGGCTGCCGCCACCCCGCGTCTGCGGGCAGGGCCGCCAGCATGTCACGACGGTTACGAACGCAAGCTGGAGCTCCTGATCAGCGACTCCACGCGCGGCTGATAGCGCGGAAAGAACACCAGCCGCGGCGCGCTGTAGGCGACAAGAAACAATTCGCCGTCACGAACGCGACCGTAGGCCACGCCCTTCAGCGGCACCTCGTCGACCTTGCGCACGGTCGAATACTCGAAGCGGAACCCCGGGCCGCCCAGGAACTCGGCCGGCTCCAGCTTATCCAGACTGAAGCTGGAGCCATCCTGCGTCTGCAGCGACTGGAACAGTGCGACGATGTCAGCCGGCTGCATCGCGGCCTTGAAGACCAACGGCTGCCGGCCTTTCGGCGGATTGCCCGGGCCCAGTGTCTGCCCGTCCTTGATGTCGGTGTAGAAGCGCAGCGCGTCGATGGTGACGCCTTCCATCGTCCAGGTCGGGATGCCGGCCGTGAGGCCGCCACCGAACTGGTTCCAGGCGGCATCGACCTTGACGGACAGCCGCTTGCCGACGGTCACGTCGCCGACCTCCACACGCGTCACAGGCGCTGCGCAGGCGGCCAGCAACAGGCTCACGGCCAGTGCGGCCAGACGGGCGCGCAAGTTGTTGTTTCTCATCGGATTCCTTCTCAAAGCAGACTCTTGATCATGGCCACGTCGGGCGCCGAGGGTGCCTTCTCGACATAGCGGCCAAATGCCTCGCGGGCACGTTCACCCTCGTCACGGCTGCTGTGCAGATAGCCGAGCGACCGGTAGACCTCGGCCGGCTCGCTGCCCAGCGCGATGGCCGCTTCCAGGTCGGCGCGCGCCAGTTCGAGGTCGTCACCGGTGGCGCGCAGTCTGCGGGCCTCGCCGCGCGCATAGAACAGATCCGCGCGAGCCGGGTCCCGCAGAATCAGGCGGTTCAACAGCGCCAGCGTCTCGCCGGGCTGCCCGCGCTTGAGTTCGTCTTCCAGCATCACGGTCCGCAGGCTGGCAATCGCACCACGCATTTCGGCCTCGCCGAGATAGCCATCGCCGTCCGCTGCCGACAGCTCGCGCAGCGTCACGCTGCGCTCTGCCGAAGCGGGATGACTGGCGAACAGCGGGCTGCGTTGCCCCGGGTCACCACCATGCGCGGCTGCCAGTTCCAGCCGCAGGTTGTCCCAGACCTTCGCAGCTTCGCGTGTGTCGTAGCCGGCCTGCCGCATCAACGCCAGGCCGATCTGGTCGGCCTGGCGCTCCTGGTCGCGAGAAAAGCCGAACGCGCCGGCGATGGAGACCATCTGCCCCACCAGACCGATGATGCCGAACATGCCCAGGAACATGCCGAAGGCCGAGCGCGACTTCACATCGCGCAGCCGTTCCAGCGTGTGGCGCTGCATGTAGTGGCCGATCTCGTGGCCGATGACGGCGGCAAGCTGGGCTTCGTTGTCCACGCGCAGCAGCAGCCCCGTCCAGACCTGCATCATGCCGTTGGGCGCCATGCTGGCGTTGAAGAATGGCGTCCGAACGGCGTACACGCGCACGTCCGGGCAGTGGCTGGCGGCGAGCCTGCACACCATGTCCTGCAGGTACTTCTGCAGTCCGGCGTCGCGCACCAGGAACGGGCTGCGACGCAGCCGCGTTTCCTCCCGATCCATCAGTGCCCACAGCCCACCTTCGTCGGTGGCCACGTCGGGGCGCTCGAAGCGCGGCGGCGCGAGCCAACTGCCCTGCGCATGGCCAGTGGCCGGACGCAGCAGCGCCGTCAGCGCCATGCACTGGGCGCAGCCGATCAACGCACGGCGCCTCATCGCGGCTTGGGGAAGCCGCCAAGCAAGACGTCGATGGACTCGGCCGCCTCCTGGGCTTCGCGCAGGTCGCCGCTGCCGCGCGCGAGCTGGTTGAACCACAGGACCTGGCCAGTCTGCAAGTCCACGAGCGACGCGTACCCGACCTGCATGCCGCCGGTGAGCCCGACACCCAGCAGCGCAAGCCCCACCATGGCCAGCTTGCGCTCCGCACTGGCGTAGCTGTCTCTCACCCAGATGAAGAGCCCGTAGTCGGCGCCACTCTTGGCCTGCAGATCGCGCATCGCGTCATCGAAGCTCCAGTCCAGCTTGCCGCCCTTGGTGGGCAGCGACCAGGCACCACCGGTCGAATGGTGCAGCGCGATGGAGCGGGCCACCGCAGCGTGCAGGGCCATGGGCTCGGCGAACTCGTCAGCGGCTTTCTCGTCCATCAGTTCGGCGGTCAGACCGAGCGTTTTCGTACGCCTGACCAGTTCGGCCTTCATGTGGGTGTGTGCGTTGGCCGTCCAATCGGCCTTGGGTTCGGGCACGCCACCGGCGGACAGCGAATAGAGCTCCACGTCCACCGGCATGACGACCAGCTTGGCGGCCTTGGGCAGCGAAACAAACCCTGGCGCCAGATTCCGACCGTTGTCGGCGGCCGCCTGGGCCAGCGCAGCCGCGCACACGAGAGCGCCGGCAAGCAACGCACGCAGAGTCATCTTCATCTCTCCCTCCTGTTTTATGGCGGCAATGTAGCGGCGGGGCGCGACAGCCGCTCCCCTGGTTTTCACGGTGAACGCGCTGTGACTTTTTGCGCGGCTTTTACAGCTGCATCGCTGGCGCTTTCAATTCGTCACTGTCTTCAAAAGGACGCTTACCTAGCATTCGCCGCGACGCCTAACCCGTCAAACGCATGCCCACCGGCCCCACGTCCACGTTCGAACCCACCGAGAGCATCGACCCGCCGACATCGGCGCGTGCCCGGGTGCTGGCGGGCGCGCAGACCCCCACGCGGCCTGGCCGGGAGAAGGCAGCAGCCACCGCCGCGCCGGCACGGGGCGTGATGCGGGCGCAGGGCGCGGCCACCACGGCCGAGCCCCTGCCGCGCTGGGCGAAAGGCGTCGTCATCGGGGGTGTGCTGCTGGCCGTCGCCATGCCGGCCTCGGTGCTGTTGTCGCGCTCCATGCTGGTGCAGGACGCCATGGCCGCGCAGAGCGGCTCCCAGGCCGCCATGGTGTGCACGTCGGGCGAAGGCCGCGCGGTGGACGGCTCCAACCTGCTGGGCTGGCTGTTCGGCGGCTCGTACTTCCACTGCGGCGACTGGGAGACGCGCGAGGCGCGCCAGCAGCGCGAGCGCGAGCAGTACGAGTCCAACTACCTGGCGCGTGAGCGCGCGAAACAGGGGCTCAAGTAAGGCCGCTCAGTCCGCCAGGTCCGCCAGCCGGCGCACCTTGACCTTGCGGCCCTTGAGCTTGCCCAGCGACAGGCGCCGCACCGCCTCAGCCGCAATGCTGCGCTCCACGGCCACGTAGCTGTGGAAGTCGGTCACGTTGATCTTGCCGACCTGGCTGCCGGCAAAGCCGGCCTCGCCGGTCAGCGCGCCCAGGATGTCGCCGGGGCGGATCTTCTCCTTGCGCCCGCCCAGGATCTGCAGCGTGTCCATGGCCGGCAGCAGCGGGCCGCCGGGGGCATCCACCAGATCGCCCAGGGCCTGCCATTTGAATGCCTCGCCCTGCAACTGCTCGATGCGGCCGATGCGGCCCATCTCGTCCAGGCTCGCCAGGCTCAGCGCCAGGCCGTCGGCACCCGCGCGGCCGGTGCGGCCGATGCGGTGCACGTGCTGCTCCACGTCGGCACTGATGTCCACGTTGATGACGCAGGCCAGGTTGGCGATGTCCAGGCCCCGCGCAGCCACGTCCGTGGCGACGAGCACGGACGCGCTGCGGTTGGCGAACTGGATCAGCACCTGGTCGCGGTCGCGCTGCTCCAGGTCGCCGTGCAGCGCGAGCGCGATGAGGCCCTGCGCGGCCAGCACCGCTTCCAGGTCACGGCACTGCTGCTTGGTGTTGCAGAAGGCGATGGCTGATTCCGGGCGGAACGCGCGCAACAGCCGCGGCACGGCATCCAGGCGCTCCACCTCGGTCACCTCGAAGGCGACGTGCCGGATCGTCGACGAGGCGGCGCTGGCCGAGCCGGCCACCTTCACCGTCTGCGGATCGCGCATGAACTTGGCGGCGATCTCGGTCACGCCGTCCGGGAACGTGGCCGAGAACAGCAGCGTCTGCCGCTGGGGCGGCGCGCGCTTGGCAATCGCCTTGATGTCGTCCAGGAAGCCCATGTCCAGCATGCGGTCGGCCTCGTCCAGCACCAGCGTGTTCAGCGCGGACAGGTCCAGCGTGTCGCGCTCCAGGTGGTCGATGAGCCGGCCCGGCGTGCCCACCACGATGTGGGCGCCGAAGGACAGGCTCTCGATCTGCGGCTTCATGGGATTGCCGCCGCACAGGCTCAGCACCTTGATGTTGTCGGCCGCGCGCGCCAGGCGGCGGATCTCCTGCGTGACCTGGTCGGCCAGCTCGCGCGTGGGGCACAGCACCAGCGCCTGCACGCGCGACTGCGCGGCGTCCAGCCGGTGCAGCAGTGCCAGCGAGAAGGCGGCGGTCTTGCCGGAACCGGTCTGCGCCTCGCCGATGACGTCGCGGCCGGCCAGGGCCAGCGGCAGGCTGGCGGCCTGGATGGGGGTCATCTCCAGGTAGCCCAGCTGTTGGAGATTGGCCAGCAGGGCCGCGCTGAGCGGCAGGCTGGAAAAGGCTTTGGAAGTGGACGCGTTCATCGCCCGATTGTCCGTGCCAGCTCAGAGGACCGGATCGAGCACCGCGATCAGGCGGTCGATCTCCTCGGCCGTGTTGTAGTGGGCGATGGACACGCGCACCACGCCGCCCTGCTCGCGCAGGCCCAGGTTGTCGATGAGGCGGCGGGCGTAGAAGTCGCCGAAGCGGATGCCGATGCGGTGCGGGTCCACCTGCCGCACCACGGCCTCGCTGTGCTGACCGGCGGCCACGAAGCTGATCGTCGGTACGCGCTGGCCGCCTCGGGTGCTGGCAGAGCCGATCAGCCTCACGCCGGGCTTGCTGGCCAGAAAACCCAGCAGCCGCTCGGCCAGCGCATCCTCATGTCGCTCGAAGGCATCGAACGCGGCCTGCATGCGCGCGCGCCCGCTGCCCGCCGAACCCAGGCGCTCGCCCACCTCGACGAGATAGTCGGCAATGCCGGCGCAGCCCCAGCTCAGCTCGTAGTTCACATTGCCCGGCTGCAGCTTGTAGGGCAGCGTGGTCGGCGGGATGAAGTCGTGGTTCAGGCTCGCCAGCGACAGCAGCAGCTCGCGCCGCCCCCACAGCAGCGCGTAATGCGGGCCGAACACCTTGTAGAAGCTGAACACGTAGAGATCGGCACCGCTGGCCTGCACGTCCACCAGCCGGTGCGGGGCGTAGGCCACCGCGTCCACGCACAGCCGCGCGCCGGCGGCGTGCACCAGCGCTGCCACCTCGGCCACCGGGTTCACCGCGCCCAGCACGTTGGAGGCCTGCGTCATCGCCACCCAGCGCGTGCGGTCGTTCAGCAGCGCCTGGAGGTCGTCCAGCTCCAGCCGCATGGTCTCGGGCCGCATGCGCCAGAAGCGGATCACTGCGCCGGCCTCGGCCAGCCGGCCCCAGGCGCCGATGTTGGCCTCGTGGTCGGTGTCGGTCACGATGATCTCGTCGCCCGGCCGGATGCCGGCACGGATGGCCTGCGTCACCTGGAACATCAGCAGCGTGGTGGCGCCGCCCATCACCACCTCCTCGTCATGCGGCGCATGGATCAGCCCGGCCACCGCACGCCGCGCCGCCAGCACCTTCTCTCCTGCGGCCTGGGACACCGCATAGCTCGCGCCGAGCTGCACCGGCGTCGTGACCAGGTAGTCGCGGATGCGGTCCGCCACGCGGCCCAGGCACTGCGAGCCGCCGGCGTTGTCGAGGTAGACGACGTCGCCGGCGAGGGCGGGGAATTGGGCGCGGATGAAGGGGAGGTCGAGGGTGGGCATGGGGAGGTGGGAGTCTGGTGAATCGGCGGAGGTTAGGTCATGGGATGTTGGATGCACAGCTGGGCCAGCGCCGCCCATCCGCGCTACTGCGCCAGCCAGCGCAGCGCGGCGGCCAGCTCGGTGTCCACCCCCGCCACCGCATCGGCCCAGCGTGGCGGCACGACGACATCCGGCTGCACGCCGCCGTCCGGCGGGTCGCCCGGTGCAAAGCTGGCCACGAGCGGGATGTCCACCGCCACGCCCGAGGCCGGCAGCGTGATCCAGGCGATCTGCCCGCCGTTGAGGCCGCGCAGGTTGCCACCGGTGGGCTGCCCCAGCAACGTCGCCGCGCCGGAGGCCTTCAGGTCGCGCGCCAGCAGGTAGCCGGCCGAGCTGTTCTGCGGCCCCACCAGCGCCACGACCCGGCCGACGAAGGGCCGCGCCACAGGCGTGATGACGCGAGGCGGGCTGTCGGGCATCGCCCAGTTGCGCCCGGCCGTGCGGGTGACCTGGCCGGTGCGGTCGAAGAAACCGAAGTCCCAGGTGTCGAGGTAGCGCGCCAGCGCATAGGGCACGCGCTCGTACGCCGACTCGCGGCGGCTGCCCGGCTGGGTGAACGGCTCGCGGATCAGGTGGGCCAGCAGCGCGCGGCCCAGGCCGTCGTCGCCGCCTTCGTTGTCGCGCAGGTCGATGACGAGGCGGCCGATGCCGCGCTCGGCCAGCTCCGCGAAGGCGCGGTCGAGGAAGGCGGCGCCGTCGAAGGTGCGGTTCCAGAAGGCGAAGGTCGGCAGCGTCAGCACAGCAGTGCCGGTGTCGGCCTCGATGCGCAACCGCCAGTTCGCATCGCGCTCGCGCCAGCCGGCCGCCTGCAGCGCAAGCGCGCGCTCGGCGGACGTCAACGCCGGCACCCTCACCTCGCGGCCGTCCGCCAGGCGCAGCCGCCAGCCCTCGGGGCCGGGCGGGAACAGCAGCGGGAACAGGCGCTGCATCGCGCCGCCGTTGGCGTCGTCGTCCAGTTGCGCCAGCCGCTTGCCGTCGCTGCCGCCATCGGCGCGCAGGTAGGGCAGCAGCGCAGCGGCGATCTGCGCCGGCGCCTGGCCTTCGATCGCCAGCAGCTCGCTGCCGGCTGGCACGGCGCCGCTGGCACTGGCGACCACGCGGATGCGCCCCTCGACGAAGCGCAGCACCAGCGGCAGCGTCTGCCGCCCCAGCAGCGCCTGCGTGGCCGGCGTCTGGTTGGACGGGTTGGTCCAGGTGTGGCCGCAGCGCACGGCGGCCGCGAGGCGCGTGGCCAGCAGGTAGAGCTGGGCGCGGCTGGCGCCCTCGGCCACGGCGGCGTTGGCGGCGGTGAACCCGGCGGCGATCTGCGCAGGCGTCGCGTAGCGGTACAGCCCCGGGTGCAGGTCGGTCAGCGCGCGTTGGAGGATGCGCAGGTCGCGCCGGGCGTCGTCGGCGCTCAGCTCCGGCGCGGCCCGCGCGGCGCCCCAGGTGAACAGCAGGCAGAGGATGAGGAGGAGATGTTTCATGGCCGCCAGCGTCGCCGCGGCGGCGACGCCCCGCGACCCGGATCACCGCAAACCCGCGCCAGGCCTCGCTTTTTCAGGATCTGGCACGCCAGGCGGACGGCGTCATGCCGGTCTGCGCCTTGAACACGCGGTTGAAGCTGGTCTTGGAGCTGAAACCGGCCTGCAGCGCCAGGTCCAGCAGCTCGTCGGTCGCGCCTTCGGCCAGGCGCTGCTGCAGCCAGGACACGCGCAGCGCACCGATGACGTCGCTGAACCCCTGGCCCAGCCCCTCGTTGAACGCGCGCGACAGGTAGCTGGTGTTGGTGCCCAGCAGGCGCGCCAGCCGGTCCAGGCCCAGCTCGGGGTCGCGGAACCAGGCCTCGCGCTCGGTGCGATCGCGCCAGGCCTGGCCCAGCGCCGCCCAGTCCGGTGGCGGGCGGGGCGCGGGCGATGGTGGCGCAGCCACGGCGTCGGACTGCAGCGGGTGGCGCCGGCCGGCATGCCGCCAGGCCTCCAGCCCGAGCGCGAAGACAATCAGCGTCAGCGCCAGGTAGAGCCCGAAGCGGTCGAAGTAGTTCAGATGCCAGATCGCCGTGGCGGCCTCGTACGGCAGGCTGACGGCCAGCAGCAGCGCCAGCGCGACCAGCGTGCCGGCCAGGCCGTCGTAGCGGTGCTCGTCGGCATTGCTGACGTGCTGAGACAACCAGGCCTGGAAGCCACGGTAGCGGCGCCAGGCCAGTGCGAGGTAGACGGCCAGCGACGCGAGACCGGCTGCCGTCAGCCCGGGGGCGATGAAGCGGGCGTGGACGTCGGCGTCCCAGGCCGTCTTCCAGGCCAGCGGCTGCACGAAGCAGGTGCCGAAGTACAGCGCCGCCAGCCCGGCCGGCAGCAGGTGCCAGGCCCAGTGCCGCGGCAGCCGCTCACGCGTGCGCTGCTGCACGTGCAGCCACAGCAGCGGCCCGAAGGCCAGCTCGTGGTCCAGCGGCGCGAAGCTCAGCCACGGCCAGGCGTCGTAGAAGCCGGCGTAGCCGATGACGTAGGGCGTCAGCTTCAGCGCCATGACCCCCAGCAGCGCCGCCACCCAGCGGTTGGCGCGGCGCTGGGCCGGGTCGGCCAGCAGCGCCGCGGCCACGGCCAGCGCGAACAGCGCGCCCAGGCCGAGCGTGGTGCTCCAGGGGCCGAAGCGGACCATGCGGACTCAGCCGCCGGCGCGCTTGACGGTCCAGCCTTCGGGCCGGGCCTTGAGCCAGGCGACGACCTTGTCGAGATGGTCGCCCTGGATCTCCACGACGCCGTCCTTGACCGTGCCGCCACTGCCGCACGTGGCCTTGAGCTGCTTGCCCAGTGCGGTCAGCGCCGCGTCATCCAGCGGCACGCCGCGCACGACGGTGACGCCCTTGCCCTTGCGGCCGGCCGTCTCGCGGCTCACGCGCACGATGCCGTCTCCCGCGGGCCTCGCCTTGGCCTTGCAGGCGCACTGGGCGATGGCTTGGCCGCAGCCCGGGCAGACACGGCCGACGTCCGTGGCGTAGACCAGCGTCATGGCGCGGGCTTCAACGTGCGCTCGAAGAACGCATCCATCGTGCGGTACAGGTGCAGCCGTGCCGCGCGGCCGGCGATGCCGTGGGCCTTGCCGGGGTAGATCTGCAGGTCGAAGGTCTTGCCGGCGGTCTGCAGCGCCTCGACGAGTCGCAGCGTGTGCTCGAACAGCACGTTGTCGTCGGCCGTGCCGTGCACCAGCAGCAGCGGGCGCGACAGCAGCGCGGCGCGGGGCGGCAGGTTGGCGCTGGCGTACGTCGGCGCCTTGCCCCCCTCGGGCATGCCCAGGTAGCGCTCGGTGTACGCGGTGTCGTACAGCGTCCAGTCGGTCACCGGCGCGACGGCCACGGCGGCGGCGAAGGGCGTGTCGGTGTCCAGCACCGCGCGCGCACCCAGGTAGCCGCCATAGCTCCAGCCGAAGAAGCCGATGCGCGCCGGGTCCACGCCGGGCACGCGGTCGGGCAGCTGGCGCACGGCGGCGAACAGGTCGGCCACCTCCACATTGCCGAACGCGCGGTAATGGGCGCGCGTGAACTCGCGGTCACGGTGCTCCATGCCGCGCGTGTCCAGCGTCATCACGCCGTAGCCACGCTGCTGCCAATAGGCGATCAGCGGCATGTCGCGGCCCCAGCTCCAGTTGACGGTCTGCGCGCCGGGCCCGCCATAGGCCATGACGATGACCGGGTGCCGGCCCTCGCGGCCATCGTTGGCTGCGAAGAAGAAGGCATTCAGCGGCGTGCGGCCATCGGCGGCCGTCAGCGCCAGCGCCAGCGGCGTGTTGCTGAATGCCTTGAGCTCGGGGGCCGGTGCGTCGCCGGCCAGCGCGAGGGCGCCCTGCTGGCCCAGCGCGTGCAGCTCCAACTGCGGCGGCTGGCCCCAGGCCGAGCGCGTGACGAGCAACCGCGTGCAGGCCTTGTCCGCCTTCGCGTCGCGCCACTGGCGCTGGGCCGCGCCGGGCAGCGGCTGCGCGCTGCCGCCGGCCAGCGGCACGGTGAACAGCTCCTGGGTCTTGCCCATGTCGCCCGCGGCGGCGAAGACGACGCCGCGCTCGCCCACGCACACGGCATGCGCGACGGCTTCAGGCTGCTGCGTCAGCGGTGTGCGCCGGCCCGTGGCGCGGTCGATCAGCAGCAACTGGCGGCGGCCCGACGCCTCGCTGGACCACAGCAGGCCGCGCGGCGTCTCGATGAGGTCGTCGTGCACCTCGACCCAGGCGGCGTCGTTCTCGACGGTGATGTCACGCGGTTCTGTCTTGAACTCGGTCAGCGTCAGCCGCGTCTGCTCGCGGTTGAACCATTGCAGCCAGGGCGTGCCGTCGGCAAACCAGCCGGCGCGCGAGATGTACTCGGCACCGTCCTTGCCCGACCGCGGCAGCGGCAGCTCGCGGCGGTGGCCGCCGGCCGCGTCGAGGACGAATGCCGTGACCTGGGCATTGGTGGCGCCGGCCGCCGGGTAGCGCTGCTGCGTCATGGCCGTGCGGTCGGCAAAGATCTGCGCGCGGGTCTTCACCGCCACGCCGGACTCATCCACGCGCAACGCCAACAGCGACTTGCCATCGGCCGACCACCAGAAGCCGCGCTGGCGCGACAGCTCCTCCGCGGCGATGAACTCGGCCAGGCCCCAGTTCACGGTGTCGCTGCCGTCGGTCGTCAACTGGCGCGGCTGGCCACCTTCGGCGAGCGGCATCACGAAGAGGTTGCCGCCCTGCACGTAGGCCAGTCGCTTGCCGTCGGGCGAGCAGCGCGGGTCCTGCTTGGGGGCGCCCGGCGTGCGCGTCAGGCGCTGGGCCTGCGGGCCCGTCGCAATGAGCTTCACGAGGTAGAGGTCGCCCGACAAGGGAAACAGCAGCGCGCTGTCGTCATGGCCGCACCACTGGTAGCCGGTGATGCCGCGCTGGCTGATGCGTTTGCGCTCCAGCGCCATCTTCTCGGCCTCGCTGAGCTGCTGCGCGGCGCCGCCCAGCAGGTCGGCGGCGGCCACGAGCTTGCGCGGCTCGCCGCCCGTGGCAGGTTGCGCCCACAGCTCCAGCACCTCGCTGTCTGCAGCAGACGGGCGCAGGAAGCCGACCCACTGCCCGCCGGGCGAGAGCTCGGCCTGGCGTGGCAGACGGCCAGCCAGCGGCGGGTCGGACACGAGGCGCTCAAGCGGCAGGCCGGTGGCGGGCGCAGCCCAGGCGGAAACAGCGAATGCAAGCGCGGCGCATGCGGGCGCGGCGCGGAACAGGAAAGACGTCATGCCGGCATGCTAGCCCGCAGCGCGACGCCGGACAGAACTCACCCCGCCGAGGCGGCATGGTCCGGCAGGCTGGTTTGCGCTGCCGCCACGCGCGGTGCGGCCTGAAGCACCATGCATGGACCGACAAAGCTTATGAGGCAAACGCGTTTGCAGCCTTCCTATCATGCAGGCTCCCCCGCGCCCAACCAGGAGAGTCACCATGTCCCTGCGCATCAACGACATCGCCCCCGACTTCACCGCCCAGACCACGCAAGGCGAGATCAAGTTCCACGACTGGATCGGCGACCACTGGGCCATCCTGTTCTCGCACCCCAAGGACTTCACGCCGGTGTGCACGACGGAGCTGGGCTACCTGGCCAAGATCGAACCCGAGTTCACGAAGCGCAATGCCAAGCTCATCGGCCTGTCGGTGGACCCGGTGGACAACCACCACCGGTGGGCCGCCGACATCGAGGAGACGCAAGGCCACCTGCCCAAGTACCCGCTGATCGGCGACAGCGACCTGAACGTCGCCAAGCTCTACAACATGCTGCCGGCGGATGTCGAGGGCACCTCCGAGGGCCGCACCGCGGCGACCAACGCCACCGTGCGCTCGGTGTTCATCGTCGGGCCGGACAAGCGCATCAAGCTGATCCTGACCTATCCGATGACGACCGGCCGCAACTTCGAGGAGATCGTGCGCGTGCTCGACTCGCTGCAGCTGACCGCCAAGCACAAGGTCGCCACGCCGGCCAACTGGCAGCCGGGCGACGACGTCATCATCGCCGGCTCGGTGTCCGACGAAGACGCGAAGACGCTGTTCCCCGCCGGCTGGAAAGCGCCCAAGCCCTACCTGCGCATCACCAAGCAGCCGGGCTGAAGGCCAGCTGGCGTGAGCTGAGGCCGTAGGCGCCGGCCTGCCCGCAAGGGTGGCGCCGGCCGATGCCGCGGCTGTGCGGCACTGGGCAGCATGGGCGGGTGTCCCAAGATACAGGATCGCCCATGGCCCAGTTCAAGCCCGCCACCCAACTTGCCGCAACGGGGAAGACGCCCTTCCCTGGCGCATCGGCTGCATACGACGACGCGCGCCGGGCCCTGCTCGCCGAAGAGATCGAGTTCCGCCGCCACATGACCCGGCTGACCGAGCAGCGCCGCGCGCTGCCGCCGGGGCCCGTCATCACCAAGGACTACCGCTTCAAGGACGAGCAGGCGTTCGACGTGGGCCTGCTGGACCTGTTCGGCGACAAGCAGACGCTGGTCACCTACTTCTGGATGTACGGCCCGCAGCGCGAACGGCCCTGCCCCATGTGCACCAACTGGCTGGGCGCCGTGCACGGCAACGCGGCGGACATCAAGCAGCGCGTGGCGCTGAAGATCCTGGGCCGCTCGCCGGTCGAGCGCCAGTACGCGTTCGCGTGGGAACGGGGCTGGAGCGAGCTGAACTTCATCCAGACCGTGGGCGACGACTACGCGAACGACCTGGGCCTGCTGAACGCCGATGGCGGCGAGAACCCGGCACTGGTGGTCTACCAGCGCGACGGCGACCAGGTGCGGCTGTTCTGGGCCAGCCAGATGACGCAGGACATGGCCGACCCCGGCCAGGACCCGCGCGACGCGCCGGACGTCGCCTCGCTGTGGTCCATCCTGGACCTGACGCCCGAGGGGCGCGGCACGGACTGGTATCCGAAGCTGCAGTACTGATGCGGCTCAGGCAAACAGTCGCCTGGCCAGTTCGTCCGCGTCGTTGACCGTGCGCAGCTCGGCATAGGCCGCCTCGGCTTCGGGGTACGCGCGCTTCAGGTAGTGCAGCCACTGCTTGAGCCGGCCGCCCTGGTGCCTGGCCGCGACGTGGGCACGCACCTGATCGAAAAAGACCTGCATCAGCGGCAGCAGCTCGGCCCAAGGCACGGGCGTGGCGCGCTGGCCCGCCACGCGCAGCGCCAAGCCGGGGTCAGCCACCATGCCGCGGCCCAGCATCAGGTGTTCGCAGCCGCTGCGCTCGCGCGCCAGCTCGGCGTGTTCCACGGTCCAGATCTCGCCATTGGCAATGACGGTGAGGGGCACGGCCTCGCGCACGGCGGCGATGCGCTCCCAGTAGGCCGGCGGCTTGTAGCCATCGGCCTTGGTGCGGGCGTGCACGACGATCTCGCTGCCGCCGGCATCGAAGATGGCGCGCGCCACGTCCAGCGTGCGGCTGTCGTCCATGTAGCCCAGCCGCATCTTGGCGGACACCATCACATCGGCCGGCACGGCGCGGCGCACGGCGGCGACGATGGCGTGGATCAGCTCGGGTTCGTCCAGCAGCACCGCACCACCGCGGTGGCGGTTCACGCACTTGGCCGGGCAGCCGAAGTTCAGGTCGATGCCTTCGGGCTTGAGCTCGGCCAGCCGGGCGGCGTTCTCGGCCAGGCAGGTCACGTCCGAGCCCAGCAACTGCGGGTGCACCGGCACGCCGGCGGCGGTGCGGCCGCCGTTCCTCAGCTCCGGCACGATGCGCGTGAACACGCGGCTGGGCAGCAACTGGTCGGTCACGCGGATGAACTCGGACACACAGCGGTCCACGCCGCCCACGCGCGTCAGCACGTCGCGCAGGATGTGGTCGAGCAACCCTTCCATGGGCGCCAGCAGGATCACTTGGCGCCCTCCAGGTGCATCAGGTACAGCCGCAGGTCGAACTCCAGCTGGAAGTAGTCCGGCTCCATGTGCTGGCAGAGTTGGTAGAAGGCCTTGTTGTGGTCCAGCTCGCGCAGGTGCGCCAGCTCGTGCACGACGATCATGTGCAGCAGCGCGGCGGGCGCCTCCTTGAACAGCGTGGCGACGCGGATCTCGCGGCGGGTCTTGAGCTTGGCGCCCTGCACCTGCGTGCGGCGCGTGTGCGTGCCCAGCGCCTGCTGCAGCACGCGCAGCTTGGCGTCGAAGCCCACGTATTGCAGCGGGCCGGCGTTGCGCAGGTGGCGGCTCTTCAGATCCTGCACGTAGTCGAACAACGCCGTGTCGCTGCGCACCTCGTGGCGTTCCGGCAGGCGACGGGCCAGGTGGTCGGCCAGGCGCCCATCCAGGCGCAGTTGCTCGGCCTGATGGATCAGTTCGGGCGGATAGCCGGCAAGGTAGCGGGCGGCAAGCATGGGTGAGTTTCAAAAGGCGCGGCAGCCCGGGTTTGACAGAGGGCTGCCGCGCGGGAGCGAGGTCAGGCGGACAGCGCGTTCAGGCGGTCCAGGCTCGCCATTGTCGCGAGGCAGGCGCGCGCCACCTCCTGGCCCTTGGTGGAGAAGTGTTCGGCGAAGAAGCGCTTGTGCTCGCCGTGCTCGTGGAAGTGGTGCGGCGTCAGCACGGCGGAGAACACCGGCACGTCGGTGTCCAGCTGCACCTGCATCAGCGCGTGGATGACCGCCTGGCCGACGAAATCGTGGCGGTAGATGCCGCCGTCCACGACGAGGCCGCAGGCGATGACGGCGTCGAAGCGGCCGCTGCGCGCGAGGCGCCTGGCATGCAGCGGGATCTCGAACGCGCCGGGCACGTCGATGACCGTCACGTGGTCGGCTGGGATTCGACATCGGTCGAACTCATGGCGTATCGCCGAGACGGCGACGCCGACGATGTCCCGGTGCCAGCTCGCGGCGACGATGGCCACGCGCGGGATGCGGTCGGACGGGTTGAACGGGGTGGGTTGGGTCTGATTCATGGTGTCCTCTTGGCAGACGGTTGTCCAGAATCAGGGCAAGCGCACGCGGCGGCGGCGCAGGCCACTGAACATGGCTGCGCCGTCGCTACGCGATCTCTTTCATCCGGACTTTGACCGTCGGCCCTGGCATCACACCAGGTCTGCTGACCCTCCACCGCGCAGCGGCGAAGGCGCTCGCGGGCTCGTGCCTTCCTGTCGTCGGGCACCTACCGCCGGTGGGGAATTCCGCCCCGCCCTGAGAACGCTGCTGACCTTTCGGGTCAGCGGCGGCATCCTAGCGGCGCGGGCGGCATGATGGCGGTCATGTCCGAGACAGCCCCGACTCCCGTGTTCCGCGTGACCCTGCTGCCCGGCGGCGAAACCTTCGACTGCGCCGCCGGCCAGCCGCTCATGCTGGCCGGTCTGGCCGCGGGCGTCGCGCTGCCCTGGTCGTGCCGCAACGGCACCTGCCGCACCTGCATCTCGCAACTGGTAGCGGGCCGCATCGAGCACAGCATCCCGTGGCCGGGGCTGTCCGCCGAGGAAAAGGCCGAGGGCTGGGTGCTGCCCTGCGTGGCCTGCCCACGCAGCGACGTGACGCTGCTATGGGTCTGACTACTTGCGCGGCATGACCAGCTTCGCGCCACCCTGCGTCAGCAGGGCCGACGCGGCCGGGCCGTCCTCCGGGCTGAAGTCGAGCTGCGCGTCCACCTCGGTGACATGCACGCGACGCGGCGTGCTGGCCTTCAGCACGAAGGCCGGCTGGCCCGGCGCCTGGCCGGTCAGCAGGCCGGTCCTGCCGTCAACGAAGACCTTGAAAGCGAACTGCGGCGAGCTGTAGTCGCCCACCAAAGCCTGCATTTGCTCCGGCGTCAGTGTGATGAAGGCGGCAGCCGACGGCGCGTCGCCGCTGCGCACCCAGCGCTCGGCAGCATCTGCCTCGCCGTTGTTGAACAGGCGCAAAGCCACGACCTTGCCATCGGCGCCGCGCTCCAGTTGCAGCTCGCTCAGCGAGTCGGGGAAGCCGTAGCGGTCGGCGCCCAGCGGCACCAGCGTCGCGATGCCACCGCCGCCGCGCTGGTGGGTCAGCGCACCGTCCTTCACGCGCAGCGTGCGGGTCTGGCCGTCGAAGCCGTAGACGCCCTCGGCGGCCTTCAACTGCTCGGCCGGCACGGCCACCGGCTGGCGCTCGGGGAAGGGCTCGCCGATGGCGAACGCGGCCAGCTTGCGCGCGACCAGATCCATGCCGAAGCCGGGGCCGTCGGTGTTGCGCAGGATGACGACGGTGGTGCGGCTGTCCGGCAGGTAGTTCAGCGTGGACACGAAACCATGGATGCCGCCGCCGTGCGTCAGCAGCGGGTGGCCGCGCAGCGTGCCGGTCATGATGCCGAAGCCGTAGTTGCGCGGCTTGGCCGCGCCTTCGGGCGCAATCATGCGTGCGTAGGTCGCTGCGGACAGCAGCTGGCCGCCGTGCAGCGCCTGGTTCCAGCGCCACAGGCCCTCGGTGTTGGCAATGAGCGCACCGGCCGCGTGCGGCTGGGTCATGCTGAGGAAGCCGGCCGGCGCGACCTCACGCTGGTCGTTCAATGTGTAGCCCTGGGCCATGCCCTTGAAGAGCTTGTCGCCGGCCTGGAAGTGAACGCTGGTGATGTGCGCCGGCCGCAGCAGGGACTCGTCGAGCTGCTGGTGCCAGGTCTTGCCAGAGATGGCCTCGATGACGGCGCCCAGCAACACGTAGCCCGAGTTGTTGTAGGCCCATTTCTCGCCCGGCGCGAAGTCCACCGGCAGGTCCTTGAACTCCTTGATCAGCTCAGCCGTCGTCAGGTCGCGGCGCACCGGGTTGCCCATGTAGCCCGGGATGCCGGTGTAGCTCTTGACGCCCGAGGTGTGGTTGAGCAGCTGCAGCAGCGTGATCTTCGCGGCGTTGGGATAGTCGGGCAGGAACCTGGACAGCGGGTCGTCTAGCTTCGCCTTGCCGTCATCGATCTGCTTGAGCAGTGTGGCCGCAGCGAACTGCTTGGTGACGGAGCCGATGCGCAGCAACTGGTCCGGCTGCATGGGCACGCCCAGTTCGACGCTGGCCAGGCCGCGCGCGCCCTTGTAGAGCAACTGGTCGCCGCGCGCGACGAGCACGGTGACGCCGGGGCCATCGCGGTTCAGCTTCTGCGCGTCCAGCAACTGGTCGGCATAGGCCGCCATGGCGGCGGGCGTGGCGGGTTGGGCGGCGTCGGCGGTGCCGACCAGCAGCGCCAGCAGGACGGCAGCGGAAATCTTGGAGGGGTACATGGCGTAAGCAGTGGAAGGCAACGCCGCGCAGCATCGCTGCCCGGGCGGCGCGCCGCAACCCGGCGTGCGACGGACTGCAGAAACGCCGGCATGGGCGGCAGCGCCATCCACAGCCGCTGTGGACAACCCGGTGAACAGGCTGCGGGCGGGTGCTGCAAGTGCCTGTCGTTCAGGCGTTTTCTTAATCTGCCTCAGTTTCGGGCAGGGGTTTCGCTGCGGACAATTGCAGGATGCACCGCACCATCTTCACAACCCCCGGGGTCAGCACCGTGCTGCGCGGGGCCTCGCGTGCCTGGCTGCGGCTGGCCGGCTGGACCGTGCAGGGCGAACTGACGCCGCAGGCACGCAAGAGCGTTTTCATCGCCGCGCCGCACACCAGCAACTGGGACCTGCCCTACACGCTCTTCGCTGCATTCGCGCTGCGGCTGACGCCGTACTGGATGGGCAAGGCCTCGATCTTCCGCTTCCCGTTCGGCGGCCTGATGCGCTACCTGGGCGGCATTCCGGTGGACCGCAGCAAGTCCAACAACCTCGTCGCCGCATCCGCCGACGCGCTGCGCGCCGCCGACGGCCCGGTGCAACTCATCGTGCCGCCCGAGGGCACGCGCAGCAAGACGATCTACTGGAAGACCGGCTTCTACTGGATCGCCCACTCGGCCGGCCTGCCCATCGTGATGGCCTACATGGATTACCCGCGCAAGCTCGTGGGCCTGGGCCCGGTGTTCAAGCCAACCGGGGACCTCGAGATCGACATGCGCGAGATCAAGCGGTTCTACGCCCAGTTCAAGGGCAAGAACTGGCAGCAGTTCAGCCACGAGTGAGCCACCAGGCCAGTGCGCGCCGCCGGGTCGCATCGCTCGCCCCGACAGATTTCCCTATCGCAGTCGTGTGAATTTTCCCTTTCCGTAACCTGTTCCTTCACAAACTGCAACGAGGCTTAGTCCCATAGCCCCCCTCGGGCGCTGGCGCAGACACTGCGCCGCGCTCGGTGTGATATTTCTCACGCCGTGACATCTTCAACGTCTCACGAGGGCAATTCATGAAGTCAGTCAAACTCGCCGCGGGCCTGCTCGCGGCCGGACTCACGTTAGGGGCGCAAGCCGACCCCTACTTCACTGAGAACTTCGACAGCATCGCCGGGCTGTCGGCCACGGGCTGGGTGCTCAACAACCAGAGCTCGCCTGCGGGCAGCGCGTGGTTCCAGGGCAACTCGGGCGTCTTCGGTGCGCAGGCCGGCGCCGCCGACGCCTACATCGCCGCCAACTTCCTGAGCACCACGGCCGTCAATGGCGTGGTCGACAACTGGCTGATCAGCCCGGAGCTGGCGATCGGCTCGGGTTCGACGCTGACGTTCTACACGCAGGCGTCGGACGCCGGCTACCTGGACAAGCTGGAGATCCGCTTCAGCAGCGGCGCCAGCACGGACCTCTCCAGCTTCTCGACCGTCATCGGCACGGTGGGCAGCACGTCCGCCTACCCGGTGGGCAGCTGGCTCGCCGTGACCGTCGCGCTGCCGACGGCCGCCACCGGCCGCTTCGCCTTCCACTACACGGTGGCCGACGCCAACGACGCCAGCTACATCGGCATCGATTCGGTGTCCGTCAGCGCCGTGCCGGAAGCCTCCACGTTCGCCATGCTCGGCCTGGGCCTGATCGCCGTGGGCGCGATCCAGCGCCGCCGCGCCGCAGCGACCGCCACCCTGTCGATCTGAAGGAGTTCAGACCATGAAGAAAACCATCTCTGTATCCGCTGGCGCGCTCGCGCTGGCGTTCACGCTGCTGGCGCCGTTGAGCGCCAGCGCCGGCGAGGCCATGCGCGTCGTGCGCGACCCCGTGACCGGTGAAATGCGCGGCCCGACGGCTGCCGAGGCCGCCGCGTTCGCCAAGGCCGAGGCGCAACTGCGCCTGGGCAGCGGCAGCAAGGCCATCGTCAAGACGCCCGTCGAGATCCGCTATGCCGACGGCACCGTCGAGACCAAGCTCGATGAGGACTCCATGATGTTCTCCGTCGTCTCGGCCAACGAAGACGGCACGCTGAACTTCGACTGCCTGCCTGCGCAGGAAGCCAAGCAATTCATGAAGGACAAGGCGCCTGCCAAGTCCGCCTCCAAAGCCAAAGCAGCCGCAAAGGTGAAGCATGACCACTAAGCAACTCATCGCCACACTGGCACTGGCCGGCGCATCGCTCGGCCTGACCGGCACGGCCCAGGCCGCCGCCACCATCGTCATCAACAACACCAACGCCGCGGGCGTCGGCTTCAACGACACGACGCCGGCCACACCGGTGGGCGGCAACCCCGGCACCACGCTGGGCGCGCAACGCCTGTTCGCGTTCACCTACGCCGCCAACCTGTGGGGCGCCACGCTGACCAGCAGCCAGCCCATCGTCATCAACGCATCGATGACACCGCTGACCTGCACCGCCACGTCAGCCACGCTGGGCAGCGCCGGTGCGACGAGCAGTTTCCGCAACTTCGCCAATGCGCCGTATGCCAACACGCAGTACTCGTACGCGCTGGCGAACAAGCTGGCAGGCGCCTACCTGGGCACGGCCAACGCGGCGCAGATCACCGCCAGCTTCAACTCCAACCTGGGCTTGAATGCCAACTGCCTGCCGGGTCGCGGCTGGTACCTGGGCCTGGACGGCAACCACGGCACGGACATCGACTTCGTCGTCGTGCTGCTGCATGAGATGGGCCATGGCCTGGGCTTCCAGACCTTCACCAACGGCTCCAGTGGCGCGCAGAGCGGCGGCTTCCCGTCGATCTGGGATCGCTTCCTGATGGGCTCGGCCACGGGCAAGCTCTGGTACGAGATGACCAATGCGGAACGCGCCGCGTCGGCGATCAGCATGGACAAGCTGGTCTGGACCGGCCCCAACGTCACCGCCGCCATCCCGAACGTGCTGAAGTTCGGCCTGGCCAGCGCCACGTTCAGCGGCTCGGCGGCCGGTGCGATCGCCGGCACGGTGCGCGTCGGCGAGGCGGACTTCGGCCCGGCGCTGGGCTCGTCGCCGATCTACGGCGAAGTGATGCCGGTGACCGAGCAGACGGCGGGCGCCGGTGAAGGCTGCGAGCCCTTCAACGCGACGAACGCGCGCGCGGTGCAGGGCAAGGTCGCCTTCATCACGCTGGGCGTCTGCACGGCCTCGACGAAGACCCGCAATGCGGAGAACGCCGGCGCCATCGCGGTCATCATCGGCGACACCGTGGCCGAGACCGCCGTTCAGCCCATCCCGCTGGGTGGCTGGGACAGGACGCTGACCATCCCCGCGTCGCGCATCTTCCTGACCGATGCCGTCAAGCTGCGTACCGCGCTGGCCAAGCGCTCGCGCACCGCCTCCGGCGTGTTCGTGTCGCTGGGCCGCAATGGTGGCGCGCAATACGCTGGCGCGGACCCGTTCGGCCGCGCGCTGATGTACGCACCGAACCCGTTCATCAGCGGCTCGTCGGTCTCGCACTTCGACCGCACGATGTTCCGCAACCAGCTGATGGAGCCGAACATCAGCAATGACCTGGGCCAGGGCCTGATCCCGCCGACGGACATGACCTTCCTGCTGATGCAGGACATCGGCTGGTAAGCCCGGTCCTCGGACGACAAAGGGCACGGTGCAGACCGTGCCCTTTTTCATTGGCGAGGCCGTTCGCTCGCCGACAATCCGCTCGATGACCGATACCGCTGCCAGCAAGGATCCCCTGCACGGCCTCACGCTCGAGGCCATCGTCACCGCACTGGTCGAGTACTTCGGCTGGCCGGAGCTGGGTCAGCGCATCGCCATCAAATGCTTCCAGGTCGACCCCAGCGTGGCGTCGAGCCTGAAGTTCCTGCGCAAGACGCCGTGGGCGCGCGCCAAGGTGGAAAGCCTGTACCTGTTCATGCGCCGCGAGCAGGCCCGCGCCGCGCGCTGACGCCGTCAGCAGGCGAGCAAGCCGCATCCGGGCCGAGCGCTGGGCCGCTCCCAAGCCGGCCCGTCAGGCGATGTGCTTGCCGGTCGAGCCGGCAAGCATCGCCGTCCCCGCGGGGGACCGGCTGGACTTGCCCGCGTTCAGCGCGGCAAGGCCGGACGAGGGGCCTACTTCGGCTCAGGCAACTCGATCTTCACTTCCAGCACCTCCAGGTCGCCCTGGCGCTCCATGTGCACCTTGATGTCGTCCGGGTTGATGGACACGTACTTGCTGATGACGGCCACCAGCTCCTTCTGCAGCTGCGGCAGGTAGTCGGGGCTGCTGCTGCGGCCGTTGCGCTCGTGCGCGAGGATGAGCTGCAGCCGCTCCTTGGCGACGCTGGCCGAGCTCTTCTTTTCACCGAGGAAGAAGTTCAGGAATCCCATGGTGCGGCCTCCCTCACTTGCCACCGAAGACGCGCTTGAACCAGCTCGGCTTCACGGCTTCGGTGAAGCGCATCGGCTTGTCCTCGCCCAGGAAGCGCGCCACCACGTCCTTGTAGGCCTCGGCCACGTCCGTGTCGGCCAGGTGGATGGCCGGCGTGCCCTGGTTGGACGCCTGCAGCACGCTCTCGCTCTCGGGGATGACGCCGATCAGCGGCGTGCGCAGGATCTCGTGGATGTCGTCCAGGCTCAGCATCTGGCCGCCCTCGACGCGGTTGGGGTTGTAGCGCGTGATGAGCAGGTGCTCCTTGACCGGCTCGCCGCCTTCGATGGCGCGCTTGGTCTTGCTGGAGAGCATGCCCAGGATGCGGTCGCTGTCACGCACCGAGGAGACCTCGGGGTTGGTCACCACCAGCGCCTCGTCGGCGTAGTGCATGGCCATCAGCGCGCCCGTCTCGATGCCGGCCGGCGAGTCGCAGATGATGTAGTCGAACTCCATCGCCTTCAGCTCTTCGAGCACGCGCTCGACGCCTTCCTGCTTCAGCGCGTCCTTGTCGCGCGTCTGGGACGCGGCCAGGATGTAGAGCTTGTCGAGCTGCTTGTCCTTGATGAGCGCCTGCGTGAGCTTGATCTCTTCATTGACGACGTTGATCAGGTCGTACACCACGCGGCGCTCCACGCCCATGATGAGGTCGAGGTTGCGCAGGCCCACGTCGAAGTCGATGACGCAGGTCTTGAGCCCGCGCATCGCCAGGCCCGTGGCGAAGCTCGCGCTGGTGGTGGTCTTGCCGACCCCGCCCTTGCCGGAGGTGACGACGACGATCTTGGTCATCTGGGTATTCCTTGCGTTTCGGTAGCGTTCAGGATTGCAGCGGCTGCAGCAGCAGCTTTTCGCCGTCGAGGTAGACCTGGGCCGGCTTGCCCGCGACATCGGCCGGCAGGGGGTTCTCTGCGGTGCGGTAGATGCCGGCCACGGCCAGCAGCTCCGCCTCCAGGCTCTGCGTGTAGATGCGCGCCGACGTGTCGCCGCGCGCGCCGGCGATGGCCTTGCCACGCAGCGGTGCATAGACGTGGATGCTGCCGTCGGCGATGACCTCGGCGCCATGGCTGACGACGGCCAGCACGACCAGGTCCCCACCCTTGGCATACACCTGCTGGCCGGAGCGCAGCGGCTTGTCGACGATCAGCGCGGGCACCGGGGCCGCAGGCCGCTCGACGAGCTTCTCGACGACGACCTCGCGCACCACTTCGCGCACGGCCGCCGCAGGTGCGGCCGCCGTACCGCGCTCCATCGCGGGCTCGTCAGCCGCATCCGCCAGGCCCAGCGCCTGCGCCACGGCCAGTTCGTCCGCCGTCGCACCCGCCACGGCCACCGGTTGCAGCTGGCTCGCGCGCAGCAGCGCCACGATGGCCTTCAGGTCCACCGGCGCGGGGCCGTCCAACGCCAGCGGCGCCTGACCGGCGGCGGGTGCCGCGGCGCGCGTCAGCAGGCTCAGGTCGATGACCACCGGCTCGTGCTCGAAGCCACCCGCGCCGGCACGTTGGGCCCAGTCCGCGGCCAGCTCGGCCATGTCGGCGCTGTGCAGCACCAGGCCCAACAGGCTGAAGCGGCGCGACTTCAGTTCGAACGCGCTGGCGCGCGCCGCAGCCCTGCGCCCGCCGCCGTCCCGTGTCGTGTCCGATTCACCCATGTGCGCCGCTGCCGCCCCGCTCAAAAGGGCGCGAGTTTAGCTGGCCCCCTCCACTTCGCCGGCTGGGGACTGCCCGCAAGCTGGCCACCCCGGCCCGCGACGGTGCGCCTCAAAAACTGGCACTGCACGCGCCAAGGTGGCCGATCAAGGACTTAGCGCAGCTGTCGTCAGCCGGCCCACAGACTTGTCCACAGCGGATGGGGACAAAGCCGCACACCGCGTCATCCAGACCCGTGACATCCGTCCTTCGCGGCTTGACTTATCCCCAAATCCGAAGGCCGTCAAGCGTTTTGGACCCTGACACCGCTCGCGCCGCACAAGGCCCACGCTCTTTCTCTAAGTCATTGATTCATATAGGCCACTTGCGGGTGCACAAAAATTCAGCAACCTAAGCGGAGCCGCATCGCACAAGGGCTTGGCTGCGATGCGAGGGGGTTGTCCACAAAGTTTTCCACAGACTCGGTGGATAGCTTGTCGAAGTGTTACGAATCAGTGACTTAGCGGCCGTCCTTGAGGCGTTCTGTAGCTTTCCCTGCCAAGTGCGAAACCGCGCCGCCGGGAGGGGCGGGTTACATTGGGCGTCGCCCGCAGCTTGCGGGCACTGCAAGGAGAACCGCCTTTGGCCACGCCGAACTACAGCTATGAGAAACGCCAGCGCGAGCTGGCCAAGAAACGCAAGGCGGAGGAAAAGCGCCAGCGCAAGCTGAGCGGCAAGCCTGACGAGCCCGACAACGCCGACGAGCCGCAGGCCGATGGCGACGCTGCCTCAGCCCCGGCCAACCCCGCCGAGCCACAAACCTAAAATCGTCCGTTTACCTGCCTCCCTGCCCGCAGCCGCCGTCCCATGCCCCGCCAGCTCTTCGTCACCACTGCCCTGCCCTATGCGAATGCCGGTTTCCACATCGGCCACATCATGGAGTACACCCAGGCCGACGTCTGGGTGCGCTACCAACGCATGGCGGGTTCGCAGGTGCACTTCGTCTGCGCGGACGACGCCCATGGCGCGCCCATCATGATCGCGGCTGAGAAGGCCGGGAAGACGCCACAGGATTTCGTCGCGGCGATCGCCGCCGGCCGCAAGCAGTACCTCGACGGCTTCCACATCAGCTTCGACAACTGGCACTCGACGGACGGGGCTGAGAACCACGAACTCTCCAAGTCGGTCTACCTCGCGCTGCGCCACAACGAGCTGATCTCGACCAAGACCATCGAGCAGTTCTTCGATCCGGACAAGGCGATGTTCCTGCCGGACCGCTTCATCAAGGGCGAATGCCCCAAGTGCGGCGCGAAGGACCAGTACGGCGACTCCTGCGAGGTCTGCGGCGCCGTCTACGCGCCCACCGAGCTGAAGAATCCGTACTCGGTGCTGTCCGGCGCCGTGCCGGTGCTCAAGACCAGCGAGCATTACTTCTTCAAGCTCAGCGACCCGCGCTGCGTCGAGTTCCTGACGCAGTGGACGCAGGAGCCCGGCCGCCTGCAACCCGAGGTGCTGAACAAGATCCGCGAGTGGTTCGAGCCGGACGAAGAAGGCAACAACCGCCTCAGCGACTGGGACATCAGCCGCGACGCCCCGTACTTCGGCATCGAGATCCCCGACGCGCCGGGCAAGTACTTCTACGTCTGGCTGGACGCGCCCATCGGCTACCTCGCCTCGCTGAAGAACTACTTCGGCAAGATCGGCAAGGATTACGACGCCTTCATGGCCGACCCGACGGTGGAGCAGGTCCACTTCATCGGCAAGGACATCACCTACTTCCACACGTTGTTCTGGCCGGCGATGCTGCATTTCAGTGGCCGCAAGACGCCCAACCACGTCTTCGTGCACGGCTTCATGACCGTCAACGGCGGCGAGAAGATGAGCAAGAGCCGCGGCACCGGCCTGGACCCGCTGAAGTACCTCAGCCTGGGCCTGAACGCCGAATGGCTGCGCTACTACATCGCCGCCAAGCTCAATGCCCGCGTCGAGGACATCGACTTCAACCCCGAGGACTTCGCTGCCCGCATCAACAGCGACCTGGTCGGCAAGTACATCAACATCGCGTCGCGCGCGGCCGGCTTCCTGGCCAAGCGCTTCGGCGGCCACCTGAGTGGCGACCTGGGTGTTGAAGGCCGCATGCTGCTGGACGCGCTGCGCGGCCAGAGCGGATCAATAGCCGAGCTGTACGAGGCGCGCGAGTTCGGCAAGGCGCTGCGCGAGATCATGGCGCTGGCCGACAAGGTCAACGAGTTCGTCGACCAGCACAAGCCCTGGGAGCTGGCCAAGCAGGACGGCATGGACGCCGCGCTGCACGACGTCTGCAGCGTCTGCATCGAGGCCTTCCGCCTGCTGACGATCTACCTCAAGCCGGTGCTGCCGGCGCTGGCCGCGCAGGTCGAGGCTTTCCTGAAGATCGCCCCCCTGCAGTGGCACGACAGCGCCCGCGCGCTCGGCGCCCACCAGATCGGCGCCTACCAGCACCTGATGCAGCGTGTGGACCTCGCCAAGGTCGAGCAGTTGTTCGAGGCCCCGGCGCCCATCAAGATCAGCCCCGGCGGCGAGGACATCGCCGCGGAGATCAAGATCGACGACTTCGCCAAGGTCGACCTGCGCATCGCGCGCATCGTCAAGGCCGAGCACGTCGAAGGCTCGGACAAGCTGCTGCGCCTGACGCTGGACGTGGGCGAGGGGCGCCTGCGCAACGTCTTCAGCGGCATCAAGAGCGCCTACAAGCCCGAGGAACTCGAAGGCAAGCTGACCGTGCTGGTCGCCAACCTGGCGCCGCGCAAGATGAAGTTCGGTGTCAGCGAAGGCATGGTGCTGGCCGCCAGCCACGCCGACGAGAAGGCCCACCCCGGCATCTTCGTGCTGGAGCCCTTCCCGGGCGCCCAGCCCGGCATGCGGGTGCGCTAGCCCACGCGGGCAGCGACAAGGACAGGGCGCCGCTCATGCCCGCCCAGTACGCGCGCCGCCTGCTGGCCGTCGAACGCGACGCGCAGAGGAACGCCCACCTGGGCTGGGTGCTGGCCTTCGTGGCCGGTGCCACCAATGCGGGCGGTTTCCTGGCCGTGCAGCAGTACACCTCGCACATGACCGGCATGGTCTCCGCCGCAGCGGACGGCCTCGTGCTGGGCCGCCCGCAAGCCCTCGCCACGGCCATCGGCGCGCTGCTGTCCTTCACGGCGGGGGCCACCTGCACCTCGCTGCTGGTGAACTTCGGACGCCAGCGCCAGGCGCACAGCGTCTTCGCGCTGCCCCTGCTGCTGGAGGCCGCCTGCCTCATCGCCTTCGGGCTGATGGGCGCCTGGCTGGCCGACCTGCACGCCCTCTTCATCCCGGCCACCGTGGCGGTGCTGTGCTTCACGATGGGCCTGCAGAACGCGCTGATCACCAAGGTCTCACGCGCCGAAATCCGCACGACGCATGTCACCGGCATCGTCACCGACATCGGCATCGAGCTCGGCCGCCTCCTGTACGGCCTGGGCAAGCCTCCCGTGCAAGGCAGTGCCGCCAGGCTGCGGCTGCTGGGCGGGCTGCTGCTGGCCTTCGCCGTCGGCGGCGTGGTGGGCGCCTGGGCTTTCAAGGCCCTGGGCTATGCGGCCACGCTGCCGCTGGCCGCACTGCTCGCCTTCCTCGGCGCCGTGCCGGCGCTGGACGACGTCGGCCGGCTGCGATCCGGGCCCACCGACTAAAATGCGCGGATTCGTTTGCGAGACCACCATGCCGCTGTTCTGGAAGCCCTACAAGTCCGAAGTCACGAACTTCATCGAGCAGCTCAAGGCCCAGCGCCCCACGCTCGAAGCCGAACAGCGCGCCGGCCGCGCACTGCTGTGGGACAAGCCGCAGGACCGCGCCGCGCAGGCCGACTTCAACGACGCCCGCGTGCCCCAGCAACCCTACGTCTATCAAACCTCCGGCAAGTAGGCCTTGACGGCCATGGCTGACGAAGCCAGCCAAGCCACGAGCGAACTGCCCGACGTGGTGGATGCGGTCGCGGTGGCGCGCCTGTACGGCGAGCCGCTGTTCCAGATGCCGCTGGACCTGTACATCCCGCCGGATGCGCTGGAGGTCTTTCTCGAAGCCTTCCAGGGCCCGCTGGACCTGCTGCTGTACCTGATCCGCAAGCAGAACTTCAACATCCTGGACATCCCGCTGGCCGACGTGACGCGCCAGTACCTGAGCTATGTCGAGCAGATCCGCGTGCACAACCTGGAGCTGGCCAGCGAATACCTCTTGATGGCCGCGATGCTGATCGAGATCAAGTCGCGCATGCTGCTGCCGCCCAAGAAGAGCGAGGACGGCAAGGAAGTAGAGGACCCGCGCGCGGAGCTGGTGCGCCGCCTGCTGGAGTACGAGCAGATGAAGCTCGCCGCCGCGCGGCTGGACCGCCTGCCCGTGCTGGGCCGCGACTTCCAGCGCGCGCAGGTGCACATCGAGCAGTCGCTGACGCCGAATTTCCCCGAGGTCGACAGCAACGACCTGCGCGAGGCCTGGCTGGACATCCTCAAGCGCGCCAAGCTCAACCAGCACCACAAGATCAGCCGCGAACAGCTCTCGGTGCGCGAGCACATGAGCCTGGTGCTGCGCCGGCTGCAGGGCCAGCGCTTCGTCGAGTTCGAGCACCTGTTCGACGTGTCGCGCGGCCACGCCGTCGTCGTGGTCACGTTCATCGCCATGCTGGAGCTGGCGCGCGAGCGGCTGCTGGAGATCACGCAGGCCGAGGCGTTCGCGCCGATCTACGTGCGGCTGGCCTACGCGCCCGTCTGAACGCGGCTCACCGGCCGCGCAGCTTCTGCACGGCCATCACGGCGGCCAGCACCAGCGCACCGGCCACCACGCCCACCGCCGCGTTCGCGCCGTTCTCCAGCAGCACCGACAACAACCAGGCCTTGCCCTCGGCGAGCTGCGTGATCGCGTGGTGCAGCGGCGTGATGCCGTGCACGAGGATGCCGCCACCGACGAGGAACATCGCTGCGGTGCCCACCACCGACAGCGTCTTCATCAGCCGTGGCGCGGCCGCCAGCAGGAAGCGGCCGATGGCCTGGGTGAACGCACCGGCGCGGCGTGACAGCCACAGCCCCGCGTCGTCCATCTTGACGATGCCGGCCACCAGGCCGTAGACGCCCAGCGTCATCGCGATGGACACGGCCACCAGCACCGCGAGCTGGCTCTGCAGCGGCTGGCCGGCCACGGTACCCAGCGCGATGACGATGATCTCGGCCGACAGGATGAAGTCCGTGCGGATGGCGCCCTTGACCTTGTCGCGCTCGAAGGCGGCCATGTCCACCTGCGGGTCCGCCAGCGCCTTGGCGCGCTCGTCACGGTGCGCGTGGTCCTCGTCGCTGCCGTGCAGGAACTTGTGCGCCAGCTTCTCGAAGCCCTCGAAGCACAGGAAGGCGCCGCCCACCATCAGCAGCGGCGTGATGGCCCACGGCGCGAACGCCGCGATGGCCAGCGCCGCCGGCACCAGGATGGCCTTGTTCAGCAGCGAGCCCTTGGCCACGGCCCACACCACCGGCAGCTCGCGGTCCGCCTTGACGCCCGTGACCTGCTGGGCGTTCAGCGCCAGGTCGTCGCCCAGCACACCGGCGGTCTTCTTCGCGGCGACCTTGGTCATCGTCGCCACGTCGTCCAGCACGGTGGCGATGTCGTCGAACAGGACGAAGAAGCTGGAGGCCATGGGCGACGAGGTTGTTGAAGAGGGCACATGCTATCCGGCACCGGGCCCCCATGGCTGCGGGCACCCGGTGCGGCTGGCGCACCCTGCATGCGTCACAGGCAAGACCTGACGCCGCAGCCTCACCGCGCTCTCACCGCCCTCTCACCGATCTCTCACCGGCCTGTCACTGCGATGAAGCAAAGCGTCCGCAGACTGTGAACCCGAGCACACAGCCGGACCCCGTCGAGCACGCGGCGCCGGACCGCTCGCACCCCACCACTTCGCAGTACCCCAATGCCCATCCACAAGCACGACGCCGCCGAGTCGCCCCTCGACGCAACACCCGACACCTCCGTCACCGATCGCCGCAGCGTGCTGCGCGGCGCGGCCGGGCTGTCGGCCCTGGCACTGGGCAGCGGCCTGGTGGGCATGGAGTCCGCCCAGGCGGCCAGCGCCGCCACCACCAGCTTCGCGATCGCGGTGCTGCCCGACACGCAGTTCTACTCGCGCTACGCGACGACCGACGAGGGCCAGCAGTTCCAGGCGCACTACGGCTCCACGCCCTTCGCCGCGCAGACCGGCTGGATCGCGCAGAACGCCGTCGCCTACAACATCCCGTTCGCGATCCACCTGGGCGACGTGGTCGACCAGCAGGGCAAGCCCAACCAGTGGGCCGTCGCCGATGCCGCGATGAAGCAGCTGGAGACCGCCGGCGTGCCCTACGCCATCCTGGCCGGCAACCACGACGTCATCACCGACTACGACTACCACCAGCCGTCCGACCAGAACTCGGGCACCGACGCCCAGCGCAACCTCGCCAACGAGCCCTACCTGAAGTGGTTCCCGGCCAGCCGCGCCGCCAGGCAGGCCACGTTCCGCGAGCGCGACAGCTCGGGCTTTCACGAGTACCACCTGTTCCAGGCCCACGGCGTCACCTTCATGGTGCTGTCGTTGTCCTGGCGCATCTCGGACGCCGGCATTGCCTGGGCTCGCAGCGTCATCGCGCGCAACCCGTCGGTGCCGGTCATCCTGGCCAACCACCAGCTGCTCAACATCGCCAACGACGGCGTCAGCCCGCTGGAGACCGACTACGGCCTCATGCTGTGGAACAGGCTGATCCGCGACAACGACCAGATCTTCATGACGCTGAACGGCCACCACCACGGGGCGGCCCACCTGCGCAAGTTCAACGACTTCGGCAACGAAGTCCACCAGATGGTGGTCGACTACCAGATGGACTACCAGGGCGGCAACGCCATGATGCGTCTGTACGAGGTCGACTTCACCAACAACAAGATCGACGTCATGTCGTTCTCGCCCTGGGTGGTGCAAAAGCCCAAGGCCACGCTCAATCAGTTCGATTTCGCCGAGCGCACCGAGGCCGGCAACCGCTTCTCCATCGCGATCAACTTCAAGAAGCGCTTCGCGGGCTTCCAGCGCTTCAAGCCGACGCTGTCGGTCAACGGCGCGCCCATCCTGCCGCGCGTGCGCACCGACCTGCTGGCCAACTACACCGAGCCGGCGGTGGTGGCGCCCGTGCCTCCGGCCGACGTGAACGACTTCCCGTCCGTCGCCGAGACCTATGCCCACTGGCGCGCACCGGCCGGCATCGCGGAAGGCCAGGTCGTCCAGGTCGGCGACGTGCTGCCCGACGTGGCCGGCGGCAACGACATGCGTCGCGCCGCGCTCAGCGGCCCGGCCCAGGTCGGCGACGTGGTCTGGTCCACCGACAGGCACCGCCTGTCGTCGGCCGCCGGCAGCGTGCGCTTCCAGAACACCGACAAGACCGTGAAGCGCCTCAACGCCTTCCTGACCGCCGCCGGCGCGTCGGTCAACGGCCGCAGCTTCTGGAACGGCTACACCGTCGAGGCCTTCGTCAAGATCCCCGCGAACTGGGATGCGACCAAGCACGCCTGGTGCAACATGCTCGGCCGCCAGGGCAACCGCGGCAATGTCCCCGGGGGCTACCAGGGCGGCGACCCGGAAGCCTCCAGCGTGCTGTTCGCCATCTCCAGCCTGCGCGAAGTGCAATGGGAGGTGGTGCCGGCGAGCAATGCGCGCAACGCGCAGACCAACTGGTCAGGCGAAGTCATCCGCAACACCTGGTTCCACGTCGCCATCGTCAACGACCCGGCCACCGCCACCACCACGATGTATGTCGAAGGGGCCCCGGTGCTGCGCAACGTCGCCAATGCGGCCACCGGCACCCGTTCGCAGGCCACGCCGCTGCCGTGGATCCTCGGCGCCGGCTGGTGGGACGGCGTGCTGGACGACGGCTTCTTCGGCTCCATCGGCGAGCTGCGCCTGGTCGGCAAGCCGCTGCCCGCCGACAAGTGGCTGACGGCCCGCCGCAGCTGACGGCCCGCCTGCGACATCCGGCGCGGGCTGCCCGGCGGCCCCGTCACTCCCAACTCTTGGAGCACCCCATGGTTCAACGCATCCTCTGCGCGGCACTCGCCGCGCTCGCCATCCCCGCCCACGCCGACCAGTTCCAGGCCACCGGCGGCATCTTCAACGGCAGCGACTACGGCAGCCGCTACGTCGGCGCCGGCGGCAACGCGCCGCTCACCAGCCAGGCCCTGGGCGAGGTCGTGGACGGCGGCCACCTGGCGTTCGACGCCTTCGGCTTCTACAACAGCGGCGTGGGCAGCCTGGGCCAGGCCCGCCAGGTCGAACTGCTCGGCGGCAACGTCTTCCGCTTCTTCGACACCTTCACGAACACCGGCACCACCGCGGTCACCACGACGCTGAACTTCTTCGGCAACCTCGGCTCCGACGGCGACGAGCGGGTCAGCCACAGCGGCGGCGGGCTGATCGTGAGCTGCACCGACGACGGCACCAGCCAGTGCACAGCCCAGCCGGTGCTGGCGCTGGTCTCCGGCAACAACGGCCTGGGCCAGGCGGCGCTCACGCCCGACCGCTACAACGTGCGCTACACGGTCAGCCTGGCACCGGGCCAGAGCCTGAGCCTGCTGAACTTCGCCTTCCTGGCCAGCGACGCCGACGGCCCCACGGCGGCCGACGTGTCGCTGGCCCAGGCCACAGGCCTGGCGCTGCTGTCCGCCCCGCGCCTGGAAGGCCTGAGCCCGCAGCAGGTCGCGTCCATCGCCAACTACACGCTGTCGCCCGTGCCCGAACCGGCCAACTGGATGTTGGCGCTGGCCGGTCTGGCGGGCATCGGCCTGTGGCAGCGCCGTTCGCGCCGCGCCGATTGAGCACCCACAGCCTGGCTCAGCGGTAGTGCCGCGCCAGGCTCTCGGCCACGCACACGGGCTTGTCCACGCCTTCGCGCTCGACGCTGACCTCCACCGTCAGCTGCTTCGCGCCGCCGGGCGCGTCGTCCAGCGCCAGCAGCCTGAATGCCGCGCGCAGCCGGCTGCCCACCGGCACCGGCGACGTGAAGCGCACCTTGTTCAGGCCGTAGTTGACGACCATGCGCGTCTCGGTCACCGCGAAGCCGGTCTCGAAGAAATACGGGATCAGCGACAGCGTCAGGAACCCATGCGCGATGGGGCCGCCGAACGGCCCGGACTTGGCACGCTCCGGGTCGACGTGGATCCACTGCCGGTCCTCGGTGGCTTCGGCGAAGGCGTTCACGCGGGCCTGGTCGACGGTGATCCAGTCGCTGTGGCCCAGGGGCTGGCCGACGAGGGCTTGCAGGTCGGCGAGGGTGTCGAAGGTGCGCATCGGGGGTGACGAGGGGGTGGCGGGTCTCGCGCTCACGTTAACCTAGCCGGCCATGCCCGACAGTACCGCCCGCGACATCCTTGTCCTCGCCGCCCACCCCGACCTGGCGCGCTCGCACGTCACCCGCACGATGCTGGCCGCACTGCGCGCGTCGCCCGCCGCCGCGCGCGTGGAGCTGCGCGACCTGTACCGCCTGTACCCCGACTTCCACCTGCACGTCGAGGCCGAGCAGCGCGCGCTGCAGGCGGCCCGGCTGGTCGTCATGCTGCACCCCATCTACTGGTACAGCATGCCGGCGCTGCAGAAGCTCTGGCTGGACGAGGTGCTGCGCCTGGGCTGGGCCTACGGCCCCGGCGGCACCGCGCTGCAGGGCAAGGATTTCTGGCTGGTGGCCTCCACCGGCGGCGGCCTGGACAGCTATGGCCCGGGCGGCCACAACCACCACACGCTCGACGAGTTCCTGCTGCCCTACCAGCAGTCCGCCAAGACCTGCGGCATGCACTACCTGCCGCCGCAGGTGCTGCACGCCGCCCACCGCGCCAGCGATGCCGACATCGATGCGCACGCCGCGCTGTTCGTGAAGCGGCTGGCGAAATACCCCGAATGGTGCCAGGCGCTCGCCGCGCCGGAAGCCGGCGATGAGGAGGCCGTGCCTCTGGACGAACGCCCACCGATGTTCTCGGCGCTGGATGTGGGGGTGGCCGAATGACGGGTCACTGGCTGACGCTGCCGCTCGTCTTCCTGGCGGCCGCCGTGCTGGCCGTGCCGCTGGCGCGCTACCTGCGGCTGGGCGCCATCCTCGGCTACCTGGTCGCCGGCCTGCTGATCGGCCCGCAGGTGCTGGGCCTGGTCCCCGAGTCCGACGCCATCCCGGAGGTCGCGGAGCTGGGCGTCGTGCTGATGCTGTTCCTCGTCGGCCTGGAGCTGGAGCCCAAGCGGCTGTGGGCCATGCGCCGGCCCATCTTCGGCTGGGGCAGCGTGCAGCTGCTGGGCTGCGCGGCAGCGCTGACGGCGGTCGGCCTGTGCCTGGGCTATCCGTGGCGGCTGACCCTCGTGGTCAGCCTCGGGCTGGCGATGTCGTCCACCGCGGTGGCGCTGGCGGTCATGGCCGAGCGCAACCTCGGGCGCACGACGGCCGGCGAGAGCATCCTGTCCGTCGCGCTGCTGCAGGACATCGCCGCCATCCCGGTGCTGGCGCTGGTGCCGGTGCTGGCCTTGAGCGGCGCACACGACGACGGCCATGGCCAGACCTGGCTGGCGGCGGCCAAGGCGGTGGGCGCCATCGTCACCATCATCTTCGGCGGCCGGCTGCTGCTGCGCCCTGCATTGCGCTGGATCGCGCAGAGCAAGACCCCGGAGATCTTCACGGCCGCCGCGCTGCTGCTGGTGCTGGGCACGGCCGCGCTGATGCACCTCGTCGGCCTGTCGATGGCGCTGGGCGCCTTCCTGGCCGGCGTGCTGCTGGCCGAGAGCGAATACCGCCGCGAGCTGGAGACCGACCTGGAGCCGTTCAAGGGGCTGCTGCTGGGCCTGTTCTTCATCGCGGTCGGCATGGGGCTGGACCTGCACGCCGTCGCCGCCCAGCCGCTGTTCGTGCTGGGCACGGTGGTGGCGCTGCTGGTGTGCAAGATCGCCGTGCTGGTGGCCATGTCCCGCGCGATGAAGATCCCACTGGTCGAGCGGCCGGCCTTCGTCATGCTGCTGGCGCAGGGCGGCGAGTTCGGCTTCGTCGTGTTCCAGCTGGCACAGGGCGAGGGCATGATCGACGCGGCGCAGAACTCCGCGCTGGTGGCGGCCATCGCGCTGTCGCTGGCGCTCACGCCGGTGCTGCTGGCCGGCGGCGACCGCCTGATGTCGCGCAAGCTCGCGCGCCTGGGTCTCAAGCGCAAGCGCGAGGAGGCGGCGCCGCCGCCCTCACCCATCATCATTGCCGGCAGCGGCCGCTACGGTCAGGTCATCGGCCGGCTGATGCGCGCCAACGGCCTGCAGGCCACCGTGCTGGACCACGATGCCGAGGCCATCGAAAGCCTGCGCCGCTTCGGCTGGACGGTCTACTACGGCGACGCGACGCGGCTGGACCTGCTCAAGAGCGCCGGGGCCGAGACGGCACGCATCCTCGTCATCGCCATCGACGACATCGCCCAGAGCATCGAGATCGCCGAGCTGGCGCGCGAACACTTCCCGCAGCTCGCCCTGGTGGCCCGTGCGCGCAACGTGCAGCACTACTACCGGCTGCGCGAGCTGGGCGTCACCCACATCGAGCGCGAGACCTTCGAGTCGGCGCTGCTGAGCGCGCGCAGCGTGCTGGAGCTGACCGGCATGGAGCCGCACGCGGCACGCCGCCAGGCGCTGCGCTTCAAGCGCCACAACCTCGAACTGCTGGAGCAGATGGTGCCGCTGCAGCGCGACGAGAGTGCGCTGATCGCCGCAGCCAAGCTGGGCCTGCAGCAGTTCGACCAGCTCATCGCCGCCGAACGTGCGGCCGAGGAATCGCACCGCAAGGCGCAGCGCACGGTCTGGGAGAAGCACGACGGCACGGGCACTGCAAGCTGAGGGCGTCGCACCGAGCGCCACGCGCGCTGCAACACCCGCACGGGCCACGACAACAGGGCAGGCGGCGACAATCGCGGCCATGTTCGCCCCCTCCCAGCTCGAAGTCCGGCGCTTCTTCTGCGCCACCTACCGCAAGTGGCGCGATGGCGCGCCGCTGATCCCGATGGAAGCCCTGGCGGCCGACTGGATCGCCGAGCACCCGGAGTACCACGGGGACTTCGCGGACGAGGCCGGCGCACTGGAGAAGGTCTACACGGTGGAGGAAGGCCGCACCAACCCCTTCCTGCACCTGTCCATGCACCTGACGATCACGGAGCAGCACGCCATCGACCAGCCCTCGGGCATCCGCCAGGCCATCGACCTGCTCGCCGCCAGGCGCAACTCGCGCCACGAGGCCCACCATGTGGCGATGGACGCGCTGGGCGAGATGATCTGGGCATCGCAGCGCAGCGGCCTGCCGCCGGACGGGCACGCCTATCTGGACAAGGTGCGGCAGGCCGCCACCCGCTGAGCCACCCGCTGAAAAGCAAAAAGCCACCGTGAGGTGGCTTTTGTCTGGCGAAGGCGGTTCAGGCCTGGAAGCTGCCGCCGCCGACGCTGCGGCGCTCGGCCTTGCCGCCTGATCCATACAGGCCGGTGGGCTCGCTGGGGATCAGCACGTCCAGCGCCCGGTCCAGCGACGCGTTGCCGCGGGCCAGCGTCTCGCGCTGCGCGGCGAGCAGGCCACCGGCGCGCACCAGGCGGTTGCGCAGCGCGGCGGGCACGCTGCCGGTGCGCGCGGCGTCGCTGAAGCTCTGCACGGCACGGGCCAGATGCTGGTGGAGTTCGGCCGCGTGCTGCTCGATGGCCGCCGAGTCCCGGCGGGCCAGCGCATCGCCGAGCTGGTTCAGCGCCGCCTCGACGGCCAGCAGAGGCTGTTCGAGGTCGGCGCCGAGCGGGGTGGACGAGGCGTGGGTCATGGGGTTCAGTGCTTGTTGGCGCGAGCGTCCAGCAATTCTTGCGCATTCGCGACCAGCTTGTCGGCGATCGCGCTGGCGTTGATCGTGAACTTGCCCTCGGTGATGGCCTTGGAGATGCGGTCGACCTTGGCGGCGTCGAAGCTGCCGTCGTCCGCGCCGGCGCTGGCGGCGATCTGGGCGGACTTGGAAATCTCGACCTGCGTGCTGGGCGTCAGCACCGGCGCCAGGGGCGGCGCCTTGATGGGCTGGGACAACTCCGACTTGCGGCCGGACAGCGTTTTGTCGGTGCGCTCAGCCTTGGCCTGGTTGACGCTGGATTCAGGGCTGTTACCGATCTTCATGGGGATTCTCCAGGTGCGGGGCGGACCCCGCTGGCGGGCATTGCAGGGGAGTTTCCTCTGTATCGGCAGCCAGCCGAAGTTCTTGAGCGGGAAGTGGCCGTGTTTTCCGGCCAATTCGGTGATTCCGTGGGGATTTGCTCACAGCACCAGCTCCACGCGGCGTTCGCCGACAGCCCGGCCGCTGGCGATGCGGCCGCTTTCGAACCGTACCCGCACGTCCTGGCCCTCCACCCCCGCGCTCAGGGCCTGGGCCTCGGAGGCGATGGCAAATCCTTCGCCGGCGACTCGCACCTGCACCGTTTCGCCGGCAGCGAACCACTGGCGGGACTTGAGCACCGGGGCGCGCACGGCCTCGGACGCCCCCAGCGGACGGGCCAGCGAGCGCCCGAGCAGCAGCGCCGGGTCGGTGAACACGGCACCGGGTTCGGCCGCGATGTCGATATCGGCCATCGCCAGGTGTTCTTGAGACAAAGTCACGCCCGCCGGCAGCGGCCCGGCGGCGACGACAGCCCGGCCGAAGACGGCCACGCGCACCGGCAGCGTCACGTTCCAGCGCACGGCGCCGTCCGTGCAGCGCAGGCCGATGCGACTCTTGCCCCAGGCGGACATGCCGGGCGGCAGATAGGGCTGGACCTGCTGGCAGGGCGCCAGGCGCAGGCGTGGGTCGAGCGTGCCGATCTCCACCGCCACACGCGCGCCAGGCGCCGCCGCAGCGCGGGCGGCCGCCTCGGCCAGCACGCGCACGCGCTCCAGCAGCGCCGGGTCGAGCACCGTCTGGGCCCAGGACGAACCGGCGGCAAGCAGGCAGACGAGGAGCAGGGTGGCGCGCAGCATGGCCGCAACTCTAGGGATGGCGGCCTGCCCGCCTTGATGGGAATTGAGCGGCTTTGGCGGCGCTTATCGCGCTCATGTTTTCGAGGCCCCTCCAGACAATCAGCGTGAAGAGCCGCCCCGGCCATGCAACCTGAAGGGGACCCGATGTTGAACCGCCTCACCGACTCGCTGAATTTCCAGACCCAGGCCCTGACGCTGCGGGCGGAGCGCCAGCGTCTGCTGGCCAGCAACATCGCCAACGCCGACACGCCGGGCTACCAGGCCCGCGACATCGACTTCTCCCGTGCGCTGCGCGAGGCCACCGGCGAGGTGGGCACGCCCGGCGCCCTCAAGACCACGCAGAGCGGCCACATGGCACCGCTGGCGGGTGCGCGCGGCGAGAGCGGCAAGGTCTATGCGCTGCAGTCGCAGACCAGCCTGGACAGCAACGGCGTCGACATGGACCGCGAGCGGGCCAGCTTCGCCGACAACTCGGTGAAGTACGAGGCCACGTTGCGCTTCATCAGCGGCTCCGTGCGCACCACGCTGGACGCCATGAAGTCATACAACCAGGGCTAAGCCATGTCGATGTTCCAGATCTTCAGCGTCTCCGGCAGTGCGATCAGCGCGCAGAGCCAGCGCCTCAACGTCGTGGCCAGCAACCTGGCCAACGCCGACACGGTGGCCGGACCCGACGGCCAGGCCTACAAGGCACGCCAGGTGGTCTTCCAGACCCAGCTGATGGGCGCGGGCGACGACAGCGGCAATGCCGGCGTGCGCGTGTCCAACGTGACCGAGGACCAGACGCCCGGGCGCCGCGTGCACGACCCCAAGCATCCGCAGGCCGACGCCGAGGGCTACGTGACCTACGCCAACGTGAACCCGGTGGAGGAGATGGTCAACATGATCTCGGCATCCCGCTCCTACCAGAACAACATCGAAGTCATGAGCACGGCCAAGAGCCTGCTGCTCAAGACCCTGCAACTGGGTCAGCAGTGACCGGGAGTTAAGACATGGACGTCTCCGCCATCAACGGCACCGCCGCCGCCAGCACGACATCGACCCAGAACGCGGCCGATACGCAGGACCGCTTCCTGAAGCTGCTCGTCGCGCAGATGAACAACCAGGACCCGCTGAACCCGATGGACAACGCGCAGGTGACGAGCCAGATGGCGCAGATCCAGCAGGTCACGTCGCTGTCCACGCTGGACACCAGCATCAAGAACCTGGGCCTGCAGCTCGGCCAGATGCAGGCCATGCAGTCCATCTCGCTGGTGGGCCGCGAGGTGGCCGTGCCCAGCGACAAGATCCGCGTGACGGACGGCGCGGCCGAGGGCAGCTACGAGCTCGGCGGCGCCGCCAGCAACGTGAAGCTGGAGATCCTCGGCCCGGCCGGCAACGTCATCGACACGCAGCAGCTGGGCGCGCAGGGTTCCGGCCGCCAGACGTTCTCCTGGAACGCCGGCACGCTGGCCGCCGAAGGCGCGGACCTGAAGTACCGCATCACCGCCACCAACGGCACCGCCGCCGTGACGTCCACGCTCTACGCCTTCGACAAGGTCAAGTCGGTCTACAGCGAGGACAGCCGCCTCAAGCTCGACCTCGAACGGCTCGGCCCCGTGGACTACACGACGGTCTCCTCCGTCAACTGACGCGCCCCGCGCCACCCCCTTCCCGCACGACAGCAAGGACTCCACCATGAGCTTCCAGCAAGGCCTTTCCGGGCTCAACGCCGCCTCCAAGAACCTCGACGTCATCGGCAACAACATCGCCAACTCGGGCACCTTCGGCGCGAAGGCGTCGCGGGCCGAGTTCGCCGACGTCTACGCGGCCGCGCTGAACGGCGCGGGACAGAACCAGGTCGGCATCGGCACCAGCCTGCAGGCGGTGGCGCAGCAGTTCACGCAGGGCAACATCACGACGACCGAGAACCCGATGGACCTGGCCATCAACGGCGGCGGCTTCTTCCAGGTCAGCGACGGCGTGAACCCGGTGCGCTACAGCCGCAACGGCCAGTTCAAGATCAGCAAGGACGGCTTCGTCGTCAACAACGACGGCTTGAAGCTGATGGGCTACCCGGCCAACGGTGCCGGCGTCATCCAGCCCGGCACGGCGCAGCCGCTGCAACTGCCCACCGGCGGCATCCCGCCGGCCGTGACGACCAAGGTGAACCTGGAGTTCAACCTGGATTCGCGCGTCAAGACGACCGCGCCTGCCGGCGCCACCGGCATGGACCTGAAGGACTCGTCGACCTACAACAACGCCACGTCCATGACGGTCTACGACGCCAAGGGCCAGGACGTGGCCGTCACCTTCTACTTCCAGAAGGGCGAGACGGCGCCGGACGGCAGCGACACCTGGAACGTCTACGCGACCGCCAACGGCACGCCGTTCGACACCAACTCCGACGGCAATCCCATCGGCGTGGACGCCAACGGCAACCCGCTGGAGCCGTACACGACGATGACCTTCCCGCCCACGGGCGGTGCGCCGACGCTGCCGGCCGGACCGATCACGATGAACATCCCGGCCGGCGTCAGCACCCGTGGCAACACGACGCTGCCGATCACCGGCATCCAGTTCGACATGACCAAGGCGACCGAGAACGGCAGCAGCTTCGCCGTGACCAGCCTGACCCAGGACGGTTACGCACCCGGCCAGCTGAGCGGCATCCAGGTCGCCAACGACGGCACCGTGCTGGCCCGCTACTCCAACGGCCAGAGCAAGCCGGCCGGGCAGGTCGAGCTGGCCAACTTCCGCAATTCGCAGGGTCTGCAGCCGCTGGGCGGCAACATGTGGATCCGCACCGTGGCCTCCGGCGACGCCGTGGTGGGCGTGCCGGGCGACGGCAACATGGGCGCGCTGCAGTCCGGCGCGCTCGAAGAAAGCAACGTCGACATCACGGCCGAGCTGGTCAACATGGTGACGGCGCAGCGCGCCTACCAGGCCAACGCGCAGACGATCAAGACGCAGGACCAGGTGCTGCAGACCATCGTCAATCTGCGGTGATGGCGCAGCGCGAACGCGCGTCGCGCTCGCCGCGACGTGCGAGTTAAGGAGCGAGCATGGATCGGATGATTTACCTGTCGATGGCCGGCGCGAAAGCGGCCATGCAGCGCCAGGACGTGCTCTCGCACAACCTCGCCAACGTCACGACCAACGGCTTTCGCGCGGAGTTGCAGGCGTTTCGCGCCGTGCCGGTGCGCGGCGATGGCGCGTCCACGCGCGCCTACGCCCTCGAGACCACCATCGGCTACAACGACGCGCAAGGGCCGCTGACGGCCACCGGCCGCAACCTGGACGTCGCCATGCAGGGCAACGCCTGGCTGGCCGTGCAGGGCACCGACGGCACCGAGGCCTACACCCGCGCCGGCTCGCTGGACGTCAATTCGGAAGGCCTGCTCGTCATGCGCAACGGCCTGCAGGTGCTGGGTGACGGCGGTCCGATCAATGTGCCGCCCAACAGCGAGGTGGCGGTCGGCAGCGACGGCACCGTCAGCGCCAAGCAGCCCAACCAGCGCCCCACGACCATCGGCCGGCTCAAGCTCGTCACGCCCGAAGTGCCCATGACACGCGGCGATGACGGCCTGTTCCGCGCCGCCGACGGCGACTTGCCGCAGGACCCGGCAGCGCGCCTGCAGGACGGCGCGCTGGAAGGCTCCAACGTCAGCCCCGTCGAGACCATGGTCGCCATGATCGCCGCGGGCCGCCAGTTCGAGCAGCAGATGAAGCTGCTGCAAATCGCCCAGACCCAGGGCCAGCAATCCGCCAAGCTGCTTGGCAGCACCTGAGCCGTACCCAAGGAATCCTCACCATGATGCGCTCGCTCTGGATCGCCAAGACCGGCATGGAAGCCCAGCAGACCCAGCTGGACAACATCTCCAACAACCTCGCCAACGTCGCCACCAACGGCTACAAGCGCTCGCACGCCGTCTTCGAGGACCTGATCTACCAGACCATGCGCCAGAGCGGCGCCAACAGCACCGAGCAGACCGTCCTGCCCACGGGCCTGCAGGTGGGCCTGGGCGTGCGCCCCGTGGCCACTGCGCGCATCTACACGCAGGGCAACCTGCAGCAGACGAGCAACAACCTCGACGTGGCGATCAAGGGCGACGGCTTCTTCCAGATCCAGATGCCCGACGGCACCACGGCCTACACGCGCGACGGCTCGTTCCAGCTGAACGCCAACGGCCAGATGGTGACGAGCAACGGCTACACCGTGCTGCCCGGCATCACGATCCCGCCGAACGCGCAGAGCCTCACCATCGGCAACGACGGCACCGTCAGCGTCACGCTCCCCGGCCAGGCCGCGACGCAGACCGTGGGCCAGATCCAGTTGGCCAACTTCGTCAACGCGGCCGGGCTGGACCCCAAGGGCCAGAACCTGTTCACCGAGACCGCCTCCAGCGGCACACCCAACACCGGGGCGCCCGCCAACAACGGCATGGGCGCGCTGGCGCAGGGCTTCGTCGAGACCTCCAACGTCAATGTCGTGGAGGAGCTGGTGCAGATGATCCAGACGCAGCGCGCCTACGAACTGAATTCCAAGGCCGTGCAGACGTCCGACCAGATGCTGCAGAAGCTGGCCCAGATCTGAGGCAACCCGCCATGAAATCCATCGCCCTTCTCCTCACGGCCACCGCGCTGCTCGCCGGCTGCGCCACCCCTTACCCGGTGCCCGAGGTGGAACTGGCGCACACGCCGGTGGTCAACCTGCCGCCGGTGCAAGCGCTCGCCGCCAACAACGGCTCCATCTACCAGGCGGCCAGCTACCGCCCGCTGTTCGAGGACCACCGCGCTCGGCTGGTCGGCGACACGCTGACCATCAGCATCACCGAGAAGGTGTCGGCCACGCAGACGAGCACGAGCGCGCTGAGCAAGACCGGCAGCCTGTCGGCCGGCGTGACGGCCCTGCCCGGCATCGCCGGCAACTCCTTCGGCAAGGCCACGGCCGGCGCCACGTCGACCAACGACAACTCGGGCAAGGGCAGCAACCAGAACACCAACGAGTTCACGGGCGCGATCACGGCCGTCGTGACCGCCGTGCTGCCCAACGGCCACCTGATGATCAGCGGCGAGAAGCAGATCGGCGTGAACCGCAACGTCGACGTGCTGCGCTTCTCGGGCCAGGTTGACCCGCGCATGATCGGCCAGGGCAATGCCGTGCCGTCCACCTCGGTCGCCAACGTGCGCATCGAGCAGCGCGGCCGCGGCGCCACGGCCGACGCTCACGCGGTGGGCTGGCTGTCCCGCTTCTTCCTGAACATCGCGCCGAGCTGATCGGCTCAACCCGCCTTGCTGGCGAGGTAGTCGACGGCCAGGTTGGCCAGCGCCCTGACGCCCACCTCCAGCCCGCGCTCATCGACGACGAAGCGCGGCGAGTGGTTGGAGTAGGCCTTGCTCGGCTCGATCTCCGGCGGCGTGACGCCGACGAAGAAGAACAGGCCCGGGATCAGGCGCTGGAAGAACGAGAAGTCCTCCGCGCCGGTCGCCTTGGGCACGACCTCGATGCCCATGGGCCGCGGGCCGGTGCTGGCCACGCGCGTCAGCGTGGGCACCATCTGCTCGGTCAGCACCGGGTCGTTGCGCGTGACAGGGTAGTTCTTCGTGATGCAGACCTTGCACGTCGCGCGCGACCCGGCTGCGATGCCCTCGGCGAGCTGCGTCACGCGCTCGTGGATGGCGTCGCGCATGCCTTCGTCGAAGCTGCGGATGGTGCCGCGCATCTCGACCGAGTCCGGGATGATGTTCTCGCGCACGCCGCCCTTGATGGCACCAATGGTGACGACGGCCGGCTCGCGGTTCAGGTCCAGCGTGCGGCTGACGATGGTCTGCAGGCCCAGCACGATCTGCGCGGACGTGACGATGGGGTCCACGCCCAGCCACGGTGCCGCGCCATGCGTCTGCTTGCCCTGCACCGTGATCCTGAGCTTGTCCGAGCTGGCCATCGTCGGCCCGGGCCGGTAGCCGATGACGCCCGCAGGCTGACGCGACGTGACATGCAGGCCGAAGATGGCGCTGGGCGTCGGGCTCTCCAGCACGCCCTCCTTGATCATCAGCGCCGCGCCGCCCTCCTCGCCCTCGGGCGGCATCTCCTCGGCGGGCTGGAACAGGAACTTGATGCAGCCCGGGATGTCCGCGCGCAGGCTGGCCAGGATGCTGGCCACGCCCATCAGGATGGCCACATGGCAGTCATGCCCGCAGGCGTGCATGACGCCCACCTCTTCGCCGTTCCACACCGCCCGAGCCCTGGACGCAAACGGCACGTCCACCTCCTCGGTGACGGGCAGCGCATCCATGTCGGCACGCAGCGCGACGACGCCACCATCCGCGCCGCCCGGCAGCCCGCCCTTGAGCAAGCCGACGACGCCGGTGTGGGCCACGCCCGTCCTGACCTCGTCGAACCCCAGCGCGCGCAGGTGATCGGCGACGATGGCCGCGGTGCGAAATTCGCGGTTGCCGAGCTCGGGGTGCTGGTGCAGGTCGCGCCGCCAGGCGATGACCTGGGGCTCTAGCGCCGCAGTCAGCGCGGCGATCCGGTCGGCGAGTGACGGCTGCGGGCTCATGCGGGCATGGTAGATCGCGTCGCCCGCCGCTGGGGCGCGCGGCGTCTCAGCCGCCCAACAAACGACGTAACCGGCGTTTCAAGTCCAGCCACTGCCGGCCGCGCGAGCGGTCGATGCGCTTCACGTCGACCAGCGTGAAACTGCCGCAGCCGGTCAGCGTGTGCAGGCCGGCCGTGTGACTGTCACTGAGCAGGTCGCCGGTCAGTCGCTCGTCGCCGCCCTCGATGACGACGCGCTCCGGCGTCAGTACGGGCAAGCGCAGCAGCCGCGTGGCGCTGCCATAGCCGCCGGTGCTGTCCTGCACGGGCAGCACCGGCACGCCGTCCCGGCCGACGAAGGGCCGGCCGGCGGGCCGGGCACCGCGGCGGTCGTTGCGCACCGGGTTGCCAGCCAGCGGCGTCCACGGCCCCGTCAGCCCGGGCGCGTGGGCGACATGCAGTTCGCGCTGGTCGCGCCCGTGGCGGCCGACCAGCGTGTAGAACATCCACCAACGGCCGCCGTGCTCGAACAGCGATGCATCCGCGCCCGGCAGCCCGCTCAGCAGTGCGCACTCACGCGCCCACCGGTCCAGCGACGCGTCGGTGGCGCGGTACAGCGCGATCTCGCCGGCCTGGTGGCTCTCGGGCACCATCCAGGTCTGGCCCGCATGCTCGAACACCTGCGGGTAGGAGAGGTGAAAGGGGCGCTCCAGCACTGTCGCCTGGCCACGCCAGTCCAAATCGGACAAGCCGAACTCGTGGCGCTCGATGTGGGCGCGCTTGGTGCGGTAGTCGAAGGCTTCGACGAAAACGTGCAGGGCGTCGCCGCGCGCCAGGCCGAACGGGTCCGCCAGATAGCGCCAGCGGCCGGCGTCGGGCAGCCAGGTGACCAGTGCCCGCGCGGCGCGCAGCGTCCGTGCGTTGGCGTCTTCGATGCGCACGGGAACGATGCCGACCTGCCAGAAGTCGGAGCGCGGTGTCTTGAACATGCCTCAGTGTCGCCCGGCAAGGCCGTCCGGCCGGCATCGCCAGACCGGCGCCGGACGACCTCAGGCCGCGATGGCTTCCTCTTCGTCCTCGAACCGCTCGGCCCCGGCCGCGCGGTGCAGCATGACGTCGCGGTAGAAGCCCAGCGTCCTGGCCACTGCGTTGCTGCGGTCGTAGGCGGCCGTCGCGTAGCTCACGCGGCGCTCGCTCGCCTCCAGGCGGCGCAGCCGCGCCAGTTCTTCGGCCATCGCGCGGCCCAAGAGGTCGGCGTCGCCCACGCCCACCAGGCGTGCCGGCTGGCCAGCCAGCATTTCCCGCGGGCCTTGGGTGGCCGTGGACAGCACGGGGCGGCCGGCGCGCATGGCCTCCAGGATGGCGAGCGGGAAGGCTTCTTCGCGCGACGCCGACACGAACAGGTCGAAGGACTTGAGGGCCTGGTCCACGTCGCTGCGGAAGCCGAGCAGGCGCACGCGGGGGTCGCCGGCGGCCATGTCTTCCAGCATGGCGCGGTCCGGTCCTTCGCCCAGGATCGCCAGCACGGCGTTGGCCGGCGCATGCGCCTTGAACGCGGCGACCAGCAGGTCCATGCCCTTGGCGCGCTGCAGGCGGCCGACGCTGCCCACGAGCAGTTGGTCGGGCGTCAGGCCCAGTTCGGCGCGCAGGTCGATGCGCATGGCAACCACCTGGGCGTTGCGCTCGGGCGCCCAGTTGTAGATGAGGCTGGCCAGGCCCGCACGGTCGCGGGGCAGGCCGTCGTGCTGGGCACGGTTGACGCAGACCAGCCCGTCCATCAACGCATGGTGATGAGGCTTGTAGCCGACGTGCAGCGTGCCGATGCGCGATGCGCTGCGGGCCTGGGCGACCGCCTTGCAGGCCGGGCCGAGATGGCCGTGGCACACGTCGGCGCCCAGCTTGCGCGCCAGCGCCGCAACGCGCCATCCGCGCAGCAGCGGCAGCTTCAGGCCATGGAACCGGACGGCGGGCGACAGCGCACCGGCCACCGCGGAGCCGGCGGTGCCGATGACGTGGACACGGTGGCCCAGTGCGGCCTGGGCATTGGCAAGGTCGATGCAGTGGAGCTCACCGCCAGCGATCCGGGAAGAGAAAACGACGTGAACCAGAGTCAACGGCTCGAAGGGCGGTGGCATGGCGCGGTTTGACTGGATAGTAGGTATTCAAAACTTTACCTAGCTACACATTCAGAAACCTGTCGCGAAGCCTTTGCGCGGCCGTGTAAATCGGCAGATTTCGCCGCTCAGTGCCAGTGAGCTCGGGCACGGGGATCGCAGCGCTATGGGCAGGCAGCCCACAGGAAAAGGCGTCGGCAGGATGTCACAGCCGACCCGCTTCTCGCTGAGCACAAGCTTGCGCGTTACACAAAGGGCCCGGCCAGCGGCGCAGCTGTGGCGCGGCCACGGTTTCGAAAAGCGGGGCGGTCCCCGGCCTTTTCTGCGGCTTCGCGGGCTCAAGCATCCGCAGAATCGGTCGAGTGAAGTCCCTGCAAGCCCTCCTCCTCAGCCTGGCCGTCGTGCTGGCGCCCATCGCGCCTGCCCAGGCCGCCCGCATCAAGGAAGTCGCGTCCGTGGCTGGCGTGCGCTCCAACCCGTTGACCGGCTACGGGCTGATCGTGGGCCTGGACGGCACGGGCGACCAGACCACGCAGGCGCCGTTCACCGGCCAAAGCCTCACGGCCATGCTGCAGCAGTTCGGCGTGTTGCTGCCCCAGGGCGTGACCATGCAGCCCCGCAACGTCGCCGCCGTCATGGTGACGGCGCAGCTGCCGGCCTTCGCGCAGCCCGGCCAGCAGATCGACATCAACGTGTCCTCCATCGGCAACGCCAAGAGCCTGCGCGGCGGCACGCTGATCGCCACGCCGCTGCGCGGCGCGGACGGGCAGATCTACGCCATCGCCCAGGGCAATCTCATCGTCGGCGGCGCCGGTGCGTCGGCGGGCGGCGCCAAGGTACAGATCAACCACCTCAGCGCCGGCCGCATCCCGGCGGGCGCCCTCGTCGAGCGCTCGGTGCCCACACCCATCGCCGCAGGCGACTTCATCCAGTTCGACCTGAACAGCAGCGACTTCACCACCGCCCGCGCCGTGGCCCAGGCCATCAACAAGGCCAAGGGCAGCGGCGTCGCCCAGGCGCTGGACGGCCGCGTCGTGCGCGTGCGGGCTCCCAGCACACCCGACGACCGCGTCGCTTTCCTGGCCGATGTCGAGAACCTCGACGTCAGCATGGCCATACCGGCGGCGCGCGTCGTCATCAACGCGCGCACCGGGTCGGTGGTCATGAACCAGGCCGTCACGCTCGCCGCCTGTGCCGTCGCCCACGGCAGCCTGTCGGTGACGATCAGCTCCACGCCCATCATCAGCCAGCCCAATGCGCTGTCCGGCGGCCAGACGACGGTGGCCGAGAAGGCCGACATCTCCATCCGCCAGGAACCCGGCAGCCTCATCCAGTTGCCCGCCGGCGCCCGGCTGTCCGACGTCGTCAAGGCGCTCAACTCGCTCGGCGCCACGCCCCAGGATCTGCTCGCCATCCTGCAGGCCATGAAGAGCGCGGGCGCCCTCAACGCCGAGCTCGAGGTGATCTGATGCCCTCGTCCTTCCAGTCCATTTCCGGCCAGAGCCTGGGCAGCCTGGACTCGCTCAAGGCGGCCGCTTCGCGAGACCCCAAGGCCAGCATCCGCGAGACGGCCAAGCAGTTCGAGACGCTCTTCATGCAGGAAGTCATGAAGAGCATGCGCGCTTCGACGCTGTCCAGCGGCATGCTCGAGAACAACGCGACGCAGCTCGGCACCGAGATGCTGGACACGCAGTTCGCCGGCAAGCTGGCCGGCCAGCCGGGCGGGCTCTCGGACATGATCGCCCGCCAGCTGCAGCGCCAGATGGGCATCCAGGACCTGAAGTCGCTGACGCCCGAGAAGATCGCCGCGGCCAGCCAGACGACGCTGGCGCAGGCGCTGCCGGCGCTGGCCACCAAGGGCATCCCCAACCACGTGCAGAGCTTCATCCAGCAGCACGACGCCGCGGCCAAGGCCGCGTCGGCCGCCACCGGCATCCCGGCCAGCTTCATGGTCGCGCAGGCGGCGCACGAGAGCGGCTGGGGCAGGCGCGAGATCACGGGCGCCGACGGCACCAAGAGCCACAACGTGTTCGGTATCAAGGCCACGCCCGGCTGGACGGGCAAGACCGTGGAGGTGCAGACCACCGAGGTCATCAACGGCCAGGCGCACAAGGTCATGGCCAAGTTCCGCGCCTACGGCAGCTACGACGAGGCCTTCAAGGACTACGGCAAGCTGATCAGCAGCAACGAGCGCTACGCCAAGGTCGTCGCGCAGGCGCAGAGCGGCAACGCGACCGGTTTCGCCCGCGGCCTGCAGCAGGCCGGCTACGCCACCGACCCGGCCTACGCCGAGAAGCTGGCCAAGGCCATCCACACCACCCAGCGCGTGCAGAGCACGCTGGCTTGAGCCCCTGAGAGGACAACTTCATGTCTGGCTTGCTTACGCTCGGCGCCCGCGCCATGTTCGCCAACCAGGCGGCATTGCAGACCATCGGCCAGAACATCGCCAACGCGAACACGGTCGGCTACTCGCGCCAGTCGGTCGTGCTGACCACGTCGCCCGGCCAGTACACCGGCGCCGGCTTCTTCGGCCGCGGCGTGGATGTGCAGACCGTCACGCGCTCGCACAACGAGTTCCTGACCAAGGAGGCCGCCGCCTCCAAGTCCGCCGCGATGGCGGACTCCACGCGCGCCGACCAGCTGTCGCGCCTGGAGAAGCTCTTCCCCACCGGCACCGACGGCCTGGGCTACGCGGCCAGCCAGTTCCTGAACTCGATGATGGACGTGTCCAGCCGGCCCAGCGACCCGTCGGCCCGCCAGGTGGCGCTGGGCCGGGCCAACGAGTTGGCGCAGCGCTTCGCCAATGCCGGCCAGCAGCTGTCCGACCTGCAGTCCGGCGTCGTCAGTGACCTCAAGGCCAACGTCGGCATCGTCAACCAGCTCGCGCAGCAGATCGCCAGCATCAACGACCAGATCGCCAAGACGCGCGGCACCGGCCACACGGCCAACGACCTGCTGGACCAGCGCGACCGCGCGATCTCCCAGCTCGGCGAGTACGTCGCCGTGACCACGCTGCCGGCCGACGACGACACCGTGGGCGTGTTCATCGGCGGCGGCCAGCGGCTGGTGCTGGGCAACCAGGCCTCGGCGCTGGAGATCTCACCCGACTCCTACGACCCGCAGCGCGCCGTGCTGGCGCTCAACGAAGGCGGCAAGAGCCGCCCGCTGGACGAGAACGTGCTGACCGGCGGCTCCATGTCCGCGTTGCTGCGTTTCCAGAACAAGGACCTGCAGGACGCCAAGAACCTGCTCGGCCAGCTCGCCGCCTCCATTGGCACGCGCGTCAACGACCAGAACGCGCTGGGGCTGGACCTGTCCAATCCGCCGGGCAAGGGCGCGCCCATGTTCAACGTCGCCTCGCCGCGCACGCTGCCCGCCGCCACCAACCAGCGCAACCCCGACGGCACGTACGCCAGCGGCGTCAAGGCCACCATCGTCAACGCCAGCCAGCTGCAGGCCAGCAGCTACAAGCTGACCTCCAGCGCGCCCGGCGTCTACGAGATGACGCGCCTGTCCGACGGCCTGGTGCGCACCGTCAACGACGGCGACACCATCGACGGCTTCCAGCTCTCGTTCACGCCCGCCGCGCCCGCGCAGGGCGAAAGCTTCCTCATCGAACCCGTGGGCACCGCCGCCGTCGAGATGCGCCGCGTGCTGGACGATCCCAACGGCATCGCTGCCGCGTCGCCGCTGACCGCATCGACCTCGGTGGACAACACCGGCACGCTGACCATCGACAGCGTCTACGCCGTCAGCGCCGGCTTCGACCCCGCCAAGGCGCCGATGTCCATCGAGTTCGGCGACCCCGATCCGGCCAACCCGAACAACGTGCAGTACACGCTGACGCTGGCGGACGGCTCGCAGCTCAGCGGCGTCTGGAGCGCGGGCCAGCCCATCGGCAACCAGCCCGCGGCCGGCATCGACCTCGGTTTCGAGCTGCGCACCAACGGCGTGCCACGCAAGGGCGACAAGATCGCGCTCGATCCGACCACCTACACCAGCACCAACAACGGCAACGCCAAGGCCTTCCTGAACATCCAGACGCAGGCCTTCGTCGGCCAGCGCCAGCTGCCCGACGGCAGCATCGCGCCCGGATCGACGATCAGCGACGCCTACGCTGCCGCGATGAGCGACGTGGGCGCGCGCGTGCAGAGCGCCAACTACCTGTCCAACGTCTCCACCACCGTCGCCAGCAACGCCGAATCCAGCCGCGCCGGCCAGGCCGGCGTCAACCTCGACGAAGAGGCCTCCCGGCTCATGCAGTACCAGCAAAGCTACCAGGCCGCCGCCAAGGTGCTGCAGACGGCGCAGACCCTCTTCGACGAACTGATGCGCATCGCCGCACGCTGAGGCCCCCAATGAGACTGTCCACCGCCAACCTCTACGACGCCTCCATCGCCAACCTGCAGCGCCGCCAGCAGGCGCTGCAGACGCAGCAGCAGCAGCTCACCTCGGGCAAGCGCGTCAACACCGCGAGCGACGACCCCACCGGGGCCGCGCGCGCCGAGCGGGCGCTGGCCTCCATCGGCCGCGTCGATGCCAACCAGCGTGCGCTGGAAGCCAGCCGCAACAGCATGACGCTGGCCGAAGGCGCGCTGGGCGACGCGAACGAACTGCTGCAACAGGCGCGCGAAACGCTGCTCTCCGCCGGCAACGCCAGTTATTCCGACGCGGAACGCCAAGGCCTCGCCAACAAGCTGCAAGGCATCCGCGAACAGATGCTGACCATCGCAAACCGCGGCGACGGCGCCGGCGGCTACCTGTTCTCCGGCCAGGGCTCGGCCAACCCCCCGTTCCTGGACCAGGCCGGCGGCGTGACCTACGTGGGCGTGGCCGGCAACATCCAGACCGGCAACATCGACAACTTCCAGCTCACCGTCGACGGCCGCGGCGCGTGGGAGCAGGCGCGCAGCGGCAACGGCAGCTTCGTCACCGACGCCAATCCCAACAGCATCGACCCGACGAAGCCGGCGCAAGGCTGGATCGACGCCGGCCGGGTGACCGACCCGACCCAGCTCACGGGCCAGAACTACCGCATCGACATCGCCGGCACCGCGCCGGCGCAGACGTACTCCGTCGTGAACGTCGACACCGGCGCGGGCGTGGCCAGCGGCAATTTCGCCTCCGGTCAGAACATCACGTTCGACGGCATGAGCGTTGCCATCGCGGGCGCGCCGGCAGACGGCGACAACTTCTCCATCGCGCCAGCGACCAACACGCTCAAGGTCTTCGACGTGCTGGACCGCGCCATCGCCGAGCTGAAGACACCCCTGCGCTCCAGCGCCCAGATCGCGCAGAGCAACAACGGCCGGCTGCGCGACATCGACGCGGTCATGGGCAACCTGTCCAACGCCCGCAGCCAGGTCGGCGAGCGCCTGAACAACCTCGACGGCACCGAAAGCCGGCTGGCTTCGCTGAAGCAGTACAGCCAGGAGGAACAGAGCGCCGCCCAGGACCTGGACATGGTGCAGGGCATCTCCAACTTCCAGAACCAGCAGTCCGGCTACCAGACCGCGCTGCAGACCTACGCCATGGTGCAGCGCATGTCGCTGTTCCAGTACATCACCGGCGGCTGAACGGGGCGCCTCGGCTCGCGGGCACGGGGCAAGGATGAATTCGGTCACGTTTGAGGCCCGTGCACGCCCGGGCCTCATGGCAGACTGCCGCATTCACCGCCAGCCCAGTGCCGCGCCATGTCCGACCACCTCCCTGCCGCCATCGACCACGCCATCCTGCCGGGCCTCGCCCTGGGCTACGCCCCGGTCATCGACCGCCAGCGCGCCATCGTCGGCACCCGGCTGACGCTCATCCCGCTGCGCGCCGATGCCAAGGTCGACCATGCCGAGCTGCTGGCCGCGCTGGCCGCTGTCTGGCCCCAGGGTGGCGAGGTGCTCAGCCCGCAGGGCGAGGCGCTGCTGACGGCGCTGCTCGCCGAGCCGCCGGCCCAGCCGACGCAGATCGAGGTGCCCGCCTTCATCGCCGCCGACCCGGTGCATGCCGCCGCGCTCGCCGCCCTGAAGGGCGCCGGCCACAGCGGCCTGCTGAAGGGCCTGCCGGGCGGGCCGCTGCCCGCCGAGGTGGCCGCCGTCTTCAAGCAGGCCGTGCTGGAACCCGGCCAGGCCGCGCCCGCGGGCCTCGCCCTGGTGCATGCCGGCGTGCGGGGTGCCGACGCGGTGGACGCGAGCTTCCAGGCCGGTGCCGACACAGTCATCGGCTGGACCGTGGACGGGGCCTACGAGCCCACGGGGGGCAGCCGGACCGAGATGGCCGCCGACCTGCAAGTCATCGTCGAGCTGATGTCGCGCGTGGACGAAGGCGAGGACGTCGAGCGGCTGGAGCAGACGCTCAAGCGCGACCCGAGCCTGGCGTTCAAGCTGCTGCGCTACATGAACTCGGCCGCCTTCGGGCTGCCGGTGGAGGTGTCGAGCTTTCGCCACGCCATCATGCTGCTGGGCTACGCTCGCCTGAAGCGCTGGCTGGCGCTGCTGCTGATGACGGCCAGCAAGGAGCACAGCATGCGCCCGGTCATGTACGGCGCGGTGCGGCGCGGCCTGCTGATGGAAGAGCTGGCCGCCGCCATGAGCGAACGCGAGCTGCGCGACGAGATGTTCATCTGCGGCCTGTTCTCGCTGTTGGACCACATGCTGAAGGCGCCCTTCGACAAGCTGCTGCAGTCCATCCCCGCGCCCGAACGCGTGCGCCGCGCGCTGGTGGAAGGCGTCGGCCCGTTCGCGCCTTACCTGAAGCTGGTGCAGGCCATCGAGGCCGGCAACGTCTTCGACTACCGCGAGCACGCCGAGGCCCTGATGCTGGACGCCGGCGAGATCAATGCCTGCGTGCTGCGGGCCTTGCACAAGGCCGCCCAGCTCGAATGACCTGATGCTAGGCGCGCCTGCCTTCACCGCCCTGCTCGACCTCGTCGGCGACCCAGTGCTGACGCTGCGGGCCGACCTGTCCGCCTTGCGCGCCAATCCCGCTGCGCGCGAATGGCTGGGGCAGGATGCCGCCGAGGGCTGGCGGCTGCTGCGCCACGCCGCCGGCCTGCGGCTGGAAACCTGGCTGCGCGACGCGGCCCATGCCATCGACGCCGGCCGCACGCCGCCGCCGGCGCCGCCCCTGAAGCTCGCCGACGGCCAGCGCGCCACGCTGCACCTGCTGCGCGAGCGCCCCAACTGGCTGCTGCATGCGCGCCTGAGCGCGGCCGACCCCGGCGAGCCGCCGCTGGCCGAATGGCTGGCGCTGTCGCCGCTGCCGCTGCTGCTGGCGGATGCCGCCGCCGGCACGCTGCTGCGCCGCAATGCCGCCTTCGACGCACTGTGCGCCGCCTCGCCGCGGCACCTGAACGACCTGCCCGACCTGCTGCAGGCGCTGCTGGGCTGGCATCGCGGCGCGCCGCTGCCGGCGCTCACGGCCCAGCGCCCGCACGACGGCCCGCTGGTCACCGAGGCCGAGTTCGTCGACCCGCAGGGCCGCCACCACTGGCTGCAGGCGCGGTTGCGCCTGTGGCGCCATGCCGGCCGCACGCTGCTGCTGGCCGTGCTGGAAGACCAGAGCACGCTGCATGAGCGCGACCTGGCCCACCAGCAGCTCGACGCGCTGATGGACACCGCCGCCGTCGGCCTGGCCACCTTCCAGCCGGAGGGCGGCTGGCTCAAGGCGCACCGCAAGGGCAGCCCGTTCAAGGTCGGCGCCAAGCAGCCGGTCGGCTCGCTGCAGGGCATCAACCGCGAGATCGTCGAGCCGGCCTCGCTGCCGGAGTTCGAACGCCTGCAGCGTGCGCTGAAAAAGGGCGATGCCGTCGAGGTGCGCTACGCCGTGCGCCACCCCGAATTGGGCCGCCGCTGGCTGCTGACGCGCGTGGCGCCGGCGCTGCTGGCCGGCGGGCGGCGCAGCACGTCTGTCGTCACGCTGGACGTGACGGCCCAGGCCCAGGCCGAGAACGCGCTGCTGCTGCGCGCCGAGAGCGAACGCGCGGTGCTTGACTCGGTGCTGGTGGGCATCGTCACCGTGGGCCCGGACGGCATCGAGTGGATGAACCGCTCGGCGCGCCGCATGTTCGGCTGCGAACTGGAGGACGTGCTGGGCCAGCCCATGGGCGTGCTCGCGCCGGACGACGGCAATCACCCGTTCCACGGCGAACCCAGCGCCGATGTCTTCGAGTGCCAGCTGCGCGGCCGCGACGGGCGCGAGTTCTGGGTCATCGGCAACGCGGTGCAGACGCCACGCGAGGACGGCCCCGGCAAGATCACCCAGCAGCTCACCTATGCGCTGCTGGACATCGACCGGCGCCGCCAGGCCGAAGCGCAGAGCCGCCAGGCGCAGGCGTCACTGGCCCGCATCATCGAGGCTGCGCCGCTGGCGATCAGCCTGCACGAGGCACAGAGCCTGCGCATCGTCAAGCTCAACCAGGCGGCGGCGGCCATGGCCGGCCGCACCGAAGCACAGTTGCTGGGCGGCGGCCCGGCGGCGCTGTTCGGCGCCGAGCAGGGCGAACAGGCTGCCGCCGACATGCGCGAGGCGCTGGCCTCGCTGGCCGTCGTGCAGCGCGAGTACCGCATGCCGGAAGGCCCGGCCGCGCGGGTCTGGGACACGCGGCTGCTGCACCTGGCCGGCGTCAGCGGCGACGACACGCCCGAACTGCTGCTGCTGGTCGCCAGCGACGTGACCGAGCAGCGCGCCGCCGAGCAGGCCCGGCTGCAGGCCGCCATCTCGCAGCGCGAGCTGCTGGTGCGCGAGGTGCACCACCGCATCAAGAACAACCTGCAGGGCGTGGCCGGGCTGCTGCAGCAGATCGCCGTGCGCCGCCCGGAGGTGGCACCCGTGCTGAAGGAGGCGGTGGGCCAGGTGCAGGCCATCGCCCAGGTCTACGGGCTGCAGGTGGGCGCCACCGGGCCGCTGCTGCTCAAGCGCGTGTTCGATGCCATCGTCGGCTCGGTGCAGCGCATGCAGGGCCGCGTCATCACCACGGCGGCCGAGGGCGGCGCGCTGCTGCAGGACTGGTGCCTGCCCGAGGCCGAGGCCATCCCCATCGCACTGAGCCTGAACGAGCTGCTGGGCAATGCGCTGCGCCACAGCAACGAGGCCCAGGTGCGCTGCCAGCTCATCTGCGACACCACCGGTGTGATGGTCGAGATCGTCAACCCGGGCCGCCTGCCCGAAGGCTTCTCGCTGCTCAACGTGCGCAGCGGCGTGTCGGGCCTGGGTCTGGTGCGGGCGCTGCTGCCGCGGCGCAGCGCCATCCTCAGCCTTGAGCAGCAGGGCGACGACGTCATTTGCCGTCTGGAATTGATCCCGCCCAGCGTGGTTCACAATCCCGCCACAAGATCAGGTTCGTGAGGGGCACGGTGAGCAAGGGCAAAGTCCTGGTCGTCGACGACGACCGATTGGTGTTGGCGACGCTGAGCTATGGGCTCACGCAGGCCGGCTTTGAGGTCATCGACGCCGACAACGGCGACGACGCGATCCTCCTTGCCCGCGAACACCGGCCCGAGCTGGCGCTGCTGGACATCCGCATGGAAGGCCTGACCGGCTTCGACGTGGCGGCGTACCTGCGCGAGTACCTGCAGACGCCCTTCATGTTCCTGTCCGCGTTCGCCGACGAGGCGACGGTCGCCAAGGTCAAGGAACTGGGCGCGGTGGCCTACCTCGTCAAGCCGCTGGACATCTCGCAGATCGTGCCGGCCGTCGAGGCAGCGTTTGCGCGCACCGCCCCCCCCGCCGCGGCGCCGGCCCCGGCCAAGCCGGCGGCCGAGCCTTCCGAGCTGCCCACGGTGCTGGACCCCACCTCGATGGCCGTGGGCGTGCTGATGCACCGCTACTCGCTGCCGCGCGACGAAGCCCTCGCCCGCCTGACGAGCCTGGCCGCCGCCGACGGCCACAGCCTGCCCGAGCAGGCGCGACGCGTCGTCGATGCGGTCGAATTGCTCGCGCGACCCGGGCAGCAGCGCTGACCACTCACCCGGCGGCCGTGGCGCCTCGCTGCGGGCCGAGCGCCGGGCCGCTCCCAAGCCGGCCTGCGCTGGCGATGTGATGGCCGGATGTGATGGCCGGTCGTGCCGGCAAGCATCGCCGGCCCCTCAGCGAGGACCGGCCCAGGTCATCGTTGGCCGAGGGCTTCAGTTCAACGTGAAGTAGAAGCGGGCGCCCTCGCCCACCGCGGATTCGGCCCAGATGTCGCCGCCATGGCGGCGCACGATGCGTCGCACGAGCGCCAGGCCGACGCCCGTGCCCTGGAAGTCGCTGGCGCTGTGCAGCCGCTGGAAGACGCCGAACAGCCGTTCGGCAAAACGCATGTCGAAACCCGCGCCGTTGTCCGACACGACGAACACGCGCCGCCCGTTCTGCTCCGCACTCTGGAAACGGATCTCGGGGTGCTCGACCTTGGCGCTGTACTTCCAGGCGTTGCCCAGCAGGTTCTCCAGCACCATGCGCAGCAGGGTCGGGTCCCCCTGCACCTGCAGGTCGGGCTCGATGGTCAGTGCCAGCTCGCGATGCGGCGCGGCGCGACACAGCTCCTCCATCACATAGCCGGCCTGCTGCGACAGGTTGACAGGCTGGCGCGCCAGGGGCCGCGTGGTGAGCTGGCTGAGCGACAGCAGCGCATCGATCATGCTGTTCATGCGCGCCGCAGCGCCCATGACACGGTCCAGGTGGTCGTTGCCGACGCGGTCCAGCCGGGCGCCGTAGTCTTCCTTGAGGATGCGTGCGAAACCCTCGACGACGCGCAGCGGCGCGCGCAGGTCATGCGACACGGTGTAGCTGAACGACTCATGCTCGGCGGCCAGGTCGGGCTGGACCGCTGCGGTGGCGCCGGCCGGCGCCGCCAGCGGCTGGCCCTCGGGGCGCGCCGTGCCCACATAGCCGGCGAAACGGCCTTGCGAATCGATGCAGGGCAGGCCGCGAAGCCACCAGCGGGCGTCGCCATCGGCAGCTCCCAGCAGCAGTTCCGCAAACGGTTGGCAGGCGTCCAGCCGCTCGCGCAGTTGCGCCGCCGGCTCGGCGGCCTCGAAGCGCTCCCACAGCCGCTGGTTGGTCGCGCCGGCCCCGACCCAGCTCGAAGCCGGCGCGCCCTGCGGCGCCTGCCAGCGTACGAGGTGGTGGCTGGCGTCCGTGGCCCATTGCCAGTCGCGCTGCAACTGGGACTGCATCAGCCACTGCTGGCGCGCCTCGCGCAGCGGTTCGGCCAGGCGCTGGCGCGTCAGGCGCACGCCGGCATGCCAGCCGAGTGCAGCGGCCACCAGCACCATGACTCCGGTGAAGAATGCCGTCAGCACCAGCGCCGCGTGCACGAGGCCGACCTCGCCGCCCCACACCCGCATCAGCGCCATCATCACCAACGTGCCGAGCAGCAACATCAACAGTGAAACGGCTGCCAGCCCCAGGACCAGCATCCGCATCGGCACCTGCCGCTTCAGGCGGCGCGCAAGCGCGCTGTCGTCGCTGAGGCTGTTCATGCAGACATTGTAGGCAGCGGTTTTCGCCTGCCAGGTGCATATGCACCATCGCGTGCACAGTGCCGAATCTGTGCATTTCTTCGCGCCGACCCCCTGCCCCACCCGAGATACATTTGTGCTGATACCGAGTGTCCAGCCACCCATGACCGCCTCCCCACCCGCAGCCCTGCTCGATGCCGAGGCGATCCGTCGCCTGCGCGAGCTCGATCCGAGCGGCGGCAACAAGCTGCTTCAGCGCGTCGTGACCGCCTTCTCCAACTCACTGGACCGTTTGTTGCCCGATCTTGACCGCGCCCGCGAAGCCAGCCCGCCCGACTTCGCCGCCATCCGCCATGTCAGCCACACGCTGAAGTCCTCGTCGGCCAGCCTGGGCGCGATGGCGCTGTCCGCGCGCTGCGCCAACATCGAAACCATGGCCCGCGACGGGCAGGCGGAAGGTCTGCCGGACCAGCTGGACGCTATGCTGGACGACATTCAACAGGTGCGGACGGCCCTGGCCGCGCTGCTCTGAGAGGTCTCATGCTGCCCACCGGTCAAGCCCTTGACGACCTGCCGCCGCGCCCGCGCGTGCTGCTGGTGGACGATGACGAGGTCAACCTGCTGCTGACGGCCGCGGCGCTGCGTGAACGCGGCTTCGAGGTGACGGAAGCCGGCAGCGGCAGTGATGCGCTGAACCTGCTGTCGACGCGCACGCCCGACGTCGTCGTGCTCGATGCCTTGATGCCCGAGCTGGACGGCTTCGAGACCTGCTCGCTGCTGCGCGCCACGCCCGGCTTCGAATCCCTGCCCGTGCTGATGTTGACCGGCCTGGACGACGAAGCCTCGATCAACCGCGCCTACCAGGCCGGCGCCACGGACTTCTTCGTCAAGTCGTCGCAATGGAGCCTGCTGGACGGGCGGCTGCGCTACCTGCTGCGCAGCTCGCGCACGCGGCTGGAGCTGGAGCGCAGCAAGGCCAAGCTGGCGCGCGCGCAGGACCTGGCCCGCATGGGCAGCTTCGAGTGGTGGCGCGGCGTGGACACCAGCTTCTCGATTTCGGCCGAGGGGCTGCGCGTGTTCGGCCGCGGCCCGCAGGACCGGCTGGATTTCATCGGCGTCATGCGCATGGTGCCGGTGGACGACCGCCACATCTTCCTGCGCCTGCTGCGCGACGTCATCGCCCACACGTCGGTGCTCGTCATCGACCTGCCGCTCACGCTGCCCGACGGCCGCCAGCGTGTCGTGCACATCGAGGCCGAGCCGGAGTTCAGCGAGCAGGGTTCGGTCAGCGGCTACACGGGCATCCTGCAGGACGTGACCGACCGCCGCCAGGCCGAAGACCGCATCCGCCAGCTGGCGCACTTCGACTCGCTGACCGGCCTGCCCAACCGCCGCCAGCTCATCTACCGCGTCGAGCGCGCCATCGAAAGCGCACGCCGCGGCGGCCACGAGGTGGGGCTGCTGCTGATCGACCTGGACCGCTTCAAGGTCATCAACGACACGCTGGGCCATGCCGCGGGCGACGAGCTGCTCGTCGAGGTGGGCCGCCGCCTGCGCAGCTGCGTGCGCCACTCCGACCAGATCCTCGAGGGCGTGCTGGAAGGCCCGGGCAACCGCAGCCACCGCGGCCTGGAGGCCGTGGGCCGGCTGGGTGGCGACGAGTTCGTGGCCCTGCTGCCCGAGGTGGCGGACGAGCGCGACGCCGAGCGCGTGGCCCAGCGCGTGCTGGATGCGCTGCGCGAACCCATCTTCGTGGGCGGGCAGGAATGCTTCGTGACGGCCAGCGTCGGCATCGCGCTGTACCCGCGCGACGGCCAGACCATGGCCGACCTGCTGCGCAACTCCGACGTCGCCATGTACGCCGTCAAGAGCCAGGGCCGCAATGCCTCGGCCGTCTACTCGCCGCAGCTCGCCGGCCACGGCAAGCAGAAGCTGGAGCTGGAAAGCGCGTTGCACAAGGCGCTGGAGCGAAACGAGATCGTGCTGCACTACCAGCCCAAGATCGACGTGCGCGGCGCCCGCATGGTGGGCGCCGAGGCGCTGATGCGCTGGCAGCGCGGCAACGTGCTGGTGCCGCCGGCCGACTTCATCCCGCTGGCGGAGGAAACCGGCCTCATCGTCCCGCTGTCGGAATGGGCGCTGAAGGAGGCCGCGCGCCAGGCCAAGCTGTGGTCGCTGCAGTTCGGCTTCTCGGATTCCATCGCCGTGAACCTGCCCAGCCGGCTGTTCGAGCGCACCGATCTCGTCGAGCACATCCACCAGTGCGTCAGCGCCTACGGCGTGCCGCACCGGTCCATCCAGCTCGAGATCACCGAGAACAACCTGATGAAGGACCTGCAGAACGTCATCCCGTCGCTGCACCGCCTGAACGAAGTCGGCGTCGAGATCTCCATCGACGACTTCGGCACCGGCTACTCGTCCCTCGCCTACCTGACGACGCTGCCGATCTCGGAAGTGAAGATCGACCGCACCTTCGTGCGCGACCTCGGCATCACGCCGCAGAGTTCGGCCGTCGTCACCGCCATCATTGCGCTGGCCCGCGCCCTGGGCCTGCGCGTCATCGCCGAGGGCGTGGAGACGCTGCGCCAGATGGAGGTGCTGCACCGCCTGGGCTGCTCGTTGATGCAGGGTTTCCTGTTCAGCAAGCCGCTGCCGCCCGACGAGCTGGAGCGCTGGATCGCCCAGACCGTGCTGCCGCGCAAGGCGCCGTGGATCACGCAGGCGGACGGTTCGACTGACGCGGCCCGCGGCCAGCAACGCTGATGCGCTCGCAGCTCCCGCCAGCCCAGTTGGCGAAGGCCGCTCTGCAACGCCTGGCCCAGGCCCGGCTGGAGCCCACGCCCGAGAACTACGGCCGCGCCTATGCCATCGAGGCCGGCACCGAGAACCAGGGCTCGGGCAACGGCAATGGCAACGGCGTGCCGGAGCGCGCGCAGCAGTTGATGTTCCGTCTCGTCAGCCTGGCACTGCCTTCCGGCAATGCGCGGCAGGAGCTGCAGACGGCCCTGCGCGAGCAACGCTACGACGAACTGCTGCGCGAGGTCGACAAGCTGCTGGACACCGCCGGCCCCGGCGCCCAGGCCGAGGCGCTGGTCCAGGTCATCGAGCGCCTGATGCGCGGGCTGGAGCGCGGTGGCAAGCAGTGGACGTTGGCGCGCAAGAAGGATGGCGTCAACCGCGTGCTGGAACTGGGCCGCAGCGACAGCCAGAAGCTCGTGCGGCGTCTCTCCCAGCTCATCGCGAGCTGGGACAAGGACAGCGAAGGCAGCGACGTCGAGACCGACGACGACGGCGGCACGCCCAGCCAGTTCTTCGCCGACAGCGCGTTCGCCGATTCCGGTTACGCCGAGGTCAGCCAGCGCGGCGTGCGCGATACCGTGCCGGCGCCCTTGCTGACCCTCACCCCTGCCGAGCCGGCAGCACCGACCCACTGGCCGCAGGTCGGTGCAGAACTCAACAGCACCGTGCGCCACGCGCTGCGATCGCCGCAGGCCGAGGCGGCGCAGGCCGACGCGCTGATGAGCGAGCTTGAGGCCGCGCAGGCCGAGCTGAACAGCGGCGGCGCCACCCCCGAGCGGGCAGCGCAGATGGCATCGCTGTGCCTGCGCGCCCGCCACCTGCTGGACCACCGCCGCCATCTCTTCGACGAGATGGGCGGCCTGTGCCGTGAGCTGTCGGCCAGCCTCGTGGAGCTGGCCGAGGACGATTCCTGGGCCCAGGGCCAGGCCGAGGCGATGAACAACACGCTGGCGCAAGGCCTGTCGGGCCGCGGCGTGCGCACGGTCTCGGAGCTGCTGGCCGGCACGCGCGACCGCCAGCGCACGCTGCGCGACGAACGCTCCAAGGCACGCGACGCCCTCAAGGGCCTGATCCAGCGCATGCTGTCCGAACTGGGCGAACTGGGCCAGCACACCGACCGTTTCCAGAGCAGCGTGGGCCGCTACGCCGAAGCCATCCAGCAGGCCGATTCGCTGGAAAGCCTGGCCGGCACCGTGCGCGAGATGGTGGAGGAAAGCCGCAGCGTGCAGGGGCTCGTCGCACAGACGCAGGCGCGACTCACGCTGGAGCACGACCGCGCCGCGGCGCTGACGCAGCGTGTGGACGAGCTGGAGAAGGAACTCACCCGCCTGTCCAGCGAAGTGCACACCGACCAGCTCACGCAGGTGGCCAACCGCCGCGGCCTCATCAACGCGTTCGGCATCGAGCAGGCCAAGGCCGAGCGGGAGTCGGCGCCGAACCCGAAACTGGCGCTGGCACTGCTGGACATCGACAACTTCAAGAAGCTCAACGACAGCCTGGGCCACCATGCCGGCGACATCGCGCTGAAGTCGCTGGCCGAGCGCACCCAGGCCTCGCTGCGCCCCGGCGACATGGTGGCGCGCTACGGCGGCGAGGAGTTCGTGCTGATGCTGCCCGACACGCCGCTGGACGAAGCCCAGGCCGTGCTCGTGCGGCTGCAGCGCTCGCTGTCGGCCGCCCTCTTCAAACACGAGGGCAAGGATGTCTTCGTGACCTTCTCCGCCGGCGTGACGCTGTACCGCCCGGGCGAGACGCTGGAGGCGGCGCTGGACCGCGCCGACGTGGCGCTGTACGAGGCCAAGCACACAGGCAAGAACCGGGCTTGCATCGCGGAATGAAAGCCGCTGCGCTGCTGCTCGGCCTCGTTGCGGCCGCAGCCCAGGCGCAGTCGCCGCGCACGCAGCCGGCTTCCGTGCCCGTCTGCTTCACCGAGTTCCCTCCCTACGTGGGCGCGGACCTGCCCGACGGCGGCTCGCTGGCCGCGCTGGCGCGCCGTGCCTTTGCCGCGGGCGGTCTGACGATGCAGATCGTCAAGGCGCCCTGGGCGCGTGCCTATGCCTTGGCCAAGAACGGCGAGTGCCTGCTGATGACGATGTGGCGCAACGAGGAGCGCGACGCCCTCTTCCGCTACTCGCTGCCGGTGGCTCGCATGCAGCTCGGCTTCTTCGTGCGCGCGGACCGCAATGCGGCGTTGTCAGAGCACGCCAGCATCGCCTTCCAGCGCAGCTCCTACCTGCCGCCCGAGCTGTCCGACGGGCGCTACAAGCTCAACCCGGTCGTGGACATGCACCCGGCCCTGCAGATGCTGGCCATGGGACGCGTGGAGGCGGTGTTCTCGGAACGCGCGTCGTTCGAATTCCTGCTCGCCACGCAAGCCCCGCTGCCGACAGGCATCCGCTGGAAGGGCCCGGCGCTGGAGGTCAAGGCCACCTACATGGCCATTGCAAAAGGCCACCCCAGGGCCGATGCCTGGCTGGCGCTGCTGAACCAGGAAATCCGGCAGTCCGTGCGGAACTGAACGTCGGCCGCCCCGGCGCTTAGAAGTTGAAGGCCAGCCGCAGGCCGCCCCAGTGCTTGCCGTTGACCATGATGGGCGCCGTCGCTTCCTTCAGCACGACGAAACGGCCGCCCCCCATGTCGCGCCGATAGGTCTGCAGCAGAAAGGGACGCGTGTTGCGCGCCGACGCCAGGCCCGTGCGGTCATTGAAGATGCGGCGGTAGCGGCTGTTGGCCGTGTTCCAGACCGCCTCACCAGGCCGCTGCGGCTGGCAGTACTTGCGGTTGTGCGTGGCGATGTAGCCATTGCGGTCGGCCGCGATGCAGAAGACCACCTTGTCGCTGAAGCCCAGCACCTTCTCCTGCACGGGCGGAAAGATCCGGTCCGTGAGCTGGCAGAAGCGCGCGGTGTGCTGCTGCGGCGACGTGCCCTCGATGGGCCGGTAGTTCTGGTCGAACAGGTCGGCCGCGCTGATCTGCCCGGCCTGCAGCGCGCCTTCCAGCAGTGCAGCGATCTCGCCGGCCGCGTCCTGCGCCGCGCGGATGAAGGGCATGTCGTCGACCTCGAAGCCGCTCTCGGCAATCTGCTCGACCAGGTCTTCCGACATCCGCAGGAAACGGTCGCTGCCGTCGAACGCCACCTTCAGGCCGTGCGAGGCCTCCTGCACCTCGCGCTCGAGCTCGCGGGCCCGTTCGTTGAGCAGGCTCATCTGCTGGCCGCTCTGCGTGGCCGACTCGGCAATGCGCTGCACGTCCGCCTCGACCTCGTGGAAGGCCGCATGGATGGGGCTGGGCTTGTCACGGTTCTCGGTCAACTCGTTGCTGAAGCGGTCGATGCGCTCCTGCAGCGTCGCGATGGCACTGACGATGGCCTTGGACGACGACTCCACCTGGCCGGCCAGTGCCTTGACGGCCTCGGCGACGACCGCGAAACCGCGGCCCGCGTCGCCTGCATGCTTGGCCTCGACGGCCGCGTTGAAGGCCACGAGCCGGGTTTGCAGGGAGATCTTCGTGATCTCGGCGGCAGCGTCGGACACCTGCGCCAGCGTGGTGGCCATGCCGACCACTTCGCCGCCCACGCCGCCCAGCGCCACACGCGCGCGCTGCACCGCCGCGGCGCTTTGCGCCGTCGCGCTGGCGATCGCAGCCTGGGCCTGGCCAATCTGGTTGAGCTGCTGGGCAAGCGCCTGCATGGCCTGGCCCTGCGCCTGGACGACACGCTGCGTGTCCTCCAGCGCGCCACGCACTTCGGCGGCGTCCTTGCCCACGGTGGAGATCGAGCGCGACAGGCGCTTGACGACGTTCAGCGCCGCGCTGTCATCGCGCCGGCTGGGCTCTTCGCTCGAAGCAGCGGGCGGCGAACCGCCCGCTTTGGGCCATCTGAACATGCGCTTGTCCCCTGCTTGTTGGCTGGGGCAACCCCATGTGCAGCCCCGCGATTCACCAGTCGCGCAGCTTAACGCGCAACCTCGCGATGGACTGGCTGTGCAATTGACAGACGCGGGACTCCGTGACCTTGAGCACGACCGCGATTTCCTTGAGGTTCATGTCGTGCTCGTAGTACATGCTCATCACGAACTGCTCGCGCTCGGGCAGGTTCTTGATGGCGGCGACCAGCGCCTCGCGCATGCGGTGGTCCTGCAGTTGCGCCATCGGGTTGGCACCTTCGTCGGCCACGTGGCGGTCGAGGTAGTCCGTGTCGCCATCGGCGCCACTCATGTCCTCCAGGTAGACGAGCTGGGTGCCGCGCACCTTGCCCAGCAGCTCCTGGTACTCCAGCAAAGGCAGCCCCATCTCGGCAGCGATCTCCGCCTCGTGGGGCGCGCGGCCCAGGCGCTGTTCCACCTTGTGCACCGCAACCTCGATCTCGCGCTGCTGGCGGCGCGTGCCGCGGCTCATCCAGTCGCCGCCGCGCAGCTCGTCGAGCATGGCGCCGCGGATGCGCTGCGTCGCGAAGGTCTCGAACTGCACGCCCTGCTCGGCGTCGAAGCGCGACAGCGCATCCGTCAGACCGATCAGGCCGACCTGGATCAGGTCATCCACCTCCACGTTGGCCGGCAGCTTGGCAATCATCTGGTGCGCCAGGCGTCGGACCAGCGGGCTGTACTGCTTGATCAGCGTGCTGTTGTCGAGGCGGCCTTTGGGCGTGTACATGGTCATCAGCTCCGCACGGCCGCCCGAAGCGGCTGATACGCCCCCGCGGGGGGCAGCGAACGCAGTGAGCGTGGGGGCATCATGGTCTCCGGCGGGATTCAGTGCGCTGCGATGAAGGGGTGGGACACCGTGCGCGCCGGGCGCAGCGGGGTCGCGTCGAAGGCGGCGTCGATGGCCGCGCCCGGCGGTGCCGCGAGCAGCAACTCGCGCGCCAGGTGGCGCAGCTCGGGTGTGAGGGGCGCGTTGTGGGAGGCTCTCGGGTCCAGGCAGGCCCAGTCGCGCAGCACCGCGCCGAGGAAACCGTCGGCGCAGGCGTGGAGCTGCTGCGCGATGCGGGTGGCCACGCGCAGCTGGGGGTGGCAGGCCATCAGCAGACTGTAGACCATCAGGCCGGCCCGCTGGGACAGCCATTTCATGCCGGCATAGGCCTCGGTGACGCTGTGAGGATCAGCGTCTGCCAGCAGCAGCGGGCGCACCTCGCGCAACGCGACGACGCGGGCCAGTTCGGCCGCCGGCGCATGCAGCAGGATGACGTCGGCGTCGGGCGCGGCCTCGGCCACCGCCTCCAGGAAGGAGGCGGCCGAGCCGCTGGCGTTGGTGTGCCGCAGCGGCAGGCCGCGCGCGGCGACATAGGACACGCGCGGCGACAGCCGCTCGATGCAGTTGGACAGGTCCACCTGCGCCAGCTCCGACGGCAGCGGCGAATGCTCGCCGGCGTCGACCACCAGGGTCTGCAGGTTCAACTCGGCAAACGCCGCGCACAGCCCTTCCAGCAGCGCACCGGCGCCCATGACGCGCGGGTTGCTCACGACGGGCACGAAACGCTGGTTGGATGCGGCGAACAAACGGCGCAGGCCGTGGGCCTGATCCTGGATCATGGCTGCCCCTTGTCCGGTGAGTGCGGAATACGCATGGTGAACGGCATCAGTGGATCGCCCGCAGGCCGGCGTCGGCGAGCGGCCCGCCGGCAAAGATGAGGTTCACGTCGGTGCTGTCCATGCGCCAGGCGCCCGAAGCGGCGCCCTTGAGCGCGCGCTGCACCAGGGCCACGCTGGGCAGGCGGTGCCAGTCCTCCGGCACGCGCTGCCCATTGGCCACGCCCAGCACCTTGAGCTTGTGGCGGATCAGCGTGTCCAGCGCCGGCGCGAGCTTGACGGCCTCGTCGATCTTGCTGAGCACGACACCTTCACAGGCGGCACCCTTCCAGGCGCTCACCACGTCCTCGATGGTCTCGCCCTGCTGGGCGGCGTTGATGACGAGCAGCTTGTGGATGCTGGGGTGGGCCAGCATCTCCAGCAGTTCCTGGGTGCGGCTGTCGCGCTGAGCCGTGCCGGCCGTGTCGATGAGCACCAGCTTCTTGCTGGACAGCAGGTCCAGCAGGTCGTCCAGCGAGGCGCGGTCGTGCGCGGTGTGCACCGGCACGCCCAGGATGCGGCCGTAGGCGCGCAGCTGCTCGTGGGCGCCGACGCGGTAGGCATCCAGCGTGATGAGGCCGAGCTGGCTCGCGCCGTGCTTGGTGGCGAAATGCGCCGCCAGCTTGGCGGTCGTCGTCGTCTTGCCCACGCCGGTGGAGCCGATCAGCGCGAACACGCCACCGCGGTCCTCGATGGCCGGCGCGGCCTCGTCGGTCTGCAGGTTGCGCGACAGCACGTGCGCGGACCAGGCCGTTTCGTCGGCCGGGTCATGGGGCGAACCGGCCTTGAAGTCGGACGGGCAGCTCTCGGCCAGCTTGCGCACCAGCGCCGGGCTGAAGCCCAGCTCCAGCAGCTTCTGCGTCAGCCGCGCCTGCACCGGCTGGCGCTGCAGTTTCTCCATGAAGGCCAGCGAAGAGAAACGCTCCTCGATCAGGCCGCGCATCTGGCGCAGCTCGGCCGCCATGTCCATCTGGTTGCGCTGGCTGGCGCTGGGCTGGCCGGGCAGCGGCAGGGGTTCGGCGGCGCCGACGTCGCTGAGCCGCGGCACCGGGCGCGCGGAGTTCGCGGTCGGGATGCGGATCTCGTCGCGCAGCACCGGCGGCGCCGGGCGTGGCTGGGGCTGGGCCGGCGCCGCCGCTGGCGCGGCACGCTTGGGCGCCAGTGCGGCCAGGGCCTCGGCGGCACGGCGTTCGCGCTGGGCACGCGCGCCGTCCAGCGACACGGCAGCAGGCTGCACGGGTGCCGGGGCCACGCGGGGCGCTGCGGGCACCGGGTCGGGCTGGCCGGCCAGTTCCGCCTGGCGGCGGCGCAGCACGCGTTCGCGCACGTAGTCCTGGAAGGACAGCGTGCTCATCGCCAGCTCCTGCGCGTCGCCCTGCACGTCGGCGCTGCCGAAGCTCGGCTCCAGGCGATCCGCACGCTCCGCGAAGCTGGCTCGGCCCGAGGCCTGGGCCGGTTGCTGCACCTGCGGGCGGGCCACGGTGCGCGGCGCGGTGGCCGCCATCTGCTCGATCTGACCCATGCCTTCGGGTGCCATGGCCAGCACCTCCACGCCACCGGGCACGGATTTGTTGGACAGCACGACGGCGTCACTGCCAAACGCCTGCTTGACGAGCGCGAGCGCCTCGCGCGATGTGCGGGCCGTGAATTTGCGGACGTTCATGGAGCCTCCTGCCGAGCCGCCTCAAAGGAGGCGAACGCCCCCTCGGGGGGCAGCGAACAAATGTGAGCGTGGGGGTACATCAAGCCGTCCCTCCGATGATGGAGCCGATGCGGATGGTGTGGGTCTCAGGAATCTCGCTGTGGCCGAGCACCTTCAGGCGCGGCGCGGCGCGCTTGAGCAGGCGGGCCATGGGAGCGCGGATCATGTCGGGCACGAGCAGCGCCGCAGGCACGCCACGGTCTTCCTGCTTCTGGGCGTTCTCGGCGGCGCTGCGGGCCAGCGTGTCGGCCACGCCCGGGTCCAGCGCGGCGCCATGCGGCGAATTGAGGGCCTGCGTGACCAGCCGCTCCAGCTCCGGCTCCAGCGCGATGACGTCCAGCTCCTTGGTGGAGCCGTAGATCTGCTGCACGATGGCCGGGGCGATGTGGGTGCGGATGCGGCGGGCCAGCTCGGCCGGGTCGGTAACCACGGCGGCGTTCTCGGCCAGGCATTCGACGATGGAGCGCATGTCACGCACGTGCACGCCCTCCTCCAGCAGGAGCTGGAGCACACGTTGCAGGGTGGCGATGCTGACCATTTTGGGGATCACGTCCTCGATGAGTTGCGGCGCCTGCTTGGTGAGGTGTTCCACCAGCGATTGCGTCTCCACGCGACCCAGGAGCTTGGCCGCGTGGACTTGCATCAAGTGTGAAAGGTGGGTGGCCACGACGGTCGAGCAATCAACCACCGTAAACCCGCTCATTTGGGCCATCTCCTTTTGCCGCTCTTCGATCCACACTGCCGGCAGGCCGAAGGCGGGGTCGGTCGTCACGGTGCCGATGAGCTTCTGCGTCGCTTGGCCCGGGTTGATGGCCAGCCACATGCCGGGGAAGGCCTCGGCCTCGCCGACGACGGCACCACGCAGCGAGATGCGGTACTGGCTGGGGCGCAGCTCCAGGTTGTCGCGGATGTGCACCGGCGGCGGCAGGAAGCCCACCTCCTGCGCGAACTTGCGGCGCACGCCCTTGATGCGCGACAGCAGGTCGCCTTCCTTGCTCTTGTCCACCAGCGTGATGAGGCGGTAGCCGACCTCCAGGCCCAGCGTGTCCACGGGCACCAGGTCTTCCCAGCTCGCCTCGCCCGAGCCTTCGCTGGGCGGCATGATGGGTTTGACGGCCGCGGCCGCTTCCATCGCCTGCTCCTTGGCGCGCAGCCAGTAGGCCAGGTAGCCCATGCCCGCGGCGATCAGCAGGAACACCAGGTGCGGCATGCCCGGGATCAGGCCCAGCGCGCCGATGACGCCAGCGGTGATCGCCATGCTCTTGGCCGAGCTGAACACCTGGCGGCCGATCTGGCTGCCGATGTCCTTGTCCGTGCCCACGCGCGACACCACCATGGCCGCGGCGACCGAGATCAGCAGCGCCGGGATCTGCGCGACCAGCGCGTCGCCCACCGCCAGCAGGATGTAGCTGTCCGCTGCCTGGCCGGCCGACAGGCCGTGCTGCGCCACGCCGATGATGAAGCCGCCGACGATGTTGATCGCCAGGATCAGCATGCCGGCGACCGCATCGCCGCGCACGAACTTGCTGGCACCGTCCATGGAGCCGAAGAAGTCGGCCTCGTCGCCCAGCTCCACACGGCGGCGCTTGGCCTCGGTCTCGTTGATGAGGCCGGCGTTCAGGTCCGCGTCCACGGCCATCTGCTTGCCGGGCATCGCATCCAGCGTGAAGCGCGCGCCGACCTCGGCGATGCGCTCCGCGCCCTTGGTGACGACGATGAAGTTGATGACCACCAGGATGGCGAACACGATCAGGCCGACCGCGAAGTTGCCGCCGATCAGGAAGTGACCGAACGCCTCGATGACCTTGCCTGCGGCGCCGGCGCCGGTGTGGCCTTCCAGCAGCACCACGCGGGTGGACGCGACGTTCAGCGACAGGCGCATCAGCGTCGTCAGCAGCAGCACGGTCGGGAAGGCCGCGAAGTCCAGCGGCCTGACCATGTGCGCCGCCACCATCATCACCATCACGGCCATCGCGATGTTGAAGGTGAACAGCAGGTCCAGCGCGAACGGCGGCAGCGGCAGCACCATCATCGACAGCACCAGCAGCACCGCGATGGGCGCACCCAGGGCGGCGATGACGCCGGAGCGCGGGCCGAGCAGGCCTTGCAGCTTCTGGATCAAGGGATTCATTCGGCGAAGTCCTGGTCGGGCTCGGGCGTCCAACCCGGCTTGTTGTGCGGGTCGAGTTCAGGCGGCACGTGCGGGTGCGGCATGTCCGGCCGCGGCGCGTTGCGGGCCGCCAGCGCGGCGCGCAACTGGTAGACGTAGGCCAGCACCTGGGCCACGGCGCCGAACAGCGCGGCGGGAATCTCGTGGTCCACCTTGGCGTGCGCGTACAGCGCGCGGGCGAGCACGGGCTGCTGCAGCACCGGCACCCTGCTTTCCTTGGCGAGGTCGCGGATCTTCAGGGCCAGCAGGTCGGCACCCTTGGCGATGACCTTGGGCGCGGCCATCTTGCCTTCCTCGTATTTCAGCGCGACGGCATAGTGGGTCGGGTTCATGACCACCAGGTCGGCCTGCGGCACGGCGGCCAGCATGCGGCGCTTGGCCATCTCGCGCATCTTGGCGCGCATCTTGGCCTTGATCTCGAGGTTGCCTTCGACCTCCTTGATTTCCTGCTTGGCCTCTTCGCGGCTCATGCGCATGCGGCGCAGCCAGAGCTGGCGCTGCAGCGGCACGTCGATGGCGGCGAACAACGCCAGCGCCACGGCCAGCAGCGCGAGGCCGCCCATCAGCTGCTGGCCCGCGTAGGCCAGGGCCGCGGGCAGCGGCACGGTCATGATGCCCACGTAGGCCGCCAGGCGGTCCTTCAGCACCATCGCGCCGACGATGCCCAGCACCAGCGCCAGCAGCACGGCCTTGAGCGCCGTACCGAAGCCCTGGCCCGAGAACAGCCGCTTCAGGCCGGACAGCGGGTTCAGGTGCGTGAACTTGGGCGCCAGCGGCTTCATCGTCCAGTTCCAGCCGCCGCTGGCGAGGTTGCTGGCGACGCCCGCGACGATCAGCACGGCCACGATCGGCCCCATGACGGCGGCGAAGGCCAGCGTCATGTCGACCAGGCGCTCGCCCATGAAATCCTTGCGCGCGAGCTGGCTGGCATCGAAGTGCAGGCCGGTGATCAGCGTCTGGCGCAGCTTCTCGACGATCTGCGGCCCGCCGACGCTCAGCACGGCGCCGCCGGCGACCATCATCGCGAAGTGCGGCAGGTCGCGCGAACGCGGCACCTGGCCCTCGGCCCGGGATCTCTCGATCTTCTTGGCCGATGCGGGCAGGTTGCGGTCTTGTGCGTCTTGGTCGGCCATGGCGGTTCTACAGCGATGGACCGGATTGTTCGAGGCGCGCCCTCAAACTTGAGCGAGAAAAGCGGGGTGGATGGACGGCTTATCCGCGCCCTGCCCGCTGCGCTGCACCAACGAAAAAGCCGGCCCTTCAGGCCGGCTTTGCACAGGCGGCGCGTGGCCGGGTCAGAAGCCCAGGCTGGCGAGCAGGTCGTCGACCTCGCCCTGGTTGGTGACCACGTCCGTGCGGCCTTCGGTCGTCACGACGGGGCCTTGCAGGATGCTGGGATCCACCTTCTCGCGCTGGTCCGGCGGCACCACCTGCACGAGCAGCTTCACGAGGCTGTCTTCCAGGTCGTTGGCCAGCGTGACGACCTTGGCGACCACCTGGCCGGTCAGGTCATGGAAGTCCTGCGCCAGCATGATGTCGGTCAGGTGGTTGTCGATGCGCGCGGTGCGGCCTTCGACGTCCTTGACGAAATTCATCACGGCCCCGCTGGCCACGGCGCGCACCGGGTCCGCGACGATGGCCGCGGCCATGTCGTTGGCGGCCTGGCTGATGCCGGCATGCTCGGCCTTGGCCTGGTCGACCGAGTTCAGCACCTTCTCGGCCGCGGCGGCCGTCTTGGTGGCGATGTAGTTCAGGCGGCTGCGCGCATCGGGCAGGCCGTCGGTCGCCACCTGCAGCTTGGGCATCACGCCCAGGCGCTGCATGGTGTCGTGCAGCGTGCGGGTGATCGTGCCGAGCTGCTGGAAGACCTCGGGGGAGACCAGCAGCGGCTCTTGAGCCTTGGCCAGTTGGTCCAACTGTTCCATCGACATGGCGGGACCTTTCCGATCAGGCCGCAGCGGCCAGCTTCTGCATGATCTTCTGGACTTTTTCTTCCAGCGTGGCCTTCGTGAACGGCTTGACGATGTAGCCCGCAGCACCCGACTGGGCCGCCAGCACGATGTCTTCCTTGCGTGCCTCGGCGGTGACCATCAGCACCGGCAGATGCTTGAGCGTCGGGTCTTCCTTGATGGCCTTGAGCAGCTCGAAGCCCGTCATGTTGGGCATGTTGATGTCGCTCACGACGAAGTCGAACTTGGCGCCCTTGAGCATGTTCAACGCTTCGACGCCGTCTTCGGCCTCTTCGCAGTTGTTGTAGCCGATCTCCTTGAGCAGGCCGCGCACGATGCGGCGCATGGTGGAGAAGTCGTCAACGACCAGGAATTTCATGTCAGCGCTCATGGCGATCCTCTCTGCAGCAGGCGGTAAGCCGTCAGTCTAGTTTCTAGCGGGAAGCCGGCGACGATTGAGTTTGCGGCATTTTGCCGCTCTGCGGCACTTGCGTGACGCCGCTCTGCGGCGCCTGCGTGCTCGCGCCCTCGGCGGGTGGCTGCGCGTCGGCGTCGTCGTCCTGCACGTTCTTCAGCACGGCATCCTCGGCATCGCGGTTCATGACGATGATGCTGATGCGCCGGTTCAGCGCACCATTGGGGTCCTTGGCGTCCAGCAGCTTGCTGGCTGCCAGGCCCTGCACGCGCAGCATGCGGGCCTCGGACAGCCCGCCGGCCACCAGTTCGCGGCGCGACGCGTTCGCGCGGTCGGCCGACAGCTCCCAGTTGCTGTAGCCCTTGTCGCCGGCCGAGAACGGCTGGGCATCGGTGTGGCCCTCCACCGTCAGCCGGTTGGGCACCTCGGTCAGCACGCTGCCCAGCTCACGCAGCAGTTCCCGCATGTACGGCTTCACGATGGCGCTGCCGCTGTCGAACATCGGCCGGTTGCCTTCATCCACGATCTGGATGCGCAGGCCTTCCTTGGTCATGTCCAGGCGGATCTGCCCGCCCAGGGCCGCCAGCTTGGGGTTCTCGGCCAGCACCTGCTCGACCTTGGCCTTGAGCTGCTCCAGCCGCGAGCGCTCGGCCTTGCGCTGCTCTTCCTTCAGCGCGCGCAGCGTGTAGCTGGCCTTCTTGGCGGTGCTCTCGCCTTCCTTGACCTGGCCGGTCTCGCGCGTGAGGTCCTTGCCGCCACCACGCACGACGCTGGACGAGTCCCCCGAACCGGAGCCGCCGAGCATGGACACCTTCAACGGCGACTGGAAAAAGTCGGCAATGCCCTTCTTGTCGCCCTCGGTCGTGGAGCCCAGCAGCCACATCAGCAGGAAGAAGGCCATCATGGCCGTCACGAAGTCGGCGTAGGCAATCTTCCACGCACCGCCATGCGCCGCGTGGCCGCCCTTCTTCACCTTCTTGATGATGATGGGCTGAAGTTTCTTCGCATCTCCTGCCATTCAGCTCACCCCCGAAGCGCCTGCGGCGCTCCCCCTCAAGGGGGCGCCGCCAGTCGCCTGGCAAAGCCAGTTCGTCGGCGGCCGCGCGAAGGGCGCTGCCGGCCGAGCCGGCTGGCTGGTCAAGGCGAAGCGAGTCATTTCTTCTTGACGTGGCCTTCCAGCTCCGTGAAGCTGGGGCGGTCACCCGAGAACAGCACCTTGCGGCCGAACTCGATGGCGACCTGCGGGGCATAGCCCTGCATCGAGGCCAGCAGCGTGGTCTTGATGCACTGGAATTCCTTGCCGCCGTCCTCGACCTTCTGCTCCAGCAGGCCCGCCAGCGGCTCGGCGAAGCCGTAGGCCAGCAGGATGCCCAGGAAGGTACCGACCAGCGCCGAGCCGATCATGCCGCCCAGCACCGCCGGCGGCTGGCCGACCGAGCCCATGGTGTTGACCACGCCCAGCACGGCGGCCACGATGCCGAAGGCCGGCAGGCCGCCCGCCAGGCGCTGCAGTGCGGCGACGGCGGCGTGTTCTTCCTGGTGGTGGGTCTCGATCTCGCTGTCCATCAGCGACTCGATCTCGTGCGCGTTCAGGTTGCCCGACACCATCATGCGCAGGTAGTCGGTGATGAATTCGGTGACGTGGTGGTCGTTGCCCACCACCGGGTACTTTTGGAACAGCGGCGAGCTGTGCGGGTCCTCGACGTCCTTTTCGATGGACATCAGGCCTTCCTTGCGCGCCTTCTGCAGGATGTCGTACATCAGCGCCAGCAGCTCCATGTAGCGGGCCTTGCTGTACTTGCTGCCCTTGAAGCACAGCCCCAGGCCGGCGGCCGTGGCCTTGACGACCTTCATCTGGTTGTTGGCCAGGAAGGCGCCGATGGCGGCACCGAAGATGGTGATCATTTCCCACGGCAGCGCGTGCAGGATGACGCTGATGTTCCCGCCGTGCGCGATGAACACGCCGAAGATGCAGGCCATGGAGACGACCCAGCCGATGATGACAAACATGCGCTGTGGAGTTGGGGGTGTTCAGGCCATATCGGCCCGGTGCCGGGGGGGCTTTAGCAAAGTATGCCGTGCAGGCCCGGGCCGGAACGCTTCAATTGGGCGGCTTTGACATCACAGTCCGCCCGGGGCGGTAAAGCCACACGAACTGGCCGTTGTCCAGTTGCCAGCTCGTCACCGCCGCCGCGCCGGGCACTGCGAAGTCCAGGCTGACCAGCCACGCGCCGGGCGCCAGCTCGGCGCAGGCCTTGGCCCACACGCGCGGCATGGACTCGGGCCGCTGGAACACGTAGACCAGCGCGAACGGCGCCCAGTCGTCGGCCCAGAGGTCACCCTGCCTGACCTGGGCACCGCGTGCACGCCAGCGGGCCAGCAGCGACAGCGGCCGGCTCCACTCCACGCCTTCGACGCGCGCCTCGGGATAGGCGTGCAGCAGCTCCCGCAGCCCGTCGCCCGCACCGCAGCCGGCGTCCAGCACGCGGGCACCGGCCCGCAGCGGCGCCAGGCCCGGCAGGCGAACCAGCGCACCCCGGGGCGTGGGAAAGACGGGCGCGTCGCTCCAGCTTCGTTTCGGGTAGAGCCACCACAGCAGCGCCAGCGCCAGCAGCCAGCCCCAGTTGCCCCCCTCGGGCCGCCAGCCGAGGATCAACGCCGACACCGGGAAGCCCAGCGCAGCGATCAGCCGGCGCCAACGCTCTGGATAAAAGAAGGCCAGCGCGACGCCCACCGCAAAGCCGCCGGCCAGCGCCACGTCGGGCCCCAAGCCTTGCAACGCCAGGTGACCCAGCCAGGCCGCGAGCCACACCAGCAGCGCCGACAACGGCCAGGCCGTGACGAAGCGCTTCACGGCCACGGGTAGGCCGCGCGCAACGCCGCGGCCTCGGCCGCGCGGTCGGTGCCTTCCAGCACGACGGCCAGGTTGTGTGCGGCAAGAAAGCTGCCGCGCCCGGCCACGGCGCCGGCCTGCTCGGGCCGCTCGCCCAGCGCCAGGCAGCGCTGCCAGGCGTCCTCGATCATCGGCAGCAGTTCTTGCGCCTGCGCCGGCTGGCTGGCGGCCAGGTCCAGCAGCACGTCACCCAGCGTGAAGAAGAAGTCGGGCGACTCCGCACCGGCGGCCATCTGCGTCTGCGCGAAGTCCACCGCGTCGGCATGCCGGCCCAGGCACTTCAGCGCGAACAGGCGGCGCGACACCAGGTCCAGCCACCAGGGCGCCGCGGCCGCGGCCGGCAGCGCGCAGGCGCGCGCAAAGGCGTCTTCGGCGGCGGCATGCTCGTCGTACACGGCGCAGTCCTTGCCGAGCTGGTACCAGAGGTAGGGCTCGTGCGGCGCACCGCGCGGCGTCTCGGCCAGCGCCTGCTGCAGCAGCCGGCGGTTGCGCCCGCGCTTGTCCGCCAGCCGCTCGCCGACGTAGCCGTCGTGCCCCACCACCAGCGGCAGCCGGCGCACCGGCAGACCGTGCTGCGGCTGCTCGTGCACGCGGCCGGCGTAGCGCACCGGGCCGGGCAGCACGCGGCTCAGCCAGGCGATGGCTTCGGCCTGCTGCCCGGGCGCCTGGTCGAAGCGGTCGCGCAGCTGCAGCACGCCGACGAATCCGGGCGCCGACTGGCGCAGCGCCTGCAGTGCCTCGCCGCCGTCGATGAGCCATTCGTCGGCGTCCAGCACCAGGTGCCAGTCGGCACCGGCCAACTGCAGCGCATGGTTGCGCGCCGCGGCGAAGTCGTCGCACCAGGTGAAGTGCGCCACGCGCGCGCCGTGCGCCGCGGCGACCTGCGCCGTGCCGTCGCGCGAGCCGGTGTCCAGCACCAGCATGTCGTCCACCCACGGGCGCACGCTGTCCAGCAGCCGGGCGATGCGGCCCGCCTCGTCGCGCGCGATCACGACAAGGGCCAGGCGGCGCGGGGCGGCAGCGGTCATGGCCGCATTGTGTGCATGCGCGCGAGGCCGCCGCGGCAGTTCAGGGCCGGATTTCCCCCACTCCACCGGCCTTTGCCACCGCACTCGCCGGCCTAGAGTGGCCGCCTGTCCACCGCCCGCGAGGCTCCGCATGATCCCCCGCACCCTGCATGTGATCTGGGTCGGCGACGAATCCAAGCGCCCCGACAACTGCATCGCCACCTGGCGCGAACTGAACCCCGACTGGACCCTGCGCGTCTGGGGCAATGACGACCTCGCGAACTACGGCTGGGTCAACGCGCGCCACATGCGCGACATGGCCGGCCGCGAACTCAACGGCGTGGCCGACCTGATGCGCTGGGAGATCCTGTACCACGAGGGCGGCTTCGTCGTCGACGCCGACAGCATCTGCAAGCGCCCGCTGGAGCCCTGGCTGTTCGAGGGCGAAGCCTGCGCGAGCTGGGAGAACGAGCTGATCCGCCCCGGGCTGATCGCCGCCGGCTACGTGGCCTCCATCCCCGAGAACCCCTTCTTCGGCCAGATCATCCTGGACCTGCAGAAGGAGCCCACCGTCGTCGACCGCATGGCCTGGCAGAGCGTGGGCCCGCTGTTCCTGACCGAGCAGGTGCGCATGCAGCGCTACGCGGGGCTGACGATCTGGCCCAGCCACTTCTTCATCCCGCGCCACTTCACCGGTCATGAGTACACCGGCGGCGGCACCGTGTTCGCCGCGCAGGAGTGGGGCAGCACGCTGGGCAAGTACGACGAACTGCACAAGAGGAAAGTGGCATGAGCGCCGTATTGGCACCCGAACGCAAGACCATGGACGACCTGCCCGTCTCCCCGCTCGAATACGCCCACCAGAAGTACTTCGTGCAGAAGGTGAAGGTCGGCGAAGACCTCGTCGGCGTGCCGCGCCTGGACGCCTTCGTCGCGCTGTGCGCCGGCAAGCGCGTGCTGCACGTGGGCTGCGTGGACTGGCCCATCACCGACCTGAATCGCTCGCTGCACCTGCAGCTGGACGCCCACTGCACGCTGGACGGCTTCGACATCCACGGCGAGGCCTTCGAGCTGATGCGCCCGCACCTGAAGGGCCGCCTCTTCAGCGACTGGGCCGACGTGGCTGGCGACTACGACGTGGTGCTGGTGCCCGAGGTCATGGAGCACGTGCCGGACGTGCAGGGCTTCCTGAAGCAGCTCGATGCGCTGGGCGCGGCGCAATACCTCATCACCGTGCCCGATGCCTACTCGTGCTTTCGCCGGCACTTCGACTACAACAGCGGCGCGCAGACCTTCGTCGAGGTCGTGCACCCCGACCACAACTGCTGGTACACGCCGTTCACGCTGTCCAACGTGATCCGCAAGTACACGCCCTGGCAGGTCGACGGCATGTTCTTCTTCAACGGCATGTCACTGCTCGCCGTGGCGTCCCGGCCTGTCGCCGAATTCGCCGAATGACGCCCGCCGCGCTGCGCAGCCAGGCCGAGGCGCTGCGCCACGCCGGCCGCGCGGCCGAGGCGGTGGACGTGCTGCTGCAGGCGCTGGCGCTCGCGCCCACCGACACCGACACCTACCTGCAGCTCGGCTTCGCGCTGCAGGCGCTCGGCCTGGACAGCCAGGCCTGCGAGGCGTTTCGCACGCCGGCGCTGCTGAACCCGGCCAGCGTCATGGCCCAGGGCTACCTGATCCACGCGACGCAGAAGGCAGCGGACTGGTCGCAGTTCGACGCCGACCTGGCCGCGCTGCGCCACGCGCTGGCTGCCAAGCCCGACACGGCGGACGACGAGTTCGGCATGCCGTTCGCACTGGTGGGCCTGCCGCACACGCGTGCCGAGTTGCTGAAGGCGGCTGCGCTGGCCAGCCGCCACGTGGCGCGCGGCATCCGGCCGCTGGCGCCGCGCCGACCGCCGCCACGAGAGCGCCTGCCGAACGCGACGCAAGCGCCGCCCCGGCTGCGCGTGGGCTACCTGTCCGCCGATTTCCATGCCCATGCCACCGCCGCGCTGCTGGTGGACCTGCTTGAAAGCCACGACCGCGAGCGCTTCGAGATCCGTCTGTACTCGCACGGCCCCGACGACGGCTCGGTGCTGGCGCGGCGCGTGCGTGCCGCGGCCGAGCAGGTGATCGACGTCGGCCCGCTGACGCTGGCCGCCACGGCGCAGCGCATCCGCGCCGACGGCGTGGACATCCTCGTCGACCTGAAGGGCCACACGGCCGGCAGCCGCATGGCCGCCCTCGCCTGGCGGCCCGCGCCGGTGCAGGTGAGCTGGCTGGGCTTCCCGGGCACCAGCGGCGCGGGCTTCATCGACTACGTCATCGGCGACCCCGTCGTCACGCCGCTGGCCGAGGCGGCCGACTACAGCGAGTGCATCGCGCAGCTGCCGCACTGCTACCAGCCTCAGGACCGCCGACGCCGACCCGGCCCGCCGCCGTCGCGTGCGCAACTGGGCCTGGCAGAGGACGCGCTGGTGCTGCTGGGCGCCAACGCGGTCTACAAGATCACGCCGGACCTGTGGGCCGCGTGGATGGACGTGCTGCACCACCTGCCCGCCGCGCAGCTCTGGCAGCTCAGCGGCGGCGAGCAGGCGGACGCGCGCTTGCGCCAGGCCGCGCTGCAGGCCGGCATCGCCGCCGACCGGCTGGTGTTCGCGCCGCCCGTGGGCATGGACGAGCACCTGGCCCGCATCGGCGCAGCCGACCTGGCGCTGGACAGCTGGCCCTGCAATGGCCACACGACCACCAGCGACGCGCTCGCGGCCGGCGTGCCGGTCGTGACGATGACCGCGGACAGCTTCCCTGGCCGCGTCGCCGCCAGCCTGCTGACGGCCGCAGGGCTCGAAGACTGCGTCACCCACGACGTGTCCGGCTACGTGGAGCGCATCTGCGCGCTGGGGCGAGACGCGGCCGCACGGCAGGCGCTGCGCGCCACGCTCGCCGCGCGGCCCGCGGCGCTCTACGACACGGCGCGCTTCGCCCGCGAGCTGGAAGCGCTGTACCAGCGCATGTGGGACCGTGCGCTGGCCGGCCAGCCGCCGGCACCGCTAGCGGCCTGACGCATCCTCAACCACGATGTCCGCTGGCGCCAGGCCGGCGATGCGCCGCGCGTGCGCCTGGCAGAAGGCGCGTTCAAGGTTGCGTGTGAAGCGTGGCGTGTCGAACAGTTCGGAATCCGTGCGCGCGGCCGACAAGCGAGCCCTGATCGCGGTGAGCAGGTCGGGCTGCCGCGCCAACCGCACCGCCGTCTGCACATAGTCCGCCGCGCTCGTCGTGACCAGTTCGGGCAGGCCGACAGCGCGCAGCAGGCTGGCCGCCATGCGCGCGGCGAACGCGTGGCCGGCCTGCGTCAGCACCGGCAGGCCCATCCACAGCGCGTCGCTGGCGGTGGTGCCGGCGTTGTAGGGCAGCGTGTCCAGGAACAGGTCGGCCGCCTGCAGGCTGGCGAGGTAGGACTCGCGGCCGGTGCGCCTGGCGAAGACGATGCGCTGCGGGTCCAGCCCTGCGGCCTGGGCGTGACCGCGCAGGTTGACGATGGCCTGGTCGTCCTCGTCCAGCACCCACAGCACGGCGCACGGCACGGCCTTCAGGATCTCGGCCCACGCGGCGAACTGCGCCGGGCTGATCTTGCAGGGGTTGTTGAAGCAGCAGTAGACGAATCCGCGCTCCGGCAAGCCCAGCTCGGCGCGCGTGGCGCGGAGTTCGGGCCGCGGCCGGCGGCGGTCGTTGGGCTGATAGGACGGCAGGTAGATGAGCTTCTCGTCGCAGGCGGCGCGGGTGGCCGCGGGCACGAGCGTGTCGTCGGCCAGCAGGTAGTCGTACACCGGCGAGCCCGACGTGCCGAGCGTGCCCAGGGACAGCACCTGCACCGGCGCGGCGCGCCAGGCGAAGATGGAGTTGCGGGCGCCGTCGGTCATGCCGGTCAGGTCCACCGCGATGTCCACGCCCAGGCTGCGGGCCAGCTCGGCGATCTGCGCGTCGGCCAGGCGGCCCACGTCCAGGAAGCGGTCGAAGCCGGCTCGCAGGCGCTGCTGCATCGCGTCGTCGTCGCTGGCTGCGCCGTAGTTCAACGCAATGACCTCGAAGCGCTCGCGGTCGTGCAGCTCGAACACCTCGGCCATCAGGAAGGACACCGGGTGCGCCCTGAAGTCGCGCGAGACGTAGGCCAGCCTGATCTTGCGTGACGGCGACACGCCCACGCCCGGCGCCCAGGCGGCCTTCGGCGGGAAGCTGTGCTGCGCCCAGATGCGCGCGGCCTGCTGCTGCGCGGCCGGGTCGTCCACCAGGCATTGCAACGCCAGCGGCTGCACGACCTGGCGGCCCTGGGCGACGGCCTGCAACAAGGCGGCCAGCCGCTCTGCGGCACCGGACCACTCATAGATGTGCATGGCCGTGTACAGCCGCAGGCCGGCGAGCCAGTCGCTGTCGGGCTTGACCGCGAAGGCCTGGTCGAAGTCCTGAAGCGCCGGCGTGAACCGGCGCATCAGCAGGCGCAGGTTGCCGCGGTTGTTCAGGGCTTCGGCGAAATCGGGCCGGCGCTGGAGGGCCCGGTCGTAGGCGGCCAGCGCCTCGGCCGGGCGGTGCAGGTGCTTGAGGGCGATGCCCTTCAGGTTCAGCGCCTCGGCCGCTGCGGGCACGGTGTCCAGATCGGCCAGCGCAGACACCCACTGGCCCAGCCGGATGCACGCGCGTGCTCGCTCGATGCGGTAGTCCGCCACGTCGGGTTTCAGCGCGATGGCGCGGTCGAGCGCGGCCAGCGCGGCGTCGGCGTTGTTCTGGCTGACATGGGCGAGCGCCAGCGCGTGGTGGGCGGCAGCGTAGTCCGGCTGAAGCGCAACGGCACGCGCATAGGCGGTGATGGCCTCGGGCACGCGGCGCAGCTCGGTCAGCGCCACGCCCCAGTTGTAGTGCGGCTGGGCGGCGGCGGGCTTGAGCTTGCAGCGGGCGGCGTAGCAGCGCTCGGCCGAGGACCACTGGCCGGCACCGGCGAGCAGGTTGCCCAGGCGAAGCCAGGGTTCAGGCTCGGCGGGGAACTCGTTGACCGCCTGCGTCAGCAGTTGCGCCGCGGCATTGCCCTGGCCGGCGGCCTGCAGCGCGGCAGCGCGCTGCAGCAGCGCCGCACAGGCGCTCGGCCGGGCCGCGGCAGCCTTGGCAGGTTTTTTCATGGCTGCGCGCCCGGCAGCTTGGCGCGCATCTCGTCAATGCATCTGGATGGAACCCTGGGCGCGGCCCTTGCCGGCGCGTGCGGGCGGGTTGCACAGGCCGCAGACGAAATGGCGGGCGATCTCGTGCGGGTGCGTGACGAACTGGCCGTTGCACTTGGCGCACTTGGTCAGCGTCAGCATGCCGTTGTCGACGAACTTCACCAGGCGCCAGGCGCGGGTGACGGACAGCATGGCTTCCAGGCCCTGGGCCGTGGTCTGCTCCTGGTAGAGCTGGTAGGCCTTGATGACCGTGTCGATCTCGTCCATCTCCGCGGCCTTGTTCAGGTACTCGTGGATGTTCAGGAACAGGCTGGCGTGGATGTTGGGCTGCCAGGTCATGAACCAGTCGGTCGAGAACGGCAACTGGCCCTTGGACGGCGACTTGCCGGACACCTCTTTATAAAGACGCAGCAGGCGCTCGTAGGACATGTCGGTTTCCGACTCCAGCACCTGCAGCCGCGCACCCAGGTTGATGAGCTGGACGGCTCGTTCGATCTGCTTGGCTTCGGTGAGGATGCTCTTGACGCGCATGGTGGACTCCTGGAATCGGTAGGTTCGGTGTTCGGTATTGCGGGCGAGCGCCGGGCCGCTCCCAAGCCGCCCGCGTTCGGGGATGTCGCGAAGGGGTCAGCCCCTGAGCGATCCCCAACCCCTCGGGGGGTGGCTCGGCGTACTCGCCAGGCCGGGGGTCAACAGTCCTTAGGCGTGCTCGTGCCGCCCGGCCATGAGAATCGACGCGTGCAGGCGGGACACCGCATCGTTGGCGCCCGGCTTGCTGTGGTTGGTCAGCAGGCCCCACACCAGGTCATCGCTCATGCGGAAGGCACACAGCAAGGTGTTGCCGGAGGCGATCTTCATGATCTGCGCCGGGCTCAACGTGGCCACGAGCGTCGCGGTGTCCTCGCTGATGCCCAGGCGGTACAGCGCCTGTTCGCGGTCGGCGCGAATCAGGCTCTGGGCCAGCATCAGGTACGACAGGTTGGCTTCACGGATCTCGGCGAGCATTTGATCGGTGGTCATGGCGGCTTCCGTTTCAGAGGTGGGGTGGTGTTCGGGATCAGTGAAACGGATTGTGTTGACCACCCAACTCCTTCGATATCAGGCGCTGTCGGTGCACCGCGTCGCGTTTCGGCGCGGGCCTTGTCATCCAAATTCCTACAAGCGCGTCGGGCTCGCGCGCCGCTGAAACACCGGGGCCCCGGCAGCTTGCGCTGGCGGGGCCCCGCGAAGAGAAAGAGCGGCTCGGTTCAGCGGGTGCGGCGAAGTCGCTCCAGCTCGATCATGGCCACTGGCACCAGTTCGGGCGCCTCGGCCTGCAGGCTGTCGCGGCCGGCGCCGCCCTGCAGCTCGGTCAGCACGCCGATGGCGCGGTCAACGTTGCCCTGGCCGGACAGCGCGAAAGCCAGCGTGTACAGGCTGGGGCCATGCAGGCTGTGGATGCGCAGCGCGCGTTCCGCATAGCCGGCCGCATGCTCCAGCTTGCCGGCGGCCAGCAGCAGCGCCGCCATGTCGGACAGCAGGTCGTGGCTCATGGGCTCGTCCTTCAGCGCGTCGTACAGCAGCCCCAGGCCGGCGCCCAGGTTGCCCTTGGAGGCTTCGGCGAAGGCGGCGTTGCGGGCACGGGCCAGCAGCATCGCGGGGTCGTTGGCCGGCACCGCGACGGGGCGGTGGGCTTTCTTGGTGGGGGTGTTCGTGGACAGGGCTCGCATCACGGGGCTCCAGTCCGGCGCGCAATATCGGCCGGGATGAGCCGAACTGTAGGAAGGCGTGCGAGGGCAGATCGCCGGAAAAGGCCGGTCCGGCAGCCTCTACTCATCGCCTGCTCCGCCGTGCGACTGCCGAAAACAAACAGGAGACCTTGCCGCCACCCCGGCGGTCTCGCTTCCTGAGATTTCAGCTTTCACCGAAGGACCCCGACCCCTTTCGACCGCCACATGCCCGACAGAGCCCCCGCCTTGCGGCGGACAGGCCACCAGCCCCTTGCGATGCGTTTCCTGGCTGCGTGACCCGATCCGACGAACAAGGACCTGGCGGCGGCTCTGTTCAATAGATCACACCCTTGACAAAAGCAGCTCAAGAATCTTCTTGCGCTGTCCGATAGCCATTCCAACGCACCTGAAAAGGTTCGTGGTCCGGCTAGAAGGCCGAGGTGGTGTGGCGTCGCTGCGGCGACGACACGGGCTTCAACGGTTGACTGGCGTCGGGCGTCGCCGCGAAGGCGCGCAGTCATTGCGCGTTCGAGCGGCGAGCACGGGTGCCGCACCCGGGCACTCGGGTCTTCGTCCGGCGCCTTGCCGGGTATTTCAAGCTGAAAGGAAGCGCATCATGGCCTCGATCATCAATACCAATCTGCTGTCGCTCAACGCGCAGCGCAACACCTCGGCGACGCAGTCTTCGCTCGCCACGTCGCTGCAACGCCTGTCGTCTGGCCTGCGTGTCAACTCCGCCAAGGACGACGCCGCCGGCCTGGCCATCTCGGAGCGCCTGAACGCCCAGGTGCGCGGCTCCACGGTCGCGATCCGCAACGCCAACGACGGCATCTCGCTGTCGCAGACGGCGGAAGGTGCGCTGTCCAAGGTGAACGACTCGCTGCAGCGCATGCGTGAGCTGGCGGTGCAGTCGCGCAACGCGACCAACACCAGCGCCGACAAGGACTCGCTGGACAAGGAATTCGGCGAACTCTCCAAGGAAATCCAGCGCGTGCTGGGCGGCACGACCTTCAACGGCCGCGCCATCCTGGCCACCACCGCCGCGGGCACGCAGACCTTCCAGGTCGGCGCGAACACGACGAGCAATGACCGCATCGACGTCGTCACGACCGACATGACGACCGATTCGACCATCACGGCCGTGGCCGGCACCGACAACACCGGCGCCGGACGTGCCGTGATCGACAACACGGCCGCCGGCAGCGCCATCGACACCGTCATCGACAACATCGACTCGGCGATCAACACGGTGAGCTCGCAACGCGCCACGCTGGGCGCCGCCCAGAACCGCATGGACCAGGTCATCTCCAACCTGCAGATCTCGGTGGAGAACCAGAGCGCCGCGAAAAGCCGCATCACCGACGCCGACTTCGCGCAGGAAACCGCCAACCTGTCCCGGGCCAACATCCTCCAGCAGGCGGGCAACGCGATGATCGCCCAGGCGAACCAGATTCCGTCGCAGGTCCTGTCCTTGCTTCGATGAAGCCGGGCCAGCCTCGCTGGCCCTGAGCAGCACGCCGTCCGTTCAGAAGACGGCTGACCTCACCCCTCCAGCACAAGCCCCTTGACGCCTCCTCGCCGCCGCGAGGGGCGTTTTTGGAGCCGTGCGCAAAAAAGGATTCAAGTCAATCCATCGTGCCGACGATAAGCATTCCAACGGGTTCGCGATTCATTCGAGGACTACGTGGAACACGACGCCATCGTCAACGAAAGGATTGAACCATGCCCCAAATCATCAACACCAACATCGCCTCGTTGAACGCCCAGCGCAACACGGCCATGTCGCAGTCCTCGCTGGCGGTGTCCATGCAGCGCCTGTCCTCGGGCCTGCGCGTGAACTCGGCCAAGGACGATGCCGCCGGCCTGGCCATCGCCGAGCGCATGAATGCCCAGGTGCGCGGCTCGCAGGTCGCCATCCGCAATGCCAATGACGGCATCTCGCTGGCGCAGACGGCGGAAGGCGCGCTGTCCAAGGTGGGCGACTCGTTGCAGCGCATGCGCGAACTGGCCGTGCAGGCCCGCAACGCCACCAACACCAGCGCCGACCGCGATTCTCTGGACAAGGAGTTCGGCGAGTTGGCCAAGGAAATCCAGCGCGTGCTGGCCGGCACCACGTTCAACGGCAAGGCGGTGCTGGCCACGTCCGCCGCCGGCACTCAGACCTTCCAGGTCGGCGCGAACACGACGGCCAATGACCGCATCGACATCGTCACCACCGACATGACGACCGACGCCGGCATCACGGTGGTGGCCGGCACCGACAACACCGGCGCAGGCCGAGCGACCATCGACAACACCGCGACCGGCACCGACATCGACAGCGTCATCACCAACATCGACACCGCGCTGGACACGGTCAACGGCGAGCGCGCCACGCTGGGCGCCTCGCAGAACCGCTTCGATGCCGTGATCTCCAACCTGCAGGTCGCGGTCGAGAACCAGAGCGCCTCGCGCAGCCGCATCATGGATGCCGACTTCGCGCAGGAAACCGCCAACCTGAGCCGCGCGCAGATCCTGCAGCAGGCCGGCAACACGATGGTGGCGCAGGCCAACCAGTTGCCGCAGCAGGTGCTGGCGCTGCTGCGCAACTGATCCAGGGGGTGACCCGGCGCCGGCCGCGCCCCTTGCGGGGCCGGTCAAGGCGATCCGGGTGGCCGTTAATGGCCGTGGTTTAGGGCCCTCATCCGGCTTTTGGCAAAGCGACGCACTTTCAGAATCTGGTCCATCGAGTCTGGCATTGACGCCATCTCGTAGCCCGATTCCAGGAGTGCGCGATGCCACAAACCATCAACACCAACATCAACTCGCTGAACGCCCAGCGCAATCTGAACGCCTCGCAGAGCTCGCTCGCGGTGTCGATGCAGCGCCTGTCGTCCGGCTTGCGGGTGAATTCCGCCAAGGACGACGCGGCGGGCCTGGCCATCGCCGAGCGCATGAACACGCAGGTCCGCGGCATGAACGTCGCGATCCGCAACGCGAACGACGGCATTTCGCTGGCGCAGACCGCGGAAGGCGCGCTCGGCAAGATCGGCGACAACCTGCAGCGCATGCGCGAGCTGACCGTCCAGGCCCGCAACTCCACGAACAGCAGCTCCGACAAGGACTCGCTGAACAAGGAGTTCGAGCAACTGGGTTCGGAAATCTGGCGCATCGTCAACGCGACCACGTTCAACAGCAAGTCCATCCTGGCCGACACGGCCGGCGTGGCGGCTGGCACGGGTCAGACCTTCCAGATCGGCGCCAACACCACCGTCAACGACTCCATCACTGTGGCGGCGATCGACATGACGGCGCAGGACCCCACGGCCAACCCCCTGTCGCAGTTGCTGGGTGCGGGCACGCCACCCTTTCCCGCGCTGATCGACGGCACCGTCAGCTTCGCCGACCTCGGCACCGTCATCGACAACATCGACAGCGCACTGGACCAGGTCAACAACACCCGCGCCACGTTCGGCGCCACCCAGTCGCGCTTCGACGCGGTGATCTCCAACCTGCAGGTGGCGGTCGAGAACCAGACCTCCGCCCGCAGCCGCATCATGGATGCCGACTTTGCCCAGGAAACCGCCAACTTGAGCCGCGCGCAGATCCTGCAGCAGGCCGGCAACGCGATGGTGGCGCAGGCCAACCAGTTGCCCCAGCAGGTGCTGTCGCTGCTGCAACGCTAAAAAAAATCGCTCCGGGGCCCTCAAGTTCCGGCCGACCTCGCCGATATCGCCCTTGCATATCGGCTTTTTTGCATTGCTGAGCCATGGCCACCATCTCATCTCTCGGTCTCGGAAGCGGGCTGGACGTCGAGTCCATCATCACCAAGCTGGTGGCACTCGACCAGCAGCCCATTGCGGACATCAACAACAAGACGACGGGTCTGAAGACCCAGTTGTCCACCTATGGGCAGATCCAGAGCGCGCTGTCCACGCTGCGCGATGCGTCGTCCAAGCTGACCAACCCGGACACCTGGGCCGGCGCCAAGACCAGCGTCAGCGACAGCACCGCGGTGAGCGTCACCGCATCCAGCGGCGCGGCCATCGGCAATGTGAGACTGGAAGTCTTCGCGCTGGCCCAGTCTCAGAGCCTGGCTTCCGGCAACTTCGCCAGCAGCACGGCCACCGTCGGCCAGGGCACGCTCACCATCGAGCTGGGCAGTTGGGGCTCGGACGGCAATGGCGGCTCCACCTTCACGAGCAAGGCCGGCAAGACGCCGGTGACCATCACCATCGGTCCCGGCCAGGACCAGCTCGGCCAGGTCCGTGACCAGATCAACGCCGCCAATGCCGGCGTCACTGCCGCCATCGTCACCGACGCCAGCGGCTCGCGCCTGACGCTGACCTCACGCAACACCGGCGAAAGCAACGCCTTCCGCGTCACCGTGAACGACAGCGACGGCAATGCCGGCGATGCCGCGGGCCTGTCCCAGCTCGCCTACGACCCGAGCAACAACGTCAGCCAGATGTCGCAGACGCTGCCCGCCGTCAACGCGCGCGCCAAGCTCAACGGCCTGGACATCAGCTCCGAGTCGAACTCGCTGAACTCCGCCATCGACGGCCTGAACATCCTGCTGCTGAAGGTCACGCCGCCGGTCACGATCAGCATCAGCCAGGACGCCGATGCGATCAAGAAGGCCGTCAGCGACTTCACGACCGCGTACAACGCCGTCAACCAGCTGCTGCGCGCCCAGACCAAGTACGACTCCGCCAGCAAGACGGCGGCGCCGCTGCAGGGCGACTCGGCCGCCATCGGCCTGAACAACCGCCTGCGCGGCATTGCCGGCGGCGTCACGTCGCTGGGCGGCAGCCTGAGCCGCCTGTCCGACATCGGCCTGGCGCCGGGGTCGGACGGCAACCTGCCCACCACAGGCACCAAGCTCGACAAGGCGCTGACCAACCTGACGGACCTGAAGTCCTTCTTCATGGGCGTGGACAGCACCGACGACAGCAACAGCGGCTTCGCCACGCGCATGCGCGCCATGGTCGACCAGGCGCTCAGCGTCGATGGCAGCGTGTCCACCCGCCAGAAGGGCATCCAGGCGCAGATCGACAGCAACGGCAAGCGTGTCGACCAGCTCACCGATCGCTCCGCCTCGAACGAGAAGCGGCTGCGCGCACAGTACTCGGCGCTGGACACCAAGATGAGCCAGCTCAACAGCCTGTCCAACTACATGACGCAACAGATCGCCCAGTTCAACAAATGACCGTGGCGTGACCGCGGCATGGGCCGACGACAGCAAGGCGACCTCAGGGTCGCCTTTTGTCTTTTCGATCCGGAAATAAAGCGTCACAGTTCACCAAAGTTCGGGGCTCTCGCGCCTCAAGTCCCGCGACGGAAGGCCGAAAAACAGTCAACACGACGACGACCTCCGACACCCATGTACGGCAACATGTCCTCCCCTTTCGCAGCCCGCGGCCAGCGTGCCACCCTCTACGCCAAGGTCGGCCTGGAGACCGACGTGCAGTCCGCGAGCCCGCACCGCCTCGTCGCCATGCTGTTCGATGGCGCCTTCGACGGCATGAACCAGGCCGTGGCCGCCATCCAGGCCGGCAACACCGAGCTCAAGGGCCGCTCGCTGAGCCGCGCGGTGCGCATCCTGGACGAGGGCCTGCGCGCCGGCCTGGACCTGTCGGCCGGCCAGCTCGCCACCGACCTGCGCGAGCTCTACGGCTACGTCTGCATGCGCCTCACGCAGGCCAACCTGCACAGCGACCTGGCCGCCATCCAGGAGTGCCAGCGCCTGCTGACCCCGGTGCGCGAGGCCTGGACCGCCATCGGCCAGACACCTGCCGCCCTGGGTCAGAACGCCGCGCCCGCCGCCCGCGCCGCCTGACATCCGCCGCCCACAGCCTCATCTCCGGTGACCACCGCAATGAACTCCGAACTGCTGAACTACTACGAGGCCATCGAGCAGGCCAGCGCCGACATGCTGTCGGCCGCCCGCACCGGCAACTGGGACGAAGTCGTCAAGCTCGAAGGCGCCTGCGTGCTGCTGATCTCGCAGCTCAAGTCGGCTGCCAACCAGAACCAGCTCGGCCCCGGCGAGTCGGCACTGAAGACCCGCATCATGCAGCGCATCCTGGTCAACGACGCCGAGATCCGCACGCTCGCCGAACCCTGGCTGGAAGACCTCGACCACGTGCTGCAAGGCAAGAGCCGCCTGGTCCACTGACGCCGGCCGGAACACCTGCCAAGCGGCGCCCGCCGGCCTGCGCTCGAGGGGCGCCTTCGCTGCCGCGCCGCGTCCGTGCGACTACCATTCCTGGCATGACCGCCCCTGAAGCCGCCCCCGAGGAATTGCGCGTCGCCGCCACCGAGATCGCGGCCTACCTCCAGCAGTTGCAGCGCGAAGGCGTCGGCGTGCGGCTGAGCGGCCCGCACGGCCAGAGCCTGTCCAGCCGCATCGTCGCGCTGGACACCGCGGCCGACCTGATCGGCCTGGACATCGCCGCCGACCCCGACGGCATCAGCCAGAGCCTGGTCGCCGAGGGCGAGATCACCGCGGTGGCCTATCTCAGCGCCATCAAGCTGCAGTTCGAACTCGACGCGCCGGTGCTTGTCAGCAGCGACCAGGGCGCCGTGCTGCGCGCCGCGTTGCCGACGCGGCTGTACCGCTTCCAGCGCCGCCAGTCCTTCCGCGTGCAGCCGGCCGGCAGCACCTACCCGCGCGTGGTGTTGCCGGGCGACACCCAGCCTGGCCGGGCGCTGCGCGTGCTGGACATCAGCATCGGCGGCGTGGCCCTGGCGCTGCCGCCCGACTTCATGCCGCTGCCCCCGGGGCGCCCCGCCAGCGGCCTGGTGCTGGAGCTGGACCGGCTGACGGCGCTGCGCATTGCGCTGCTGCCGCATCACATCAGCCCCATCGGCGGCGAGGACGGGGCGAACGGCGGCATGCTGCAGCTCGGCTGCGCCTTCGTCGATCTCGACGCCGCGGTCACCCGCTCGCTGCAGGTCTACGTGGACCAGACGCAGAAGCGCCGCCGCCTGCTGAAGCTGGACGCATGAACGCGAGCGCGGGCAGGGCCGAGCGCAGGGCCGCTGCCAAGCCGGCGCGCATCTCCCTGGGTAACAGGCGGGCGCACCCGCATGCCCAGGGGCAGGGATTCACGCTGCTCGAAGTCGTCTTCGTGCTGATCGTGGTCGGCATCCTGCTCGCCGCAGCGGTGCCCAACTATGCGGATTTCCTGGCCCGCCAGCGGCTGCGCCATGTGGCCGAAATGCTGGAGCAGGACCTGCGTCGGGCCCGTACGATGAGCGTGGACGAGGGCCGCAACATCTACGTCGGCTTCAGCAGCGGCCCGCAGTGGTGCTGGGGCACCAGCCGCCAGGCGCCGTGCGACTGCGCCACGGGCCGGCCGCGCTGCGAGATCGGCGGCGTCACGTCCCAGGAGTACCGCGGCACGCTGCTGCAGTCCGGCCAAGGCATCACCTTCGAGGCCGGCCTGGGCCGCGCGGTCGGCTGGACGCGCATCGGCATCAGCAACGACCACAACCAGCAGCTGCACATCGACCTGAACCCGCTCGGCCGCCCGCAGATCTGCGGCACGGACGCGCGCAAGGGAAATTGCTGACCAGCCCCGAAGCCCCACGGTACTCGGGCCGAGCGCCGGGCCGCCCCAAGCCGGCCCGCCTGGCGATGTGCGCGCGGCTTGATGCCGCAAGCATCGCCGTCCCCTCGGGGGAGGGGTCAAGCTCGCTGCGTCCAGCAGGCGAGCTTGGGCGAGGGGCCGTCAGATCTGCATGTTCATGATCTCGGAGTAGGCCGACACCAGCCGGTTGCGCACCTGCAGCGTGGCCTGGAAGCCGATCTGCGCCTTCTGCATCGCGACCATGGTCTCTTCGAGGCTGACCGTCGGGTTGTCGAGCTGCACCTCGCGCTGCAGCCGGGCCGCGTCGGTCTGCTGGGCGCTGACGGCCTTGAGGGCGCTGCTCATCGCGTCGCCGAAGCTGGCCCCGGCCGTGGCCGCCGGCTTGGGCGCCAGCGGCTGGCCATTGACCGCCAGCCCCGCACGGGCGGCGGCCTGGGCAAAGTCGAAGGGGCGCAGCTTCATGTCCATGGAGCGGCACTTTGGCAGCAAGTCACGCGCCAGAAGCACAGAGATGCGCGGGCGCAGTCGGCCACTTCGGCGCTTCCTTGAGGGGGCCGGCACGAATAATTTGCGCCATCGCCGGAGTTCCGGCCCCGCTGCACCCACCTGCCCCCGATGGACAACGCCCTGAGCGCAACCAATGCCGCCCCGATGATGGTCACGCCGATCGAGGCGCCCACCTTCGTGCAGCGCATGAACGGCCTGCCGCTGCGCAGCAAGCTCACCATGGGCGTCGGGCTGCTGGCGCTGGCCGGCGCCGTGCTGGCCGTCACGCTGTGGTCCGCCCAGGGCGACTACCGGCCGCTGTTCACCGGCCTGGCCGACAAGGACGGCGGCGCCGTCATCGGCCAGCTGTCGGCGCTGCAGGTGCCCTACAAGCACGAGGCCGGCGGCACCATCCTCGTGCCGGCCAACCAGGTCTACGAGCTGCGCATGAAGCTGGCGGCGCTCGGGCTGCCCAAGGGCGGCACCGGCAACGCCGTCGGCTTCGAGCTGATGGACAAGTCCTCCATCGGCCAGACCCAGTTCAACGAACGGATGAACTTCCAGCGCGCGCTGGAAGGCGAGCTGACGCGCACCATCACCGCCATGTCCGACGTGGCCGACGCCCGCGTGCACCTGGCCATCCCGCAGCAGAACGGCTTCTTCCGCGAGCAGCAAAAGCCCAGCGCTTCGGTCATGCTGACGCTGCGCGGTGGCCGCACGCTGGACCGCAGCCAGATCGCCGGCATCGTCCACCTCGTCTCCAGCAGCGTGCCCGAGCTGGCGCCCAAGGCCGTCAGCGTGCTCGACCAGACCGGCGCCCTGCTCTCGCAGAACAGCGGCGACGCCGGCAACGGCCTGGACAGCCAGCAGCTGCAGTACAAGCAGCAGGTCGAGGCCGGCTACAACAAGCGCATCTTCGACCTGCTGGAGCCCGTCGTCGGCCGCGACAACCTGCGCTCCACCGTCACCGTGGACGTGGACTTCTCGCAGACCGAGGCCACCGCCGAGGAGTACCGGCCCAACCAGGGCGCCAACACCCAGGCCGCCGTGCGCTCCAGCCAGAGCAACGAGCAGACCAACGCGAACGCGGCGCTGCCCACCGGCGTGCCCGGCGCGGCCACCAACCAGCCGCCCGTGCCGGCCACGGCGCCCATCAACGGCGCCAGCGCCCCGCTGCAGGCCGCGCAGGGCGGTGGCGGCGCCAACAACAGCCGCCGCGAGCAGGTCACCAACTACGAAGTCGACAAGACTGTTCGCGTCACGCGCGGCGCGGTCGGCAACGTCAAGCGGCTGAATGCGGCCGTCGTCGTCAACCAGAAGCAGGTGACCGACGCCAAGGGCAAGACCACCAGCCAGCCGGTGCCGGCGGAAGAGATCACGCGCCTGACCGACATCGTCAAGGAAGCGATGGGCTTCAACGCCGAGCGGGGTGACTCCGTCAAGGTCGTCAGCGCGCCGTTCATCGTCGACAAGACCGAACCCGTCGACGTGCCACTGTGGAAGCAGCCCTGGCTGACCGACCTGCTGCGCTCGGCCATGGTGCCCACCGCCTGCGTGCTGATCGCGCTGATCGCCGTCTTCGGCATGATCCGCCCGGCCATCCGCGCTGCAGCCCCGCTGCCGCCCGAGGAGAAGCCGGAAACGGTCGACGAGGTGGTCGACGACCCCGAACTGCTGCCGGGCGTAGAGGGCATGCCCAGGCTGGAAGCCCCGCTTCACAACGAGAAACTGGAGCGCGCCCGCACGATGGCCCGCGACAATCCGGTCGCAGTCGCGAACATCGTGCGCGACTGGATGGCCGGAGAAGCGGCCTGAACGAGGGCTAGGCTATGGACGACAAGGGCACCGAGAGCGCCGCCATTCTGTTGATGTCGCTGGGCGAGGAAGAAGCCAGCGAGGTCTTCAAGCACCTGTCACCCAAGGAGGTGCAGGCGCTGGGCGAGACCATCGCCAAGCTCAAGGTGATCAAGCGCGCCCAGGTGGACCAGGTGCTGGACAAGTTCGACGCCGTCGCGGAGACCCACAGCACGCTGGTCACGGACACCGACGAGTACGTGCGCGCCGTGCTGCGCAAGGCGCTGGGCGAGGACAAGGCCAACCTGCTGCTGGAGCGCATCCTGCAGGGGGGCGACGTCTCGTCCATCGAAAGCCTGAAGTGGATGGATGCGGCCAGCGTCGCCGAGCTGCTGCGCAACGAGCACCCGCAGATCATCGCGGCCATCCTGGCCCACCTGGATTTCGACCAGACCAGCTCCGTGCTCAAGCTCTTCACCGAGCGAGGCCGCAACGAGGTGCTGATCCGCATCGCCACGCTGGACGGCATCCAGCCCACCGCGCTGAAGGACCTCAACGAGGTCATGAGCCAGATCCTGGCCGGCGGCGAGCGCATGAAGAAGAGCTCGCTGGGCGGCGCCAAGACGGCGGCCGAGATCATCAACATGATGGGCACCAGCGTGGAGGCCTCCGTGCTGGACTACATCCGCGAGGCCGACTCCGACCTGGCGCAGAAGATCATGGACAACATGTTCACGTTCGACGACGTGAACAAGATCGACGACAAGGGCATCCAGGCCGTGCTCAAGGAAGTGCAGACCGAGAGCCTGGTCGTCGCGCTCAAGGGCGCCAGCGCCGAACTGCGCGAGAAGGTGTTCCGCAACATGTCCACCCGCGCGGCCGAAACGCTGCGCGAGGATCTCGACTCGCGCGGCCCGGTGCGGCTGTCCGAGGTCGAGGCCGAGCAGAAGGAAATGCTCAAGATCGTGCGCCGCCTCGTCGACGAAGGCCAGATCGTGCTCGCCGGTGGCGGCGACGACCAGTTCGTATGACCACCATCGACCGGCGTCGCCAGCCGCGTGAGGCGGCGCTGCGCTGACGCGCGCGCAGAATTGCCAGCATGGCCACCAGACAACCTCCCCGGCAAGTTCCCCCGCCCGACCGCCGCGAGGGCGACCGCCGCGGCAGCTATGCCCGCTTCATCCCCGGCGAGGAGGTGCAAGGCGCCAAGGCCTGGAACCTCGACAACCTGGGCAGTGCCGCGCCGTCGCCGTTCGCCCCCATGCGCCCGGGCACGCCGGCGCCACCCCCGCCGGCCGCCGCGGCACCGGTGCAGCCACCACCGCCGCCCGAGCCCAGCGCGCAGGAGCAGTTGCATGCTGCCCGCCAGGGCGGCTACCAGGATGGCTACCGCGACGGCATGGCCGCGCTCGACGCCTTCAAGCACAGCTTCGCCCAGCAGATGAGCGCCCAGCTGGGCACGCTGGTGAAGAACTTCGACACCGGGCTGCGCGAGCTGGAAGACGACATGGCCGCGTCCGTCGCGCGCATCGCCGTCGAGCTGGCCCGCCAGGTCGTGCGCAGCGAGCTGGCGCAGCGGCCCGAGCTGATCGCGCGCGTGGCGCATGACGCGGTCGAGGCGCTGCAGCTCAGTGCCCGCCACGTGCGCGTGCGCGTGCACCCCGACGACTTCCCGCTCGTGCAGCAGGGCGCCGGCACCGAGATGCAGGCCCGCGAGGCGCAGCTCATCCCGGACCCCGAAGTGCCGCGTGGCGGCGTGAAGGTGGATGCCGACATCGCCAGCGTCGATGCCACGCTGGCGACGCGCTGGCAGCAGGCGGCGGCGGCGCTCGGCCAGACCTCCATCTGGGAGGACCGCCGCGGCGGCGAGGACGACGAGTGAAGGCGCGCTGGCAGCAATACCTGGCCGACCTGGAGACGCTGGCGGCCAATGCGGCGCCGCTGGAGTCGCAGGGCAAGCTGGTGCGCGTGGCCGGCCTGGTGCTGGAGGCCACGGGCATCAAGGTGCCGATGGGCTCGGTGTGCCGCATCCACATGCCCAGCAGCGGCAACAACCCGCGCCGCGGCGCGGCGCCGGTGAACGCGGAGGTCGTCGGCTTCTCGGGCGACCGGGCCTACCTGATGCCCACCGACGAGGTGCAAGGCCTGTCCAGCGGCGCCAGCGTCGTGCCGCGCCAGCTGCCGCCGCTGGCACCCAGGCTGGGCCAGCCCCTGCACCCGTGGCGCCGCGGCGAGGACCGCGGCCTGCACCTGCCCATGGGCGACGGGCTGCTGGGGCGTGTCGTGGACCCGCACGGCCACCCGCTGGACCGCCGCGGCGAGCTCGGCGCCATCCACAACGAGCCCATGGTGCGGCGGCCCATCAACGCGATGGACCGCGACCCCGTGCGCACGCCGCTGGACACCGGCGTGCGCGCGATCAACGCGCTGCTGACCGTCGGCCGCGGCCAGCGCCTGGGGCTGTTCGCCGGCACCGGCGTCGGCAAGTCGGTGCTGCTGGGCATGATGGCGCGCTACACGCAGGCCGACGTCATCGTCGTGGGGCTCATCGGCGAGCGCGGCCGCGAAGTCAAGGAATTCATCGAGGACATCCTCGGCGAGGAGGGGCTGCGGCGCAGCGTGGTCGTCGCCGCGCCCGCGGACGCACCGCCCCTGATGCGCATGCAGGGCGCTCACTACGCCACGGCCATCGCCGAGCATTTCCGCGACGAAGGCCGCCACGTGCTGCTGCTGATGGACTCGCTGACGCGCTACGCGATGGCCCAGCGCGAAATTGCTCTCGCCATCGGCGAGCCGCCCGCCACCAAGGGTTACCCGCCGAGCTGCTTCGCCAAGCTGCCGCAACTGGTGGAGCGCAGCGGCAACGGCCTGGCCGGCGAGGGGTCCATCACCGCGTTCTACACCGTGCTGACCGAGGGCGACGACCCGCAGGACCCCATCGCCGACGCGGCGCGCGGCATCCTGGACGGCCACATCGTGCTGTCGCGCGAGCTGGCCGAGGCCGGCCACTATCCCGCCATCGACATCGAGCGCTCCGTGTCCCGGGTGATGACCAGTGTTGCACCCCAAAACCAGGTCGATTCCGCGCGTCGCTTTCGCCAGCTTCTGGCGAAATACAACAAGGCCCGCGACCTGATCCAGCTTGGTGCCTATGCCCCGGGCAGCGACCCCGAGCTGGACCTGGCCGTGCGCCTGCATCCGGACATGACGCGGCTGCTGCAGCAGGACATGCACAGCCCGGCACTTCTTCACGCCAGCGTCAGCCAATTGCAGGCCGTGGTCCAAGGCGCCTAAACCTCGGGGCGGCGCCCGCCGATATTGACTGAGCACCCGGCCACCGGCCTGGGTGCACGCTGGAGAGTGGTACATGAGTTCATCGACGCTGAGCCTGCTGCTGGAACGTGCCGAAGCCGAGCGCGACGCCGCCGCACAGGGTTTGCATGCCGCCAGTGCCCAGGCACAGGCCGCACGCACCCAGCATGGCGAGCTGACCGGCTACCGCCAGGACTACCAGCAGCGCTGGACACAGACCTTCACCCGGGCGACCACGATGGACATCGTCGGCTGCTACAACAGCTTCGGCCAGCGCCTGGACCAGGCGGTCGACACGCAGGGCCACGTGGCCACCCATGCCGACCAGCGCCAGCACCGCGCCCGCGAGGCGCTGCGACAGGCCGAACTGCGCGTGGCCGCGCTGCGCCAGTTGATCGCCCGCCGCGAGGCCGAGGCCGCCAAGGCCGACCAGCGCCGCGAGCAACGCACCGCCGACGAGTTCGCGGCCCGCGCGCACCTGCGCCGCACGGCCGACATCTGAACGCGGAGGTCGCAGCCATGATCAGCAACAACGCCAGCGTCGCGCCCCGGCCAGCCGCCCTGCCCCCTGCGGCCACCGCCCTGCCTTCCGGCAACGGCAGCGCGTCCGTCAACGGCCAGAGCTTCACGCAGTTCCTGAGCGAGCAGCCGTCGATGCAGCCGCCGCCGGCTCAGGCCGAGCCCGCACCGACCAAGTCCGAAGCGCCGCCCCAACCTGCGCCGCAGGCCCCGCCGGCGCCCGACGGCCCCGATCCGAACACCACGCGGCTGAATCGGGACCGCGGCCTGGTCAAGAAGCCGGTCACGCCGATCAAGGTGGGGCCAGACACCGCCGCGGCCTCGGCCGCCAAGACCGACAAGGCGGCCGCCGCCCGCAAGGACGTCGACGCCACGACCGACGCCAAGCTCGACACGGACAAGGCGGACACGACCGACGACGCACCCGAAACCTCGGGCCTGACGGAATTCACCCAGCTCATCGGCCTGGCCACTCCGGCCCAGGCCGCAGCGCCCGCCGACGCCACGGTCGCTGCGACGGCTGCCAGCCTGCTCCAGGCCACCCAGGCCGAGCACGCGTCGCGTGGCCGCAGCGACGCGGCTGCCGACGACGACACCGACACGGCGGTCCGCGCCGACGCGTCCGACACCCGCACCGGTCGACAGCCGACGGAGCGCCGCTCGGACGCACCCATCCGGCTGGCAGATGCGTCGCAGCGCGGCAAGCCCGTCGAGGCGTTCGGCGACAAACCCGATGGCCGGTCCGTCGCCGCCAGCCCCACCGACGCGCTGCAGACCGCGCCTGCGGCGACTGCATCCACCCCACCCCAGACCGCCGCGACGCCCGGCGCCGGCACACCCAATTTCGCGGCCCTGCTGGCCCAGGGTCTGCCCAGCCACGCCGCACCAGCCGACCTCACCACCGTCAGCGGCACCGCCTACGGCCAGGTCCAGGCACCCGTGCACAGCAGCGCCTTTGGTGCCGAGCTGGGCGCGCGCGTCAGCCTGCTGGCGGTGGACGGCCTGCAGACCGCCGAACTGCAGCTCAATCCGGCCGACATGGGGCCTGTGGCCGTGCAGATCGTCGTGGACGGCTCGCAGGCCCAGGTGTCCTTCCATGCCGCCCAGGCCGAGACGCGCCAGGCCCTGGAGCAGAGCATGCCCGACCTGGCCGCCGCGCTGCAGGGCCAGGGGCTGACGCTGTCGGGGGGCGGTGTCTTCCAGCAGGCACCGCGCGACGCCAACCCTTCTGCCGGCGCAGCCGGCGATGACCAGCCGGCCCGCCGCACGTCGCGCGTCGGCGGCGGCGTCGACTCGTCCGCGGCGGCAGGCACCAGCACCCCCACGCGGCGAACCGTCGGCCTGCTCGACACCTTCGCGTGATGCTGAAGCGGAAATAGGCACGCGCTGCTCAAGCTAATCCACGCATGCCCGGCAGACCCCGGGTCAATAATCGGCTGACGAAGCGCCCACGGTGAGTGGGCGATGCCTTTCAAGGAGTTCTCATGGCGACTGCGCCGGCTGCCGAACAGGCCGCGCCCAAGGGCGGCGGCAGCAAGAAGCTGATCATCATCCTGGCCGCCGTGCTGGTGCTCGTGCTGGTGGGTGGCGGTGCGGCCGTCATGCTGCTGAAGAAAAAGCCTGCCGCCGAGGACGAGGACGGCGCGGAGACCACCGAGGCCCCGGTCAAGCCCAAGGCGCATGCCAAGAGCGACCATCCGCCCACGTTCGTGCCGCTGGACCCCTTCACGGTCAACCTGGCCGACAAGGACGTGGACCGCTTCGCGCAGATCGGCGTCACGCTGCAGGTCGAGGACCCGAAGTTCGCCGACCAGATCAAGGCCTACATGCCCGCCATCCGCAGCAACGTGCTGATGGTGCTGGCGCACAAGACTGCCGTCGAGCTGCTGACCCGCGAGGGCAAGGAAAAGCTCGCCAAGGACATCATGCGCGAGTCGGTTCGGCCGATGGGCATCGAACTGGACGACGAGGACGAGGAAGAGGCGCCGGCATCCGCCGCACCGAAGAAGAAAAAGAAGAAGAAGGCCCACGTCGAGAGCCCCATCGCCCAGGTCCTGTTTTCCAACTTCATCGTCCAATGATGTCCGACTGCACCGACTTCGTCGCCCACCCCGCCCACGGGGCCGCAGGCCGTGACGCCACGGGAGACCTGGCATGAACCAGCAGATCCTGTCCCAGGACGAAGTCGATGCGCTGCTGCAGGGCATCACCGGCGAGAGCCAGAAGCTCGAGCAGGAGGAGGAGCAGGTCGGCGGCATCCGCGAGTACAACCTCGCGAGCCAGGAGCGCATCGTCCGTGGGCGCATGCCCACGATGGAAATCATCAACGAGCGGTTCGCGCGCAACATCCGCGTGGGCCTGTTCAACTTCATCCGCAAGAGCCCCGAAGTCGCCATCGGCGGCATCAAGGTGCAGAAGTACAGCGCCTTCCTGCGCGAGATCGTCGTCCCGACCAACTTCAACATCGTCTCGGTGAAGCCGCTGCGCGGCAACGGGCTCATCGTCTGCGACCCGACGCTGGTGTTCGCCGTCATCGACTCGCTGTTCGGCGGCATCGGCAAGTTCCATGCGCGCATCGAGGGCCGCGACTTCTCGCCCACCGAGCAGCGCGTCATCACCCGCATCGTGGAAGTCATCCTCCACGAGTACCACAAGGCCTGGAAGGGCATCTATCCGCTGGAGCTGGAATACCAGCGCTCGGAGATGCAGCCCCAGTTCGCCAACATCGCCACGCCCAGCGAGATCGTCGTGTCCACGTCGTTCACGCTGGAGATCGGCGAGACCAGCGGCACGATCTACTTCTGCATCCCGTACTCCACGCTGGAGCCCATCCGCGACGTGCTGTATTCCACGACGGTGGGCGACTCCGCCGAGCCCGACCGGCGCTGGATCAACCTGATGAAGACGCAGATCCAGGCCGCCGAGGTGGAGCTGGTCGCCGAGCTCGGCACCGCGCCGGCCACGGTGGAGCAGTTGCTGGCCTTCAAGCCCGGCGACTTCATCGAACTGGACCTCGAACCCGTCATCCAGACCAAGGTGGACGGCGTGCCGGTGTTCGACTGCCACTACGGCACGTCCAACGGCAAGTACGCCCTCAAGATCGACAAGATGCTGACCGGCTCTCAGGAGAGCTGGCTGGGAGCCAAACATGAGTCCTGATTCACCCAGCCAAGAAGAACAGGACGCGATGGCGGCCGAATGGGCCGCGGCGCTGGCCGAAGCGGCCCCTGCCCCGTCCGTCGCGTCCGAAGTCGCCGAGGCACCCGAGCAGGTGTCCACGCCCAGCTTCGCCAATTTCACGCCCACCCACGCGGGCGGGCCGGCGGGCGACATCAACATGATCCTGGACATCCCCGTCCAGCTCACCGTCGAACTCGGCCGCACCCGCATCCCGATCAAGAACATCCTGCAGCTGGCGCAAGGCTCGGTCGTCGAGCTGGACGCGCTGGCCGGCGAGCCCATGGACGTGCTCGTCAACGGCTACCTGATCGCCCAGGGCGAGGTGGTGGTGGTGAACGACAAGTTCGGCATCCGGCTGACGGACATCGTCACGCCCTCCGAGCGCATGCGCCGCCTGTCCAAGTCGGCCTGATCGTCCGTCCGGTCCGCGGACAAGGGCAGCTTTGCGCTGCCACTTGGGGCGTTCGGACGCTCAAGTCGGTCCGCAGAATGCCGAGGCATGAACACCTCCGGCCTGCTCCCCTTCCTCTGGTTCCTCGGCATCGTCGCGCTGATCCCGGTCGCGCTGTGGCTGCTCAAGCGCACACCGCTGGGCGGCGCTGCGGCGGGCGGCGTATTGCGCCTGGTGGCCCAGTTGCCCACGGCGCCCAACCAGCGACTGCTCGTCGTCGAGGTCGGCCAAGGCGAGGACCGGCGCTGGCTGGTGCTGGGCGCCACGGCGCAGAGCATCACGACGCTGCACGTCATGCCGCCACAGGCCGAGCCGGTCGCACCCGCCTCGTTCGCCAAGCTGCTGAGCAAGGAGCGCCAAGATGTCTGAGCCCCTCGCGCAGCCGACGCAGCGGCTGCCCTTCGGCAGGCACGACGAGTCCTCAGGACTCACCGTGTCCGGCCTCAGCCCCCGAGGGGACGGCGATGCTTGCGGCGTCCAGCCGCAAGCGCATCGCCCGCAGGCCGGCTTGGAGCAGCCCGGCGCTCGGCCCTCGGCTTCACACGCCGCGGGCCAACTGAAGTCGGTGCTGGGACTGGCGCTGCTGGTTGCCGCAGGCGGTGCCCTCGCCCAGGCCCAGACACCACCGGCCACGCTGCCGTTGCTGATCGGCCAGGGCAGTGGCGGCGGCAACTATTCGGTGCCCATCCAGACGCTGCTGTTCTTCACGGCCCTGGGCTTCCTGCCGGCGGTCATCCTGATGATGACGGCCTTCACCCGCATCGCCATCGTGCTGAGCCTGATGCGCCAGGCGCTGGGCACGCAGGCCGCGCCGCCCAACCAGGTCATCGTGGGCCTGTCCCTGTTCCTGACGTTCTTCGTCATGAGCCCGACGCTGGACAAGGTCTACGCCGAGGCCTGGCAGCCCTACAGCGCCGGGCAGATCCAGTTCGACGAGGCCTTGAAGCGCGCCGAGGTGCCGATGCGCGGCTTCATGCTCAAGCAGACCCGCCAGGCCGACGTGGCGCTGTTCTCGCGGCTGGCCAAGCTGGACAGCAGCGTCAAGCCCGAGGACGTGCCCTTCAAGGTGCTGGTGCCGGCGTTCGTCACCAGCGAGCTGAAGAGTGCCTTCCAGATCGCCTTCCTGGTCTTCATCCCCTTCCTCGTCATCGACATGATCGTGGCGAGCGTGCTGATGAGCCTGGGGATGATGATGCTGTCGCCCGTGCTCGTCGCCCTGCCCTTCAAGCTGATGCTGTTCGTGCTGGCGGACGGCTGGAACCTGCTGCTCGGCTCCCTGGCGGCCAGCTTCGTGACCTGATGCCCTCGCGGAACAGACGATCAAACGCAACGAGCCGCGTCGTCACCCACTGACTGAGACCCATGGACGCACAACAAGTCTTCACCTTCGGCCAGCAAGGCCTGTACATGCTGATGCTGGTGGCCGCACCCATCCTGATCGTCGTGCTGCTCGTGGGCGTCACGGTCAGCGTCTTCCAGGCGGCCACGCAGATCAACGAGGCGACGCTGTCGTTCGTGCCCAAGGTGGTCGCCGCAATCCTGACGCTGGCGGTTGCCGGGCCCTGGATGGTGACGGAGCTGGTGGAGTACATCCAGCGCACGTTGATGACCATTCCGTCGGTCGTGGGCTAGGTCATGCGGCCCCTCGACCCGTCTTGCCCAGCCGAACGCGGCCCAGCGCACGGCCCGCGGGTTCAAACGCTGCGGTGACCTGACGTGTTTTCAGTCACCGAAGCCCAGTTGCTCGCGTGGTTGACCCCGCTGCTCTGGCCTTTCATCCGCACGCTGGCGCTGTTTGCCGGCATGCCCACCTTCAGCCAGCGCAACGTGCCGCTCAGGTTGCGCGTCGGCCTGTCCCTGTTCATCGCCGTCGCATGCCAGCCTTCTCTGCCCCAGATGCCGTCGATGCCTCTGGACTCGCTGCCCCTGCTGACGCTGCTCGTGGCACAGCAACTGCTGATCGGCCTGGCCATGGGCTTCGCGGTGCGCATCGTGTTCGCCGCGCTGGAGTTCGCGGGGGAAGTCATCGGCCTGCAGATGGGGCTGAACTTCGCCGGCTTCTTCGACCCAGGCACCGGTGCCCAGGGCACGGCCAGCGCGCGCTTCTTCGGCAGCATGGTCGCGTTCCTGTTCATCGCCATCAACGGCCACCTGCTGCTCATTAACGCACTGATCCAGAGCTTCCACGCCTTCCCGGTGGGTGCCGAGCCCTTCGCCTTCCTGCGCGTGGCCATGCCGCAGCAATGGGGGGCGGAGATCTTCAGCATCGGCCTGTGGATCGCACTGCCGCTGATCACGATGCTGTTGTTCGTGAACCTGGTGCTGGGCGTGATCTCACGCGTGGCGCCGCAGATCGGCGTGTTCTCCGTGGGCTTTCCGCTGACGGTCAGCGTGGGCCTGATCGGCATGGTGGCCACACTGCCGCTGATGCAGACACCGTTCACGGTGGCGCTGGAGCGGCTGCTGGCGGCGTTCAGCTGAGGCTTGCCCGACACGCCGGCAGCTCGCCGGGGGGTGCAAGAATTCCCGGTGCGCGCAAGACGCACAGGGGAGCACCGGACCATGACAAACCTGCTGGAGCGTGAGGCGCCGCTCCTGGCCGCACTGAACCAGGCGCAGCGCGCGCGGCAAGGGCAAGGCAGCATCCTGCTGGTGTACGGCGAAGCCGGCATCGGCAAGTCGTCCTTCATCGAGGCCTGGCTGGCCCGGTTGCCGCGCGGCTGGCGCGTGATGCAGGGGGTGTGTGAAGACCTGTTCTCGCCCCGCCCCCTCGGCCCGCTGCGCGACATGGCGTCCGTGCTGCACGGCCCGCTCCAGGCCTCGCTTGAGCAGCACCACACGGCCGAGAACGTCTTTGGCGCGTTTCTCGCCCTGCTCGACACGGCGGCCGTGCCGTCGGTCGTGGTGCTGGAAGACCTGCACTGGGCCGACGAAGCCACACTGGACCTGATCAAGTTCCTGGGTCGGCGCATCAGGCGGCTGCCCGTGCTGCTGGTGCTCAGCTACCGGGACGACGAACTGGGCGTGGTGCACCCCTTGCACCGGCTGCTCGGCGACCTGCCTGCGGATGCCGTGATGCGCCACAAGCTCCGGCCGCTGACGCCTGACGCCGTCTCCGAGCTGGCCGCCCAGGCCGGGCGTCCTCCCGCCGGGCTGCATTCACTCACCAACGGCAACCCGTTCTACGTCACCGAGGTGCTGGCCAGTGAGCAGGAAGGCGCTGGGGTCAGCGGCGCCGTGCGCGACGCCATGCGCTCGCGGCTGACCCGGCTGGCACCCGCGGAGCGCGAGCTGCTGCAAGCCCTGTGCGTCTTCCCGGCGCGCGTGCCGCTGCGCCAGGTGCAGGCCCTGCTGCCCCCGGGTGGCGCACAGGCGCTGGACGGCTGCCTCGCCCGCGGGCTGCTTCGCCTGGAAGGCAACCACGTGGGGTTCAGGCACGAGCTGGGTCGCCACGCGGTGCTCGACACGCTGCCACCCCTGCAACGACGGCGACGCCATGCGCAGGCACTGTCGCTGGCGCGCCAGGCGCCTGAACCCACGCCGTTGTCACGCCTGGTGCACTTCGCCACCGAGGCCGTCGATGCCGCCACCGTGCTGGAGCTGGCGCCCAAGGCGGCCATCGAGGCTTCCGCCGTGGGAGCGCATCGGGAAGCGGCACAGCAGCTCGCCGCCGCGCTGCGGTTCGCCGACGACGCGCCGGTGCAGCAGCGCGCCGAGTTGTTCGAGAGCTGGTCGTACGAGGCGGGCCTGTCGCTCGCGGGCTATGCGCAAGTCATCGAGGCGCGCCGGCAGGCACTCGACCTGTGGCGCCAGGCCGGCCGGCAGGACAAGGTCGGGCACAACCTGCGCTGGCTGTCGCGCCTGCATTGGTACATGGGCGACGGCGAGCGGGCGCTGGCTCTGGCCGATGAAGCCACGGCGGTGCTGGAGCAACTGCCGCCCAGCGCGGACCTGGCCTGGGCCTTCAGCACGCGGGCCCAGTTCTTCATGCTGCAGGACCGCACGGAGCTGGCCCTGGCGTGGGGCGCACGCGCCATCGAACTCGCCACGGCGCTGGGCGAACAGGAAATCCTCTGCCACGCCCTGAACAGCGTCGGCACGGCGGAGCTGTTCGCCGGACTGGCAGGCGGCCTGCCCAAGCTGGAACAAAGCCTGGCGCTGGCACTGGCGGGCGGCTTCCACGAGCAGGCTGCGCGGGTCTATACCAACGTCAGCGAACACGCCGTCGTCTTCAAGAACTACGGCCTGGCCGACCGCTGGCTGGCCCAGGGCATCGCTTTCGATCGACGCCACGACCTGGACGCCTGGACGCACTACCTGGCCGGCTGGCAGGCGCAGCTGCGGCTGGAGCAGGGGCGTTTCGCCGACGCCGAGCGCATTGCCGTCGAGACGCTGGACATGCCGCGCCTCACGCCGCTGATGCGCCTGCCCGCCCTGACCGTGCTTGCGCGGCTGCGGATGCGCCAGCAGGCCTGCGACGCCAGCGCCCTGGTCGACGAAGCCCTGGCCATCGCGCGCTCGACCGGCGAGGTGCAGCGACTGCTGCCGCTGGTGGTGGCCCAGGCGGAGCACGCCTGGCTGGTCGGCGACGCCGCGGGTTGCCTGCGGACGCTGGCCACGCTTGACGACCACGCGGGCGTGGACATCAACGCCTGGTGGGCTGGCGAACTCGCGTGCTGGCGCCTGCGCGCTGGGCAGCCGGTGCCGGCGACGACCGCCGTCGCGGAACCCTGGCAGCTGGAGCTGGAAGGCCGCGGCGCAGAAGCCGCGGAGCGCTGGCTGGCGCTGGGGGCGCCCTACGAGGCCGCGATGTCGCTGCTGCAGGCCGCACTCAGCGGCCCGCGTACCTCGGCTGCCGACTTCCTGGCAGGGGCACTGCGGCTGCTCGAGCCGCTCGGTGCACGCCTGGCCGCAGCGCGGGTGCGTGAACTGGCGCGCGGCTGGGGGATCAGCCAAGCCCTGCCTGCACCGCGCCGCGGCCCGTACGGTCATGCGCGCCACCACCCCGCAGGGCTCACCGCGAAAGAGCAGCAGGTGCTCGATCAGCTGGCTGCAGGGCTGAGCAACCTCGACATCGCCCGACGCTCAGGCAACGCGGTTCGCACGGTCGAGCATCACGTGTCGGCGGTGCTGCGCAAGCTCGCTGCGCACGATCGCGCGGAGGCGGTGGCGACGGCACGCGACCTGGGACTCGTCAAGCCCGGCAGCCCGGGGCGCGAAAACTGACGGTCGGTACGGATCTGGCGGCGCAAGCCGGTTCCTAGCATGGTCCTGCGACCTGCACGGTCGCGACATGACCCTCAGGAAGGACCGCACCATGACCTCTGCACCACGCCACCCGCCACGGCTGATCGCCTCTGTGGCCCTGCTGCTCGCCGCCTGTGGCGGTGGGGGCGGCGACGCCGGCACCGCCACCACCCAGGCTGCCGCCGCCGCGCTCACCATCACGGGCACGGCCACGACCGGTACGGCCGTCGTTGGCGGCACGGTGGAGGCCAAGTGCGCTGCGGGAGCGGGCAGCGCGGTCACCTCCACCAGCGGCGCCTACACCCTCGAGATCAAGGAAGGCAAGCTGCCCTGCGCCTTGCGCGTGCGGCCGACAAGCGGTGCGGCGCTGAGGTCCCTGGCCAACGGCGGCGGCAACAGCGCCACGGCCAATCTGACACCGCTGACGGAGCTCGTCGTGGCCAAGCTCTCAGGCGGCGCCCCGGCCGGCTACTACGACGGCTTCGACGCGACCACCGCCGCGGCGCAGACCGCGGCCGCCACCCAGGCGGCCACGGCAGCGGTCGTCCAGGTGCTGAAGGAAGGCGGCGTCGACATCGGCGCCTCGGGCGACCCGCTCACGGCACCCATCGCCGCGGGCAATCCGCAGCAGCAGGCGCTGGACGCGCTGAACGCGGCACTGGCCGCCGGCCAGACCACGCTGGCCGACCTCGGCACCGCCGTGGCTGCACCCACCGCCGCCAGTGCCACGGCGTCGCTGCCCGCCGCCCAATTGCTGCGGCCTTCCGCACCCACCTGTGCCGCGCTGCGCAGCGGCAGATACCGCATCGTCATCAACGAGGAAGGAGACCGCAACCCGTCGACCGAGATCGTCACTGTCGACGCCGTGAAATCAACGGTGACCAACGCGGACAATCAGGTGTCATCCCTGCAGGCCAACGGCACCTGCCGCTTCAGCAACCCGGCATCGGGCGCAGAAGTCCTCGTGACCAATGCCGGCCTGGTCGTGGCACGCGTCGCCAGCAACGGCCCCGTGCTCAAGGGCGCCATCCTCTTCCCCGAGCAGGCCCACACGGTGGCCGAACTGGCAGGCGAGTGGAACACGCTGGCTTTCGACCGCACCGACGACAACGGCCCCATCCACCTCACCTCGTCTCTGGTCGCCCTGGATGCAACGGGCCGGCTCACCGCACTCACGGCATGCGACGACCTGCGCAACTGCACCAACCTCGCCACGCCACCAGCGGTCACCATCGCCACCAACACCAGCGGCGGATTCGACCTGCAGGGCCCTGGCTGGACGGACCGCCTGTTCGCCTATCGCGCCGGTGGCGGCGAGCTGATGCTGGTGGCCCTCTCGCAGGCCGGCCACATCATGTTCCTGACCCGCAAAGCCGCCGTGGCGATGCCGGCGGTCGGCCGCATGCAGGAACGCACCAACCTTGTGCTGACGGCGCAATACACCGCGCCGCAGGCCATGAGCCCGTCGAAGAACACGGTGGCTTCGGTAGACACGGCCAACAACAGCTACGTGCGCAACAACGTGCAGAACTTCAGCACCGGCGCAACGCGGCCCGAAACGGTGGTGATCAACAGCCTGCGCGACGGCTACCAACGCCGCCTGCCGGCCACCGGCGTGCCTCTCAGTGACGGGAGCGGCACGGGCAACGTCTCGGAGTACTTCGCGTTGGTGCTGCGGGGCATGGACCTCTCGGTGCTGGCCCTGCCGTCGGCCAACCAGTTGCAGTTGTCTGCCCAGGTCGGCCAGTGACAGCCAAGGTGCCCGCCAGCGGCGGGCGCGCCGGCCAGCGCCTCGGGGCCGACCTGCATCGGCACGGCGCTGCATACCCTGCCGAGCCCAGGCGCATGAAGGTCATGAAAGGGCCGCCGCAGCCCCGGCAGCGCGCCCTTGCCGGCGCCGGCCTGCGGTGGCTTTTCCGCCGCAGGCGCCGTCGCGTCACGCCTCCCGCAGCGCCGCCGTCACCGGCAGCGAAGCCGCCCGCACCGCCGGGAACAGGCCACCCACGAAACCGATGGCCAGCGCCCACTTGATGCCTTCCCACAGCAGGCCGGGCGACACGCGCAGGCTGAAGCTCAGCTTGCCGACCGAGCCGGCCGCCATCGTGGAGGCCTCGAAGCCGTTGAAGACCGCCCAGGCCAGCAAGCCGCCGATGGCCCCGCCGATCAGCGCCAGCAGCATGGTCTCCAGCATCACGGCCACGACGACCGGCATGCCGCGAAAGCCGATGGCGCGCAGCGTGGCGATCTCGCGGGCGCGCGTGGCCACGGCCGCGAACATCGTGTTCAGCGCGCCGAACAGCGCCCCCACGGCCATGATGGCGCCCACGGTGATGCCGATGATGCGCAGCACCTTGGTCATCTGCTCGCTCTGCTTGGCGAAGAAGTCCAGCGTGGTGCTGGCCTTGACCTTGAGCTGCGGGTTGGCGTCGAGTGCGTCGCTGAAGGCCTTGATCGCCGCCGGGCTCTCCAGCTTGACCGTGGCCGAGTTGCGGCCGCTGCCGCGCTTGTAGGCGTCGTTGACCACGTTGGCATCGGCCCACAGCTCCGACTCCATCGCGTCGCCCGACGCGAAGATGCCGACGATGGTCCACGGCTGGTTGCCCAGCTTCAGCGTGCCGCCCACCTTCAGCCCCTCGAACTGGCGCACCGCGCCCTTGCCGATGACCAGCTCGCGCAGCCCCGGCTGGAAGGTCCGGCCTTCGATGATCTTGACGTTGGGCCGCACGACGAACGCCGCCTCGCTGATGCCGCGCACCTGCGCGCTGCCTTCGTCGCCCGTCTTGCTGCCCCTGACCGGCAGGTTGGCCGCCGCCACCGTCTCGGCCGAGATGATGGGCTCGCCCTTGGCGTTGCGGGCCACACCCGGCGCCTGCTCGATCTGCACGATGTCGTCCCGGCTCAGCGAGGACGACACCTCGTTGGCCGACGCGCCGCGCATGACGATGGCCGTGTCCAGGCTGCCCGAGTTGCGCAGCGTCTGCGCATAGCCCTCGGCCATGGCCAGCAGCGCCACCAGCACGCCCACCACGCCGGCGATGCCCACGACGATGACGGCCGACGAGCCCAGCCGCTGCGTCAGCGTGCTGATGCCCACCGCCGCGACCGAGCGGGTCTGCGCGCCGCTGCGGAACAGGAACATCCACAGCGCCAGCAGCACGGCGAGGGCCAGCGCGCCCTGCCAGGGCATTGCGACCCATGCAGCGAGCATGACGGCCACCAGCAGAAAGAGTCCGAGGTTCTTCAGGAACTTCATGGTCAGGCCCTCCCTGCCAGCGCATCGGTGATGTTGATGCGCATCGCGCGCAAGGCCGGCAGGGCGCCAACCGCCAGGCCGAACACCAGCGCCAGCCCGACACCGATCAGCCAGCTGATGACGCCGGCGGCGGGCAGGTTCAGCGCCCCGCCACTGCCCGCGCTGACGATGGGGCCGATGACACTCGCCAGCCCCAGGCCCACGACGCCGCCGATCAGCAGCAGCAGCACCGACTCGGCCAGCACCAGGCCCAGCACGCTCTCGCCGGAGAAGCCCAGCGTCTTCAGCACCGCGATCTCGCCGGTGCGCTCGCGCACGGCCTGCATCATGGTGTTGCCGGCCAGCAGCAGCAGCGTGAAGAACACGGCGCCCATGATGGACGTGACGATGAGGTTGATGTCGGCCACCTGCTTCATCCAGCTGGACATGGCGGCTTGCTCGGTCAGCGTGCGCGTCTCGTGGTCGGAGTTGGCCGAGATCGCGTCGATGGCCTTGAGCACGCGGTCGGCCTGGTTCACGTCCTTCACGCGCGTCACGTACCAGCCCACCTGGCCCTGGTTCCACGGCGTGGTGTCGTCGAAGTACTTCCAGTTCAGCAGGAACATCTGGTCCCACCAGCCGCCGGCCTTCTTGTCGGCCACGTGGATGATGCCCACGATGGTGAAGGGCCAGTTCTGGCTGCCGTTCTTGTCCGGGAAGATGGTGGACTGCATGGGCACCTGGTCGCCCACCTTCCAGCCGAAGCGCTTGGCCAGGCCTTCGCCGATGAGGGCGCCGTTCTTGGTCTCGGCAAACGCCTTGCGGTGCTCGGCCGAGACTTCCATCTCCGGGTAGATGTCCAGGTAATTGGGCGCCACGGCGAAGCTGAAGACCTGGTTCTCGGGCTTTTGATAGGCACCGCCGAACCAGTTCGCGAAGGTCACGTCCTTGACGCCGTCGATCTGCTGGATGCGGTTGCCCAGCGACATGGGCAGCAGCTGGATGAAGCTGAGCTTGGAGCCGGTCTGCAGACGCTGTGCGCCGTTGGCGCTCTGCCCCGCCTGGTCGAAGCCGACGCGCACCGCGTCCAGCAGCCCGAACAGCAGGAAGGCCGTGATGATGGACACCAGGGTCAGGAAGGTGCGCAGCTTGCGCCGGAACAGCGCCGCCCAGATGAGGTGCAGGTATTTCATCGCGTCACCTCGCGGCTCAGGCCAGCGCTTCGGCCGCCGTGACCAGCGTGCCCTTGTCCAGGTGCAGCGTGTGGCTGGCGCGGCTGGCGGCCTTGGGGTCGTGGGTGACCATGACGATGGTCTTGCCGTGCTCTCGGTTGAGCACCTGCAGCAGCGTCAGCACGTCCTCGGCGGACTGGCGGTCCAGGTCACCGGTGGGCTCGTCGCAGACCAGGAGCGTCGGGTCGGACACGATGGCCCGGGCGATGGACACGCGCTGCTGCTGGCCGCCGGAGAGTTCCGTCGGCTTGTGCGAGGCACGGTCCGCCAGGCCCACGAGCTGCAGCGCGATGGCCGCGCGCTTCTTGCGCTCGGCGGCCGACAGTTTGGTCAACAGCAGCGGCAGCTCGACATTCTTCTGCGCCGACAGCGTCGGCATCAGGTTGTAGAACTGGAACACGAAGCCGACCTTGGACGCCCGCCAGCGCGCGAGCTGGGCGCCGGAGAACTGGTCGATGCGCTCGCCGGCCACGCTGATCGCGCCGCCGCTGGGCGCATCCAGCCCGCCCATCAGGTTCAGCAGCGTCGTCTTGCCCGAGCCCGACGGGCCCATCAGCGCGAGGAAGTCGCCCTGGCTCACGTCCAGGTCGATGTGGTGCAGCACCTCGACCTTCTGCTTGCCGCGGGTGTAGACCTTGGACAGGTCGCGGATCTCGATCAGTGCAGTCATATCAGCTCTCCATTGCGCATTCGCGGCGCCGACGCCGCATGACACGTTGTGCTCCGGGCCAAGCGCTGGGCCGCTCCCGAGCCGGCCTGCCTGTCGACGCTTGCGGCTCCATGCCGTGTGCGCCGGCGTCCCGCCGGGGGACAGACGCGGGCTTCATCTCAGTCCTTGCCCACGATCTGCGAACCCTGCTTCATCTCCGCTGGCGGCGACAGCACGACGGCTTCGCCCGCCTTCAGCCCGCTGGTGGCCAGCTTGAACTTGCCCACGTCGGCGCCGAGCTTCACGGCGCGCTGCTCCACGCGGTTGTCAGTGGCGACGAACACCGCATCGGCACCGCCACGCTGCGTCACGGCCTCGGGCGGCAGCAGCACGCCGGGCACCGGCGCGGTCTGACCCTTGGGCTTGGCGGCCAGGAAGGTCACGCGCACGCCCATCTCGGGCACGACGCGGTCGTCCTTCTGGTCCAGCGCCACGCGCACCTTGACGGTCGCCTTGCCGCGGTCGGCGCTGGGGATGACGGCCACGACGTGGGCGGGGATCTTCCAGTCCGGGTAGGCGTCCAGCACGGCCTCGCAGGGCATGTCCGGCTTGACCTGGGCGATGTAGGCCTCGTTGACGTCCACGCCCACTTCCAGCGAGTCCATGTCGACGATGGTGCCCACGCCGGTGCGCGTGAAGCCGCCGCCGGCCGACAGCGGCGAGATGATCTCGCCGACCTGCGCGGCGCGCGCGGTGACGACGCCGTCGAACGGCGCGCGCACGGTGGCGTAGTCGAAGTTCACGCGCGCCTGCGTCACCTGCGCCTGGGCGGCCTCGACCTGGCGCTGGGCCACCTCGATCTGGGCCGTGTAGGTCTTCACGGCGGTGGCCGTCTGCTCCTGGCTCTGGCGCGTCGTCATGCCGCTGGCGGCCAGCTCGGTCTGCCGCCGCGCGTCGGCCTCGGCCTGCGCGAGCTGCGCCCGCACCTGGCCCATGGACGCCTGCGCGCTGCGCGCCTGCGCCTCGGCGGCGGCCAGGCCGGCCTTCAGGCCGCTGTCGTCCAGCCGGGCCAGCACCTGGCCCTTCCTGACCTTGAAGCCTTCGTCGATGAGCACCTCGGTGAGCGTGCCGGTGATCTGCGCCGACACGGTCGCCATGCGCCGCGCCGTCACATAGCCCGTGGCCTGCAGCACGGCGTCGGCGGACGGCCCCTGGCCGTTGGCGCGCACCGTCGCCGTCTGCACGGCAATGGGCTTGTTGCCGGCCAGCAGCCACCAGGCCGCGCCGCCGGCCACGGCCAGCGCGATGACTGCAGCAGCGGTGCCCCAGAACCACTTCGGCGGGCCGCCGCCCTCGTGGTCTTCGCGATGCGCGCTGTCGATGCGCAGCTCTTTGAGCAATCCGGTATCGATGACGCGCCCCTAGAAGGTTGACCTGCTTGGATTCGGCCGGATTGTGCACAGCCGCGGGCGCGACACAACGCGGGCTTTCGACGAACGGCGGCCCGCGCCGCTGAACGGCGAGCAGACGCGCCGAATGGCGACCGGCGTCGGCAGAGGCTAGCTCTCGACCAGACCGTTGCGGATCGCGTAGACCGTCAGCTCGGAGTTGTTGCCCAGGCCCAGCTTCTCCAGCACGCGGGCGCGGTAGACGCTGACCGTCTTGGGGCTGAGCATCAGCTCCTCGGCGATGTCCGACAGCCGCCTGCCCGAAGCGATCATGACCAGCGTCTGCAGCTCGCGATCCGACAGCTTGTGGTGGGCCTGCTCGGTGACGGACGCCGTCAGGCTCTCGACCAGCATCTGCGCGATCTCGGGCGTCACGTACTTGCGGCCCTGGGCAACCGTGCGCACGGCCTGCACCAGCGTGGCAGGATCGCCACCCTTGTTGACGTAGCCGTAGGCGCCGGCACGCAGCGCGCGGATGGCGTACTGGTCCTCGGGATACATCGAGACGATGAGCGTGCGCACCAGGTTGCCCTCTTCCTTGAGCACATGCAGCACGTCCAGGCCGGAGCGGCCCGGCATGTTGATGTCCAGCACCAGCACGTCGCACGGGGCGTCCTTGCCCAGGGTGTGCCCCAACGTGTGGAACAGGCCGCGCAGCTCCGTGTAGTCGCCCGCCTCGCCGACGACCTCGATGTCCTGGGCATCGGCCAGCGTGTCGCGGATGCCGCGGCGGATCAGGCCGTGGTCGTCGCAGAGGATGACCTTGATCATGCGCGTCCCCAGATCGAGGGGCCGCCATCGTCGCGGCCGAAGTCGGTGGCGTCGTCCAGCGCGTCGATGGCTTCGGAGGCCAGCGGCACGGTCAGGATCAGGCTGGTGCCGCCACCCGGGTGGCTGGACAGGTCCACCCAGCCGCCCACGGTGGCTGCCCGCTCGTGCAGGCCGCGGATGCCGAAGGAGCGCTCCTTGGCCAGGTCGCCCGGCGCGATGCCGCGGCCGTTGTCGCAGATCTCCAGCGTCAGCACGCCGGAGTCCAGGCTGAGTTCGATGTCCACGCGCGTCGCGCCGGCATGCTTGGAGACGTTGGTCAGCGCCTCCTGCGCGGTGCGGTAGGCCACCAGCGGCACGCCGGACGGCAGCGCCAGGCGCTCCTCGCCGATGCGCAGGCCGGCCTCGATGCCGGTGCGGCGCTCGAAGCGGGCCGTCATCCACTGCAGCGCGGCCACCAGCCCCTGCTCCAGGATGGCGGGGCGCAGGTTGTGCATGATGCGCTGGCTGGCATCGATGGCGGCGTTGACCGTCTCCAGCGCCGCCGCAACGCGCTGGCGGACCTCGGGCTCGGTGGCGTGGCGGTCGATCCAGGCGAGGTCGAACTTGACGGCCGTGAGCGAGCCGCCCACGTCGTCATGGATCTCGCGGGCGATGGCCGCGCGCTCCATCTCCACGCTGGTTTGCAGGTGGCCGGCCAGTTCGTGCAGGCGCTGCTTGGACTTGACGAGCTCGTGGTCGGCCGCGACGCGCGCGCGCTGGCTCTCGGCCGCGTCGATGGCATGCGACAGCGCGGGCGCCAGGCGGTTGAGGTTGTTCTTCAGCAGGTAGTCGGACGCACCGTTGCGCATCGCCGCCACCGCCGTGTCCTCGCCGATCTCGCCGGAGACCAGGATGAAGGGCATCAACAGGCGGCGCGCCTTCAGCGCGTCCAGCACCTCCAGGCCCGAATAGCCCGGCAGGTTGTAGTCCGAGATGATCGCGTCCCAGGGACGATCCAGCGCCGCCAGCACCGCAGGCAGTGAATCGAGCCTCTCCATCGCCACCTTCATGCCGGCGCGGGTCAACTGCGCCAGGATGAGTTGGTGATCGAGCTCGGAATCCTCGACATGCAGCACACGCAGGACACGTGCGGGCTGCTCCACACCAGAAATCGTCATGGGGCCGCAGTATGCCGCCCCCGGGGTGTGCCGTCCGGCGCCACACCGAACGCGCGTCAGACCGGTAATACCGCTCGTTCTCATGACATCTCACCGTCGACAGGGTAGGAAAAAGAGTCGAACATGCCATGATGCATTGGCCCTGAGCGACTCCCGCAGGGCCGGTTTAAAGGAAGCTGGCATCCCCTCGCGGAGACACGATGCACACTGAATCAACCACCGCAGCCGATTTCGACGCAGCCGTGGCCGCCATGCCGCTGCTGGCAGCAGCGGAGTTGCAGGATCACCTGATGACGGTGACCCACGACCTCGAACGCCTGCAGCGTCTGCTCGACGATGCGGGTGAGGCGTTGTCCGCCCACTTTTACAGCGCGTCCAACCAGGTCATGACGCTGCTCAGCGGCAGCGACGGCAGCCCCGCCTCGGAAGGCCTGAAGCAGATCATGCAGGACGTGGCCGGTGCGATCACCGCGCTGCAGTTCCAGGACATGGCCACCCAGCTCATCGCCCACACCAGCCAGCGCCTGCGCAACTGCTCGGACCAGCTGGCCCGCGACACGTTCGGCGCGGATGACGAGGACGGCGCAGCCGTCGTCGAGATCGCGCCGCTGCGGCCCAATCCGGTCACGCAGGACGAGATGGACGCCGGCTCCATCGAACTTTTCTGATCCCCGTTCACTAAGCCCCCAGGCAACACACGTTCTCTCGGAGAAAACTCAAATGCACTCAATCCTTGCTGTCGACGATTCGGCCTCGATGCGCCAGATGGTGGCCTTCACGCTCAAGAACGCCGGCTTCAACGTGGTGGAAGCAGTGGATGGACAAGATGCCTGGGAAAAGTCCGGTCAGCGTGATTTCGACCTGGTCCTGACCGACCAGAACATGCCGCGCATGGACGGTATCAGCCTGACCAAGAAGCTGCGCGAGAACCCGAAGTTCAAGAGCACGCCCATCCTCATCCTGACCACCGAGTCCAGCGATTCGATGAAGCAGGCCGGCCGCGCCGCCGGCGCCACGGGCTGGCTGGTCAAGCCGTTCGATCCAGCCAAGCTGATCGAAGTGATCGGCAAGGTCATTCGCTGAAGCCGGTTCCAAGGGAGCACCAAACATGGGTGACATGACCACAGAAGGCGCCAGCATCAGTGCTGGCATCGACCTCAGCCAGTTCTACCAGGTCTTCTTCGAAGAGGCCGGCGAAAACCTCGACAACATGGAGCAGTTGCTGCTCAACGTGAACGTCGAGGCCGCAGACGACGAGGAGCTGAACGCGATCTTCCGCTGCGCCCACTCGATCAAAGGCGGCGCGGCGACGTTCGGCTTCGGCGATGTGGCCGAGCTGACGCACCAGATGGAGACGCTGCTGGACAAGCTGCGCCGCCACGAGCTGCAGCCCAACGCCGCGATGGTGGACGTGCTGCTGCAATCGGGCGACGCGCTGCGCGCCCAGCTCGGCCGCCACCAGGGTTCCGGCGGCGACGTGATCGACACGACCGACCTGCTGGTCAACATCAAGCGTTTCGTCGAAGGCGGCGGCGCGCCGGCCGCGACGCCAGCGCCCCAAGCTGCCGCGGCGCCCGCTGCGGCCAAGCCGGCACCGGCGCCCGCCGCAGCAGCGGCCTCGGCCACCAAACCAGGCACGCGGCTGCTGGAGATGCAGGTCGGCCCGCTGACCGATCTGAGCCTGGCCGACAACCTCGTCGAGCTGTTCAAGGAGATCACCGACCTCGGCACCATCGAGCCGCTCGATGCCGGCCAGAGCTCCGACGGCATGCGCCGCTTCAAGGTGCTGACCAGCTCGACCGACAACGACCTGCTGGACCTCTTCACCTTCCACGTGGCGCGCGAACAGGTCAAGCTGACGCCGCTCGGCCCGGGCTTCGGCTTCTATGACGGCGCCCCGGGCGCCCCGCCGGCCGAAGCGCCGTCGGCCGACCCCGGCTACGGCTTCTTCGACGAAGCGCCCGGCATGCCTGCCGGTGCCGCCGCGCCGGCTGCCGAGGCCGCGCCCGTGGCGGCCGACGCCGCCATCGTGCCGACCCGCCCGGCCACGCCCGCCAAGGCCGAGTCCAAGCCCGCGGCCATGGACCAGACCACGCTGCGCGTGTCCATCGAGAAGGTCGACCAGCTCATCAACCTGGTGGGCGAACTCGTCATCACGCAGGCCATGCTGGCGCAGAACAGCCGCGACGTGGACCCGGCGCTGTACCAGCAGCTGACGTCCGGCCTGGCGGACCTGGAGCGCAACACGCGCGACCTGCAGGAATCGGTCATGTCGATCCGCATGATTCCGATGGCGACCGTGTTCAACCGCTTCCCGCGCATGCTGCGCGACCTGGCCGCCAAGCTGGGCAAGAAGGTCGAGCTGGTCACGCAAGGCGAGGCGACCGAACTGGACAAGAGCCTGGTCGAGAAAATCACCGACCCGCTGACCCACCTGGTGCGCAACAGCTGCGACCACGGCATCGAGATGCCGGCCGACCGGCTGGCGCGCGGCAAGCCCGAGCAGGGCACGATCACGCTGGTGGCCTCCCACCAGGGCGGCAGCATCGTCATCGAGGTGCGCGACGACGGCCGCGGCCTGAACCGCGAGAAGCTGATCAAGAAGGCCCGCGAGAAGGGCATCGACGCGCCGGACACGATGACCGACGCGGAGTGCTGGAGCCTGATCTTCGCGCCGGGCTTTTCGACCGCCGATGTGGTCACCGACGTGTCCGGCCGCGGTGTCGGCATGGACGTGGTGAAGAAGAACATCACGTCGCTGGGCGGCACGGTCGAGATCGACTCGGCCGAAGGCTACGGCATGAAGGTGTCCGTGCGGCTGCCGCTGACGCTGGCCATCATGGACGGCATGAGCGTGGGTGTGGGCGACGAGTGCTACATCCTGCCACTGTCCTCGGTCGTCGAGTCGTTCCAGGTGCAGTCCAACACGATCAAGACCGTCGCCGGCTCCGGCCGCGTCGTCGAGGTGCGCGACGAGTACATGCCGGTCATCGAGCTGGAGCGCGTCTTCGACGTGCCGCGCTTCGACTTCGAGCATGTCAGCTCCATCATGGTCGTCGTGGAGGCCGAGGGCGGCCGCGTCGCGCTGCTGGTGGACGAGCTGCTCGGCCAGCAGCAGGTCGTCGTGAAGAACCTCGAAGCCAATTACCGCAAGGTCAACGATGTGTCGGGCGCCACCATCATGGGTGACGGCCGCGTCGCGCTGATCCTGGACGTCGGCAGCCTCGTGCGCCGTTCGCGCCACTAATCCACCACACCACAAAAGAGCAGAGGTCCGCATGGAAGCCAGCAACGTCCCCGCGCTGCGCCAGCAAGGCGCCGTCACCGCCAAGTCCCATGGCCCCAAGAGCGGCGAGTACCTGACGTTCCGCCTGGGTTCCGAGGAATACGGCATCGACATCCTGAAGGTGCAGGAGATCCGTTCCTACGAGCAGCCCACGCGCATCGCCAATGCGCCGGACTTCATCAAGGGCGTCGTCAACCTGCGCGGCGTCATCGTGCCCATCGTCGACCTGCGCCTGAAGCTGAACTGCCCCAGCGCCGAATACAACAGCTTCACCGTCGTCATCGTGCTGAACGTGAAGAACCGCGTCGTCGGTGCGGTCGTCGACTCCGTGTCTGACGTGCTGGAGCTGAACCGCGACGCCATCAAGCCGGCGCCCGAACTCAGCGCCGCGTCGGTGGACACCAGCTTCATCACCGGCATCGGCTCGGTCGGCGAACGCATGCTGATCCTGATGGACATCGAGGGGCTGATGAGCAGCGCCGAGATGGGCTTGATGGACGCAGCCATCGCCGCCTGAACAGCTTCCGAGCCTTGAGCACCCGGGCACCGCCGGCCACGGCCGCGTGAGCGGTGCCCTGCCCGTTTGGCCTTCCTGGAGGACCGCATGAGTCAGCCCGATCGCTCCATTGCTCGCCAGGTCTCCGTGTCCGGCGCCGTTGCTGTCGCTGCGGCCCTGCTCGTCGTCAGCCTCGTCGTGGGCGCGCTGCTGCAACGTTCGGCCCAGCAGCAGGTGCAGACCTGGGTCGGCGACAAGGCCGCCTCGCTCGTCGACGCGATGCAGGCGATGGACGACGTCGCCGCCAAGCAGACGCAGCGCAGCTTCGGCTCGTTCCGCCAGGAGTTCGGCCCCAGCTTCACGCTGGACGACGCCACCGGCGAGCTGCGCGACTGGGGCCCCAAGCTCAACGGCAACTTCACGCAGGTCGACAAGTTCGCCGCCGTCAATGGCGGCGTGGCCACGGTCTTCGCGGCCAGGGGTGCTGACTTCGAGCGCATCACCACCTCGTTGAAGAACGAGAAGGGCGAACGCGCCATGGGCACCCTGCTGGACAAGCAGGGCGCCGCGTACGCGGCCATCACGGCCGGCAAGTCCTACACCGGCCGCGCGCTGCTGTTCGGCCGCGCCTACATGACGCACTACGAGCCGATCAAGAACGACGCCGGCAAGGTGGTGGGCATCCTGTTCGTCGGCTACGACCTCGATGCCTTCGAGGCCGCGATCGACCGCATGGCCGGCAGCGCCAGGTTCTTCGAACATGGCGGCACCTACATCGTCGCCAGCAACAAGGACCCGTCGAAGGCGCTGCTCGCCGTCCACCCGACCGCCAAGGGCAAGCTGCTGTCCAGCGTTGCGCCGGGCTTCGAAAAGCTGCTGGCCGAGCAGAAGGACAACGCCGTCGTGCTGGACGACGTGCCCGACGTGCTGGGCAACGGCCGCTCGGACAACTTTGCCGTCGCCCGCAAGAGCGACAAGACCGGCTACTGGGTCATTGCCCAGGTCTCGCGCGGCGAGGCGCAGGCCGCCGGCCGCTCGACGCTGTGGTTCTTCTGGGGTGCGCTGGCACTCACCACCGTGGGCCTGGGCTTCGGGCTGCTGTGGATGATGCGCCGCTGGGTCGCGCAGCCGCTGGCAGCCTTGCAGAAAGCCGTGGGCGCCATTGCCGACGGCGACCTCAGCCAGTCGGTCAGCAGCACGCGCAACGACGAGATCGGCTCGCTGATCCAGGACACCGAAAGCATGCGCCAGCGCCTGGCGGCCACCATCGGCACGGTGCGCAACTCGGTCGACAGCATCGCCACCGCGGGCACCGAGATCGCCACGGGCAACCTGGACCTCAGTCAACGCACCGAGCAGACGGCCGGCAATCTCCAGAGCGCGGCGTCGTCGATGAGCGAGCTGACCGGCACGGTGCGCCAGACGGCCGACTCGGCGCGCACGGCCAACCAGCTGGTGCAGTCCGCTGCATCAGCGGCGACGCGCGGTGGCGAGGTGGTCGGCCAGGTCGTCACCACCATGGACGACATCAACACGGCCAGCAAGAAGATCGCCGACATCATCGGCACCATCGACGGCATCGCGTTCCAGACCAACATCCTGGCGCTGAACGCCGCGGTGGAAGCGGCCCGGGCTGGCGAGCAAGGCCGCGGCTTCGCGGTCGTGGCCGGCGAAGTGCGCTCGCTGGCCGGCCGCAGCGCGCAAGCGGCCAAGGAAATCAAGGCGCTGATCGGCAACAGCGTCGAGCGCGTCGAGAACGGCGCCCGCCTGGTGCAGGCCGCCGGCACGACCATGGGCGAGATCGTGTCCAGCGTGCAGCGCGTGCAGGACATCATTGGCGAGATCACCTCGGCCGCCACCGAGCAGAGCGAGGGCATCGCCTCGGTGAACACCGCCGTCGTGCAGCTGGACCAGATGACGCAGCAGAACGCGGCGCTCGTGGAAGAGTCCGCCGCCGCGGCCGAGAGCCTGAAGGAACAGGCACAGCGGCTGGTGGAGGCCGTGGCGGTGTTCCGCGTCGCCGGCAGCGAGCCGCTGCGCAAGGGGGTCGCACCCAGGCCGGTCCCCTCGCCAGCGACTGCACCCAAGGCTGCGGCCAGTGCGCCGAAGCCGACACCCAAAGCGGTCGCACCCAAAGCCACGGCCGTCGCCCCCAAGCCTGCACCGGCCGTGAAGCCAGCGCCCGTGGCCGCGCCCCGCGCTGCACCCGCCCCGGCGACCAGCGCCGAAGGCGACTGGGAAACCTTCTAAGCCGCACGCCAGAAACAACGAGGCCCGCTGAGCGCGGGCCTTGTTGCTTTCAGCGGCTCGACGTGTTCAGACGCGCTCGGCCACCCAGGCCGCCACGCCCGCCAGCGCCGCCGCCACACCGGCCGGCTGCGTGCCGCCGGCCATGGCCAGGTCGGGCTTGCCGCCACCCTTGCCGCCCACTTGGCTGGCGACGAAGTTGACCAGCTCGCCAGCCTTGACCTTGCCCACGCTGTCAGCCGTCACACCGGCCGCCAACTGGACCTTGTCGCCGTCCACGGCAGCCAGCACGATGGCCGCGGTCTTGAGCTTGTCCTTGAGCTTGTCCATGGTCTCGCGCAGCGTCTTGGCGTCGGCGCCTTCGAGACGAGCCGCCAGCACCTTGATGCCCTTGACGTCCACCGCCTGGGCCATCAGCTCGTCGCCCTGGGCGGATGCGAGCTTGCTCTTGGCGGCGGTCAGCTCCTTCTCCAGCGACCTGATCTGGTCCAGCATCGCATGCAGGCGGGCGCCCAGCTCATGCGGCGAAGTCTTGAGCGTCATCGCGGCGCCCTGCACCGTGGTTTCCAGCGACTGCAGGTAGGTCAGCGCGTTGTCGCCGGTGACGGCCTCGACGCGGCGGATGCCGGCCGCGACACCCGACTCGGCGACGATCTTGAACAGGCCGATGTCGCCGGTCGCCTTGACGTGCGTGCCGCCGCAGAGTTCCTTGGACGAGCCGATGGACAGCACGCGCACGGTCTCGCCGTACTTCTCGCCGAACAGCATCATCGCGCCCGACTTCTGCGCGTCGTCCAGCGCCATGACGTGGGCCGTGGCACCGGCGTTGGCGAGGATCTCGGCGTTCACGAGGGCTTCCACCTCGCGGATCTCCTCCGCCGTCATCGGCGCGTTGTGCGCGAAGTCGAAGCGCGTGCGCTCCGCGTTCACCAGCGAGCCCTTCTGCTGCACGTGCGCGCCCAGCACCTCGCGCAAGGCCTTGTGCATCAGGTGGGTGGCGCTGTGGTTGCGCACGGTCTTCGCGCGGCGCTCGGCGTCCACGCGGGCGGTGAAGGCATCGCCGACCTTGACCGAGCCCTCGGTCACTTGGCCATGGTGGCCGAACACGTCGGCCTGGATCTTGATCGTGTCCGCGACGGCGACGCGCGTCGTGCCGTTGCGCAGGTCGCCCGAGTCGCCGACCTGGCCGCCACTCTCGGCGTAGAACGGCGTGTGGTCCAGCACGATGACGGCATCATCACCGGCGTGCGCCTCGTTCACCTGCGCACCGTCCACATACACGGCCGTGACCTTGGCCGTCTCGACGAGCAGGCCGTCGTAGCCGTGGAACTCGGTCGGCGCGCCGCTGTAGGCCAGGCCCTGCGCCATCTTGAACTTGCCGGCCGCGCGGGCGCGGTTCTTCTGCTCTTCCAGCAGCTCGTGGAAGCGCACCTCGTCCACCGCCACGCCGCGCTCGCGGCAGACGTCGGCGGTCAAGTCGACCGGGAAGCCGTAGGTGTCGTGCAGCTTGAAGGCCGTGTCACCGTCGACGTTGCCGCCCTTGGCCAGGGCCGCTTCCAGGATTTCCATGCCGGTCGCGATGGTCTGGAAGAAGCGCTCTTCCTCCTGCTTCAGCACGTCCGTCACGCGGGCCTGGGCCTGGCGCAGCTCGGGATAGGCATCGCCCATCTCGGCGGCCAGCGCGCTCACCAGCTTGTGGAAGAACGGCGCGCGGGCGCCCAGCTTGTAGCCGTGGCGGATGGCGCGGCGGGCGATGCGGCGCAGCACATAGCCACGGCCGGCGTTGCCGGGGATGACGCCGTCGACGATGGTGAACGAGCAGGCGCGGATGTGGTCGGCGATGACCTTCAGCGACGGGCTGGTGGCGTCACAGTCGCCACCACCGGCTTCGTCCACGGCCTTCTTGGCCGCGGCCAGCAGGTTCACGAAGGTGTCGATCTCGTAGTTGGAATGCACGTGCTGCAGCACGGCCGCCAGCCGCTCCAGGCCCATGCCGGTGTCCACGCTGGGCTTGGGCAGCGGGTGCATCACGCCGTCTTCAGTCCGGTTGAACTGCATGAAGACGTTGTTCCAGATCTCGATGTAGCGGTCGCCGTCTTCGTTCGGCGATCCCGGCGGGCCGCCGGCGACGTCGGGGCCGTGGTCGTAGAAGATCTCGGTGCAGGGGCCGCAGGGGCCCGTGTCGCCCATCATCCAGAAGTTGTCGGACATGTAGCGCCCGCCCTTGTTGTCGCCGATGCGCACGATGCGCTCGGCGGGCACGCCCACCTGCTTGTGCCAGATGTCGTAGGCCTCGTCGTCCTCGGCGTAGACGGTGACCCAGAGCTTGTCCTTGGGCAGGCCGAAATTGACCGTCAGCAGCTCCCACGCAAAGGCGATGGCGTCCTTCTTGAAGTAGTCGCCGAAGCTGAAGTTGCCCAGCATCTCGAAGAAGGTGTGGTGGCGCGCGGTATAGCCGACGTTGTCCAGGTCGTTGTGCTTGCCGCCGGCGCGGATGCACTTCTGGCTGGTGGTGGCGCGGGTGTACGCGCGCTTGTCGAAGCCCAGGAACACGTCCTTGAACTGGTTCATGCCCGCGTTCGTGAACAGCAGCGTCGGGTCGTCGCCCGGCACGACCGGGCTGGACGCGACGATCTGGTGCCCCTTGGACTCGAAGAACTTCAAAAAGGTCTGGCGGATCTCGGCGGCTTTCATCCGGGGCTTCCTGGAAAAGGTCTGTGACAAGGAGGGGCGATTGTAGGGAGGGGGCTTTGCGCCGCAGCGGTAGAGTGCCCATCCATTCGATTGGAGATCCCCGATGGACGCGAATTCTCCCTTGGCCGCGCTGGACGATGCCGGCCTGCTGCGCACCCAGGCACTGATCAACGGCGAGTGGGTCGGCGCCAGCAGCAGCTTTGCCGTGACCGACCCCGCCACCGGCCAGGAGCTGGCGCAGGTGCCCAACCTGGGCCGCGCCGAGGCCGAATCGGCCATCGCCGCCGCCGCCAACGCGCTGAACGCCTGGCGCGGCAAGCCCGCCAAGGAGCGCGCCGCGGTGCTGGTGCGTTGGCAGCAACTGCTGGTGAAGCATGCCGACGACCTCGCGCGGCTGATGACGGCCGAGCAGGGCAAGCCGCTGGCCGAGGCACGCGGCGAGGTCATCTACGGCGCGAGCTTCCTGGACTGGTTCGCCGAGGAGGGCAAGCGTGTCTACGGCGAGACCATCCCGACGACGGACCCGACCAAGCGCTACCTGGTCATCAAGCAGGCCGTGGGCGTCTGCGCGGCCATCACGCCGTGGAACTTCCCGCTGGCCATGATCACGCGCAAGGTGGCCCCGGCGCTGGCTGCCGGGTGCACCGTCATCATCAAGCCGGCCGAGGCCACGCCGCTGACCGCGCTAGCCGCGGCCGAGCTGGCCCAGCGCGCGGGCATGCCGGCGGGCGTGCTGAACGTGCTGACGGCCGATGCGCAGCAGTCCGTCGAGATCGGCCACCTGCTGTGCGAGAGCGACGTCGTGCGCCATCTGTCCTTCACCGGGTCCACCGAGGTCGGCCGCATCCTGATGAAGCAGTGCGCGCCGTCGATCAAGAAGCTCAGCCTGGAACTGGGCGGCAACGCGCCGTTCATCGTCTTCGACGACGCCGACCTCGATTCGGCCGTGGACGGCGCCATCGCCAGCAAGTACCGCAACGCCGGCCAGACCTGCGTCTGCGCCAACCGCATCTACGTGCAGGCCGGGGTGTACGACGCCTTCCTGGAGAAGTTCGCGGCCAAGGTCGTGGCGCTGAAGACCGGCAACGGGTTTGAGCCGGGTGTCAACGTCGGCCCGCTGATCGACGACCAGGCCCTGCAGAAGGTGGAGACCCACGTGGCCGACGCCATCGCGCTGGGCGCCAAGCTGCTGACCGGCGGCAAGCGCATCGAGACCCCAGGCGGCAACTTCTTCGAGCCGACGCTGCTGGCCGATGCGACGCCGCAGATGCTGTGCTCGCGCGAGGAGACCTTCGGGCCGGTGGCGCCGGTGTTCAAGTTCCAGACCGAGGACGACGCGATCCGCCTGGCCAACTCGACCGAGTTCGGCCTGGCCAGCTACTTCTACAGCCGCGACATCGGCCGCATCTTCCGCGTCGGCGAAGCGCTGGAGTACGGCATGGTAGGCATCAACACCGGCCTGATCTCGACGGCCGAAGTGCCGTTCGGCGGCGTCAAGCAATCCGGCCTGGGCCGCGAGGGCGGACGCCAGGGCATTGAGGACTACGTGGAGGTGAAGTACCTCTGCCTGGGCGACATCCAGAAATAAACCCGCTACGCTGGCAATGATCTGGCTCCTTGCGCGGTTCACGCGCGAGGAGCCAAGAAAAAAGGGCCCCTCGCGGGGCCCTTCGTTTTGGCGGCTGTCGCAAGCGGCAGCCGGGAGTCCTGATTTAGAACTCGTACTTGGCCGTGATCTGCATGGCCCACTGCGACTCGCCCTTGACTTGGCGCAGCGTGTAGTCGTCCACCACCGGGTTGACCTGGTAGATGTAGCGGCCTTGCGAATCCAGACCGGCGTAGTTCACGAACGTGCGGCGCTGGCCACCAGCCGACTGGAAGTTCATCTCGTTGATGCGGCCCCAGCGGTTGTTCAGCAGGTTGCCGAAGTTCAGGATGTCGAAGCTGATGATGCCCTTGTGCTTCGGGAAGAAGCCCGGGATTTCCTGGCTCAGACGCACGTCGAAGCTGTTCACCCACGGCGAGAACGCGTTGTTGCGCGACACGACGGAGCCCTTGGAGTCACGCAGCGACTTGTACTGGTTGACGATGTTCCAGAACAGGGTCTCGTTGGAGTTGTTCGTGGCGCTGTCGCCCAGGAAGACCACTTCACCGGAGCCCGGGGCCTTCGGGATGTACATCAGGTCATTGACGGTACCGTCACCGTTCAAGTCGTTGCGGTAGATCCAGCTGTAAGGCTTGCCCTTGCGGCCTTCATAGAACACGCCGACGGTGGTCTTGTAGCTGCCGACGAAGGCCTTGGACCAGTTCACCGAGCCGCTGACGCGGTCGCGGATCAGGTACGCCGAGTTGGCGGCCACGTCTTCGTTCGGGTTGAAGATGGAGCGCGAGTTGAAGCCCGAACTCGACGTCGACGAGGTCAGCGGGCTGACTTCCGTGGCGTTCGTGCGGGTGTAGGCGATCTGCCAGCCAAAGCCCTGCTTGGTCGGTTGCGAGATCGCGAATGTGATCTCGTTGCCGCCGCCCTTGTTGGTGCCGGTGGCCTGCAGGACGTTGTTGAAGTTCGGGTTGGACAGTGCGCGGGTACGGGCGTTGTTGCCGTTCGACGCACCGCAAAGCGTGCCCGTCGTGATGATGCTGCCCGTGGCGCTCCAGCACGAGCCACTCAGTGCAGCCGGGGTATAGAACAGGTCACGACCATCCGTGCCCTTGGCCGTCGGCGCGCCGAGGTTCAGCTGCTGGTAGTAGATGCCGTCCTTGACCTTGGTACCGACCCACTCGACGCTGCCCGTCAGGCCCATCGGCAGTTCAGCTTCGAACGCCAGGTTCATCTTCCAGACGGACGGCTGGTGCAGGTTGCTGGCCAGCGTGTCGACGTTGGCCGCCGGCGTGGCGTTGCTGAAGTTGGTCGGTTGCTTGGTCGGATCTGGGTTGAACAGGCCGTCCGTTGTCGGGCAGGCCGAGAACGAGCCACCGCAACCGTAGACGCGCGTGGCCAGGCCCGTGTTCGAGAACGGGTTGGAGATCCACACGTTGGCCGCAGCGCCTTGGAACAGGCCGAAACCGCCGCGAATCTGCTTCTTGCTGTCCTTGGTGTTGTCCAGCAGGTAGTTGAAGCCGAAGCGCGGCTGGTACAGGCCATAGCCGTCGGGCACGACGGTGTTGTTGACACCCATGCCGCCGGTCGCACGCGTCACGGTGAGACCGTTGACGCTGCCGGCGATCGGAGCTGCCGCTGCAGCGGCGTTGGCGGCCGGCTTGTCACCGATGTCCATTTGGTCATAGCGGACACCGAAATTCAGCGTCAGCTTGTCGTTCATCGTCCAGGTGTCTTGCAGGAAGATGCCCGTGTTGGCGAGGTTCCACTTGGCGACGCCATCTTCCAGCGTTTTGCCGGCCACAGGGACCTGCACCTGGTACGACGAAGCGCGGCCACGCTGGAAATTCTCAAGCACTGCTGCTTCGATCTGGGCTGCCGTAGGGGCCACCGGCTGGATCGCGTTGGCAGAGCACTGGAATGTCGAGGACAGGCCAGGCGTCGTGTAGAAGTTGGTGGCGCCGGTGGGCGTGTTGATACAACCGAACGTGTAGTTGCCGTTGACGTTCTGGAAGAAGCCGTTGTAGACCTTGTTCCTGCTGTAGTCGGCACCGCCCTTGATTTCATGGTCGCCAAGGACCCAGTTGGCACCGAAGTAACCTTCGAGGTCTTGGTGCGCAGGATGTTGTACTGGCGGCTCAGCTCGGTACCGAAGTTCAAGAAGCGGCTGCCGGTGTTGACGCCGGCAGGCGAGCCAGCGGGTGCTGCGCCCGTGAACTGCAGGCCGATGGCCGGCAGGTTGCTGTTGTTCTGCGGCACGCTGTCGTAGTCGCGGTTGGTCAGCTTCAGCTCGGTCGAGAAGTTGGGCGTCCAGTCGGCGAACCACTGGCCGCTGACGTTCTCGATCTTCTTCTTCTGGTTCCACCACCAGGCGGTCGTGTTCAGGCCGGTCGCGCTGTACGTGCCGAAGTTGGTTTCGGCCTGGTCCGTCTTGGCGTAGCGGATGTTGGCGCGGTGGTTCTCGTTGATGTTCCAGTCGACCTTGAACAGCGCGTCCTTGACCGTCACGGGCGCCGGACCGTTGGTCGTGCCGATGTCGATGCCGTACTTGTCCTTGGCGATCTTGGCGGCGCCGTCGATGGCAGCCTGCGAGATCGCCACGTTGGTCAGCGGGCTGCCGATCGGGCCGAACTCGGGCTGGGCACGGTTGCTCTTCAATTCTTCGTAGCTGGCGAAGAAGAACAGCTTGTCCTTGATGATGGGGCCGCCCAGGGTCACGCCCTTGGTGTCTTCCTTGTACGGCAGGAAGGCGAACTGCGTGTTGTTCACGCGGTTGAAGCGCCGGCCGCCCATCGTGTCGTCACGGTAGACGTAGTAGACGCTGCCCTTGAACTCGTTGGTGCCCGACTTGGTGACGGCGTTGATGTTCGCGCCGGTGTAGCCCTGCTGCGTGACGTCGTAGTTCGAGATGTTGACCTGCACCGACTGGATCGCGTCGATGGAGATCGGCTGCTTGATTGTCGGCAGGTTGTTGGATTCGAGACCGAAGGTGTCGTTGATGCGCATACCGTCGACCGTGATCGAGTTGTAGCGCGAGTTCTGGCCGCCGGCCGAGATTTCGCCGCGCTCCTTGTCGGTCTGCGACAGGCGCGGGTCCTGGCGGGCGTAGTCCTGCAGGTTGCGGGCGATGGAAGCGTAGGCGTCCAGTTCCTGGCGGCCCAGCGCGGTGCCGGCACCCATGGAGGCGCTGTTGAACTTGTTGTTCGCGGCGGCGCTGCCGGTCACGACGACCTGCTCCAGCGTGTTGCCACCCAGGCGGATGTCGAAGCTCAGGCTTTCGGCGAGCTGCAGGTAGACGTCGTCCTGGACGCTGCGGTCCGAACCCTTGACGGCCGTGACCGTGTAGGGGCCGCCGACGCGCAGGCCGCGGGCGCTGTAACGGCCCTCGGCGTCGGTCACCAGCGTGTTGGTGGAACCCGACTCGCGGTGGACGATGGTCACCGTGGCACCGGCAATGGCCTTGCCGTCGCCGGCGGTCACGCGGCCACCGATGGCGGCCGTCGTGTTCTGCGCCATCGCGGGCGCTGCGGCCACGATGGCCACTGCAGCGCACAGCGCCGACAGCGGGAATACAGACCCAAACCTGTTGCTCATCCCAATCACTCCTGTTGTTCGCGCAGGCACCCGCGCGTCTGGTGTCGAAAAATCGTCACGGAAACGTCATCCAGCGTCTCTCGTGGTTGCTGCCCGGCTCGCCCACGGAGGGCACGGCTGCAACGGTGACGGAATTGTCATGACTTTCTGTGACAGAACTTTACGGGTAAGTCAGAAGTGGCCCATTTCAGACAGTGAGACCCATGCCAACGCACTGCGCCAGTGCGTCGCTGGCGCGCGAGAAGCCGGTTTTTCTGCGTCGAAGTTCGCTTAAAACCTGAGTGACGGCGCATATTTGGCGCACGAATGAACCAAATTGGTGCGCTCGGCGCCGAATGTAAACGTCCGGGGCGGCCTTGGTGGCTGTAGTGAAAGCGCGACAAACTCGCGCAACGCGCCTCCTCCTAAGATCGCCGCCCCAGTTCGCTGACACCCACCATGGCCCAACCCACCCACCCCCGCCTCGGCACGCTCCCCGCGGCTGCCGCGTTGCTCGGCGCGCTGCTCGCCGGCTGCGCCACGACGACCCAGCCTGCCAAGACGACCGACCTGACGCTGTTCTCGATCAACGACTTCCACGGCAACATCCAGCCGGCCCAGCCGACGCCGCTGATGCCGCGCGTGGCAGACCCGGTGAGCGGCGAGGTCAAGCCCCAGCCTGCGGGCGGCGTGGCCCACCTCGCGACGGCCATGGCGACGCTGCGTGCGAAGTACCCGGACGCCATCGTCGTCGCCGGCGGCGACCTGATCGGCGCGTCGCCGCTGATTTCCAGCCTGCTGCGTGATGAGCCGACGCTGGCGGCGATGTCGCAGCTCGACATCGCCGCCAGCGCGTTGGGCAACCATGAACTGGACGCCGGCCTGCCGGAGCTGCTGCGCAAGGCGCGCGGCGAATGCGGGCCGACCGAATGCCTGTGGCCGGGCTTCAAGGGCCCCGGCTTCCCCTACCTGGGCGCCAACGTGCTGGATGCCGCCACGGGCAAGCCGCTGTTGCCCACCCACGTCATGAAGCAGGCCGCCGGGTTCAAGATCGCCATTGCCGGCGTGGCGACGCTGGAGACACCGCACGTCATCGTCGCTCGCGCGATCAAGGGCATCCGCTTCGCCGATGAGGCCGACACGTTGAACGCGCTGGTGCCGCAACTCAAGGCCGAGGGCGCGCAGGTGCTGGTGGCCGTCATGCACGAGGGCGGCGTGCAAGGTCCGGGCGGCAGCGCCAACGACCCGACCTATGCCTGCCCGACGCTGACGGGGCGTGTGCTGGACATCGCCAAGCGCCTTGACCCCGCCTACGCCATCATCATTGGCGGCCACACCCACCAGGCCTACACCTGCAAGATCGACGGCCGCCTGGTCGTGCAGGCCGGCAGCTACGGCGGCTGGATCACCGAAAGCCACCTCAAGCTCGATGCCACCGGCCGTGTGCTGGACGCGCAGGCCGTCAACCACCCGGTGCTGCAGTCGGTCTATGCGCCCAACCAGGCGCTCGCCAACCTCGTTGCGCAAGCCGCCGCGCTGACGCAGGCCGCGCGCAACAAGCCGGTGGCCATGCTGCCGCGCGGCGCGGTGCGCTTCGCCAAGGAACCCAACGGCGACTCCTGGCTGGGCAACCTGATCGCCGACAGCCAGCTCGCCTTCGCGCGCAAGCAAGGGCCGGCCGATGTGGCCTTCATGAACCCGGGCGGCATCCGGGCCGACCTGACCGTGGAGGCCGGCAAGCCGACGACCATGAGCGACCTGCTCGCCATCCAGCCGTTCGGCAACGACATCGTCGCTCTCACGCTCACCGGCCAGCAGCTGCAGGACATCCTGCAGCGCCAGTTGCCCAAGGGCGACGCCGCGCCGCGCATGCTGCAGGCCTCATCCACGCTGCGCTACCACTGGCGCATGGGCGCGGACGGCGTGGCCCAGCTCGGCGAGATCTTGATCGACGGCCAGCCGCTGAACCGCACGAAGGACTACCGCGTCGTCGTCAACAACTTCCTGTCTGAAGGCGGCGACGCGCAGACCGGATTCAAGCACGGCCGCGACCGGGCGGTGCTGGGCACGGACATCGACGCACTGGTCGAGCTGCTGCGCGACAACCCGCAGGCAGTGCTGCAGTCCGCACCCGGCCGCATCCTTCGGGACTGAGCGCCCGCGCCCGGCTGCCGTGATCACCGGCCGGGCGCAAACCTCTGACCGGCGCAGCCGCCGCGCCAGCGTCAGGCCGGCGGATCCTTCAGGCGCGTGCGCGCCACGGCGCCCATGATGCCCAGGCCTGCCAGCACCATGCAGGCCACGGCGACATAAGTCGCTGCAATGCCGGCGAGGATCAGCCCCCAGGCCACGCCGCCGAGCAACACGGCCAAGCCAACCAGGTAGAGGACGAAAGACATGCGGCGCTCCTTGCACAGGCGGCGTCATGCCGCCCTTGTGGACGCAATTTAGGCAGCCCCGCTGAAGTGCGGGGTCGGAGGCCACCGATTGGCGGGTCGGCGGCTGCCTACGCAGCGGCGCCTGGAGACGTCGACCCATCGAAGCATGGGATCGCTCAAGCGAACTGCGCGATCTCCCATCGCGCCTGGCGAGCCTTGTGAGGCTCCGCAAAACGGATCCAGCGACGAAACTGGAGCGGGTGGAGGGAATCGAACCCTCGTATCGAGCTTGGGAAGCTAGCGTTCTGCCATTGAACTACACCCGCCTGAGGCGCTGATTCTAGGGGCGCTTTCATCGCGCGCCGTCGGGCTGCCGGCGTTGACATCCGGATGCGCCGCCCAGCGGGTCGAGACCGCCAGGGATAACCGTCCAGACCAGCGCACATGGCGCCGGGCACGGAACACAGGAAAGCTGTCATGTGAACCAAGCAGGCGCTACTTCCTCCGTGCCACAGTGCCGCGCAGACTGACTCTCCCAACAACAAAGGAGACAGCATGACATCCAAAGACGAGCTCAGCCCGGCCGATCTCGGCCGAGCGTGCCCGGCGCCCCGGGACGCGCAAGCAACGGCACCGACCGTCCCATCGCCAACGCCCCGCCTCAGCCGCCGCGGCCTCGTGCTGGCCGGCCTGGGTGGCCTGGGCGTGACGGCCTGCGGCGGCGGCGACGGCGGTGTGCCGGGCATTCTGACGCCGGCGCCCGCCCCAACGCCCACACCTCCCCCACCGCCTCCGCCGCCATCGTCGCCCGGGCCCAGCTCCATCACCGAGATCAACTACCGCTCGGCCGCACTCAACGACTCGAGCTGGGTCAAGATCTATCTGCCGCCCGGCTATGCCGCTTCTGGCCTGCGCTACCCGGTCATCTACATGCTGCACGGCCGCGGCGACACGCTGTCGTCCTGGGGCCGCAACCAGGCGATGTTCGACGAGCTGATCGCGGCCGGCACCATCCCGCCGTTCATCGGCGTCATGCCCGATGCGCCGTCCAGCAACCGCGGCGGCTACTACGTCGACTCGGCCTACACCAGCAGCGCACTGCCGGGCGCCAAGGTCGAGACCGCGTTCATGACCGAGCTGCTGCCCTACGTCGATGCGAACTACCGCACCCTGCCGCAACGCGAGGCGCGCGCGCTGGCGGGCTATTCGATGGGCGCCTACGGCGCGCTGCGCTACGCCATCGCCTATCCGGAGCAGTTCAGCGCCACCATCGTCATGAGCCCGGCCATCTACACGCCACTGCCGCCCGCGGGCTCCAGCTCGCGCGAGTTCGGCGCCTTCGGCAGCGGCAACACGCTGTTCGTCGACGAGATCTACCGCAGCAAGACCTACCCGGCGCTGCTGCCCGTGTTCGCGGCCAAGAACCTGCCGCTGCGCATGTTCATCTCCGCCGGCGACGACGAGTACAAGGAACCGAACCCGGCCGAGGCCATGAACGACATCGACATGGAGGCGCACCTGCTGTTCAACCGCGTCTCCCGCGTCGCATCGGTCAAGGCGGAGCTGCGCATCCTCAACGGCGAGCACGACTGGCCGGTCTGGCAGGCCACGCTGCGGGAGGCGCTGCCCTTCATCTTCAAGGGCATGAGCAAGCCGGCCTGATCCTCCCCTCAACTCGCGCCTCGCCCCGCAGACCGAAGAACAGCCTTCGGGGCCTGGCCGGTTTTCAGGTCGAGCCACGGCTGCCGCGTCCAGCGCCGCTAAAGTCGCGCGCATGCCGTCTGCCTCTGCCGCCCAGCGCCCGCCCGCCACCTTGCTGATCGCCTGGCGCCAACTGCTGAGGGACTGGCGCGCCGGCGAGCTGCGGCTGCTGATGCTGGCCGTCGCGCTGGCCGTGGCGGCGCTGTGCGCGGTGGCGTTTCTCTCCGACCGGCTGGACCAGGGCCTGCGTCGCGATGCCGCGCAACTGCTCGGCGGCGATGCGGTCGTGGCGAGCGACCAGCCGACGCCGCAGGCCATCGTCGACCTGGCGGCCACGCTGAACCTCGCCGCCGTGCGCAGCGCGACCTTCCCGAGCATGGCGCGGGCCGACGAGGCGCAAGGCGGCGAAAGCCGGCTGGTGGCGGTGAAGGCCGTCGGCACGGGCTACCCCCTGCGTGGGCGCATCGCATTGCGCGAGGCGCTGCCGGGGCAGGCCGGTGCGCCGCGTGCCGGTGACGCCTGGGTCGACCCTGCGGTGGCCGACAGCCTGGGGCTGAAGCTGGGCGACACGCTGCTGCTGGGCGACGCCCGCCTGAAGCTCGCCGCGCTCATCGAGACCGAGCCGGACCGCGGCGCCGGCTTCATGAACTTTGCGCCGCGCCTGATGTTGAGCGAAGGCGACCTGGCCGCGACGCACCTCGTGCAGCCCGCCAGCCGCATCACGTATCGCATGGCCCTGGTGCCAGGCGCGGGCGCCGCGCCGGACGCCGTGCGGCGCTTCGTGACCGGCGCCGAACAGCTCATCGAGCAAGGCAAGCTGCGGGGCGTACGGCTGGAATCGCTGGAGTCGGGCCGGCCCGAGATGCGCCAGACGCTGGACCGCGCGGCGCGCTTCCTGCGGCTGGTGGCGATGCTGTCGGCGCTGCTGGCCGCCGTGGCCGTGGCGCTGGCGGCGCGCGACTTCGCGGCACGCCACCTGGACGCCTGCGCCATGCTGCGCGTGCTGGGCCAGCCGCAGCGCCGCATCGCCTGGGCCTACGGGCTGGAGTTCCTGCTCGCCGGCGTGGGCGCGAGCCTGGTCGGCGTGCTGGTGGGCCTCGCGCTGCACCAGGTGTTCGTCTCACTGCTGGCCGGCCTCATCAACGTGGACCTGCCGCCGCCCAGCCTTTGGCCGGCGCTGCTGGGCCTGGGCCTGGGCCTGTCGCTGCTGCTGGGCTTCGGGCTGCCACCGGTGCTGCAACTGGCGGCCGTGCCGCCGCTGCGCGTGATCCGGCGCGACCTGGGTGCGCCCAAGGCCGGCTCCCTGCTCGTGCTGGGCGCGGGCGTGGCAGGCCTGGCGGCCATCCTCGTCGTGCTGGCCGGTGACATGAAGCTGGGCGCCATCGCGGCCGCGGGCTTCGCCGGCGCGGTGCTGCTGTTCGCCGGGCTGGCGTGGGTCGCGGTGTGGCTGCTGCGCCGCGTCGTTCCCGGCATCGGGCCGGCCACCGCCAGCGGTGCCGGCGTGCCGCGCTGGCTGCTGCTGGCCACGCGCCAGGTCGCAGCGCGGCCGGGCTTTGCCGTCATGCAGGTGTCGTCGCTGGCGGTGGGGCTGCTGGCACTGGCGCTGCTGGTGCTGCTGCGCACCGACCTGATTTCGAGCTGGCGCCAGGCCACGCCGGCCTCGGCACCGGACCGCTTCGTCATCAACATCCAGCCCGACCAGGGCGAGGCCTTTCGCAAGATGCTGACCGACGCGGGCGTGACCGGCTTCGACTGGTCCCCCATGATCCGCGGCCGGCTCACCCGCATCAACGACGAGCCGGTGCAGGGCAGGAAGTTCACCGAGGACCGCGCGCAGCGGCTGGCGGAGCGGGAGTTCAACCTCAGCAACACCGCCACGCAGCCCGCGCACAACGAGATCACCGCGGGCCGCTGGGGTGACGCCCAGGCCGGCCAGGCCAGTGGCCTCGGCCTGAGCGTGGAGGAAGGCCTGGCGCAGACGCTGGGCCTCAAGCTCGGCGACACGCTGGCCTTCGACATCGCCGGCCAGCCGGTGCAGGGGCGCATCACCAGCCTGCGCAAGGTGGACTGGTCGTCGATGCGCGTCAACTTCTTCGTGCTGTTCGAGGCGGCCGAACTGCCCGACCTGCCGTCCACGCAGATCGCCGCGTACCGGACGCCGGGCACGCCCGCCGGCGCGAAGCTCGACCGCGAGCTGGCGCGGCAGTTCCCCAACCTGACCGTCATCGACGTGTCGGCCCAGCTCAACCAGGTGCAGGGCGTGCTGGACCAGGTCATCCAGGCCGTGCAGTTCCTGTTCGGCTTCACGCTGGCGACCGGCCTGGTGGTGCTGCTGGCCGCCGTGGGCAGCACGCGCGAGGCGCGCACGCGCGAGTTCGCGCTGATGCGCGCGCTGGGGGCGCCCAGCAGCCTGCTGGCGCAGGTGCAGCGGGCCGAGCTGCTGGGCGTGGGGGCGCTCGCTGGCTTCCTGGCGGGTGCCGTGGCGCTCGTGCTGGCGGCACTGCTGGCGCGCTTCGTGTTCGAGTTCACCTGGCACATCAAGCCCTGGGTGCCGTTCGTCAGCGCGGCCTGCGGCGCGCTGCTGGCCTGGAGCGCCGGCTGGTGGAGCCTGCGCGGGGTGCTGAAGCGGCCGGTGATGCAGAGCTTGCGGGAGGCTCAGGCCGAATGAGGACGCCCGGCGTCCGCTCGGCCGCCCGCTACCTGGCGCTGTCGGCCGGCGTCGTCGCTGTCTATTACGCGCTGGCCCGGCTGGGCCTGCTGATGGTGCTGCCGCCCTACGAGGTGGCGCCCATCTACCCGGCGGCGGGCTGGGGGCTGGCGGTGCTGCTGGTCTGGGGCCTGCGCTACACGCCGGCCGTGGCGCTGGGATCCTTCATCGTGCAGGCCACGATGATGAGCGGCCAGCCCGGCGCCGCGACACTGGCGCTGGGCATCGGGCTGGGTGCGGCCGCCCAGGCGGTGGCGGGCACGCTGCTGATGCAGCGCTGGTGCGGCCGGCCGCTGCTGCTGGCCTCGCCGCGCGAGGTGGGCGGCTATCTGGCGGCAGTGACGCTGGCCGGCCTCATCAGCCCGACCTGCGCGACGCTGGTGCTGGCCGGCCTGGGCATCATCGCCACGGCGCAGATGGGCCTCGTCTGGACGGTCTGGTGGACCGGCGACCTGATGGGCGTGCTGATCGCGGCGCCCATCACGCTGGCGCTGATCGGCCAGCCCCGCCAGGCCTGGGCGACGCGCCGCTTCAGCGTTGGGCTGCCGATGCTGCTGACCACGTTGCTGGTGGGGCTGGGCGTGGCCGCAACGATGGCATGGGACCGCCAGCGCAACCGCAGCGACTTCACGCGCGACGCCGCCAGCGCTGCGCAGGACCTGGCCAGCCGGCTGCGCGAGCCGCTGCTGGTGCTGGAAGGCGTGCACGCGCTGCTGAACGTGAAGCCGAGGCCCACGCGCGAGGAGTTCGCGCGCGCCACCAGCGGCTTTCTGAGCGAGGACACGCCGCTCACCGCACTGGGCCAGGCGCTGCGCGTGGCGCGGACCGATGTGGACCGCTTCAATGCCGCGGCCGCCGCCGATGCCTTCCCCGGTGGCTACCAGGCGCGCGACCGCACGCGCGCCGGCGACCTGCGGCCGCCGCCCGGCGAGGACCTGCTGGCCGTGCGCCTCATCGAGCCGCTGCGGCGCAATGCCGGCGCGTTGGGCGTCAACGTGCTGACCGTTCCCGGCCCGCGTGCAGCGGCTCAACAGGTGGCGGCCACGGGCCAGGCGGTCGCCTCCGCCGGCTTCCAGCTGTCGCAGGACCGTGACGGCGTGGTCGGCGTCGTCGTCTACCAGCCGCTGTACCGCGGCCATGCGCCGGCAGGCGAGGCCGCGCTGGACGGCGTTGCGTTCGTGACACTGCGCCCCGACCTGATGCTGTCGCGCCTGGCCGCGCAGTGGCCCGAGCATCTCGGTGCCTGCCTGGTGGACCTGGAGCCCGATGCCATGACCAGGCGCCTCGCCGGCCGCCCCGGCTGCGAGGCGGTGCAGCGCGGCGAAGATGCCGCGCTGCCGCTCGTCAGGGTGCCGCTGTCATTCGGCGGGCGGCACTGGGAGGTGCGCCTGTACGAACTGCCCGGCCGGCTGCCGCCACCGGGGCGCAGCTGGGCGTTCGCGCTGGTGGGCCTGGTGGCGACAGCCATGGTGGGCGCGTTGCTGCTGCTGCTGTCCGGCCGCACGCTGCACGTCGAGGCACTGGTGGGGGAGCGCACGCTGGCGCTGGAGCGCGAGGTGGCCAACCGCGCCGAGAGCGAACAGGCGCTGCGCCAGTCAGAGCAGCGCTTTCGCAGCATCTTCGAGACGGCGCCCATCGGCATCGCCTTCACCGACCTGGACAGCAGTTTCCAGGAGGTCAACGCGCACATGTGCCAGCTGGTGGGGTACCCGGCGCAGGTGCTGCTGAAGATGCGCTCGCTGGACATCACGCACGAGGACGACCGCCGCGAGGACGTGCGGCTGGCGCGCCGGCTGATGCGCGGCGAGATCCCGTTCTACCGGCGTCACAAGCGCTACATACGGGGCGACGGCAGCCTCGTCCACGCGCGCGTGCTCGTCAGCCTGCTGCGCGGTGCGGACGGCCGGCCGCACCGGTTGGTGGGCGTCGTCGAGGACATCACCGACCTGATGCGCATCGAGGAGCTGGACCGCGACCGCGCCGCCGCCGTCATGGCCAACCAGGCCAAGAACGAGTTCCTGTCGCGCATGAGCCATGAGCTGCGCACGCCGATGAACGCGATCCTGGGCTTCACGCAGCTCATGCAGATGGATGCGGCCGAGCCGTTGCCGCCTGGGCAGCGCAACCGCGCGCAGCAGATCGCGCAGGCCGGCTGGCATCTGCTGGAGATGATCAACGACACGCTGGACCTGTCGCGCATCGAATCCGGCTCGCTTCGGCTGGCGCCTGTCACGCTGGCGCTGGCGCCGCTGCTGTCGCGCGCGCTGGCGCTGGTGCAGCAGGGTGCGGCCGAGCAGGGGCTGTCCATCAGCCAGCACATCGATGCCGACGCCACACACCTGGTGGGCGACCCGACCCGCGTCACGCAGATCCTGACCAACCTGCTGAGCAACGCCGTCAAGTACAACCGCCCCGGCGGCAGCGTGAGCATCCAGGCCGCCAGCGCCGAGCCCGGCTGGATCGAGGTGGCCGTGCGCGACACCGGCCTGGGCCTCACCGACGAGCAGCGCGCCGCCCTCTTCCAGCCCTTCAACCGCCTGGGCCGCGAGCGCACCAGCCTGCCGGGCACGGGCATCGGCCTCGTCATCAGCCAGCGCCTGGCCGAGATGATGGGAGGCGGGCTGCGCGCCGAACGCGTGGACGGGCCGGGCGCCTGCTTCGTGCTTCGGCTGCCTGCGGCCGACGACGCCCTGCCCGCCTCCCTGGACGGCGCAGCGGCCGAACCGGACGCACCGCAGCCCGGGCCGCACGGCCGGCTGCTGTACGTCGAGGACAACCCGGTGAATGCCGAGGTCATGCGCGGCATCGTCGAGCAGCGGCCCGGGCTGGAACTGGAGGTCGCCACGACGGTGGAACTGGGCGTTGAAGCGGCGCGCCAGCGCCCGCCGGCGCTGCTGTTGCTGGACTGGGAACTCCCCGACGGCGACGCGCTGTCGCTGCTGCACCGGTTGCGCGGCTTGCGCATCGCGTTGCCACCGGTGGTGGTGGTGTCCGCCAACGCCCAGGCGGAACAGATGGCGGCGGCGAAGGCCGCCGGCGTGCTGCGCTATGTCACCAAGCCGCTGGACGTGCGCGAGATGCTGGCCCTCGTTGACGAATTGTTGGCACCGCCCGACCAGCCGGAGCGGGCAAAATGAGGGCCTAGTCTCCACGTCTGCAGCCACCCGATGAGCTCCACCGACCTCGTTCACACCCCCGGTGCCCAGGCCGTCCAGACCCTGGCGCACAGCGATGGCCGCCAGTTCCTGACCTTCCGCATCGGCGAGGAGGAATACGGCCTGGACATCCTGCGTGTCCAGGAAATCCGCTCCTACGAGGCCCCCACACGCGTGGCGAACGCGCCGCCGTTCGTGAAGGGCGTCGTCAACCTGCGCGGCGTCATCGTGCCCATCCTGGACCTGCGCATCCGCCTGGGCCAGGCCGGGGACTACAACGCCTTCACGGTCGTCATCGTGCTGAACGTGGCGGGCCGCGTTGTCGGCATCGTCGTGGACTCGGTGTCAGACGTGCTGGAGTTGAGCGCCGACGAGATCAAGGCGCGCCCGGACGTGCCGGCCGCCATGGACGCCCGCTTCATCACCGGGCTGGGCAAGCTGGGCGAGCGCATGCTGATCCTGCTGGACATCGAGGCGATGATCAAGAGCCCCGATTTCGGCCTGGTTGATTGACGCAAGTTAGCGGCCGCATACTGTTTCGGCTGCAGCAACACTGCATTGCAGAGACCACATTGTCGAACTTAGCACTCACCGATTCAGAGTGCTAATATCCATCTCACCGCTGCATCTCGTGGCGGTTCAGCAAGGATTCAAGACGATGTCCGCCTCTTCTGTCATTGCCGTCCGCGACCCCTGGGCCCTCGTGCCCTCGCTGGGCAATCTGGACGCCTACATCTCCGCCATCAATCGCCTGCCGCTGCTGACGGCCGAGGAAGAAAGCTCGGCTGCCCGCACGTTGCGCGACAAGGGCGACCTGGAAGCCGCCGGCCGGCTGGTGCTGTCGCATCTGCGCCTGGTGGTGTCCATCTCCCGCCAGTACATGGGCTACGGCCTGCCCCAGGGCGACCTGATCCAGGAAGGCAACGTGGGCCTGATGAAGGCCGTCAAGCGCTTCGACCCCGACCAGGGCGTGCGCCTGGTGAGCTATGCGATGCACTGGATCAAGGCCGAGATCCACGAGTACATCCTGAAGAACTGGCGCATGGTCAAGGTCGCGACGACCAAGGCGCAGCGCAAGCTGTTCTTCAACCTGCGCTCGATGAAGCACCAGCTCAAGGCCGGGCAGAGCGATGCCGCCACGCACCGAAACACGCTGACCGAGGCGGAACTGGCGCACGTCGCGAGCACGCTGAACGTCAAGCGCGAGGAAGTGCTGGAGATGGAGACCCGCATGTCGGGCGGCGACGTCGCGCTGGAGCCCCAGACCGACGATGAAGGCGAGAGCTTCGCCCCGATTGCCTATCTGGCCGACGAGAGCCAGGAGCCGACCCGCGTCATCGAGGCGCGTTCGCGCGATGCGCTGGCCGGCGACGGCATCCAGCGCGCGCTGGACGTGCTGGACCCGCGCAGCCGGCGCATCGTCGAAGAGCGCTGGCTGAAGGTGAACGACGACTCGTCGGGCGGCATGACGCTGCATGAACTGGCCGCCGAGTACGGCGTGTCGGCCGAGCGCATCCGCCAGATCGAGGTCGCGGCGATGAAGAGGATGAAGAAGGCGCTGACGGAAACCGCCTGATCCTCTTCACGCACCCTGAAAACAAAGGCCCCTCACCGGGGCCTTTGTTCATTTCTTGCCGGCCTCGGCCAGCAGCAGCTTGATGTCGTCGGCCAGCGGCTGGGCGCCGGCACCGTAGCGGGCATAGACGCGCACACGGCCCTCGGTGTCGAAGATGAAGGCGGCCGCCGTGTGGTCCATCGTGTAGGTCTCCGGCGTCTTGCCCGGCACCTTGGCGTAGAACACCTTGAACTCCTTGGCCGCGGCCTGGGTTTGCTCCTCGCTGCCGCGCAGGCCGATGAAGGTCGGGTCGAAGCTGGCCAGATAGGCCTTCAGCAGCTGCGCCGTGTCACGCGCCGGGTCTACCGTCACGAAGATGCCCTGCACCTTGTCGCCGTCCGCGCCCAGGCTGCGCTTGACCTCGGCGACCTCGGCCATCGTCGTGGGGCAGACGTCGGGGCACTGCGTGTAGCCGAAGAAGATCACCAGCACCTTGCCCTTGAAGTCGGCCAGCGTGCGGGCGCGGCCGTCCTGGTCGGTCAGGTTCAGGCTGCGGGCGTACTCGGCACCGGTCAGGTCGATGCCCTTGAAGGCGGGCTTGTCGGACGAGGCCTTCTGGCAGCCGGCCAGGGCCAGCACGGCGAAGGCGGCGACAGCAGCGGCGCGGCGGGTGAAACGGTTCGTCATGGCAGGTAATGGTCGATCAAGAGGGCCGCGAAAAGCAGCGAGAGGTACCAGATCGAGAACCAGAAGGTCCGCCGCGCCAGCGCCTCGGAATAGCTGCGCCACAGCCTGAAGCCGTAGGCACAGAACGTCAGCCCCAGCACCAGCGCGGCGCACAGGTAGAACCAGCCGCTCATGCCGGTCAGGAAGGGCAGCAGCGTGCCGGCCAGCAGCACCCAGGTGTACAGCAGGATCTGCAGACGCGTGTAGTCGTTGCCGTGCGTGACGGGCAGCATGGGCAGGCCGGCGCGGGCGTAGTCTTCGCTGCGGTAAAGCGCCAGCGCCCAGAAATGCGGCGGCGTCCACAGGAAGATGATGAGGCACAGCAGCCAGGCCTCGAAGCCCACGTCGCCGCGCATCGCGGCCCAGCCCAGCACCGGGGGCATCGCGCCTGAGGCGCCGCCGATGACGATGTTCTGCGGGGTCGTGGGCTTGAGGACGACGGTGTAGACGATGGCATAGCCGACGAAGGTCGCGAAGGTCAGCCACATCGTCAGCACGTTGACGTACAGCGCCAGCAGCGCCATGCCGAGGCCGCACAGCAGCGCCGAGAACAGCAGGGTCTGCGGCCGGCTGAGTTGCCCTTTGGCCGTGGCGCGCCAGGCGGTGCGCTTCATGCGCGCGTCGATGCCGTCCTCGATGAGGCAGTTGAACGCCGCCGCGGCGCCCGCGACGAGCCAGATGCCGGCGATCGCCGCCAGCATGGTGAGCGCCTGCGCCAGCGACGGCAGCCCGGGCACGGCCAGCGCCATGCCGATGGCCGCGCAGAAGACGATGAGCTGCACGACCTTGGGCTTCGTGAGCTGGTAGAACTGCTGCCAGCGCGGGCTGTGCACGAAGGCACTGGCGGTGGACGTGTAAGCCATGGTCAGTGGTCTGCGCTTCTGAGGCGCACGAGCAAGGTGGTGAGCAGGGCCATCAGCACGGTGGCGCCGCCCGTGTGGGCGAGGGCGGCGGCGATGGGCCAGTCGAGTACGACGTTGGACAGGCCCGACGCGAGCTGCCAGCCGGCCGCGGCGAGCAGCCAGTTGGACCAGTCGGCCGCGTGGCGCCGCAAGGTCCAGGCCAGCGCCAGGATGGCGACGAAGACGACGCCCGCGCCAATGCGGTGCGCCATGTGGATGGCGGCCAGCGCCTCAAAGCCCAGCCAGCCGCCGTCGGCACGCTGGCCCAGCTCGCGCCAGAGCTGGAAGCCCTGCGCGAAGTCCAGGTGCGGCCACCACTGGCCGCCGTGGCAGGTGGGGAATTCGTCGCAGGCCAGCACCGCGTAGTTCGTGCTGACCCAGCCGCCGAGCGCCACCTGCACCAGCGCGAGCACCAGCACGACGGCAACGGCGGTGCGCAGTGCGGCCGGTGCCGCAGACACAGAAAGGGGTCGCGGCACGTAGGCCTCGCGCTGCCAGGCCAGCAGCATCAGCAGGCCCAGGCCGAACAGCAGGTGCAGCGTGACGATGGCCGGAAACAGCTTCATCGTCACCGTCAACGCGCCGAACGCGCCCTGCACGCAGACCCAGACCAGCGTCAGCGTCGGCAGCCAGGGCGACGGCGCGGGCTCGTGGTGGGCACGCGCCGAGCGCGCCAGCTTCCAGCTGAGCACGGCCAGCACGAGGATGAGCAGGCCGACCGCGCTCGCCAGGTAGCGATGGACCATCTCGATCCAGGCCTTGCCATGCGTGACCGGGCCCGTCGGCATGGCCGCCTGCGCGGCTTCGATGTGCTGGCGCGCGCCCACCGGGCTGGCGGCGCTGTAGCAGCCGGGCCAGTCGGGGCAACCGAGACCCGAATCGGTCAGGCGCGTGAAGGCACCGAAGACGATGAGGTCGAAGGTCAGGAACAGCGTCAACACGGTCAACGCGCGCAGGCGGCCGGCCGGCGTGCTGGCGCGCGAGCGCTGGCGCCACCAGATCAACGGGCCGAGCGCGACCGCGCCGCCGATGGCGGCAACCTGGCCGAGGGGCAGCAGCAGGTCCGTCACATCATCGCCCGGCGTTGTCCCAGCTCGCGCTGGCGCGCAGCAGCTTGTCCAGGTCGGCCTTGAGCTTCTTGGGCTCGGGCTCGCCCGGCGCGCGCATCATCCAGCGGCCCATGGGGTCGATGATGTAGAAGTGGTCGGCCAGCGTCTTGCCGGCGGCAGGCTTGAGCCAGGCGGCGAGTCGGTCCTGCGGCACGTGCAGCACGGTGACTTCCACGCCCTGCTGCCTCACAGCGGCCAGCACCTTGGCGTCGGGCGTGGCGCCGTCCGGGATGAGCCAGAGCTTGTCCACGCGTGCACGCTCCTTGCCCAGCATCTCGCGCAACTGGCGCTGCACGTAGAGCTGGCGCTCGCAGGCGTCGCCGCAAGCCGCAGGCTGCACGATGGCGAGCAGCCACTGGCCGCGCAAGGACGCGGGATCGACCGCCTGCCCCTGCAGGTCCGTCAGCGGCAGGTCGGCCGGCATGTCCACGGTGGGCGCGATCAGCTCGCCATACGCCGAGCCACGCGGCTGGATGACGTAGAAGGTGAAGTACGACGCGACGACGGGTGCGGCGCACATGGCCAGCACCAGCAGCATCTTCCAGCGGCCGACGCGCTGCTGCGGGCTGCCGGCGACACGCGGGTCGGGCAGGCTGTGGACCGCGAAGCTCAACGGCGTCATCGAGTCACGGCTGCTGGCGGCGGAGCCGGGGGCGGAGGAGTTGGAACCAGACATAGAGACCGACGATCAGCGCGCAGAGCGCGAACCATTGAAAGGCGTAGCCATAGTGTTTTTGCAGGCCGAGGTCGGGCGCAGGCCAATGGCGCAGCAGCGTGTCGTCGGGGCCGGTGGCGGCGGTCTGCACGACGGTCAGCGGCAGCAGCTTGAGGCCGGACTCGACGGCGAAGGCCGCAGGGTCGAGATTCTGCCGGATCGCGCCGGGCACACCCTCGCCCAGCTCATAAAGCCTGGACGGCGAGGCCGCCAGCCGCCCCACCACCTCGACTTCACCCGACGCAGTGGCCAGCGGCGGCAGCTGCAGGCGGTCGAGCTGGTTGCGCGGTGCCCAGCCGCGCTGCACGAGGATGGCGGCGTCGCTGCCGGTCAGACGCAGCGGCGTGACGACGAAGAAGCCGGTGTGGCCGTCCATCGGCCGGTTGTCCAGCCAGACCGTGCGTTCGGCGACCCAGTGGCCACGCAGCGCCACGCGGCGGTGCAGTGCATCGGTACCGAGATCGGCCTTCGTGAGCGCGGGCTTGCCGGCTTGGGCCTCGACGGCGGCCTGCAGCGCGATCTTCTGCGCCGCGCGGTCGAGCTGCCACACGCCCAGGCGCGCCGTCAGCGCGGCGCCCAGCACCGCGGCGAGCAGCACGAGCCAGCGGCGAGCCGTCATGATACCGCCTGTCGCGAGGGTGCGAGCGGATAATCGGCCGCCATGAAATTCGTGATCCTGGTCGCCTTCATCGGCATCCTCGGTGCGCTCGGCGCGGCCGGCTTCTTCATGCTGCGCAAGGGCGGCAACCGCCGCAGCCCCAACATGGCACGCGCGCTGGCGGTGCGGGTGGGCGTGTCGGTGGCGTTGTTCCTCGTCATCCTGCTGAGCTGGAAGATGGGCTGGATACAGCCGACCGGCCTGCCTGTGAAGTCCTGAGTTGCCAGAAAAAAAGCGCCGCGTCAGCGGCGCTTGTGTCTTGCAGGCCCGGCAGCGTCAGAGCCAGTAGACGACGACGTACAGGCCCAGCCAGACGACGTCCACGAAGTGCCAGTACCAGGCCGCACCCTCGAAGCCGAAATGGCGCTCGGGCGTGAAGTGGCCCTTCATCAGGCGGATGGTGATGAACAGCAGCATCAGCGCACCCACGCAGACGTGGAAGCCGTGGAAGCCGGTCAGCAGGAAGAAGGTCGAGCCATAGACGCCGGACGTGAGCTTGAGGTTCAGCTCGGCGTAGGCATGGTGGTACTCGTAGGCCTGGAAGCCCAGGAAGGTCGCGCCCAGCAGCACGGTGATCCACATCCACAGGATGGTCTTGCCGCGGTTGCCGGCGATCAGTGCGTGATGGGCGATGGTCAGCGTGACGCCCGAGGTCAGCAGCAGCGCCGTGTTGATCGTCGGGATCGGCCACGGGCCCATCGTGCTGAAGGCCTCGACGGCGCCACCAGGTGCGCCCGTGAAGCCGGGGGCCGAGCTGGGCCAGATGGCCTTGAAGTCAGGCCACAGCAGCGCGTTCTGCAGGCTGCCGAGTTCAGGCACCGAGATCACGCGGGCCCAGAACAGCGCGCCGAAGAAGGCGGCGAAGAACATCACCTCCGAGAAGATGAACCAGCCCATGCTCCAGCGGAAGGAGACGTCGATGCGGTCGCTGTACAGGCCCCCCTCGCTCTCGGCGATGGCTTCACGGAACCACTGCTGCAGCACGAAGGCCCAGAAGGCCAGGCCGCCGAACAGCGAGTACATGCCCCAGTGGTGGCCGTTGATCCACTGGCCGGCGCCCAGGATGACGAAGAACAGGCCGATCGCGGCCATCACCGGGTGCCGCGAGGGCGCCGGGACGAAGTAGTACGGGGCCTTGCCCGAGGTAGTCGCTGCCGACATGTCGTTCTCCTAGTTCTCGCTCGTTCTTGACTTCTCGTGCCGCGGCCTCAGGCCCCGGCGACGCCACTGCTGATGACCCAGCGGACCAGCAGCACCAGCACCAACACAAACAGGGCCGCGCCGAGCACGCCCGCGATGATCACGTGCACCGGGTTCAGCCGGGCCATGTCGCTTTCATGGTCCTTGCCGCGGCGCACCCCGAAAAAACTCCAGGCCACGGCGGAGATGGTCTGGCCCAGCGACGCCTTGCGGCGCACTGCGTCCTTCATGTCCTTGCCGGCTTCACTCACAGCGCTGCTCCGTTGCCCTTGGGCGCCTGGCCCAGCTTGACGCCACCCTTGCCTGCCACCTCGAAGAAGGTGTACGACAGCGTGATGGTCTTGACGTCCTTGGGCAGCTTGGGGTCGATGACGAACACGACCGGCCACTGCCTGCTCTCCCCGGCCTTCAACGTGTACTCGTTGAAGCAGAAGCACTCCAGCTTGTTGAAATGCGCGCTGGCCTGCATGGGCGCATAGCTCGGGATGGCCTGCGCGGCCATCGTGCGGTCCTGCACGTTGCGGAACTCGTACATGACCTGGGTCAGCTCGCCCGGATGCACCGTCAGGTGGCGCACGGCGGGCTTGAAGTCCCAGGGGCCGCGCGCATTGGTGTCGAACTCGACGGTGATGCTGCGGCTGTAGTCGATCTGCCCGTTGCCGTTGGCCACGCCCTTGGTCGCCAGCGCCGTCTGCTTCTCCGCCAGCGACAGCACGTTGATGCCCAGCGCCTCGCAGATGGACTTGTACAGCGGCACCATCGCATAGCCGAAGCCGAACATCAGCGCCACGACGACGGCCAGCTTCCCGAGGAGCTGGCGGTTGTCGCGGTGCAGCGCGGCGGCGAGGGAGCGAAGGCGCATGTCAGTGGCCGAGCATCGCCATCTTGGCGAAGAACCCGACACCGAAGGCCAGGGCCACGGTGAGCAGGATCAACCCCAGGCGGCGGTTCGCCTTGCGCTGTTCGGGCTTCATGGCCATGGGATCAACCGACGATCTTGGTGGCCGCGGCATTCAGCTTGGGCGGCTCTTCGAAGGTGTGGAACGGCGCCGGCGACGGAATCTCCCATTCCAGGCCTTCGGCCGCTTCCCACGGCTTCTGCGGTGCCTTCGGGCCCTTGCCGCGCATCATCGGCACGACGATGAACAGGAAGAAGTAGACCTGCATCAGGCCGAACCAGAACGCACCGACGGACGCGATCGCATTGAAGTCGGCGAACTGCATCGGGTAGTCGGCGTAGCGGCGCGGCATGCCGGCCAGACCCAGGAAGTGCATCGGGAAGAAGGTCACGTTGAACGCGATCAGCGAGCCCCAGAAGTGGATCTTGCCGCGCGTCTCGGAGTACATGACGCCGGTCCACTTCGGGCCCCAGTAGTAGACGCCTGCGAACAGCGCATACAGCGAGCCTGCCACCAGCACGTAATGGAAGTGGGCCACGACGTAGTAGGTGTCCTGCAGCTGGATGTCGATGGGCGCCATGGCCAGGATGAGGCCCGTGAAGCCGCCCATCGTGAACACGAAGATGAAGCCCACCGCGAACAGCATGGGCGTCTCGAAGGTCATCGAGCCGCGCCACATCGTCGCCAGCCAGTTGAAGATCTTCACGCCCGTGGGCACCGCGATCAGCATGGTCGCGTACATGAAGAACAGCTGGCCGGTCACCGGCATGCCGGTGGCGAACATGTGGTGGGCCCAGACGATGAACGACAGGATGGCGATGGAGGCCGTCGCGTACACCATGGACGCGTAGCCGAACAGGCGCTTGCGGGCGAAGGCCGGCACGATCTGGCTGATGATGCCGAAGGCCGGCAAGATCATGATGTAGACCTCGGGGTGGCCGAAGAACCAGAAGATGTGCTGGTACATGACCGGGTCGCCGCCGCCCGCCGGGTTGAAGAAGGCGGTGCCGAAGTGGCGGTCCGTCAGCGTCATCGTGATGGCGCCGGCCAGCACGGGCATGACGGCGATCAGCAGGTAGGCGGTGATCAGCCAGGTCCACGCGAACATCGGCATCTTCATCAGCGTCATGCCAGGGGCGCGCATGTTGAGGATGGTCACGATGATGTTGATGGAGCCCATGATGGACGAGGCGCCCATGATGTGCATCGCGAAGATGCCGGCGTCCATGGACGGGCCCATCTGCAGCGTCAGCGGCGCGTACAGCGTCCAGCCTGCGGCGGGCGCGCCGCCGGGCATGAAGAAGCTGCCCACCAGCATCAGCGCCGCGGGAATCAGCAGCCAGAAGCTGAAGTTGTTCATCCGCGCGAACGCCATGTCGCTGGCGCCGATCTGCAGCGGGATCATCCAGTTCGCGAAGCCGACGAAGGCCGGCATGATGGCCCCGAACACCATGATCAGACCGTGCATGGTCGTGAACTGGTTGAAGAGTTCCGGGTTGAAGAACTGCAGGCCGGGCTGGAACAACTCGGCGCGGATGCACAGCGCCAGGACGCCACCCACCATCAGCATCGCAAACGAGAACAGCAGGTACAGCGTGCCGATGTCCTTGTGGTTGGTCGCGAACACCCAGCGGCGCCAGCCGCTCGGGGCGTGGTGGTCGTGATGATCGTCGTGGTGGTCGTGGGCGTGGCCGTCATGGCCGCCGTGAACGCCGTGGGGGGGGAGCACTGCACTCATTTGGATTCCTCTGATTCGGCGTTCGGAATTACTTGCGGGCGGCCAGCACTTCGGCCGGCTGCACCGTCTGGCCCGTCTTGTTGGACCAGCTGTTCTTCGTGTACGTGATCACGGCGGCGATCTCGGTGTCGCTGAGCTGCTTCCAGGCCGGCATGCCCTTGTCCATGCGGCCGTTGAGCAGCACCTGCATCTGCTCCATGTGGTTCTCGGCCAGCACCACGGGCGACTTGTCCAGCGGCTTGATCGGGCCGGCACCCGAGCCGTCGGCCTTGTGGCAGACCGCGCAGTTGGCCGCGTAGACCTTCTCGCCACGGGCGATCAGCGCTGCCTGCTCCCAGACCTTGTTCGGATCGTCGGCCTTGGCGGCCATTTCCTTCTTCTTGCCGTCCACCCACTTGGTGTAGTCGTCGGCGGACACGACCTTCACGTGGATGGGCATGTAGGCGTGTTCCTTGCCGCACAGCTCGGCGCACTGGCCATAGTAGTCGCCGATCTTCTCGGCCTTGAACCAGGTGTCGCGCACGAAGCCGGGGATGGCATCCTGCTTCACGCCGAAGGCCGGCACCATCCAGGCGTGGATGACGTCGTTGGCGGTCGTGATGATGCGGACCTTCTTGTCCACCGGCACGACCAGCGGGTTGTCGACCTTCAACAGGTAGTTGTCGACCTTCTCCGGGTGGCCGGAGTTGGACGACTCGCGCTGGTCGGTGTCCAGCGTGGCCAGGAAACCGATGCCCTCGCCCTCGCCCTTGAGGTAGTCGTAGCCCCATTTCCACTGGTAGCCGGTGGCCTTGATGGTCACGTCGGCGTTGGTGGTGTCCTTCATCGCGACGACCACCTTGGTCGCCGGCAGCGCCATGCCGATGACGATCAGCAGCGGCACCACGGTCCAGGCGATCTCGACGGCCACGCTTTCATGAAAGTTGGCCGACACCGCACCCTTGGATTTGCGGTGCTTGAAGATCGAATAGAACATCACGCCGAACACCGCCACGAAGATGACGAGGCAGACGATCAGCATGAAGTTGTGCAACCACATCTGGTCGGCCGCGATGCGCGTGACCGGCTCGTGCAGGTTGAGCTGATTGACGCCCGGGCCGCCCTTGAGATCGTTCACCGCGAAGGCGGAACCCGTTGCCAGGGTCGCCATCGCCGCCGCGGCGGCCCGCTGGGCCCAGCCGCGTGAGGCGCTCTGCACTCGTGCGTTCATCATCGTCATGGTTGTCACTTGGTTCTTTGAAGTGCGGGGCTTGCAATCCGCCGCGAGGGCCGGACGAGAAACCGCAAGATCCGTGGATCGGGTCGGGCTTTGCCGCAACCCTACTAGCGGCGCGGGATTTTAGCCCAGGCATCGGGAGGCTCCGGCCCGGACCGCCCCCGGGGAATCACCCTCCCCGTCCGCGGCGAAGTGAGGCTCGCATCGCGTCGACCGACACATGGGTCTCGGCCGCCACCGCCAGCCGGGGCGCCGCCTTGAAGGCATGGCCGAAGACCAGCTCCACCGTGAGCGCGAGTCGGCCGTCCGTGTCGCGCAGCCGGTTCAACTGCTCGACCAGCGCAGCCTTCCAGGCCCGGCCGCGCAGGCCGGCAAAACGGGTCGGCGCCAGATTGCCGCCCAGCGCCCGCAGGTCGGCGAGCAACGCTTCGGGGCTGGCCCAGGTCAGGCGCAGGCGCTCCTGGTCCATGACGGGGTCGGCAAAACCCGCCTTCAGCACCAGGTCGCCGACGTCATGCATGTCCCACCAATCCGGCGCCGGACGCCCCCAGCCCAGCCGCGCATAGAGCGGCCGCAGTTCGACGAAGGCATCCGGCCCGAGGCAGGAAAACATGACGAAGCCGCCGACTGCGATGCTCTGCTGCCACCGGGCCAGCAGCGCGGGCAGGTCCGCGCAGGCATGCAAGGCCATGTTGGACCACAGCATCTCGACCTCCGGGCGGGCCGGCAGTTCGTGGACCTGGCCCGAGGATGCGCCGCGCAGCTTGCGCCACCAGTTGCGCTGGCGCACCTCGCCCGCACGCGCGGCCAGCACGGCGTCGGCTTCGTGCCACAGCAGTTCCGCATTCGGGTAGGCCAGGCGCAGCACGTCGGCACTGGCGCCCAGCGCCGGCGACGCGTCCAGCACGCGGGCCGGCTGCAGCTTGATGAAGGTCAGCCGCTCGGCCATGCGGCGCGCGACTTCGGCGTGCAGCCAGGGCGGCTGCCCGGCACGGACCAGCCGATGGCTCTGGTGCCGCACGGCCGCGGCGTCGAGATCCTGTGGGCGCGGCCCCTTGTTTGAACTAGGGGTGGCTGCCGGCTCGCTCATATGCCGATCAGTATATTGAGCCGATGCCCGAGCGTTCCCTGCAGGCGCCCAAGCCCTCACTCGTCGAGAAAGTGCTGTTGCGCTGCGCGGGCCAGTGCGCCGTCTGCCGGGCCTGGAGCCATCAGACCGTCTGCGGCGACTGCCTGCAGCGCTACGCACGGCCGGTGCCGCGCTGCTGGACTTGTGCGGCCCACCTGCCGCCGGCGCTGATGGGCCGCCCGCGGCCGCAGTGCGGGCGCTGCCTTCAGCGGGCACCACCCCTGGACCGCGCGGTGGCCGCACTGGACTACCGCTTCCCGTGGGATGGCCTGCTGCAGCATTTCAAGTACCACCAGGCGCTGGACCTGCGCGAAAGCCTGCTGGAGCGCATGAACTCGGCGCTCAATGCGGCCGATGTCGACGCGCCGGACTGGCTGCTGCCGGTGCCGCTCTCGGATGAGCGGCTGCGCGAGCGGGGCTACAACCAGGCGCACGAACTGGCGAAGGCGCTCGCCCGCCGTCGGGGCCTTCGCTGCGAGCCCGAGCTGCTGCTGCGCGTGCGCCACAACGCCGTCCAGGCCAGCCTGAAGCTGGAGGCCCGCGCGGCCAATGTGCGCGGCGTGTTCGCCGTGGAGCCGCTGAAGGCGGCGCGGCTGCGGGGCACCAGCGTGGCCCTGCTCGACGACGTGATGACCAGCGGCGCGACGCTGCACGAGCTCGCCAGCGTGCTGCTGCAGGCGGGCGTCATGAGTGTGCAGGCCTGGGTCATCGCGCGAACGCCCGAGCCCGGGCAGGAGTAAGGCCCCTCGCCCAGTCGCGCCAAGCTGAACGCTGGCGCGTCTGATCGGTCCCCCAAGGGACGGCGATGCTTGCGGCGGCCCGGCGCTCGGCCCAGATGCGGTGCCCCGCACCGAGCGGCGGGATACTCCGCCCCATGTTCCACATCGTCCTCGTCCAGCCGGAAATACCGCCCAACACGGGCAACGTGATCCGGCTCGCGGCCAACACCGGCTGCGCCCTGCACCTGATCGAGCCGCTGGGGTTTTCCATGGAAGACAAGCTGCTGCAACGCGCCGGCCTGGACTATCACGAGTACGCGCGCGTCAAGCGCCACGCCGACTGGGCCGCGTTCCTGGCCGCCGAGGCGCCGCCCGCCGGGCGCATGTTCGCGTTCACGACCCGCGGCAGCCGCCCGTTCGCCGAGGTCGGCTGGCAACCGGGCGACTGGCTGGTGTTCGGCAGCGAGACGGCCGGCCTGCCGCCGGCGCTGCGCGACACGTTCCCGGCGTCGCAGCGCGTACGGCTGCCCATGCGCGACGGCCAGCGCAGCCTGAACCTGAGCAACAGCGTCGCGGTCGCGGTGTTCGAGGCCTGGCGCCAGAACGGCTACGCGGGCGGCGCCTGATTCACTCGGCGCGCGCCTGCCGGCCCATCAGCAGCTCCACGCCCTGGGCGGCCGTCACGCGGCCCTCCAGCAAGGCCACCATGGCGGCGGTGATGGGCATCTCGACGCCGGCTTCGCGGGCGCGCATCAGCACGGTCGGCGCGCTGTAGACGCCCTCGGCCACATGGCCCAGCTTGCTGAGGATCTGCGGCAGCGCCAGCCCCTCGGCCAGCGCCAGGCCCACGCGGCGGTTGCGCGACAGGTCGCCGGTGGCCGTCAGCACGAGGTCGCCCAGCCCCGACAAGCCCATGAAGGTCTCGGCCTTGGCGCCCAGCGCCAGGCCCAGGCGCAGCATCTCGGCCAGGCCGCGCGTGATCAGCGCGGCGCGCGCGTTCAGGCCCGGCGCGTCGGGCGACGAGGTGCTGAGGCCGTCGCACACGCCCACCGCGATGGCCATGACATTCTTGACGGCGCCCCCCACCTCGACGCCCACGGGGTCGGACGACGTGTACACGCGCAGCCGCTCGCCGTGAAAGGCGTCCACGGCGGCCTGCGCCAGCGCCGCATCCTCGCTAGCCGCCACCAGCGCCGTGGGGCGGCCGGCGGCCACTTCCTGCGCAAAGCTCGGACCGGACAGCACGCCGACGCGCGCCGCCGCCGGCTGCCCGGGCCGCAGCTCGCGCGCGATCTCGTGGCCCAGCCGGCCGGTGCCGGCCTCGAAACCCTTGCACAACCACAGCACGCGATGGTCGGCGGGCAGCGCCGACAAGGTCTCGCGCAGGCCGGACATGGGGGTGGCGACGATGGTCAGCCCATGCGCCGCATGGGCGATGGCGGCGCCGCGGTCGGCGGTCAGCGACAGCGCCGCGGGCAGCTCGCTGTCGGGCAGGTAGGCCTGGTTGCGCCGGCTCGCGCGCATCTGCGCGATGGCGGCCGCGTCGCGGCCCCACAGGCTCACGTCATGGCCGGCACGGGCGGCCTGGATGGCGAGCGCCGTGCCCCAGGCCCCGGCGCCAAGTACGCTGATCTTCATCATGCGCAAGAGTGTCCACCAATGAAAACGCCCCGCGGCGCGGGGCGTCGCGGGATGCCAGTCGGATCAGTTGACCGCTTGGCCGCCTTGCGCGGCGCGCTGCGCCTGCTGGGCTTCGAACATGGACTGGAAGTTCACTTCCGTCAGCAGCACGGGCGGGAAGCCGGCGCGGGTGCAGACGTCGGACACGATGGCGCGCAGGTAGGGGTAGACCATCTGCGGGCAGACGATGCCCAGGATGCCCTCGACCTGGTCCTGCGGCACGTGGCGGATCTCGAAGATGCCGGCCTGCTTGGCTTCCACCAGGAACAGCGTCTTGTCGCCGACCTTGGTGTTGACCGTCGCCGTCACGCAGACTTCGTAGATGCCGTCGACGACGTTCTCGGCCGACAGCGTCAGGTTGATGTCCACCTGGGGCTGGGTCTGCTCCAGCAGGATCTGCGGTGCGTTCGGCTGCTCCAGCGACAGATCCTTCAGGTACATGCGCTGGATCTGGAACACGGGGGTGCCCTCGGGGGCTTGCTGGGCTTGGATCTCGTCGGCCATGGGAGGTGCTTTCAAACAGGCTTCAAACAAAAGCCCGCAGGCGTCGTGCTGCGGGCGGTGACCGGATTATGGGCGAGGCCCCGTGACGGCTCGCCTGGGGCTTGCCCAGGCTTGAAATCAGGACGCCTGCAACAAGGGCATCAGTTCGCCGCGCTGGTCCAGCGCGATCAGGTCGTCGCACCCCCCCACATGGGTGTCGCCGATGAAGATCTGCGGCACCGTGCGGCGTCCGGTCCGGCTGACCATCGCATCGCGCTCGGCGGGGTTGAGGTCCACGCGGACCTCTTCGATCTGCGCGACGCCCCGCTGCTTGAGCAGCATCTTGGCCCGCACGCAGTACGGGCAGACCAGGGTGGTGTACATCTTCACTGAGGCCATTGCGAAACTCTCCTTGCGCCGTCTTTTGCCCCTGCAAGGCAGCAAAAAAGTCAGAGGGGCGAACGACCGCTCACGCAGTCTTTTCCACCGGCAAATTCGCGTCCCGCCAGGCCTTGAGCCCACCGCCCAGCACCTGGGCCTTGTCATAGCCCAGCTTGCGCAGCGTGCCTGCCGCGCGGCCGGCGCGCGCGCCCGTGGGGCACACCAGCACCAGCGGCAGCGCCTTGTTGGACGGCAGCGACTTGTGGCCCTCGATCTGGCCGAAGGGGATGTTGCGCGCCCCGGCCGCGTGACCCTTGGCGAACTCCTCGGGCTCGCTGACGTCGATCAGGACGCCCTTCTCGCGGTTGATCAGGTGCACCGCCTGTGCGGCCGACACCGCGGCACCCTGGCTGCCGGACACCAGCATCGGCCACAGCAACATGCCGCCGGAGACGACGGCGGCGAGGATCAGGACCCAGTTCTCGATCAGGAAGTTCAAGCAAGCATCCCGTGCAGTTCAACGAAGCCTGCGATTATCGCCCGCCGGCCAGGCCACCCACCGCGACCGGATAATCCGCCGTCCCCTTGTCTCACCACCGACCCCATGTACAAGCTCGTCCTCATCCGCCACGGCGAATCGACCTGGAACCTGGAAAACCGCTTCACCGGCTGGACCGACGTGGACCTGACGCCCACGGGCGTCGAGCAGGCCAGGACGGCTGGCCGGCTGCTGAAGGAAGCGGGCTACGACTTCGACATCGCCTACACGTCCGTGCTCAAGCGCGCCGTATGGACGCTGTGGCACTGCCTGGACCAGATGGACCGCACCTGGCTGCCGGTACGCCACGCCTGGCGGCTCAACGAGCGCCACTACGGCGCGCTGCAAGGGCTTAACAAAGCCGAGACGGCCCAGCAGTACGGCGACGAGCAGGTGCTGATCTGGCGCCGCAGCTACGACACGCCGCCGCCGGCCCTGGAGGCGAACGACCCGCGCAGCGAGCGCGGCGACCGCCGCTACCGCGGGCTGGACGCCGAAGACGTTCCGCTGACCGAGTGCCTGAAGGACACGGTCGCCCGCGTGCTGCCGTTCTGGAACGAGACCGTGGCGCCCGCCATCAAGGGCGGCGAGCGCGTGCTGATCGCCGCGCACGGCAACAGCATCCGCGCGCTGGTGAAGTACCTGGACGGCATCGCCGACGACGCCATCGTCGGCGTCAACATCCCCAACGGCATCCCGCTGGTGTACGAGCTGGACGCCGACCTCAAGCCCATCAAGAGCTACTACCTCGGCGACGCCGAAGCCGCGGCCAAGGCCGCCGCCGCCGTGGCCGCGCAGGGCAAGACGGCCGCCTAACCGCCCGCCGTGGGCAGGGCCTGCTCCACGGCGGCGAGGACCTCGTCGACGCTGGGCCAGCCGGCCTCGCGCCGCATCAGCGTGGTGCTCGTGCCCCAGGGCGCCCAGCGCGCCAGGTCCGCCGACGCCTCCCACACGCTCAGCAGCCGCGCGCCGACGGCCGCGGCCATGTGGCCCGGCCCGGTGTCGTTGGCCACGACGACGCCGGCCAACTGCAGCAAGGCGTTGTAGTCGCCCAGCCCGACGCCGTCCAGCCGCACCGCGTCCGGGTAGAGCTGCCGGGCGCCCGCCACCTCCGTCGGCCCCGGCACGATGACCACCGGCCGGCCTGCGGCATGCAGGCGGCGCACGAACGCCGGGAACACCGGCCAGCTGCGCTCGATGAACTCAATGCGGCCGTTGGCAAAGGGGCAGATCAGCACGCAGCGGCCCGGGTCCAGGCCCCGCGCCGCCAGCATCGCGCGGGCCGCCTCGCGCTGGGCTTTGCTGACTGCAAGACCGATGTCGGTCGGCGGCGGCGCCTGGATACGCAGGAAGTCGCAGGCCAGGTGCCAATACTCCAGCAGCGTGTGCCGCGACTCGTGCGGCGGCAGGCCACGCCGCAGCAGCCAGCCGCGGCCGTCGGTGGCCAGGCCTTCGGCCTTCAGCCCGGCCAGGCGCGCATCCAGCGCGGCCGAGAAGGCGTAGGGGAACAGCAGCGCGTTCGACCGCGCATCGAACCCGGCGTCTTCCGCGCGGAATCGGCGTCGCAGCTGGCGCAGCTGCGCGATGCGCCCGCGAAAGTCCGCCGGACGCACGTGCACGGCCCAGCCCTCGGCTTGCAGCAGCCCGCGCGCCCAGCCCTTGCCCACCAGCTCCAGCCGGTAGCCGTGGTGCGCCAGCAGCCGCAGCGCCGGCACGCTCAGCACGGTGTCGCCCACGAAATTGCGAAGGCGGACGACGAGGGGGCGGGCTTCTATCATGGCTGGGTGTAAACCGTGGCGCGGGATTCTGCACGCCAACCGATGACTTCCTTGCCTTCTTCATCAGAAGTGATTGCGGCCCACGACGCGGCCCTGGCATCCCCGCCGCTGGCCACCGCCCCGGGCGACCTGCGCAGCTGGATCGCGCTGAACCATTTCCACAACCGCAGCCTGTGGGCCCAGGAAGACCTGGCTCGCCGCACGCGTGTGCCGGATGCCGAGATCGTCGCCAACAAGCGCGCCATCGACCGCCACAACCAGGCGCGCAACGACGCCATCGAGCGCATCGACGAATTCCTGCTCAGCGCGCTGGGGCTGGTGGACCCGGCCACCCTTGCGAGCGCCCTGCCCCGCAGCACCGCCGCGCCCGGCGCGCGGCTCAACAGCGAGACGGCCGGCTCCATGCTGGACCGCATCTCCATCCTGGGCCTGAAGATCGCCGCGATGCGGGAGCAGTCGCGGCGCACCGACGAGGACGTCTCGCACCGGCACGCCTGCAGCGAGCGGCTGGACCGGCTCATCCAGCAGCGCGCAGACCTCGGCGCCTGCTACGACGAACTGCTGGCCGACGCGCGCGCCGGCCGCGCCTACTTCAAGGTCTACCGGCAGTTCAAGATGTACAACGACCCGCGGCTGAATCCCGCGCTGGTGGCGGAGGCGCCGTGATTGTGTCGAGGTTCGCCGCCAACCTCGACTGGCTCTACCCCGGGCTCCCCTACCTCGACCGCATCGACGCCGCGCGCACCGACGGCTTCAGCCGCGTGGAACTGCTGTTCGCCCATCTGGAGAACCGCCAGGCGCTGCGGGCGCGGCTGGGCGGCTTGTCGGTCGCGCTCGTCAATGCGCCCGCGGGCGACTGGGCACAGGGTGAGCGCGGCCTGGCCGCCCTGCCCGGCCGCGAGGCCGAGTTCCGCGCGCACGCGCAGCAAGGCTTCGAGCTGGCGCAGCAGGTCGGCGCGCCCGTCGTGCACCTGCTGTCCGGCATCGCCGAAGACAGCGCCGCAACGCGAGCGACCTGGCTGGGCAACCTGGCCTGGGCCGCCGCGCAGGCGCCGGCCGGGCTGACGCTGACAGTGGAGCCCATCAACCGCCGCGACATGCCGGGCTATTTCCTGCACCGCCAGGCGCAGGCGCTGGAACTGCTGTCGCTGCTCGGCTCGCCGCGCGTGAAGCTGCAGCTGGACCTGTACCACTGCCGCATCGCCGAAGGCGGCGAATCGTTGAGCCACCTGGCCCGTGCGCTGGACCTGGGCGTGCTGGGGCATGTGCAGGTGGCCGGCGTCCAGGGGCGGCATGAGCCCGAGCCCGCCGAGTACGCGGCCGAGCTGGCGCTGCTGGCCGAGCGCGGCTGGGACGGCTGCGTCGGCCTGGAATACAAGCCACGCGCCGACACGACGGCAGGCCTGGCCTGGCTGCGATGAACGCAGACCGCGTGCGCGACCAGCTCAGCCTGTTTGTCTCGGGGCTTGAAGGAGAGCGCCTGAACCTCTTGCGGCAGCGGCTGGACCCCGTGCAGGCCGCATTGATCCCGGCGCATGTGACGCTGTGCCGCGAGGATGAACTGGCGCGCCTGCCCGGCCTGCGCGCGAGCCTGGCTGGCGCCGCTGCGCTCACGCTTGAGTTCGGGCCGCCGGTGCGTTTCGAGGCGCACGGCATCCTGCTGCCCTGTACGGCGGGCCAGGCGGCATTCGATGCGCTGCGTCGTCGGGTGCTGGGCCGCAGCGACATCCGCCACCAGGCCGCACACCTCACGCTGGCCCACCCTCGCAATCCGAAGTCACCGAGCAACCGGTTGCCCGTGGAGGCGCTTGCCTCCGGGCTGGTGCTGACGCTGAGCGATCTGCGCTGGATCCGGCAGGTGGGCTCGCAGCCCTGGCAGACGCTGGACCGCCAGCGACTCAGCCTTGCTGCCGCCGCCACAGCCACCAAGACTTGACCACTGCCGCCATCGCCGCGGCGATGGCCGTGCCACCGATGGCGGGCGCCTGCCACTGCGCCGGCAGCGAAGACATCGCCAGCACCAGCAGCAACAGCCCGGCACCGACGAACACCTTGCCGGCGAAGCGGTGGGTCTGGTCCCAGACGCGTTCGTTGCTCAGCGTCCAAGGCGTGCGGATGCCGACCGTGTAGTTGGAGCGCAGCTTGCCGAGCACGTTGCCCATGACGACGAACAGCCCGCCCACCAGCAGCAGCGGCATGCGGGCCGCCGGGCCGGTCAGGCCGAGCGCCATGGCCACGACCTGGGCCTGCACCAGCGCCAGCAGCAGCGTGACGCCGACGAAGATGGTGGTGACCGCCTTCGCAGAGCGGCGCAGGTTGTCGCCGCGCGGGTCGATGCGCGGCAGCAGCCATTGCACACCCAGGAGCGCGAGCGCCGTCCCCGGCAGCATGAAGAGACCGACCGTGGCGCCTGACCAACCGTCGACGTCGCCATGCATGTTGAAGTGCACCGGTACCTGCGCGCCCTCGGGCAGTTGCGTGCGCGCCCACACGCCGGCCAGCACCATGGCGGCGATCAGCACGAGCTGGATGCGAAGGCCGAATCGTTCAAGCATGGGAACCTCCTGTCTTGCGTCTGGATGAGGACTTCGCCTTGGCCTCGCCGATGCCGAACACCTCGGCGAAGCCGAGCAACGCTTCTTCGAGCGTGGACACGTTGAGGCGATAGGTGATGGTGGTGCCGGCCTTGTCGGCGCTGACCAGGTCGGCCTCGCGCAGCACGCCGAAATGGCCCGACAGCGTCGGCTTGGCCAGGTCGAAGCACGCGGCCAGTTCGCCGGCCGTCATCTCGCGCTCGCGCAGCAGCTGCAGGATGCGCCGCCGCGTCGGGTCGCTGAGTGCCTTGAAGACTTTGTCCATGGTTCGGTATTTTGCCAATCAACGAAATTTAGTCAAGCCGGGACGCGAACGCCTGCGGATAGCGCCGCCCGTACCAGTTGCGCACCTGCTCGTGATCGAGCCGCAGGAAGCTCCCGAGCTCCGGCACGGCCAGCAGCAGCGCGCCGCTGGCCAGGAAGCCCAGCGCCATGCAGAGGTAGACGGCGTCGACGCGGCACTGCGTCAGCAGCACGCCCGCGGCCGCCGGCGCCACGCTGGCCGCGAGATGGGCCAGCGTCAGCTGGGCCGCCGCCATGCGCGAGCGGAAATGCGCCGGAATCGCCAGCGTGCGATGGGTCTGGCCCACCAGCTGCGTGACCGACATGCACAGCCCCATCAGCGCGAAGCAGGCGAGCAGCGCCGGCGGGTGATCGCAGGCGCCCGCGGCGGCCATGGCGCCCGCGCAGACGCCGATGGCGGCAGCGATGGCACGCACACGGTCCAGCCGGCGGATGAGCGCGTCCGCCAGGCCCGCGACGCCTGCCATCACGCCCAGGGACAGCGCGGCATGGCAGGCGCCCAGCCAGCCGCCGGACAAGCCCAGCGCCTGCAGCCGCAGCGGCAGCAGCAGCCCGGTCGCCGGCAGGAAGAACACCATCATCAGCGCACCCGTCAGCGTCCACCAGCGGTCGATGGGAACGCCCCACTTGGCACGCAGGCCGGCGCCCACGTCGCCCAGCCATGCGGCCGGCGCGGCAATGGCCGGCACGCCCAGGGGCCGGTCCAGGCGCATCGCCGTGGCCGCGGCCATGAGCGCCAGCAGCAGCGAGCCCATCATGGCCGCGGCGACGCCATCCAGGGCCAGCAAGGCGCCGCTCACGGCGGGGCCCAGCAGTCCGCCCAGCGCCTGGGCCCCGCGGCGCAGCCGGATCGCCGCCGGCAGGCGGTCCGCGTCCACCAACTCCGGCAGCAGGCTGACCTGGGCGGGCAACAGCGCCGCGCCGGCCAGCGCGGACACAACGCCGCAAAGGCACAGCAGCAGCCCGTTGTCGACCGCCATGCCGGCCAGCATGGCCAGCGCCAGCGCCTCGATGAGCAGCACGCCGCGCGCGCACTGCACCACGCGGTGCTTGGGCCAGCGGTCCCCCAGCGGCGACAGCAGCGGCAGGGCCAGCATCGCGCAGATCGCCGTGATCGCGCCATAGCGTGCGAGCGCGGTCGCCCCACCCGAGCTCGCGATCCACCAGGCCAGCGTGGTCTGCGTGGACGCCGTCGCCAGCAGCCCCGCCATCTCGCCGAGCAGCAGCCTGCGCGCAGCGGGCGGGCAGTGGCGCAGGGGGGCTGCGAATGAAGTCATGCCTGGGTGTGCTGGGAGTGGGGGCATCGGCACTCTAGGCAGCACGCCCAGCGCGCGGCAGACCCAGCCAGCCCCTTTGGCGATCGATACAGGCAGGCGCTGTATCGATCGCAGGCGGACGCCCGTGCATCGATACGGCCGGGCCGACTGCCGATATCGTTCGCACCCTCTTCCGTTCGCCGCCAGCACCGTGACGTCTCGCCCGCCTCTGTACCTGGTGCTCGCCGATGCGCTGATCCAGTCCCTGCACGCCGGCCGCTACCGCCCCGGCGACCGGCTGCCGTCGGTCCGCGAGCTGTGCCGCACCCACGGGCTCAGCCTGGCCACCGTGACCCATGCGCTGCACCGCCTGGAGGACGCGGGCTGGATCGAGGCCCGCCCGCGGCGCGGGTTCTTCGTGCGCGCTGCGCCGGACGCCCCGACGCGGCGCCCGCCACCCATGACGTCCGCGCTGCAACTGGAGGAACGGCGGCAGCGGCTGTTGGCGCTCGCCGCCTCGCGGGAGGGCCTGCTGTCGCTGGGCCACCTCGCGCTGGCGCCGGCGCTGCTGCCGCTGGCCGCGCTGCGCCGGGAGGTGGCCGCCTGCCTGCGGGCCGAGCCCGACGCGCTGGCGTCCGGCTTCGTCTTCGGCAGCCAGGCCTTGCGCGAGCAGTTCGCCGCCCGGCTGGATCGCCGGGGTGTGCGGGCCAGCACCGAGGACCTGGTCCTGACCCAGGGCGATGGGGAGTCCTTGCAGCTGTGCCTGGGCCTGCTGGCACGGCCCGGCGAGCGCGTCGCGGTGGCGTCGCCGGGTTCGCTGCGGGTGCTGGAGGTCGTGGCGGCGCTGGACCTACAGCCCGTCGAGCTGCCCCTGCCGCCGGCGGGCGACGCGCTGGCGGCCTGGCTGGCGCGCGAGCGGCCCGCCGCCTGCGTGATCGACCTGGGCCTGCTCGCCACGGCGGCCGGCCCCATGGACGACGCCGACAAGCAGGCGCTGGTGACGCTGCTGAAGGCGCATGGCGTCGCCATCATCGAGTTCGACATGATGGGCGAGCTGCACCGCGGCGCCGAGGGCGGCCGCCCGCTGAAGTCCTTCGACGCCACGGACGAGGTCATCTACTGCACCAGCCTGGCCTGCATCACCGGCCCGGGCTTCAGCCTGGGCTGCGTCGCCAGCGGGCGCCACCGCCTGCGGCTGCGCGCGGCGCGCACGGTGCATGGCGAGCTGATCCCGCTGCTGACCGACCGGGCGCTCGCCGGCTTCCTGGCCGGGCCCGCCTTCGAGGCCCATCTGCGGCGGCTGCGCTCGTGCCTGCGCCAGCAGGTGGCGGCCTGGACCCACGCCGTGAGGTTGCATTTCCCGCCGGGCACGCGCGTGTCGGCCGGCGACACGGGCTATGTGCTGTGGGTGGAACTGCCCGCGGGGCTGGACACGTTGGCTCTGCTGGCGCAGGCCCAGGCCGACGGCTATGGCTTCGTGCCGGGGGCCGTCTTCAGCCCGTCGGGGCGCTTCGACCACTGCTTGCGCCTGACGGCGGCGCATCCGCTGGACGCCGCCCGCGCAGCCGGCCTCCAGCATATTGGCGCGGCCGCGCGCGGGATGCTGTCGCGCGTCAGCCCAGCCTAGCGACGATCGAAGCCCGCAGCGCTTCCGCCAGTGCCCGGCGATCCAGGCCTTCGGACGCCACGCTGGGCAGCACCTGCACGTCGAAGCCCAACCCGCGCGCCGACGCGATGCGCCACAGGCTCTGCACCAGCGTCGTGTCACCGACGAAGCGGGCTGCCGTGCTGAAACGCTCGCCCGGCTCGTGCCAGCGCAGCACGACCGGCAGCACCGGCGCCTGCACCGACACGGCCGCCTGCAGCAGGTTGGCATGGAAAGGCAGCAGCTCGGGGCCCGTGCCCGTGGTGCCCTCGGGGAACACGGCCACGCAGTCACCGGCCTGCAGCGCCGCGGCCGTCTGGTGCACGACGCGCAGCGCGTCGCGCTTGCTGGCCCGCTCGATGAACAGCGTGCCCGCGCCTTCGACGAGCGCACCGACCAGCGGCCAGTGCTTCACGTCGGCCTTGGAGACGAAGCGCGCCTGCGGCAGCACCGCATGCAGGCCGGCGATGTCCAGCCAGGAGACGTGGTTGGCCACCAGCAGGTGTCCGGCGGGCACCGCGCTGGCAGCGCCGTCGGCCTTCAACGTGATGCCCAGGATGCGCAGCGTCTTGACGGACCACCACTGGATCAGCGCATGCCGCTCGGGCGCCGTCAGCAGGTCGAAGCGGCGCTTCACGATCCACAGGCCGTGCAGCACATGGGGCGTGAGACGCGCCAGGCGCCAGACGGCCCTCATGCGGCGTCGTAGGCGATGTGCCCGGCCACCAGCGTGCAGCGCACACGCGCCGGCAGCTCGAACCCGCTGGACGCGAACGCGAACGGCGTGTGCTTGCCCTGGCTGGCCAGTGCCTCGGGCGTGACGGCCCAGCTCGCGCCGGCGTCGAACACGCAGACGTCGGCCACGCCGCCTTCGACGAGACGGCCGGCACTGGCGGACAGCGAACCTAAAGCGTTGCCCAGCACGCGCACCGGCTCCGCGGTGACGACGGCAAGCGCCCGCTGCAGCGGCAGGCCCGAGTCTCGCGCCCAGCGCAGGCTCAGGGAGAGCAGCAGCTCCAGGCCGGTCGCGCCGGGCGTGGCCTCGGCGAAGGGCACGGCCTTCTCGTCAGTCGTCACGGGCATGTGGTCGGACACCAGCGCGTCCAGCGTGCCGTCGGCCAAGCCGGCGCGCAGCGCGTCGCGGTCGCGGCCCTGGCGCAGCGGCGGCGTCAGGCGCATCGCGGAGTCGAAATAGCCGATGTCCACGTCGCTGAGGTGCAGCGAGTTGATGGACACGTCGGCCGTCACAGGCAGTCCTTCGCGCTTGGCAGCGCGCACCAGTTCCACGCCGGCGGCGCTGCTGATGCGGCACAGGTGCACGCGGGCGCCCGTGGCGCGGACCAGCTCGAAGATCGTGTGCAGCGCCACCGTCTCGGCGCTGACCGGCACGCCGGACAGGCCCAGCCGCGTGGCCACCGCGCCGCTCGCCGCAACGCCGCCACCGAGGTAGAAGTCCTGCGGGCGCAGCCAGACGGTGTAGCCGTAAGTGGCGGCGTACTGCAGCGCGCGGCTCAGCACCAGCGTGTCCTTGATCGGCACCTCGGCCTGCGAGAAGCCGATGCAGCCGGCCTCGGTCAGCTCGGCCATCTCGGTCAGCGCCTGGCCTTGGAGCTGGCGCGTCAGCGCGCCAAGCGGGAACAGTCGGCAGCGGCTCAACTTGCGGGCGCGGAACTTCAGCATCTCGACCAGGCCGGGCTCGTCCAGCACGGGGTCGGTGTCGGGCGGGCAGACCAGGCTGGTCACGCCGCCGGCCGCGGCGGCGGCGAGTTCGCTTTCCAGCAGGCCCTCGTGCTCGTGGCCGGGCTCGCGCAGCCGGGCGCACAGGTCGACGAGGCCAGGCGCGACGACGAGGCCGGTGGCATCGACGGTGCGATCGGCGTCGAAGCCAGCCACGTCGCCCAGGTGCACGATGCGGCCGTTGGCGATGGCGACGTCGCCGATGCAGTCGAGGTTTGAGGCCGGGTCAACAAGGCGGCCGTTCTTGATCAGGATCTTCACTTGCAGCACTCCCGTGCAGAACCAGCCAAGGCGCGCGCAGCGTCGCCGTCTATCGAGTGACTCCCGCCGATCCGGCTTTGCCGGGCGGCCGGGAGTGCCCCCTTGAGGGGGTGGCGCGAAGCGCCGCGGGGGTGGGTCGTCCTCATGCTTCGTTCCCGGCGAGGATGGCCATGACCGCCATTCGGACAGCGATGCCGAATGTCACTTGAGGCAGGATCACGCTGCTCTTGCCGTCGGCCACTTCGGACGCGATCTCCACGCCGCGGTTGATGGGGCCGGGGTGCATGACGATGGCATCGGGCTTGGCGAGTGCCAGCTTGTCCGGCGTCAGGCCGAAGTGCTTGAAGAACTCGCCGCTGCTGGGCAGCATGCCGCCGTTCATGCGCTCGTTCTGCAGGCGCAGCATGATGACGACGTCGGCGTCGCGCACGCCCTCCGCCATGTCGTGGCAGACGCGCACGCCCATGTCGCGCAGGTCGCCGGGCACCAGCGTCTTGGGGCCCACCGCACGGATCTCGGGCACGCCCAGGATGCTGAGCGCGTGGATGTCCGAGCGGGCCACGCGCGAATGCACGATGTCGCCGACGATGGCGACCGTCAGGTTGCGGAAGTCCTTCTTGAAGTGCCGGATCGTGTACATGTCCAGCAACCCTTGCGTCGGGTGCGCGTGGCGGCCGTCGCCGGCATTCACGACGTGCACGTGCGGCGCGCAGTGCTGGGCGATCAGGTGCGGCGCGCCGCTCTCGCTGTGGCGCACGACGAACATGTCGGCGTGCATGGCGCTGAGGTTGGCCACCGTGTCCAAGAGCGTTTCGCCCTTGGCGGTGGAGCTGCGCGCGATGTCCAGGTTGATGACGTCGGCCGACAGGCGCTTGGCGGCGATCTCGAAGGTGGTGCGGGTGCGCGTGCTGTTCTCGAAGAACAGGTTGAACACCGACTTGCCGCGCAGCAGCGGCACCTTCTTGACGTCCCGGTCGTTGACGGACAGGAAGCTGCCGGCCGTGTCCAGGATCTGCTCCATGACCGCGCGCGGCAGTCCTTCGGTAGACAGCAGGTGGATCAGCTCGCCGTGCTTGTTGAGTTGAGGGTTGCGTTTGCTGAGCATCACTTCACCTCGAAGCTGAAGCGGCCATCTTCGCCGCGGGCCAGGCGCAGGCTCTGGTCGGCTTTGAGCGTCACGCGCGCGGCCGAGAACGCCGGCTCGATGGGCAGTTGCCGCCCGCCGCGGTCCACCAGCACCGCCAGCCGCACACTGGCCGGACGGCCGAAGTCGAACAGCTCGTTGATGACGGCGCGCGTGGTGCGGCCGGTGAAGAGCACGTCGTCGATCAACAGGATGTCGCGGCCATTGACGTCGAAGGGCAGCTTGGTGTGGTCCGCCTTGGCCATGCCGCGCGAACCGAAGTCGTCGCGGTGCATGGCGCTGGAGATGGTGCCGGCCGCCACGGCCAGATCGGCCGCCAGCCGCTCGGCCAGCCAGGCGCCGCCGCTCCAGATGCCCACCAGGGCGGTCTCGGGTGTCAGCAGCCGCTGCACACCGCGTTGGAGTTCGAGGTACAGGGCCTCGGCATCAAGCAGCAGTTCACTCATGGGTGTTCTCGAAAAAACTGTTCCAGGATCAGCGCAGCCGCCGCCGCGTCCACGTCGCGCGCGCCAGCGGCTTCAGCGTCGACGCTGGTGTAGCGCTCGTCCACCTCGAAGACCGGCAGGTGGTGGCGGCCGGCCAGCCGGCGGCCGAAGTTCTGCGCCTTGGCCGTCATCTCGTGCGGCGCGCCGTCCGGGTACCGAGGCACGCCCACGACCAGGGCGTCGGGCTGCCAGGTCTTCACGAGTGCGGCGACCGCGTCGAAGTCGCCGCTCTTGATCGTGCCGCGCGGTTCGGCCGAGCCGAGCAGACGCGTGCCGCTGGCCACGCCGATGCGGCGCAGGCCGAAGTCGAAGGCAAGAAAGGACTGGAGACGGGCAGGATCGGCGGAGGCCACGGTCGGCCTCATGCGTGGCCGGCATCCGCGCTGAGCATGCGCGGGTCGATGCCCAGCAGGCCCAGCGCCTTCTCGTAGCGCTGCTCGACCGGCGTGTCGAAGATGATGGCCGGCGAGGCGTCCACCGTCAGCCAGCCGTTGCGGCCAATCTCTTCTTCGAGCTGGCCGGCGGCCCAGCCGCTGTAGCCCAGCGTGACGAGGATCTTGCGCGGGCCGGCGCCGTTGGACAGCGCCTCCAGCACGTCACGGCTGGTGGTCATCTCCAGGCCGCCCGGCACCGCCAGCGTGGCGCTGTAGTGCCCACCGGCCTCGTCCAGCGGCTCGTGCAGCACGAAACCGCGGTCGGTCTGCACCGGGCCACCGTAGTAGACGGGCGTCTCGGCCAGCAGGTCCGCGGGCGGGCTGAGCTCGACTTTCTCGAACAGGTTGCCCAGCGTCAGCGAGATGGGTTTGTTGATGACCAGGCCGAGCGCGCCGTTGTCGTTGTGCTCGCACAGGTAGACCACCGTGCCCGCGAAGGCCTCGTCGGCCATGCCGGGCATGGCGATGAGGAATTGGTTGGTCAGGACGATCCGGTCGGCGGGCATGGGCGGCATTTTATTCTGCGGGTATGAAGCCCCTCCTTGACCGAGCCCTGGTCTGGTTCCGGCGCGACCTGCGCGCCGATGACCAGGCCGCGCTGTACCAGGCGTTGAGAAGCGCCAAACAGGTGCACTGCGCCTTCGTGCTGGACCGCGACATCCTGGATGCGTTGCCCCGCGCGGACCGGCGCGTGGAGTTCATCCTGGGCGCCCTGCGGGTGCTGGACGCCGACCTGCGCGCGCTGGGTGGCGCGCTGATCGTGCGCCACGGCTTCGCGGCGGACGAGATCCCGCGGCTGGCGGCCGAGCTGGGCGTGCAGGCCGTGTTCGCCAACCACGACGACGAGCCGCAGGCGCTGGCACGCGACGCGCGGGTGGCCGAGTTGCTGACCTCCTTCAACGCGGAGCTGCGCACGTTCAAGGATCACGTCGTCTTCGAGCGCCGCGAGGTGATGACGGCCACCGGCGGGCCCTACGGCGTGTTCACGCCCTACAAGAACGCCTGGCTGAAGAAGGTCGACGCCTTCTACCTGGGCAGCTATCCGGTCGAGCGCCATGCGGCGGCACTCGCCGACACCCCGCTGGCCCAAGGCGTGCCGACGCTGCAGGACATCGGCTTCGAGCCCGCCGGGCTGATCGCGCATGTCGGCCAGGGCAGCCGAGGCGCGCAGGCGCTGCTGGACGACTTCCTGGATCGCATCGACAGCTACGACAAAAAGCGCGACTTCCCGGCGCTCAAGGGCCCCAGCTACCTCAGCGTGCACCTGCGCTTCGGCACCGTGTCGATCCGGCGGCTGGCGCGCCTCGCGCACGACCGCATGCAGGGCGGCGACCACGGCGCGGAGGTCTGGCTGTCGGAGCTGATCTGGCGCGATTTCTATCACCAGGTCATGCACCACCACCCGCATGCGATGACGGCATCGTTCCGGCCGGAATACGACCACATCCAGTGGGACACCGGCGCCGAGGCGGACGCCGCGTTCGCCGCCTGGTGCGAGGGCCGCACCGGCTTCCCGCTGGTGGACGCGGCGATGCGCCAGCTCAACCAGACCGGCTACATGCACAACCGGCTGCGCATGGTCGCCGCCAGCTTCCTGTGCAAGGACCTGGGGCTGCACTGGCAGCGCGGCGAGGCCTACTTTGCGGAGAAGCTGCTGGACTTCGACCTCGCCGCCAACAACGGCGGCTGGCAATGGGCCAGCAGCAGCGGCTGCGACGCCCAGCCCTACTTCCGCATCTTCAACCCGACCAGCCAGAGCGAGAAGTTCGACGCCGAGGGCCGCTTCATCCGCCGCTACTGCCCGGAGCTGGCCGACCTGGACGACCGCGCCATCCATGCGCCGTGGCAGGCGGCGCCGCTGCAGATGCAGGGCCGTGGCTACCCGCGCCCCCTCGTCGACCACGCCGCCGCCCGCGAACGCACGCTGGCGCGCTACGCCGTCGTGAAGACCCGGGCGCTGCCCGAGCCGCAGGCCGGCCCCACGACCGGCCGCATCAGAAATAGGTCAGCGTGACGCTGATGGTGTCGTTGTAGACCCCGGGCACGGCCGTGATCTGCCGCCCCGGTATTCGACCGTACACATAGAAGGTCTGCGCCGGCGCCAGCCCCAGCAGGTCCAGCGTCACGCCCGAGCTGACGATCTGCGTCGAGCTGCTGCCGTCCCCCCAGACGGTGGCGTACGACGCGTCGGTGTAGAGGTTGTACGACAGCGTGTTGCTGCCGCTCTTCATCTGCCGGTTGGTGAAGCTGGCGCTGCCGCCGGCGCTGATGGCGAGATTGAACGGGATCAGCAGGCCCGCCACGCCGCCGCAGGTGACCTTGAGCGAGCCCGTCGTGTCGGTGTTGCCGAACGCCAGCGGCGCGTAGTTGCCGAATGCCACGTTGGTGGTTGCCAGCGTGCAGGTGCACACCGCCGGCAGGCACAGCGCCTGCGCCGGTTTCACGCACGCGAAGCACAGGCACAGCAGCACGGCGAGGGTGCGCAGCAGCGGGGCCAGGCGCAGGGACGGGGAAGGTCGGGTCATGGCATCACCTGCAGGTCAGCACGCCCAGGTCGGGCAAGTCGTCGCCACTGGCGGTGGACGGCATCTGGAATTCGAACTGGCATCGGCCATCGGGCCATGTTGCCACCACACGGTTCAAGCCCTCGGCCAGCCCGGCCAGGTACGCCCGGCCTTCCAGGCCCACGGGGAAGTGGCGCGCCACGCCGTCGATCGCCAGCTGGGCGCCTGGCATCACCGGCCGGCCCAGCGCGTCCACCAGGCGCAGGCTGGCGGAGCGGCCGCGCTGCACGGGAAAGTCGATGCGCGCCGCGCTTCGGGCGGCGGGCGTGAGCTGGATCTCCAGCGCCTGCAGTTCCACGTCCATCGGCAGGTCGGCCGCATCGATGCCCACGCGGTTGGGCTGGTAGCCGCGCAGCCCGGTGACGAAGGCGCGGCCGCGCGCGTCGGTGCGCGCGACGATCTGGTTGTCCTGCAGGACGCGCACGCCCTCGTGCCCACCCACGTCGACGACGGCGATGCCGCCCTCGATGCGCCGGCCGGCGAAGAAGCTGCCGTCCACCCAGGTGAAGCCGCCGGCGGCACCCGCGCGGGTTTCGACGTCGCTGCCGCGGCGCGCGACGCCGCCCGTCAGCACCGCGTACTCGCCCTGCAGCTGCGCCTGCGCCATCTGGCGGCCGCCGCTCTCGGTCGTCAGCTGGTAGCCCAGGCCGGAACCGAAGGACGGGTTGCGCTGCACCTGCGCCTGGAACAGCGTGCTGTCGGCGCCGCTGCCGGCCTGGCGCTGCACGCTCATGCCGGCGCTGTGGCGCGAATCCAGCGCGCGGCTCCAGCTCAGCGCCAGGGTGTTGGCGCCGCTGGCGATGTCCTTGAACGCCACCACGCCGACATAGCCCCAGTACCCCAGGTCGCGGCTGTAGTTCACCTGCGCCAGGTTGCTGTCGAAGGGGCCGCCGCGCTGGCGTGTGTAGCTCGCGCCGAGGGAGTTGCCGCCCCAGGAGGTGCCGAGTGCTGCCGTCAGCACCAGGCGCGGCGCGCCGCCCTCGGGCTGGCCGAGCTGGCTGAAGCGCGCGCTGGCGCGGCGCACCTGCACGCTGGCGCTCCAGTCGCGCGCCTGGCGGTCCAGGCTGGCGCCGATCAGCCAGCCGGCGCCCTGGTCGCGCGAATGGCTGCCGACCAGCGAAGCGCTGGCCGTGCCCAGCGCCGGCCACAGCACCCAGCCGGTGGCGCCCACGGCCTGCTGGCGGCCGGACAGCTCGGCGCGCAGCTCACGCGTGAAGCGGTCCGTCACGCCCAGGCGTTCGGTGACGCTGGCCATGGGCTGGCGGTAGCGGCTGCTGGCCAGGCCATAGTCTTCGCGCAACGCACCGATCTCGGCGCTGATGGCGCTCAGCCCCGGCTTGAGCAGCGCGGGGCTGACGTAGTAGGGCGTCACGACGACCTGCTCGCGGCCCAGCAGGTCGCGCACGACGGTGCGGATCTCGCCCTGGCCGGTGACGACCGGCAGCTCGGACAGGTCGAACGGCCCGGGTTGCAGCCGGCTCTGCAGCCGCTGGCTGTTGTTGACATAGACGTCCAGCGTGGACGGCAGCGCGGCCTCGCCGCGCAGTGCCGGCAGCGGGAAGCTCAGGAAGCCGGGCTGCAGCGAGAAATCGGTGCCCCACTGCACGCCACCGAAGCGCAGCGCGCGGCCCCAGGCACCGGCCTGGCTGATGGTGTCGCCCACGCGCAGGCGCGCCAGCCGTTCGGGGTCGTCGCGCTGCCAACGCGTCTCCAGCCGCACGTTGCCGCCGCCCGTGCGCGCCAGGCTGGTGGTGCTGAAGTCGCCCACGGGGCTGAAGAAGCCGGCCTCCCACAGCGTGTCGAACGAGCTGCTGGCGCGGGTGCGGCGGTCCCACTGCGCGTCGTAGTTGATGAACGGCGCCCAGACCGACGGCTGGGTCACGCGAGGCTGGCCCGAGCCCAGGTCCAGCCGCTGCCCGACGAAGGCCGATGCCGGGGCCTCGATCTCCAGCGTCTGCGTGGCCTCCTCGATGCGCCAGCGCAGCGGGCCGGCGCTGGCCAGCAGCACGTGCTGCTCGCCGTCGATGACCCGCGGCGGGCCGCCGGTGGGCAGGCGAAGGTTGAGCTCGTCCCAGTTGGACTGCGGGATGGCCAGGCCGTCCGCCAACCGCACGGCGCGCAGCATGGCGTCCTGCGGCACGTTGTTGATCTTCAGCGCAAGCAGCAACGTCTCACCCCACTGGGGGCGAGACGTTTGGGCGGTGGCCACGGCGGCGGCGAACAGCAACGACAGCAGCGCGATCAGCGCCGCCAGGCCACGGCAACGGTCAGGGGCGCGCCCCACGAATGTCATTCAATGCAACGACTTGCACGCCTTGGTCGGTCTGGACTTGCATGGTGGCGGCAGCCACCGCGGTGGTGGGCGCCGGCAGGCGGAACACCCGCTGCTCACCGGGGAAGATGACGGAGGCACTGCCCTTCTGGGCCACGCTGGCCAGGGCTTCGCCTCCCTCGCCTTGCAGGCGCAGCTCGCCCACCTTCAGGTGAACGTTGCCGGTGTTGGCCACTTCGGCCAGCAGGTCGCCGTTGGGCGCACGGGTGACTTGCCACTGCTCGCTGCGCTTGACCTGGGCAGGCGCCACGTAGACCGGCACGCGCATCGTGACCAGCACGCGCACGCTGCCGGCCACATTGAGCAGGTCGCTCGGGCGCGGCATCGGCACTTCGCGCAACACGACGCGGTAGGTGCCTTCCTGCGCCAGTTCCTGCGTGCGGCGCAGGCCCACGCGCAGCACCTGCGTCTGGCCGGGCTGCACGGTGAACACCGGCGGGTTGACTATGAGGTCGGACGTCGGGCCGTCCTGGTCCTGGCCGTTCACGCGGGTCCAGGAGATCGCCTCGGCCTGCATCAGCACCGGCTCCTGGCCGTTGTTCATCACCTGCACCGTGGTGCGGTCATTGGTGCGGTCCAGGCGCACATTGACCGGCATCAGCGTGACGTCAGAGGCTTGCGCCGCGAACGGCAGCATCAGGCACAGGGCGAGCAGTCGGAACATGCGGTTCATGGCGAAGTCTCCTTGGATCTGGGCGATCAGTAGCTGACGGTAACAGTGACGGTGTCGGTGTAGGCGCCCGGCACGACGTTGGCCAGCGACGGCAGGCGGCCGTAGATGGTCAGCGTCTGCGTGCTGCCCGTGCCGGTGCCGGCGGAGGTGCTGCTGCTGGCGGTGCCGTCGCCCCAGACGGTGGAGCGGCCGGTGTCCAGGTAGAGCTGGTAGCCCAGCGTGCGGGTGCCGCTCTTCATCGTGCGGGAGCCGAAGTTGGAGGCGCCGCCGGCATTGGCGCCGGCGTTCAGCGCCACCGTGTAGGGCGTGGTGTTGGTGCACACGACGCTCAGCGTGGACGTCGCGTCCAGCGGCGTGGCAGTGGCCAGCGGGTCGATGCTGTTGCCGAAGTTCAGCGACGTGCCCGACACCTGGCAGGAGCTGATGACGGTGGCCTGCACCTGGAAGGTGTTGCTGGCCGTGCCGGCCTGCGCCAGCATGGGC